>WNGD01000600.1_pt1 | contig 76184 bp, 71 predicted proteins | sample 5400671 | NCBI WGS metagenome assembly WNGD01 (sample SAMN13153369, study PRJNA577476) | soil metagenome | isolation source: 40 cm soil or saprolite under grassland replicate 2 | place: USA:California | collected 2016-06-15
CTGAGGATTAGAAGTCCCCCGCTCTATCCGGACTGAGCTACCGGCGCCACCGGGAGGGTACCCCTGGAGCGGGCGACGGGAATCGAACCCGCATAGCCAGCTTGGAAGGCTGGAACTCTGCCATTGAGCTACGCCCGCAGGTGCCCAAGCATAGCCTCCCCGTAGACTCCAACCGTATGCGCGTCGATTTCACGCTGGTCGACGTCTTCACGGATGTTCCGTTCGCCGGGAACCAGCTCTGCGTCGTCCCCGACCCCCCGGATGACCTCGACGGCGTCACGATGCAGGTCCTCGCCAGGGAGATCGGGTTCTCCGAGACCACCTACGTCACCGCGGTCCGCGAAGGCGGCTACGACGTCCGGATCTTCACGCCGGTCTCTGAGCTTCCGTTCGCGGGTCATCCGACCCTCGGCACCGCGTTCACCCTCGCCCGCCTCGGCGTGGTTCCCTCGAGGATCGTCCAGACGACGATGGCGGGCGATGTTCCGGTGGAGGTCGAGCTGGAAGCAGGAACCGCGACCATGCGCCAGCTCCCTCCGCTGTTCGGCGGGCCGTTCGACGACCGCGAGGCGATCGCATCGGCCGTCGGTCTCGATCCAGACGATCTCGGTGCGGGCCCGATCGTTCCGGTGAGCACCGGGATCTCCCACCTGATGGTTCCCATCGTGGGGGAGGAGCCCCTGCGCCGCGCATCGCGAGACGATCGGGGCTGCGCGAACGTCTGCGAGCGGGCAGGGGTCGAATCCCTGTACCTGTTCACCGTCCGAAGCCATGGCGACGTCATGGCACGGATGTTCGACCGCTCGCCCGAGATCGGTGAGGACCCGGCCACCGGATCGGCCGCCGGTCCACTCGGCGCCTACCTCTCCGAACACGGCGGAGCCGGCATGCCCGGGCACGTTTCGATCGCCCAGGGCGAACAGGTCGGGCGGCCGTCCAGCCTCGAAGTCGAGGTCGTCCGGGACGACTCGGGGTGGGTGGCGTTCGTCGGTGGAGGTGTGCGGACCGTTGGCGCGGGGTGGTTCGACCTCTAGACGGAGCTCGCGCTGCACGACATCGTCGGCGCGCTCACCGTGTCGCTCCCGTCGGTTTGCACGCGGACGGTGAGATCGCGTGTCTGCCCTTCGAGGAGGTTCACGGGCTTGACGATCTGGCCGTCGTCGAACGTCGCGTTGGTGCCCGACGCGGAGCTGACTTCGCAGGTGGCGTACAAAGGTCCGTGCCCGGTGTTGGTCACTACGAAGCTGTAGCAGACAGGGGCATGGCTGCCGACCGGGCACACGGTGTGCTGCGGAGTGCTCCAATCGATCGTCGCCGCCGTCGATCGCGACCGCGTCGCTAGGAGCAGGAACAGGCTCGCGCCGGCCAGCAGGCCCAACGCCAACAACCCGATCGCGAGGTAGTACCCGGGGGAAGGTCGCGCATCTCGCGCCATCGCAGGAGCGTACCCTCCCGGCTGCGCCCGGTCGACAGGTAGGCTTTCACCTCGCGGGGCGTAGCGCAGCCTGGTAGCGCGCGGCGTTTGGGACGCCGAGGTCGCGGGTTCGAATCCCGCCGCCCCGACCACGGCCTTCACCCGGCGAGCGCTCGAGCGGTCGCCGTCACCGCCGCCGCGATGATCACCACCAACAAGACGGGGGCGTGGAACCGGAGCGCGACCGCGGCCGCCCCGACGCCGAGCACGCGAGCGTCGATCACCAGCCGCTGGCCGTCCGCGAACGTGCCGATCGCGACGAGCGCGGCAAGGAGCGCGGGCCCGACCAGGGTCACGACACCGGCAACGCGGTCGGGGAGCGGCCTGCCCCCGAGCAGCACTGGTCCGGCCGCCTTGAGGGCGATCGTCCCGGCACCGGTCACGAGAACGACGATCCACACGGTGCTCATGGCCGCCTCCGGAGCCCGATCAGGCACGCGGCCCCGGCGGCGACGATCGGCACGCCGGCGGGCGTGAACGGTGTCAGGACCAACGCGATCGCGGCGCCAAGGAGCGCCGCGAGGACCGGTGGCGGTGCTGCGATCCGTATGCGTGCGACCGTGATCTCCCGCTCCTCGGACCGGAGCTGGGGCGCGAGCAGCGCGAGGAAGAGCGCGGGGAACGCGGCGTCGAGCCCCAGCCGTGCGGGATCCCCGAGGGCGTCGCCGAACAGGACGCCGACGGCCGTCCCGGCGATCCACGCGACCCCCAGGCCGACGCCCGCAGCGAGCATCACACGGGGGTTCCACCGCCCGCGCCCCTCGGATGCGATCGCCCACGACTCGTCGACCATCAGGTGAGCGTGCAGCAGCCGGGACCAGAACCCGCCCTCCAGCCATGGCGCGACGGTCACGCCGAGTGGCAGGTACCGGGCGTTCAGCATGAGCGCGGCGAGGATCGCGGTCGCCCCTGACCCGCCCGCGCCGAGCACCGACGCGGCCGCGAACTGTGCCGAGCCGGCGAACGTCGTCGCCGACATCGCGATCGGCGCGAGCGTGCCCATCCCGACCGAGAGAGCGAGCACACCGTAGGAAACCCCGAACCCGAACACGGCCACCGAGAGGGGGACCGCGGCGGAAACGCCGTCCCGATAGCTCCGGTTCCCCGAGCCCTCCGCCATCCGCCGATGCTATCGACACTCGCTCGTACCCTGTTGGCGCATGAGGGTTCGGTCCAGCTGCCCGGAGCTTCCCGTCGAGCGTGTCCGGCGCGCCCTGACGGGACTGCCCGAGGCCCGGCGGTACGCGATCGAGGTCAAGCCCCTCCGCTACCGGCAGCGGCCGCACCTTTCTGCCTGGACGGACTTCTCGGAGCGAACGATCACTCTGCAGGTGCCCGAGCCCTTCCTGCCGTTCGGTGAGGTCGTGCCGTTCGGGGCCAGACGGCGGCCCGGCAAGGGTCTGAAGTTCATCTGGCTGACCGAAGGGGTCACCTTCCGGACCGAGCGCGAGGTGCTGCGATTCCTCTATCTTCACGAGTGGATGCACTGGTACCTGCGCGAACGGCTCGGCAAGAGATCCGCTGCGGAGACCGCGTGTGACCGCTTCGCGCTCCGGAACTACCGGCGTCGTAGCGTGACGGAGGACGACGCCGAGGCCGCGCTCATCCGCCGGCCGGCGTAACGGCCCCCGCGGACCCGATCGCGCTCTCGAGCAGCACGCCGAAATGATCAACGCGCATCCGCTGGCGCTCGGGCTGGTTCCGCCACCGGTGGAACAGACCGGGATCGAGCTCCTCGGTGACGATGGCGTCTTGGATCGCTCCCGAGAGCCAATCCACGAGGGACACGATCGTCTCCAGGTCCACGTCCGCGCGGACCTCGCCGCGTCGCTGCCCCCATTCGACGAACTCGAGCGTTCCGTACGGATCCTCGCTGACGAGCCACCGGTTGATGTCCCGCCGCAGCTCCAGGTCGGTGCTGTAGTTGCCGATCAGGACGACCCGGTACAGGACCCGATCCTCCTCGACATAGTGTTCCGTCCGGTCCAACCAGTAGCGCACCACCGCGAAGAACCCCGCTCCCCGGATCTCGTCCGGAGCGTCGAGCCACGTCGGAAGGGCGGCGACGGCGCGCTTGTAGCAGGAGAGGAACAAGCCGGCCTTCGACCCGAAGTGTTGGAAGATCGAGCCCTTCGCGATCCCGAGCTCGACGGCCATGTCCTCGATCCGTGCGCCCTGCAGGCCCTCCTCGGCGAAGTGACGCATCGCGCAACCAACGATCAGCTCGTGTTTCGCTTCGGCGCGAGCACTCCGCTTGCGCGTCGTCGTGGGGTCAGGCCTCATGCGGGGCCATCGACGACAGGACATCGGCGAGCGTGTCGTCGACCCTCGCGAGACCCTTCATCGTGTATTCGATGTCGTAGCCGAACCCGAACCGGATCCCCTTCTTGAGCCCGAACATAGCGCCGGGCACGAGCAGCACGCTCTGCTCGGTGCGGATCCGTTCCACGAGCGCCGGCGAACGGACGGGGAGGTCGTATCCGACGTACGCGATCGCTCCGGCGAGCGGTCGCACGTAACGGAAGTAGGGATGAGCCTCGATCCATGACTCAAGCCTGGGGAGGTTCGCACGCACGATCGAGCGGGTGCGCGCGAGAACGTTCTCGCGGACATCGGGTCGCATCGTGAGCCCGGCGAGCCGGTCGCCCACGACCCCGGGGGTCAGCGTCGTGTAATCGTGGCGGGTCCAGATCTTCGCGATCGCGTCCTCGGGAGCCACCGCCCACCCGACCCGAAGTCCCGGCATCGCGAACGCCTTCGAAAGCCCGGACGTGACGATCACTTTGTCGTACCGGCCCCAGAACGTCGGCGACGCGACATCGGTGTCCAGCTCGGCGCCCCGGTAGATCTCGTCGGCGACGATCCACGCCCCGGCGCGGGCGGCCACGTCGATCACGGCCTGCATCTCGCCTTCCGTCAGCACCGCGCCGGTCGGGTTGTTCGGGTTGCACACCATGATCACCGAGGTCCGCTTGCCGACGGCGCGATCGAGCCCCTCGACGTCCAGGGACCAGTGCCCGTCGCGGAGTTTCAGCTTGAACGTGTCGACCCCGTCGCCGAAGAAGGGACCCAGCCCGAGCCCCTGGCAATAGTTGGGCAGCATGAACGCGAGCCGATCCCGCGGCCCCAGGAGGGACCAGAGCGAGAGCAGGTTGGCCTCGGATCCGCCGTTCATGAGGGTGACGTTCTGCGGCGCGCACTCCGGGTACCACTGCGCGATGTTCGCGCGGGTCTCGTAGGACCCCTCGGACAACGGATACCCGAGGGCTTGCTGGAGGAAGAACTCCGCGTCGGCGTCAGGACCCAGCAGCTCACGGATCGTCAGCGGTGTGACGCCCGATTCCGAAAGGTCGTGATCGACGAGGTGCCAGTAGAGGGACTGGTACCGCTCCATCTCGAAGGCATCGATGCCTGTCATGGGGATGACGCTAGCGCGAGCCGCGGGAGCCGCCAAGCCGGGTCGGGTTGACCCGATGGCGTCCGGCACGCGAGGCTCCCGCACGATGACGTCGAGCCTCAGGATCCTGCGGGAAGGCGATGTGCGCGCGGCGCTCCCGATGTCGGCCTGCATCGATGCGGTCGAGGCGGCGTTCGTCGCGTACTCGAGCGGTGCGGCGGAGAGCCCGGACGTGATCCATCTCGACGTTCCCGAAGCCGGGGGCGAGATCCACGTGAAAGCGGGTCATCTGCACGGCCTGCCGGCATACGCCGTGAAGGTGTCGAGCGGTTTCTCCGGCGTGGACCCGCCGGCGCTCGACGGCCTGGTGGTCGTCTTCGATGCGCGTACGGGCGCGCCGATCGCGTTCCTGCTGGACGGTGGGTTCGTGACGGACCAGCGAACGGGGGCTGCCGGTGGGGTCGCCGCGCGATGGTTGGCGCCGGAACGGGTGGATGTCGCCGCCGTGGTCGGGACGGGCGTCCAGGCTCGCAGGCAGGTCGAGGCGCTTCGCGTCATCCGTCCGGAGCTCCGCGAGATCCGGGTCTGGGGCCGTAACCCCGAGCGGGCGTCGCGCGCGGCCTCCGATGTCGGCGGCATCGTGGCCGCCACCGTCGCGGAGGCCGCGCGCGACGCCGACGTCGTCATCACGTGCACGGCGTCGAGAGAGCCGGTCCTCATGACCGACCACGTGCGGCCGGGGGCCCACGTGACCGCCCTGGGGTCGGACGGTGTCGGGAAGCAGGAGCTCGATCCCGAGCTGCTCCGGCGCGCCGACCTGCTCGTGGTCGACGCGCTCGAGCAAAGCCTCGGGTTGGGAGAGCTGCAATACGCCCCAGGGCTCGCGGGTCGCGCCGTCGAGGTCGGGCAGATCTGTGCGGGCACGGAGCCCGGGCGAACCGGCGACGATCAGCTGACGGTGATCGATCTCACGGGCGTCGGCGTGCAGGACGTCGCGGCGGCGAACGCCGTGCTGGCGAACGTTCCGCCCGACGCGGGCGAGTGGCTCCGCCTCTGACGCGGTCACGAGCTCGCGAGCCGCGCCAGGATCGCTTCGTGCAGCAGCCCGTTCGTCGCGAGCATGCTCCGCTGATGACCGAGCCGGCCGCCCTCGAAGGTGGTGCACCTGCCGCCCGCCTCTTCGATAACGACCCTTGGCGCCGCCAGGTCCCATGTGGCCAGCCGAGGCTCCAGCATCACCTCGGCGGAGCCTCGTGCCACCAGCATGTGCGCCCAGAAGTCCCCGAACCCGCGCGGGCGCCAGCAGTCGGCGATGAGTGCTTGCGTCGCAGCCGAATAGGGTCCTGTCAGCAGGGCGTCGATCTCCTGGAGGAGCACGTGGGCGTCCCGCAGCTCCTCCACGTCGCTCACGTGGATGGCGCTGCCGTTCATCGTCGCGCCCTCGCCTCTGACCGCGACGTAGCGCTCATCGAGGGCAGGAGCGTCGACCACACCGAGGACGCTCTCGCCGTCGATCTGCAGCGCGATCAGCGTCGCCCACACCTGCACGCCGCGAGCGAAATTCGCCGTCCCGTCGATCGGATCGACGATCCAGACGCGGCCGGATGGATCGTGCGAACCCCCTTCCTCCTCACCGAGGATCGCGTCCTCGGGGAAGGCGGCGTCGATCTGCTCACGGAGCATCCGCTCGATCGACGTGTCGGCCTGCGTCACGAGGCTCATGTCCGCCTTCCGACGGATCTCGAGACCGTCGCCCCGGAACAACCCCATCGCGATATCGGCGGCGCGGTCGGCCCATCCGATGGCCGCCGCCCGTTCGTGCTCGTACACCGACGCAGCCTACCTGCAGGTCACAACGGTCGTGACCTGGGATCTCGGGTAGCCTTGCGTGCAGCCATGCAGACCACCGTCGAACGCACCGCCGAGCACACCGTGAAGCTCACGATCGAGGTGTCGACGGATCAGTTGGACGAGGACCTCGAGAAGACCTACCGCGCGATCGCGCGTGAGGTGAAGATCCCGGGGTTCCGTCCGGGCAAGGCGCCAAAGCCCATCATCGACGCGCAGGTCGGGCACGACGTCGTCCTCGAGGAGTTCGTCAACGCCTCCGTGCCAACGTATTTCCGAACGGCTGTTACCGACGAGGATCTGGCTCCGATCGGAGACCCCGAGGTCGACGTCGAACAGCTCGAGCCCGGCAAGCCGTTCATCTTCACCGCGACCGTCGAGGTCCGCCCGCGCCTCGAGCTCACCGAGGACGACTACAAGGGCGTGCACGTCACCAGGCCCTCGACCGAGGTCTCCGACGAGGAGGTCGACTCATGGGTCGAGCGTCTCCGCCGTCAGTTCGGCGAGCTCGAGCCCGTCGAGCGCGCGGCGCTCGACGGCGACTTCGTGACGGTCAACATCACGGTCACGAAGAACGGCACCGAGGTCGAGCGCCTCACCCGGGAGGACTACCTCTACTCCATCGGTTCGGGGGAGTTCGGGGCCCGTTTGGACGCCGAGCTGAGCGGCACGAAGCCAGGAGACATCCTTCGGTTCGAGGACACGCTCGAGGCCGAGCGGGTCGGCGACGAGCTCGCGGGCGTTGCCTCCTTCCAGGTGCTCGTGAAGGACGTCAAGGCGCTGAAGCTCCCGGACACGGATGACGCGTTCGCGAAGACAGCCTCCGAGTTCGACACGATGGATGCGCTCCGCGCGGATCTCCGCGAGAAGGTCCGCGAGGTGAAGGAGCGCGAGGTCGAGGGCGTGATCCGCGATCGGGTCCTCCAAGCCTTGGTGGACACCGTCGACGTGGATCTCCCCGACTCGCTGATCGAGGACGAGACCACGCACCGCGTGCACCATGCCGAAGAGAACGCCGGCAGGTACGGGCTCACGCTCGATCAGATGCTCGAGATCCAGGGCTGGGACCGCGATCGGCTCCACGACGACAGCAGGGATCACGCGGTCCGGGCGATCAAGGCGGACCTCGTGCTCGAGGCCGTCGCCCGGTCCGAGGCGCTCGAGGTGACGGCCGAGGAGCTGGGTGCCGAGATCGGCTCCCTCGCAAAGGCATACGAGCGCGACCCCAAGGAGCTGGCGAAGCAGCTCGACCGCACCGGCCAGATCGTCACGCTGGCCGGGGATATCATCCGTACGAAGGCGCTCGACATCATCGTCCGAGACGCCGATATCACCGACGAGAGCCCTGAGGCCGTGAACGCGACGCCCGCGGAACCAGCCGAGGAGCCGAAGGAGAACGACTGATGGAACCCGTACAGGACTACCTGGTCCCCGTGGTGGTCGAGCAGACCAGCCGCGGGGAACGCTCGTTCGACATCTACTCGCGCTTGCTGAAAGACAGGATCGTCTTCCTGGGGACGCCGATCGACGACGCCGTCGGGAACCTGATCATGGCCCAGTTGCTCCACCTGGAGTCCGAGGATCCGGACAAGGACATCAACCTGTACATCAACTCGCCGGGTGGTGACGTGAGCGCGTTGCTCGCGATCTACGACACGATGCAGTACATCAAGCCGGACGTGAGCACCATCGTGATGGGCCTCGCGGCGTCCGCCGCCGCGGTGCTCGCACTCGCCGGGTCGAAGGGCAAGCGGTTCGCGTTGCCGAACGCGCGGATCCTGCTCCACCAGCCGCACGGGGGAGCCCAGGGACAGGCCGTCGACATCGAGATCCAGGCCAGAGAGATGATCCGTCTGCGCAAGCTCCTCGACAGCTTGATCGCGAAGCACACGGGTCAGCCGCTCGAGAAGGTCGAGAAGGACACGGACCGCGACTTCATCCTCACGGCGGATGAGGCCCTCGAGTACGGCATCCTCGACGAGATCATCACGCGCCGAGGGATCACACCGGAGTTGGCAGCAACGAGCCCCAACGGGGCGTAATATCCGCGACACGATCGAGCTCACGGGCTCGGTCGATCGTTCCGGAGAGGAAGCAGATGGCGAAGTTCGGGGACTCGGACCTGCTGAAGTGCTCGTTCTGCGGGAAGAGCCAGAAGCAGGTGAAGAAGCTGATCGCGGGGCCCGGCGTGTACATCTGCGACGAGTGCATCGATCTATGCAACGAGATCATCGAGGAGGAGCTCTCCGAGACCGCCGAGCTCAAGCTCGACGAGCTGCCCAAGCCCGCGGAGATCTACTCGTTCCTCGATGAGTATGTCGTCGGACAGGAACATGCGAAGAAGGTCCTGTCCGTCGCCGTCTACAACCACTACAAACGGATCCAGGTCGGCGCGAAGGATCAGGACGTCGAGCTGCAGAAGTCGAACATCCTGACCCTCGGTCCCACCGGGTGCGGCAAGACGTACCTCGCGCAGACTCTGGCCCGCCTGCTCAACGTCCCGTTCGCGATCGCCGACGCTACCGCGCTCACCGAGGCGGGCTACGTCGGTGAGGATGTCGAGAACATCCTGCTGAAGCTGATCCAGGCCGCCGACTACGACGTGAAGAAGGCCGAGACCGGCATCATCTACATCGATGAGATCGACAAGATCGCCCGCAAGTCGGAGAACCCTTCGATCACGCGCGACGTGAGCGGCGAGGGCGTCCAGCAGGCACTCCTCAAGATCTTGGAGGGAACAACGGCGAGCGTGCCGCCACAAGGCGGGCGCAAACACCCCCACCAGGAGTTCATCCAGATCGACACCACGAACATCCTGTTCATCTGCGGAGGCGCGTTCGCGGGGCTCGACAAGATCATCGAGAGCCGGATCGGCCGCAAGGGCGTCGGCTTCGGGGCGGAGATCGTGTCGCGGGAAGACAAGGATCTCGGCGAGCTCTTCGGTCAGGTGCTACCCGAAGACCTCTTGAAGTACGGCTTGATCCCCGAATTCGTCGGGCGGCTTCCCGTTCTGACGCATGTCAACAACCTGGATGAGGACGCTCTCGTCGACATCCTGACCAAGCCGAAGAACGCGCTCGTGCGCCAGTACATGAAGTTCTTCGAGTTCGACGGGGTGGAGCTCGAGTTCACGGATGACGCCATGCGGGCGATCGCCGAGCAAGCGATCCAGCGCGGGACGGGTGCCCGCGGGCTCCGGGCCATCATGGAAGAGGTTCTGCTCAACGTGATGTACGAGCTCCCTTCCCGCGAAGACGTGACGCGGTGCCTCGTGGATCGCGATGTGGTCCTGACGGGGGTCAACCCGACGCTCATCCCCCGCGAGCAGCACGCCGCCAAGAAGCGCGGCGAGCGGCACGAGCGAACCGCGTAGCCGCGTTCACCTGGATCCGCCCCCCGCTCAGCGGGTATTGGACCGGAACCGCTATCTAAGGGACTATCCGCGCGGGGCGGCCGTTCGGTCGTCAGGGATATGAAGGGGGCCTGGCTGATGGAGCAGATGGAAACGCGCAGCAGAACCGGTTCGATGGTCGATTTCCCGTGGTGGGTTTTCCTCATCACCGGCATCGCGTGGATGATCATCGCGGTCATCGTGCTCCGGTATCAGACGGACCCACTGACCTCGGTCGCGACCGTCGGATTCCTGATCGGCGCGCTGTTCGTGTTCGCGGCCATCAACGAGTTCGTTGCCGCCGGCATGGTCGATACCTGGAAGTGGCTGCACTGGCTCATGGGTTTCCTGTTCGTGCTCGGTGCGCTGTACGGTTTCTTCCGCCCGTACGACACGTTCTTCGCGCTCGCCTCGGTGCTCGGGTTCCTGCTGGTCTTCATGGGGACGCTCGACATCATCAGGGCCACGATGTCTCGGGACTTCAACCCGCTCTGGGGCCTCGGGCTGGTGACCGGCATCCTCCTGTTGCTGCTCGGCATCTGGGCCTCCCAGCGGTACTACCCGGCACGCGCGGAGTTGATCCTGATCTGGGTGGGCTTCATGGCGCTGTTCCGCGGGATCGGCCAGATCGTGCTGGCCTTCGGGGTCCGCCGGGAGATCCGCGCGTAGCGCGTCTCAGTTCCGGTCGAGGACCTGGCGGGCGACCGCCAGGTCCTTGGCGGCGCGCAGCATCTCGAACGTCGCCACCGCCGGCGCGAGGATGGCCCGAGCTTCGTCCCCGCGTCCCTGGGTCGCCAGCGCGCCGGCGAGGTCCACCTCGGTGATCGCGCGTTCCCACGGAGCCTCGAGCCCTGCGAAGCGTTCAGCTGCGCTCACGAACGACCTCTGTGCGCGGGCGGCGTCGCCTTCGGCCGACGCCGCCCGCCCCTCCAGCCGATCGGCGAACGCGAACACGCTCTGCGCGTCGGTCTTCTCAGCGTGCGCGCGCATACCCTCGACGCGCGCGTCGACACCGTCCCAGGCGTCGGTCGCGGCGACGAGCTCGCTCTCGGCCTCAAGAGCGTCGCCCTTGTGGACCGCCCAGTTGGTGGGTCGCTCCAAGGAGCGAGCCCGCGCGAGATCCCCGGTGCGAACGACGTAGCGCAGCAGGAAGGGGTACAGCCTGCCGGACGTCGTGCGCTCGAGGGTGGATAGAAGTCCCGACAGTCGGTCGCTCTCGACGACATCGCCTCGGGCGTCGTGGATCAGCGCCGCCGTCCCGAACGCGTGACTCGCGAAGTACGGTGGCTCATCGCGACGATCGTCCAGCATCTCGCGGATGAGTCGGAACTCCTCGAGGGCGTCGTCCCACGACCCGAGGCGTCCGAAGGTCACGCACCGCCACGCACGGAGATGGATCTCGACGTTCGGGCCCCTCCCGCCGACCGCTGTGAGGCCCTCACCGCTCACCTCCACCGCGCGTTGGTACCGCCCCGTCTCGTAATACCCCCACGCGCCCATGCCGTAGAAGTCGCCGATCTCGAGGACGTCCGTGACATCGTCCATGATCGCCGCGCGCTCGTGCCAGAGCGAAAGCGCCTCCCGGTAGTTCCCGACGGACGACCAGGCGCCCTGCGCGTTGTCGAGGGCAAACGAGGCGAGGTTCGGTTTGCCGATCCGCATCGCGATCCTTCCGGCTTCCCTGCCGGCGTTCGCGAACGACTCGAGCTGGTCGTCCGTCAGCGCGTCGTCGGCGAATGCGAACGGCCACGAGGCGCGTAGCCCGAGGACCCGAACCCGCTCTTCAGTGTCGCCGAGAGGGAGGTTCGTCGCGGCAAGATCCATCATGGCGCGGACGTCCGCTTCGGGTGGTGTCCCACCACGCATCGAACCGGGCCAACGGATCGCGATCTCGGAGGCACGCGCGGCGAGGTACGCGACGCGCGTGGCATCCGGCGGCTGGGCGGCGTCCCGCACGAGCGCCGCCTCGCGGAAGTACCGCCACGCGAGGTCGCCGGTGAAGGCGACCAGGAAGGCTTCTGCGAGCGACTCCAGCGCATCCGTCCGCTCCAGATCGCCGGACACGAAAGCGAGCGCGTCTTCGGCCAAACGCGCGGCTTTGCGCGGTACCAGTCGGAGACGGGCGGTGGCCGAGGCGCGGAGCAACCAGCGGAGAGCTGCCGAACGCAGGTCGTCGGTCGGTCCGTCCCCCGTCTCCCCGGCGAGCCCGGCCGCAGTCGCGTAGTGGTATGCGAGCAGCTCGGCGAACTCACCGGCGCGCTCACCGGCCGTCCGTTCGAGCCACACGGCCACGTTCGAATGTGCATCGGCGCGGTCGCGGCGGGGGAGCGATTCGTACGCGACGTCGCGCGTCAGGACATGCTTGAAGATGTACTCGCGCTGACCGGACAACGTGGAGCCAGGTCGCGACGAAACCAGTTCGCGTTCTTCCAATCGACGGAAGGCGTCACTCGCGTCGGCCCCTGACACACCGGTCAGCTCGGTAACCGGCCCCGTCCAGAACACGCGACCCACCACGGAGGCGGCTTGGAGCAGTCGCTTGTCCCCTGTATCCAACAGATCGATGCGTGAAGCCAGGACGGCTTGAACCGTGTCGGGGATGTCGACGTCTTCGATGCCTGAAGCCGCTCGCCATCGGTCGCCGTCGCGCTGAAGGAGACGACCGTCGATCAGCCGTCGGACGATCTCCTCAAGGAAGAACGGGTTCCCCTCTGCGCGCTCGAGGATCCTTCGATGGACCGAGGAGGGAAGATCGTCCACGGTCAGGAGCAGGCGCACCAGTCGCTCGGCTTCGTCGCTGGATAGGGGGTCGAGGGCCAGCGAGGACATGTTCCTGCGCCCCCCGCCCCAGCTCGGTCGCGTCGCCGTGAGGTCCGGGCGGGATGGGCACAGGAAGAGCACCGGGCCCTGGACCTGTTCTGCCAGCTCGTCGAGCAGATCGAGCAAGACGGGGTCCGCCCAGTGGATGTCCTCGATGACCACGGTGACAGGCCCGGAGATCGAAAGAGCCGTGAAGAACGAGCGCCAGGCCGCGTGCAGCTCCTCACGAACCTCGCGCGGGCCTGCGGCGGCGAAGGACACCTCGGGATCCTCGAGACCCACCGTGTAGGCAAGGGCGGCGGTCGACCGGGCCGGGTCACTCGCGACCTCCTGTGTCAGAAGGTCCCGACCCGTCTTGCGAACCTTCTCGACGGCGAGCTCCGGCGGATCCGAGTCGAGGATCCCCGAGTGCCCCTTCAGGATCTCCGCGAGCGGCCAGTACGTGATGCCGTCGCCGTAGGGGAGACACCGGCCACGCAGGACGAGCGGCGGCGGCTCGTTCGCTTCGGCCCACGTGAGGAACTCGCCGGTGAGTCGCGACTTTCCGACGCCCGCATCGCCGTAGAGCGTCACGAGATGCGGCCGTCGCTCGCCCACGACCCGCTCGTAGACGCTCCGCAATACATCGAACTCCGTGTCGCGGCCCACCATGGGCGCAGAGAGACCGGGGACCCCTCGCGATCCGAGGCCCGTTTCCTCTACCAAGCGGAGCGCCCTGACCCGTTCGCGCTTCCCCTTCAACTCCTGCAGCCCTCGGTCTTCGAACGAGAAGCCGCGGACGGCATCCGCGGTCCGCTCCGAGACGAGGATCGCTCCCGGGTCGGCGATCGCCTGGAACCTGGCGGCCGCGTTCACCGCGTCGCCGGTCACCATCGCCTCGCCCGGCCCGGGGTTCGTCGCGGCGAGCACCTCGCCGGTGTTGATCCCGACGCGGATCTGCAGCGAGACGTCGTACACGCGCTCGAGGTCGCCGTTCAGCTCGTCGAGTCGCCGCATCATCCGAAGGGATGCGCGGAGCGCGCGCTCGGGATCATCCTCGTGCGCCGCCGGCACGCCGAACGCCGCCATCACCGCGTCACCGATGAACTTCTCGACCGTACCGCCCTCTGCCTCGATCTCCTCGCGCATCGCATTCCCGTAGGACTGCATCACCTCTCGGAACCGCTCCGGGTCCAGTCGTTCGCCGAGCGCGGTGGACCCGGTGACGTCGGCGAACAGCACCGTCACGACCTTCCGTTCTTGGCCGGCGTTCGGCAGCGTGGTTGGTGATCCGCACGAAGGACAGAAGCGAGCGTCCTCGGGGAGCGGGGAGCCGCAGGTTGGGCACGCGGTCATGAGCGGGCTGCCGCACGTCGCGCAGAAGCGAGCGCCGGCAGCGTTCTCGGAGCCGCACGCGAGGCAAGCCGCCACGGGCGGAGTGTATGGCAGGGTACGCTCCGCGACGATGGACGTCTCCGGGCTGGTCCGCGAGCCGACCAGGTTGCGCATCCGCTTCTTCTCTTCCCCTTCGGATTCGGCGAGGGCCCGGCGCCCGACCGACCTGGTGATCTTGTTCGTGTCGCTCATCACGATCGGCTTGGCCCTGCTCTTCGACGAGGGCACGAGTGCGTTCGAGGCTGCGATCACGTCGTTCGTGACCGCGCTGCCCGGTCTGCTCGGTTGGTTCTGGGAGAGCTGCGACGCGCTGATGAGCGTCTGGGCGGTCGTCCTCGTGGGCGCCGCACTGTTCGCACATGGCCGTCGCTCGCTCTTCAGGGATCAGCTCCTCGCGGTCGCCCTGGCGGCCGCCGCCGTCGCCCTCCTGATCCGCAACGGAGCCAGTCTCCTGGACGGGATGACCGCTTCAGGACCGCCGCCGATCTTCCCCGGGGTCCGCCTCGCGTTGGCGGCCGCGGTGATCGCGACGACGAGCCCACATCTGGGGCGACCGGTCCGGCGGATCGGGAGATGGCTCGTCCCCCTGGCGTCCCTCTCTGCCGTCGCCCTCGGCGTCGCCTCGCCGATCGGTGTCATCACCGGCCTGGCGATCGGATACGGCGCGGCCGCCCTCGTGCATCTCGTCTTCGGTTCGCCCGGGGGACGTCCGACGCCCGAAGAGGTGGTGGCGGCGCTCCTCGACCTTGGGATCGAGACGAGCGCCGTGCAGGACGGAGCGCTCGGAGCGCGCGGTGTCGCGGTGATGGAGGCGTCGGCCCTCGACGGTCGCTCCCTGCAGATCAAGGTGTATGGGCGCGACGCCTGGGACGGGCAGCTGCTGAACTCGACCTGGTCCTACCTCTGGTACCGCGACGAGGCGCCGAGCCTCACCCTCAGCCGGCTCCAACAGGTGGAGCACGAAGCCTTCCTGACGCTCCTCGCCGAGCGAGCCGGCGTGCCGGTGCTCCCGGTGGTCGCCGCGGGCGCGGCGGAGGAGGACGCGATCCTGGTGGTGCATTCCAGAGGGCGGTTACTGGCGCAGGTCGACCCGACTGAGGTGAGCGATGTCCTCGTCGAGGATCTCTGGCGGTCGGTCGTGCGGATGCACGAGGCGGGCATCGCCCACGGAAGCCTCGACGACCGTCACCTCGTTGTCCTGACCGACGGTACGGGGGCGATCGCCGGGTTCGGTGGCGCGAACGCCGTCGCGACGCAGGCCCAGATCGGGGCGGATCGAGCGCAACTGCTCGTGACGACGGCGCTCGGCGTCGGTGACGACCGAGCGGTATCAGGGGCGATCGACGCGATCGGCCCAGGTCCGCTCGCGGAGGCCCTCCCGTTCATCCAGAGCGCGGCGCTCACCCGAACCACGCGACGCTCGTTGAAGCACGCCGACATCGAGCTCGACACGCTCCGCGAGCGGGTCGCCGCCGCGACGGGGTCCGAGCAGCCCAAACTCGAACCCCTCCGCCGCGTCACCTGGGGCTCGCTCCTCGTCGTCGGGCTCTTGCTCTTCGGCGCCGCCGCGATCGTGTCTGCCTTCTCGAACGTTGGGATCAGCACCCTCACCTCGGAGCTGTCGAACGCCGATAGCGGGTGGATCTGGCTGGCCCTGCTCGTGTCGCCGCTCGTGCAGGTCGCCGAGGCGTTCTCCACGATCGGCGCCTGTCCTCGTCCTCTCCGGCTCGGTCCGGTGATCGGTCTGCAGTTCGCGATCCGCTTCATCGCCCTCGCCGTGCCGAGTTCGGCCGCCCGCGTCGCCCTCAACGTCCGCTTCTTCCAGCGAGCAGGCCTCGCCACGTCGCCGGCCGTGGCGGTCGGGCTGGTCGACAGCGTCGCCGGGTTCGTCGTACAGGTCTTCCTGCTCCTCGTCATCTGGCTCGCCGGCTTGGCGTCCCTGCAGCTCTCCACCAGTGGTGTCTCGGTGGACATCAGCAGCCAGGTCGTGGTCGGGATCGTGATCGTCTGCGTGGTCGGGGTCGCCGCGATGGTGTTCGTTCCTCGGGTGCGCCGCGTGATCGTTCCGCGTCTCGCCGAGGCCGGGGAAGCGATCCGCGTCCTGCGATCGCCGACGAAGGTGTTCGAGTTGTTCGCGGGGAACCTCGTGGCACAGGTGATCCTCGCGATCGTCCTCGGGACCTGCCTGCGCGCGTTCGGGCAACACGCTTCGCTCGCGGAGCTGATCCTCGTCAACACGCTCGCCAGTCTGCTCGCGGGTGTCTTGCCGATCCCGGGCGGGATCGGGGTGATGGAGGCGGTGATCAGCGGCGGGCTGGTCGCGGTCGGGATCCCCGAGGGTGCCGCGGTCGCCGCCGCCATCACGTACCGGCTCGTGACCTTCTACCTGCCGCCGATCTGGGGCGTCTTCGCGATGCGGATCCTCCGCCGGCGCGCCTACATCTAGTCGTCCTCGGGGAACGGATCGGCGGTGCACGGTGTGCGATCCTCCGCTCGCTACACTCGCGCGCATGGAGGTCCCGGAGAAGCCGTCGCTCGATGGTCTGGAGGCGAAGTGGGGGGAATGGTGGGAGACCGCCGGAACCTACCGCTTCGATCGGTCGAAGACGCGCGAGCAGATCTTCGCGATCGACACGCCGCCCCCGACCGTGAGCGGCACGCTGCATGTCGGTTCGGTGTGCTCGTACACGCACACCGACCTGGTGGCGCGCTATCAGCGGATGCGTGGCAAGGAGGTTTTCTACCCGATCGGCTGGGACGACAACGGGCTGGCAACCGAGCGTCGGGTCCAGAACTACTTCGGGGTCAGGTGCGACCCGTCAGCCCCCTACGACCCGGGCTTCGACATCGGTGCACTCGAGCGGCCGGATGACGCTGAGCCGCTCGCCATCAGCCGGCGCAACTTCATCGAGCTTTGCGGGCGGCTCACGTCCGAAGATGAGAGAGCGTTCGAGTCCCTGTTCCGCACGCTCGGCCTCTCGGTCGACTGGACCCACATCTACACGACGATCGGTGAGCTCTCGCGTCGGGTGTCGCAGCGCGGGTTCCTGCGACTGGTGGGCAAAGGCGTCGCGTACACGGCTGAAGCTCCGACGATGTGGGACGTCGATCTCAACACCGCCGTCGCGCAAGCGGAGATCGAGGATCGCGAACAAGAGGGGGTCTATCACCGCATCGCGTTCCAGCGCGAGGACGGCGGGACGGTGGAGGTCGAGACCTCGAGGCCCGAGCTGCTCCCGGCATGCGTCGCCCTCGTGGCCCATCCGTCCGACGAGCGGTACGCGTCCTTGATCGGTACCACCGCGAGGACGCCGCTGTTCGAGGTGCCCGTGCCGGTCGTCGCGCACGAGCTGGCGGAGCCCGACAAGGGCACCGGCATCGCGATGATCTGCACGTTCGGCGATCTCACCGATGTGACCTGGTGGAGGGACCTCCACTTGCCCTTGCGGGTCGTCATCGAGAAGGACGGGACGATCGGTCCGCGCACGTTCGGAACTCCTGGGTGGGGATCGCGCGATGCCGCCACGGCGAACGCGGTGATGAAGGAGCTCGAGGGGCTCACGGTCAAGAAGGCGCGAACGAAGATCGTCGGGATCCTCCGAGATGCGGGCGCTCTCGTCGGCGACCCTCTGCCGGTTCGACACGCCGTCAAGTTCTACGAGAACGGTTCCCGACCCCTCGAGATCGTCACGAGCCGTCAATGGTTCGTCCCGATCCTGCGATTCCGAGATCAGCTTCTGCGCCGCGGCGAGGAACTCTCGTGGCATCCGCCGCACATGGGAGCGCGGTACCGGTCCTGGGTGGAGAACCTCAACCAGGACTGGTGCATCAGCAGGCAGCGGTTCTTCGGGGTGCCATTCCCGGTCTGGTACCGGTTGGACGATGACGGCCGCCCCGCCTTCGACGACCCGATCTACGCTGACGGATCGGCTTTGCCGATCGATCCACAGCAGGACGTTCCCCCGGGGTATACCGCCGATCGACGCGGCGTCCCGGGCGGCTTCACGGGCGATCCCGACGTGATGGACACCTGGGCGACCTCCTCCCTGACACCCCAGATCGCAGCGCGGTGGGAGGAGGACCCCGATCTGTTCGGTCGACTGTTCCCGATGGATCTCCGCCCGCAGGCCCACGACATCATCCGCACCTGGCTCTTCTACACGGTCTTCCGTTCGGAGATCGAGCATGGGTCGCTGCCGTGGACGAACGCGGCGATCAGCGGGTTCGTGCTCGATCCCGAACGCAAGAAGATGTCGAAGTCCAAGGGCAACGTGGTGGTGCCGACCGAGGTCTTCGAGCGGCACTCGGCCGACGCCGTTCGGTACTGGGCCGGGCGGGCCCGGCTCGGCATCGACGCCGCCTTCGACGAGAAGCAGATGAAGGACGGACGTCGCCTGGCGATCAAGGTGCTGAACGCGTCGAGGTTCACGCTCGGGATCGAGGCCGAGGCCGGGAGCATCACCGATCCCCTCGACCTCGCGATGCTCGCTTCGCTCCGAGGATCGGTCGATGCCGCGGCCGAGGCGCTCGACGCCTACGAGCATGCGAGGGCGCTCGACGTCACCGAACGGTTCTTCTGGGGCTTCACCGACGACTACCTTGAGCTCGTCAAGCATCGCGCCTACGGGGTGCGAGGGGCGGACGCGGCGGGCTCGGCGGTCGGTGCGCTCCGCGCCGCCCTCGATGTCCTGCTGCGTGCGTTCGCACCCTTCCTGCCGTACGCGACCGAGGAGGTCTGGTCCTGGTGGCGCGAGGGCTCCGTGCACCGGAGCCCGTGGCCCGTGTCGGACGACCTCCCGGATGGCGGCGATCCTGAGGTCTACGCGCTCGCCGCCGACGTCCTCACGGCGGTGCGCAGGACGAAGGCGCTCGCGAAGCTGTCGCTCCGTGCGCGCGTGCGGCGGGTCGTCGTGCGCGACACGCCCGAACGCCTGGCGAAGCTCGCGCTTGCGGAGGCCGACCTGTGTGAGGCGGGGAACATCGAGAAGATCGAGCTGGTCGAGTCGGACGACGCGTCCATCGAGGTCGTGCTCGATACCGACGAACCCTGATGCGGTTCGCGGACGCCCTGAGCCGTCTGAACGCCCGGCAGCCCGAACACATGCCGGGCCCGTCATTGGACCGGATCCGCGAGGTCGCCGCGCTGCTCGACGAGCCGCAACTGACGTATCCCTCGATCCACATCACGGGAACGAACGGCAAGACCACGGCGGCCCGGGTCGCGGCCTCGGTGGCATGCGCGCACGGGATCACGGTCGGTCTCTACACCTCGCCGCACTTGCTGTCGGTCACCGAGCGCTTCTCGGTCTGCGGACGGGACATCACCGAGGGCGAGTTCGCCCAGGAATGGGAGCATCTCGAGCCGTTCCTGCACCTCGTCGATGGCCGCGGGTTCGGCGAGGTGACGTACTTCGAGGCCGTCACCGCCCTCGCGTATCTCTGGTTCGCCGATAAACCCGTCGGGCTCGGGGTGTTCGAGGTCGGGTTGGGCGGGACCTGGGATGCGACGAACCTCGTCGACGGCGAGGGCGCGGTCGTCACGCCGATCGGGATGGATCACGTCGCCGAGCTTGGGCCGACGCTCGAGGACATCGCGGCGGAGAAGGCGGGCATCCTCAAGCCCGGCGCGACGGCGGTGTTCCGGGAACAGGAGCCCACCGTGGCGGCTGTGCTGGCGGGGCGTGCAGTCGAGGTCGGCTGCACGCCCCGTTGGGAGGGTGCCGATTGGGAGGTCGAGGAACGCCTGCTCGCCGTCGGCGGGCAGGCGTTCCGTCTCCGCGGACTCCACGCGACGTACGAGGACCTCTACCTGCCGCTGTTCGGTGGGTACGCCGTGCACAACGCCGCGGCGGGGATCGTCGCGGTGGAGGCCTTGACCGGTCAGCCGTTGCACGACGAAACGTTGCGCGAGGGCCTGGCCGCGGTACGGAGCCCCGGCCGGCTCGAGATCGTGGCGCGAGAACCCTCGGTGATCCTGGATGGTGCGCACAATCCGGCGGGTGCGGTCGCGCTCGCGGAGGCGGTGCGTGAGTCCTTCCGGTGGCAGCGCCTGCACCTGGTGCTCGCCGTGAGCGCGAACAAGGATCTCGTCGGCATCTGCGCCCCGCTCGCACCGCTCGCCGATGAGGCGTACGTCGCGAGGAACGACAGCGTGCGGAGCGCGGCTCCCGCCGACGTCGCAGACGCGCTCGGCCGCCCGGCCGCGCTGTTCGGCTCGGTCGCCGACGCGCTCGTCGCCGCGCGAAGCGCGGCCGCCCCCGGCGACGTCGTGCTCGTGACCGGGTCCCTGTTCACGGTCGCGGACGCCAAGCGATCGCTGGCCGCGCGATGAGCGGCCGTTAGACTGGCGCGACCATGGCCATCGAATCGACCCTGTTGATCGTGAAACCCGACGGGGTTCGCCGCGGTCTCGTCGGCGAGGTCCTGCGTCGTGTCGAGGCGAAGGGCCTCACGATCGAGGCGCTCGAGCTCCGGGTGATCGATCGGTCGACGGGCGAGGAGCATTACGGCGAGCACCGTGACAAGCCGTTCTTCGGCGAGCTCGTCGACTTCATCACGGGTGGACCGGTCGTGGTCGGGAAGCTCTCGGGCGAATCGGCGGTCACCTGCTGGCGGGCGCTGATGGGCCCGACCGATCCGGCGGAGGCTGCGCCGGGGTCGATCCGAGGGGACTACGCGACCGTGATCGGCCAGAACATCGTGCACGGGTCGGACTCCCCGGAGTCGGCGGCACGGGAGCTGAAGCTCTTCTTCGGCGGCTGATCGTCGCACCCGTGACCGGACTCGAGGAGGCCTTCGACCGGATCGGCCGCGCCGCGGAGCTCCATCTCCCCCTCACGCATGCGCCTGGTCTCGCGCTCGCGGTCACCGACGGCAACGACACGCTCGGCGCGGTCGTCCGCGGCTTCGCCGACGTCGCGTCGGGCCGTCCGATCGGGCCCGACACTCGGTTCCAGATCGGATCGATCTCGAAGTCCCTCGTTGCCCTCTGCATCCTCCAGGAGGAGGCGAAGGGGGCGATCGCGCTCGACGCCTCGGTGAACGAGCTGCTCCCGTGGCTCGAGTTGCCCGAGCCGTTCGGTCCGATCACCTTGCATCACCTGCTGACGCACACCAGCGGGTTGATGTCCGGGGTCGAGCTCGGGCCGTGGGGGATGGCCGACGCCTTGCGAGCGCGTTCCTACCCACCAACCTTCGCACCCGGCGATCGCTTCTCGTACTCGAACCTCGGCTACAAGCTGGCTGGGCACGTGCTCGAGCGGGTCACGGGGATGCCGATTCACGAGGTGCTCCAACGCCGGATCCTCGCGCCGCTCGGGATGACCCGGTCCGTCGGTGCGATCCTCGAGGAGGATCGCACCGACGCCGCAGTGGGGTACGAACCGCTCCTCTCGGATCGGCCGCCCCACCTGCAGAGCCAGCTCGCGCCCGCCGTCTGGCAGGTCTCGAACGTTGCCGACGGCTCGATCGTCTCGACGGTTACCGACCTGTGCGCGTACGCCCGGATCGTGCTCGCGGGCGGGCGGGGTCCCGGGGGGACGCTGCTCGAACCCGATCGATTCGAGCGCTGGATCGGTCCGTACGTCGATGCGGAGGAGCGTGGCACGCGCTACGGGTACGGGTGGAACGTCGCGGACTTCGGGGGGCGAAGGACGATCCGGCACGACGGGGGCACGCTTGGGTTCGAGGCGCTGCTCGCGATCCGGCCGGACGACGGTCTCGCGGTCGCGCTCTGTCTGAACGGGTATGGGCTGCGCGACGTGCTCGGCTCGTACGCGCTCAGCGTCGTTTCGGCCGCGGTGGGGGCGCGGCCGCTGCCCGATCCCGTGACGCCGGAGCCACCCGGGCTAGTCGCCGACGCCGCCTCCATCGCCGGGCGCTTCTCGAGCGGCGAGCGGACGATCGAGCTGGACGCGGCCGAGGGCGGCCTCGTGTTGCGATCCGGTCCGTTGGCCGTCCGGCTCGAGCGATGGCCCGCCGAGCCCGATACCCTCGCCGTGCCGCATCCTGCCTTCGATCGGCATCTGCTTCGTATCGTGCGCGATCAGACCGGAGCGGTGCTCGGGGTGAGCCACGGTCCCCGGTGGTACGGCCACGAGCGCGATCCTCTCCGGGAGGAGGCTTCGGTGACGCCGCGATGGGATGCGTTCGCCGGTCTGTACCGGTCGGACGCGCCCTGGGAGCGAGCGATCAGGGTGTACGAACGGCGTGGGCGGCTCCTGGCGACGTGGCCCTCTAACGGCGACGAGTACGAGTTGAGCCCGCTCCCGCAGGGCTGGTTCGCCGTCGGCGATCCGGCGCTCCCGCGCCGTGCCCGGTTCCTCGACATCGTCGAAGGTCGCGCGCAGACGATGGACTACAACGGGGCCGTGCTCAGCCGCTCGTTCGAATCATGATCACGCCGTGGCTTGGAGGAAGATGCCGACGGCGACGAGCCAGCCACCGCCGACGCTCGCTCCCAACGCGATCCATCGTCGTCCGAGTGAGCCCCGGAGGTACGCGAACAGGAACCACCCGACCATCGAGGTCGCGAAGATGACGAGCATGCCCAGCGCGAACAGGCCCCCGCTTGCTCGATCGATGTCCGTGTTGGTGCGGCCGGCGGCCGCGACCGGGATGAACGCGATGAAGAAGGCGACGACGGCGATCGCCACCGAGATCCCGACATGGAGCAGCGCCCAGCCCGGACGGCCCTGACGCCAGCCGGGGCGGTCGACGATCTGGTCGCCCGCCCCAGAGCGTGTGTCCGACGGAGATGCGGGCGACGTCCACTCCCACGTGCCTGGCGGCGGCGGGAGCGGCGGCAACGTTCATCGCGTCGCCCGGAACGCGACGCAGGCGTTCTGCCCGCCGAACCCGAAGGAGTTCGAAAGCGCGAGCGTGACATCCGTCGTCCGCGCCTCGTTCGGGACGACGTCCAGGTCGCAGTCGGGATCCGGCGTCGCGTAGTGGATCGTCGGGGGGATCGTCCCGTTCGTGATCGCCAGGGCACAGACCGCGCCTTCGACGGCGCCCGCGGCGCCGAGCATGTGGCCGGTCATCGACTTCGTCGATGACACGGCCACGCGGTGCGCGACGTCCTCACCGAGGGCCGCCTTGATCGCAACCGTCTCGGCGGCGTCGTTGAGCGGGGTGGAGGTACCGTGCGCATTGATGTAGGAGACGTCCTCGGGGCGTGCGCCCGCGTCGCGGAGCGCCCAGCGCATCGCGAGCGTCGCGCCTCCGCCCTTCGGGTCCGGCGCGGTGATGTGATACGCGTCGTCCGACGCGCCGTATCCGGCCACCTCGCAGTAGACCCGAGCCCCACGTGCCGTCGCGTGCTCCTCGGATTCGAGGATCAACGTCGCGGCCCCCTCCGACAGCACGAACCCGCTGCGTCCGGCGTCGAACGGGCGAGAGGCGGTCTCGGGATCCGGGTTCTTCGTCAGCGCGGTCATCTGGGCGAACGCCGCGACCGTCAACGGGACCGTGGCAGCCTCCGAGCCGCCGACCACGCACAGATCGAGGTAACCGTCGCGGATCAGCCGCATGCCTTCGCCGATCGCGTTGTTCGACGACGCGCACGCCGAGAGCGTCGCCATGTTGTGTCCGGTGAGTCCGTACCGCATCGCGATGTGTCCGGCGGCCGCGTTCGCCATGAGCATCGGGACCATGAACGGGGACACCCGCCCGGGACCCTTCTCGAGCAGCACGGAGTGCTGCGCGAGCAAGGTCTGGATCCCACCGATCCCGGTCGCGTAGATGCAGCCGCCCCGCTCGGAGACGATCTCCGGCACGGCGGCGTCCGCCCACGCGAGCGAGGCCGACGCCAGCGCGAAATGGACGTACCGGTCCGTGCGGCGGGCTTCCTTCGGTTCCAGGTACTCGGCGGGATCGAACCCGTCGACCTCGCCGGCCACCTTGACCGACAGGTCTTCGGTCGGGAACTGCGTGATCCGACGGATGCCGTTCCGGCCTGAGGTCATCCCCTTCCAGAAGTCGTCGACCCCGGTTCCGACCGGCGTGACGGCGCCGATCCCGGTGACGACGATTCGCGGGCGTTGGCTCATGGGTTCGGCTCCTGCATCCGCGGCGCTCAGCTGACGCCGAGCTTGGTCGCGACGAGGTCGATCGCCTGACCGACGGTCTTCACCGACTCCATCTCGTCCTCCGGGATCTCGATGCTCCACTCCTCCTCGAGGGCGAGCACGGCCTCCACGAGGTCGAGCGAATCGGCGTTCAGGTCCTCCTGGAACCGGGCGTCGGGGATCACCTGCACCTCGTCCACCGCGAGCTGCTCGGCGAGCACCTTCTTCACCCTGGTTTCGATCTCTGCACGGTCGGTCATCGGTACCGCTCCTCCTGATCCTCGTGGCTGATCCTCGTGGCAGGTTCTCGGGGTCGTGCCTGGTCACCCTATCCGCTACGCGGTCAAGCCGCCGTCGACGGGGATCACCGTGCCGTTCACGTACGAGGCCTCCTCCGACATCAGGAACCGCACCACGGCTGCCACCTCGTCGAAGCGAGCGGCACGGTGGAGCGGTGTCTGATCGATGTAATAGGAGCGCATCTCGTCCGTGAGATGGGAGGTCATGTCCGTGTCGAGCAGCCCCGGGCAGAGAGCGTTGACGGTGACGCCCTTGGACGCCATCTCGCGTGCGAGCGACTTCGTGAGTCCAACGAGGCCGGACTTGGTGGCCGCGTACACCGTCTGACCTGCGTTGCCGTGGATCGCGACCGCGCTGGACATGTTGACGATGCGTCCCCACTTCTCACGTAGCATGCCGCGGAGGGCCGCCTGCGAGCACAGGAAGGAACCGCGCAGGTTCGTCGCCATCGTCTGCTCGTACACGTCCATCGGGTACTTGATCAGCAAGCCGTCACGGGACATCCCGGCGTTGTTCACGAGGCCGGTGACGTTGCCGACCTCGTCGGTCACGCGGCGGAACGCCTCATGCACGCTCGCTTCGTCGGTGACGTCGAGGGCTACGGCCAGACCCTGCGTGCCGGCAGCCGTGAGCGCGTCGACCGATTCCTTCGCGTCCTTCTCGCTCGATCGGTACCCGATCGCGACGGTCCAGCCCGCCTCGGCGAGTGCGACCGCGCACGCACGGCCGATCCCTCGTGACCCACCGGTGACGACGGCGATCTTCGCCGTCACGCCGTGATCCCGGGCATGGTCCAGCGGATCGCCGTCGCGCCCCAGGTGAGTCCCGCGCCGAACGAGGTGAACAGGACGAGGTCGCCGTCCTTCATGCGGCCGGCGCGATAGGCTCGATCGAGCGCGATCGGGATGGATGCGGCGCTCGTGTTCCCGACCTCGGCGACGTCGACGACCGATCGTTCGAGCGGGATCCCAAGTCGTTCGGCCACCGCGATCATGATGCGTGCGTTCGCCTGATGAGGGATCAACAGATCGACGTCGTCGGGGGAGTGCCCGTTCTTCTCCAGGACCTCGCGGCAAGACGCCGCCATCTCGGTCACCGCGCGCTTGAACACCTCGCGGCCGTTCGGCATCTGGATCCGGTGACGGGAGGCCGCCACGGTCTCGGCCGATGCCGGTTCCCGTGAGCCACCACCGGGCACCAACAGGATCTCGGCGGCGGTACCGTCTGCGCCGAGCACGGTTCCCTCGATCCCCGGTCGTTCGCTCGCCTGGATCACGGTCGCTCCTGCACCATCGCCGAACAGCACGCATGTCTGCCGGTCGGTGAAGTCGAGGATCCGGCTGAACACTTCCGCACCGATCAGCAGGATCGCGTCGGCCATCCCCGCTTCGACGAAGGCCGCGGCGGTGGCGAGGCCGTAGGAGAAGCCCGCGCAGGCGGCGTTCACGTCGAAGGCCGGGCACGAGAGCCCCAGCTTCTCCTGCACCCAGACCGCGGTCGCCGGGAACGGCGTATCGCCCGTCACGCTCGCGCACACGATCATGTCGAGCTGCTCAGCCGGGATCCCGGCGGTCCGGAGCGCGACCAGGGCGGCCTCGACGGCAAGGTCCGAGGTGACGACGCCGTCATCGGCGAAATGGCGAGCCTCGATGCCGGTGCGGCTCCGGATCCACTCGTCGGTCGTGTCCACCTGTGCCTCGAACCACGTGTTGGGTACGACGCGGGGAGGGAGCGACGAGCCGACGCCGGTGATGGTGGCGTGTCTGGTCACGGTCACCGAGGATATCGGAAGGGCACCGCGGACGCTCCCAGGTCAGAGACCTGCGACGGCGATCCGCGCTTCCTCGGGGGAACCGGCGGCGACCGCTCGCACCGAGCCGTCGATACGCTTCATCAGCTTGGTGAGGACCTCGCCGGGCCCCGCCTCGATGAAGGTCGTGGCGCCGGCTTCGGTCAGCGAACGGATCGCGGTATCCCATCGAACCGGCGATACGAGCTGCATCCGTACCAGGTCTCGCAGCCGATCGGCGTCGGTGACGAGCTCGCCGGTGACGTTCGCGGCGATGGACGTCCGGGGAGCCCGGATGCCGATCGCCTCGAGCGCCTCGCTCACGGCCGGAACCGCCGGCCGCATCAGCTCGCTGTGGAAGGCTCCGGCGACCGCGAGCCGGACGGTACGGACCTTACGTTCGGCGGCGAGCGCCTCGAGCCGCTCGATCGCCGGGATCGACCCGCTCGCGACGACCTGAACCGGGGAGTTCTCGTTCGCGATCACCAGGACGCCGTCCCTTCGGACCTGGTCGCAGAGCTGCTCGGCAGCGGCGGAGCCGATGCCGAGCAGCGCGGTCATCCCACCCGGCTGGTCCTCGCCGGCTCGCTGCATCGCGACCCCGCGGATCACGACGAGCTCGAGCGCATCGCGCAGGGAGATCGCGCCGGCCGCGACCAACGCCGCGAATTCTCCGAGCGAGTGCCCCGCGACCCCGACGGGATCGCCCACCGTGAGCACCCTCATCACCTCGAACGCGGCGACGTCGCACGCGAGCAACGCCGGTTGGACGAACTCGGTCGTGGCGAGCGCATCTTCGTCGCGACACCCAAGGATCACATCCCGACCCATCGCGTCCGATGCTTCATCGAGCACCGCCTTCCCCGCCGGATCCGACGCCCATCCGTCGGCCATCCCCACGAACTGCGACCCCTGCCCCGGGAATAGGACGGCATACGTCATGCCCGGCAGGGTAATGGGAGAGCCGCACCGACGGAGGGCGGCGGGTCCCGCCGGCGCGGTCGCGTTGTAGGGAGGGCCGCGGGGCGCCCGCCTAACGACCGCGCGGTGAGGGCTGCGGGTCGCGCGCCTGACGACGCGCCGCGAGCGGGGTTGCGCCGACGCGCGAGCGGTGCCGATCGCGGCGACGGCGCCAGCGCGACCGCAGCCCGAGCTATGGCAGCCCCATGGTTTCCCCGCCCTGCGGTTGCCAGGCTCCGGCCCGGTCCTGTTGAATGATCCCGCGCAAAACCCATGGCCGAAAGGGTTCAGCATTCGTCTTCTCCCACGTCCCGTTCCCAGGGGACGGAGGGGGTTCTCGGGTTCCTTGGTCGCGATATGGCGGTTGACCTCGGGACCGCGAACACGCTCGTCTACGTTCGCGGTCGCGGGGTGGTCCTGAACGAGCCGTCCGTCGTCGCGATCAACACCCTCACGGGCGCCATCCTCGCCGTGGGTGCGGAAGCGAAGCGGATGATCGGCCGCACCCCGAGTCACATCCAGGCGGTCCGGCCGCTCAAGGACGGTGTGATCGCCGACTTCGACGTCACGGAGAAGATGCTGCGGTACTTCATCCAGCGGGTGCACAAGCGCCGCCTGCTCGCGAAACCGCGCGTCGTCGTCTGCGTCCCGTCTGGCATCACCGGTGTGGAACAACGTGCGGTCGAGGAAGCGACGATCGCGGCGGGGAGCCGGCGTGCCTACATCATCGAGGAACCGATGGCGGCGGCGATCGGCGCCGGGCTCCCGATCCACGAGCCGACCGGGAACATGGTCGTCGACATCGGCGGTGGGACGACGGAGGTGGCGGTGATCTCGCTCGGCGGCATCGTCACGTCGACGAGCATCCGGATCGGGGGAGACGAGCTGGACGAGGCGATCATCCAGCACGTCAAGAAGGAGTATTCGCTCTTGCTCGGCGAACGTACCTCCGAAGCGATCAAGCTCGCGATCGCATCCGTCTTCCCCACACCGGACGAGCTGGTCGCCGAGATCAAGGGACGCGACCTCGTGTCGGGTCTCCCGAAGACGATCACGATCAGCGCGGAGGAGATCCGCCGTGCGATCGAGGAGCCCGTGAACGCCATCATCGATGCGATCAAGACCACGCTCGACCGGACCCCGCCCGAGCTCGCGGCCGACATCATGGACCGCGGGATCGTTCTCACGGGCGGCGGCGCGCTCCTTCGCGGTCTGGACAAGCGGCTCCGCCACGAGACCGGGATGCCGGTTCGGATCTCCGACACGCCGCTGCAGGCGGTGGTGCTCGGCTCCGGGAAGTGCCTCGAGGAGTTCGAGGTCCTGCAGCGCGTCCTGGTGAGCCCGAGCAGCCGGCGGTAGACCGGCGTGGTCACGCGCTCACGCCTCCGCAGCACGCGGCTGCTCGTCATCGCGCTCGTCTCGATATCGCTCGCCATCATCACGTTGGACTACCGGGAAGGTGACTCGGGCCCGTTGGCCGAAGCTGGTCGTTGGACCCAAACCGCGATGGCTCCTTTGCAGCAGGGTGTCTCAACCGTCACGCGCCCGATCGGCGAGTTCTTCTCCGGCCTCGCTCACCTGCCCTCGCTCGAGCGGGACAACGCCGATCTGCGGGGACAGGTTGCCGATCTCCAGACGCAGATCGCAGCGGCGGGCGACATCCAGGATCGGCTTCGGACGCTCACGGATCTGTTGGGGCTGAAGCAGACCCTCGATCCCGGCGGAATCCCGGCCGTCGTGATCGGCAACGGTGTCTCGAACTTCGAGTGGACGATCACCATCAGCGCGGGATCGGACGACGGCGTGGCGGTCGGACAGCCGGTCGTCGCGGGGTCGGCTACATCGCCTCGCCTGGTGGGTCGAGTCGTCTCCGTCACGGCGGTCTCGGCCGATGTCCAGCTCCTGATCGACCAGAACTTCGCCGTCGCAGGACGACTCAGCACGACCCGGGCGACGGGGCTCGTGCGTGGCCGGGGCGAGCAGGATCCCAGGATGGACGGCATCCCACAGGACACCGAGATCTCGCTGAACGGCGATCAGCCGGTGCAGGTGTTCACCGTGAGCTACGAGATCAACGGCCAGCAGGGGCGATACCCGCCGGGGATCTTGATCGGCGAGGTCTCGAGCGTGATCCAGAGCACGAACGCCCTCGAGACCGCGGTCACCCTTCGCCCGGCGGTGGACTTCTCCGCACTCGAATATGTGCTCGTGTACAAGACAGACCAGAGCCAGGAAGGCTCGTCGGGGTGATCCGGAGGATCCTCTCGATCGCCGCGGTGGTGGCGACCGCGCTGCTGTTGCAATCGACCGTCTTCGGACAACTCCGGCTGTTGGGCGTTCGTCCCGAGCTGCTGTACCTCGTGACGGTCGCGATTGCGTTGCTCGAGGGCCCGAGCGAGGGCGCGACCGTCGGATTCGCGAGCGGCTTGGCGCAAGATTTCCTGATGAACGAACCGAAGGGGCTGACGGCGCTCACGCTCACGCTCCTCGGCTACTCGGTCGGGATGTTCCGTCAGTTCATCGTTTCGCCGTCGCCGTTGGTGCCGACGATCGTGGTGGCGGTCGGGACGGCTGCGGGTGTGGCGTTCTACGAGATCGTGTCGGTGCTGCTCGGGAACTTCCACGAGCAAGCAACGTACGGCGTCCGGGTTGCCCTATTGACGGCACTGTATAACGCCGTCCTCACACCGATCCTCTACCCGGTCCTGCGACGCATCACCGAGGGATCCCGACCTCGAAGGGTGGTGCGATTCTAGATGGACAAGATGTCATCCAGGATCAAGGTGCTGGCGCTGCTGGTGGCGCTGATGTTCGTCGCCCTTTCGACCCGACTGTGGTTCCTGCAGGTCCTCGCGACGACGCAGTTCCAGCGGGAGGCCCGGAACAACAGCGTCCGGTTCGTCTATACGGAACCGTTGCGTGGCCTGATGTATGACGATCAGGGACACCTGCTCGTCGCGAACCAGGAGAGCCTCGAGGTCCGCGTGAACCGTGACGCGATGGGGAGCCAGGCCGAGGCGGTCGTCTACCGGTTGGCGCATCTCCTGAACGTGCCCGTCCGCGCGCTCGTGGCTCGGCTCCAGGACAAGCGGTACTACTCGTTCCAACCGATCCCCGTCGCGGAGTTCGTGCAACCCCACGTCCGCGACTACATCGCCGAGTATCAGGAGCTGTTCCCGGGCGTCGACGTCGTCCCGACCTCGGTGCGCGCGTATCCGCAGGGGCGCACCGCGGCACACGTCTTGGGATACGTCGGCCCCATCTTCGCCGGCGAGTACGATCGGCTGAAGAACAAGGGGTACCAGCAGTCCGACGTGATCGGGCGCTCGGGCCTCGAGCAGGTGTACGAGCGATTCCTGCGCGGCACCCAGGGCATCCAGAAGTTCATCGTGAACTCCAATGGTGAGACGATCAGGGCCCTCGGCGTCAAGGACCCCACGGCCGGCGACGATCTCCACCTCACGATCGATCTCCGGATCCAGCGGGCTGCCCAGCGCGAGCTAGCAGACGAGCTCGTTCGCGCTCGCCTCGGTCACGACATCAACGGACTGCCGCTGAGGGCCAACGCCGGAGCGGTGATCGTGATGGATGCCCAGACCGGTGCGATCAAGGCGATGGCGTCGCTCCCGAGCTACGACCCGCGCTGGTTGGTGCAGGGGTTGACGAAGACCGAAGCGGACTACCTCTACAAGAGCCCCTCGGCACCATCGCTCAACCGGGCGATCCAACTCGGGTACGTCCCCGGCTCAACGTTCAAGCCGATCACCGCACTCGCGGCGTTGAAGGAGGGATTCGCAACGCTCGGCGGCTATTACCCCTGTGACGCGACGTACACGCACCCTGGCGACAAGTCGGGAACCGTCTTCCACAACTGGACGACCGCGAACCTCGGGACGATGAGCCTGTCCGACGCGATCCGTATCTCGTGCGACACGGTGTTCGACCGCTTCGGGTCGGACTTCTACTTCCGCTACGTCCAGAACCAGCTTTCCGACAGCGGGCTGCTGCTCCAGAACGACCTGCGCGGATTCGGGTTCGGAACGCCAACGGGTATCGATCTACCGTCGGAGGGATCCGGCCTGGTCCCCGATCCCGCCTGGGCGAAGACCCAACCCACCCTGTTCCCGGACGGCTGGGTGCCTGGCGGCGACATCCTGACGATGATCGGCTCCACGTACGTGATGGCGACGCCGCTCCAGCTGGCGCAGGCGTACTCCGCGATCGCGAACGGCGGCCACCTCTGCCGGCCACACGTGGTGGCCCGGGTGGTCGCCTCCGATGGGACCGTCGTGAAGCAACCCGACGATCACTGCAACCGGATGCTCCCCTACACGCCCGGCGATCTGGCCTACATCCGAGGGGCGCTTGGCTCGGTGATCACGTCGGGAACCGCTGCATGCTCGTTCAGCGGGTTCCCCACCTCCCAGGTGTGGGTCGGTGGGAAGACCGGCACCGCCGAGCGCCCACCCCACCAGGACACGTCGTGGTTCGCTGCGATGGCCGGGCAGAACCCGAACGCACCGAAGTACGTCGTCATCTCGATGGTCGAACAGGGAGGCTTCGGTGCGGAGGCGGCGGCCCCCATCGCCCGGCACGTGATCGAGGACATCTACCATCTGCCGAACAACGGCCAGGGCGGCTGTGCTGTGGGAGACCGCTGATGGACATGGTTGCGGGGCGTGTGTGGGCTGATGAGCGCCGGCCGATCCGCCACGTCGACTGGATGCTGCTGCTGCTGATCGTCGTGCTCACCGTTGTCGGTCTCGTGCTGCTCCATTCGATCAGCGCGGCGACCCCGGACGAGGCGGCTTTCTGGGTGGTGCGCGTCATGAAGCAGGGCGCGACTGCGGGATTCGGTTTGCTCGTCGTCGTGCTGATCGCGTCGTTCGATTACCGATTCTTCAAGGTCTATGCGGGGTTCATCTACCTCGCCGCCCTCGCCGCGCTGGTGCTCGTCAAGATCCCTGGGATCGGCGCGACCGACCCGAGCGGAGTCGCACAGCGCTGGTTCGCGATCGCCGGTATCCAGATCACGCCCTCGGAGATCACGAAGGTGTGCGCGATCGTGATGCTCGCCGCCATCTTGTCGGAGATCCGCGCACCGGAGCCAGCTCTCCACGACCTCGTGAGGGTTCTCGCTGTTGCCGCCGTCCCGTTAGTGCTCGTGTTCATCCAACCGGATATCGGCACGTCCATCGTGCTCGCAGCGATCACCGTTGGGATGCTGATCGTCGCCGGAACCCGTCTCAAGCATCTCCTCATCCTGACGGCAACGGGGTTGGTCCTCATCGGTCTGTCGTTCCAGCTGGGTGTGATCCAAGACTTCCAACGAGAACGGCTCACCGCGTTCCTCGACCGGGCGAACGCCCCGGAGGACGCTAGCTACAACCTGGATCAGTCGTTGATCGCCGTCGGGTCGGGTGGGCTGTTCGGGCGCGGCTACCTGAAGGGAACACAGACGAACCTCGACTACGTCCCACGGCAGCACACCGACTTCATCTTCACGGCCGCGGGGGAGGAGTTCGGGTTCGTTGGGGCGATGTTCGTCCTGCTCCTCTACGCCTTGATCCTCTGGCGCGCGATCCGGATCGCGACCTTATCGAAGGACCCGTTCGGCACGCTCGTGGCGGCGGGGATCGCTTCGATGTTCGCGATCCAGATGTTCGTCAACATCGGGATGGTGATCGGGATCATGCCGATCACCGGGATCCCGTTGCCGTTCCTGTCCTACGGCGGATCGTCGATCCTCGTCAGCTTCGCCGCGATCGGGATGCTCGAGAGCATCCACATGCGCCGGTTCAGCTAGTTGATCGCGGCGACACGCGAGGGGAGCTCGGCGAGCGCGATCGGCCCTCCTGCCACTGACCACAGGAACGTGGTGCCCGCGAGGCCGGTTGCTTCGAGGGTGACGTCGCCGTCCATCGCCCGTGCCGACAGCCGAGCGAGGCTGAGCCCGAGTCCGATCCCCGGGTGGGTGCGCGTGTGGAGCTCCTGCGCTTGCTCGAGCGGCTCGAAGATGCGCGGGATCGCCTCGGGATCGATGCCGTGCCCGCGGTCGATCACGCGGACCTGGGGGATGCCGTCATCGTTGGAGACACGGATCACGACCTTGGTCGTCTCCGATGAGAACGCCAGGGCGTTCTCGACCAGCTCCTCGAGGATCCGGATCCCGGCGGTCCGGTTCAATGCGGTCATCACGGGCGCCCGCGGCGCCTCGACGCGGATCCGAGGATCGCGCGTCCCGACCTCCTGCGCGAGCTCGGTCACGTTGGCCCATTCCGTGAGCCCCGCTTCGATCGCGGCCTCGAACCGACGAACGAGACGAGCGAGCCCTTCGGTACGGAACACCAGCGTGTCGAGGACCTCGTCCAGCTGCTCGGGGTCGAGTCCGCCGCGACGGAGCGTCTGGGCGAGGCCGAGGACCACGGTCACTGGGGTACGCAGCTCATGACCGACCCGGCCCATCAACTGCTGTCGGCGCGCTCCCCGCTCGAGCAGCGCCTCTTGCGCGATCTCGAGCTGCCGCGTCCGCCGCCGCTCGCGTTCCAGGGCCTCGATCAGCTGCTCGATCACGGTCGGCGTGACGTTCGGTGACAGGAGCGCGCCTCCGCTCGCTGCACGACGGACCGCGTGGATGATCTCGTCGCCCTCGGAATCCTTGAGGACGTAGCCCGACGCGCCCGCGACCAGCATCTCGCGCACCGCTCGCTCCTCTTCGAGCCCGGTGAGCGCTACGACCTCGAGCGACGGATGCAGAGCCTTCAACCGACGTGTGGTTTCGATCCCGTCCATCTCCGGCATGCGGACGTCCATCAGCACGACGTCGGGTCCCAGCTCGTTGACGAGCTCGATCGCTTCGATGCCGCTGGCCGCCTCGCCGACGACCTCGAGGTCCTCGCTGCCGAGTAGGGCCGCGAGCGAACCGCGGAAGCCGTCGTTGTCATCCACGACGAGGACCCGAACGCGACCGGACAGGGGAAGGGTGCCCTGGGGCATGTGCAGAGGGTGCGCCGCCAGCTGGGCTCCCGGTATCCGGCCGACGTAGGGTTCCTTCGAGGGACAGGGTTGTGGGCCGGATGGCCCACGGCCCCGCTCCCGGGGGCCACCGGAGATAGTCCGCCGGCTCGAAGCTACGGGCCGAACCCACTGCTATCCTCAAGCCAGACGTGCCCGCCCGCGGCCGGAGGCATCTCCGTCATCGGGTGGGATCCAAGGAAGTCGAGGAGGCGCGCGACCGCGCCCGAGCGGCCCAGACGAGGCCGCCGCGTAGGGCCGCAGCGCCGGGAGAAGGTACGTACCGGGTGCACGACGTCATCCGCAGCACGCACCATCGATGCAGCGTGAGCGGACCACCACCAGCAACGTCTTGCGGCGCAGCCAGATGGCTGTGCGCGGAGATCGGCCTTCCCGGCGCACGCCCCCTCGCATCGAGCGAAGGGAGCACCACGTGGACCACGACATCGAGGTCGCGGGCCGAGCGGCGTCCGTGACGCCGACCCCCGACGAGGGGACCGGCGCGACATCGTCCGCCGAGCAGACACCGGACCGAACCTCATCATCCCGCCGCCGCCGCCGTGGCGGACGCGGGCGCGGGCGGGGCCGCTCAGGCGCCGTCTCCGCGACGCCCGCCGAGAACGACGGATCGGGCGACCTCGCGACGCCGGCGTCCGACCCGGTCGAGGACCCGTCGGGGGCGCCGGAGGGCGCACCGAAGGCCCAAGGCACCTCGAAGCCGAGGACGCAGCAACGCTCCGGGCAGCCGCGGAGACGGAAGCCGCCAGGGGCAACCGCGACCCCTGGAACCACCGACGAGTCTTCGGAGGCGACGCCCTCCACGCGTGATCCCACCACCGACGAAGCGCAGGATCCAGCCCAGCCCGCGGCCTCGGCTGAGGCGACCGTGACCACACCGAAGAAGCGCCGGCGGCGCCGAGGCGGCCGCGGCCGAAGCAGGAAGCCGGCCTCGGCCCCGGCGGACGACGCCGCGATCGACGATGGACCGGTGATCGATCCGATCGACGCCCAGCGCGACGATGCCGAACCCGACACCGACCCGGCTGCGAAGCCTCCCGCGCGACGTCGACGACGCTCCTCGTCGACCCGTGCCGAGGACGCTCAGCGCGCCACGACCGCCCCGACGGCGCCCACCGCGCCGACCGCACCGCCCGAGCCGGCCGCTCCGCAGCCGACCCGCTCCCGCCCCGCCAGGACGAAGACGATCGAGGAGCAGGTGGCCGCCGGCGGGCCCACCCGCGGGATCCGCACGACGCGTAGCCGTACGGGTCGTGACGGCCGACGGCGGCGGGAGCCGCTCCCGACGCCGCCACGCGTGACCGACAAGCTCATGGTCATCACCGAGCACGGCGATCGCGATCAGATCGCGGTGCTCGAAGAAGACGTCCTCGTGCAGCATTACGTGACGCGTGCCGGCGCAACCTCGATGGTGGGGAACATCTACCTGGGTCGCGTGCAGAACGTGCTGCCGGGGATGGAAGCCGCCTTCGTCGACGTGGGGCGCGGCCGCAACGGCGTGCTGTATGCGGGCGAGGTCAACTACTCACCCGAAGACATCGAGGGCGCAGCGCCGCGGATCGAACAACTCCTGAAGCCAGGGCAGGCGGTCATGGTCCAGGTGACCAAGGATCCGATGGGTGGCAAGGGCGCTCGGCTCACGGCCAACCTCAGCCTCGCGGGACGGTACCTCGTCCTCGCGCCCAACCAGGATCTCCAGGGCATCAGCCGACGGCTTCCGGACGAGGCGCGCAAACGCCTCAAGACCCTCCTCAAGCGGGTGAAGCCGCCGGAGCACGGCGTGATCGTCCGCACCGCAGCAGAGTCCGCGACCGAAGCAGCGCTCGAGGCCGATCTCCGGCGGCTGCTCGCGATCTGGGACCAGATCCAGTCGAAGGCGACGAAGGGCAAGGCCCCCATCGTGCTCTACGAGGAGCCTGAGCTCACGGTCCGCGTCGTCCGCGACCTCTTCACCGACGAGGAGTACCGGGGGCTCGTGACGGACTCGGAGCGGGTGCACCGGCTCGTCGTGAACTACCTCCGCGAGGTCGCGCCCGACCTGGCCGACAAGGTCACGCTGCATAGGGGTTCGTTGCCGGCGTTCGAGGCATACCGGATCGTCGAGCAGATCCACAAGGCGCTCGATCGCAAGGTGTGGCTCCCGTCCGGGGGGTATCTCATCATCGAGCGCACCGAAGCCATGACGATCATCGACGTGAACACCGGCAAGAGCGTCGGCAAAACGAACCTCGAGGCGACTGTCGTCAACACGAACCTCGAAGCGGCCCGTGAGGTGGCGCGTCAGCTGCGGCTCCGCGACATCGGCGGCATCATCGTGATCGACTTCATCGACATGCTTCTGGAGAAGAACAAGAAGCAGGTCGAGGACACGATGCGAGAGGCGCTGGCGATCGACAAGACACGTTCGCAGGTGTTCGAGATCGGCCCGCTCGGCTTGATGCAGGTGACCCGCAAGCGGGTATCCTCGGGCCTGGTCGAATCCTTCTCCGAGATCTGCCCCACCTGCGAAGGCCGGGGGATCATCCTCACCTACGGCATCGACTGAGAGGACGTCTGACGATGTATGCGGTCATCAAGACCGGCGGCAAGCAGCACAAGGTGCAGGCCGGGGATGTGATCGAGGTCGAGAAGTTGGTAGCCGCGGACGAGACCGTCACGTTCACGCCCCTGCTCGTCGTGGACGACGACGGCAAGACCCATGCCGGCCCTGCCGCTTCGAAGGCCACCGTCACCGCGAAACCGTTGGGCGACAGGAAGGGCGACAAGATCAAGGTCTTCAAGTACCGACCGAAGAGCGGATATGCGAAGAAGACCGGCCATCGCCAGCAGCTCACGCTGCTGCAGATCGAGACCGTCGAGCTCGGCTAGTCCGCGACCGAACGGCTGGTAGCCTGGAGATCCTATGGCGCACAAGAAGGGCGGCGGCTCGTCCCGCAACGGCCGCGACTCGAACGCCAAACGGCTCGGCGTCAAGGTCTACGGCGGCCAGACGGTCACCGCGGGCTCGATCATCGTGCGCCAACGGGGCACGAGGATCCACCCGGGCGACGGCGTCGGCAAGGGCGGCGACGACACGTTGTTCGCCATCCGTGAGGGCGTGGTGGGCTACCGGGAGTCCCGCGGCCGGAGATACGCGACCGTCACGGCCGCCAACCGTGAGGTCGGGGGCCTTCGCTGGTCCGCCACGTGGGCCGAGGGTTCCCAGCGGCGGCGGCCGCGTCAGGTAGAACGCGGTGTCGTGCCGTTCGTCCTCGCGGCGCCATCCGATCGTGAAGACCGGTGAGCCGAGCACGCGCTTGACGTTCACGATGTCGACGAACGGGAAGTGGGTCGTCGCCGGTGAGGCAGCGTCGACGAAGACGAGCTCGCGTTCGTCGACGGACAGTATCCCTTCGGTCTCGTCGGAAGCCCCCCGGTCGAGGTGCACCATCCACACGGTGGTCGGTTCGATCACGGGCTCCATCTTCGCGGTGGCGTGGCCTCGTGACCACCTACGCTATCCGGGATGTTCACTGACGAGTGCACGATCTCCGTGGAGGCCGGCCGCGGCGGGGCAGGCTCTGCCTCGCTGCACTCCGAGCCGTACAAGCCACGAGGCGGCCCGGACGGGGGGAACGGAGGGCGCGGAGGATCGGTCGTCTTCGAGGTGGCCCGCGGGACCCACGACCTCTCCTGGCTGGCCGAGCACCCGCATCAACGGGCGCGGTCGGGCGGGCCGGGGCGATCCGCCCGGCGCGATGGCGCCTCCGCGAAGGACCTGATGATCCCGGTCCCCGACGGGACGATCGTGTTCGACGACGACGGGCCGCTCGCCGACTTGGTTGGAGAGGGAGCTCGGGCGATCGTGGCGCTGGGAGGCCGGGGCGGCCGTGGGAACGCCCAGCTCGCCAACGCGCGGAACCGGGTTCCCCGGGTCGCCGAGCCCGGTGAGCCGGGGGAGACCAAGCGGCTACGTGTGGAGCTGCGGACCGTGGCCGACGTCGGGCTCGTTGGGCTCCCGAACGCCGGCAAATCGACCCTGCTTTCCCGCCTCACGGCGGCGATGCCGAAGATCGCCGACTATCCGTTCACGACGCTCACGCCCAACCTCGGCGTCGCCGAGGTCGGCGACGAGCGGGCGGTGGTCGCCGACGTTCCCGGGTTGATCGAGGGCGCGCACGAAGGGAAGGGGCTCGGCCACCGGTTCCTCCGTCACATCGTCCGGTGTCGCGCCTTGGTGCTCGTCGTCGATCTGGCGAGCCGCGACCCAGCCTCGGACCTCGCCGTGCTCCGCGCGGAGCTCGGGAGCTACGACGAGACCCTGATCACCCGGCCCTCGATCGTGGTCGGGACGAAGGCGGACCTGGTCGATGATCCGGCGAGGGCCGCGGCCGGCCTGCAGCTCGATGTCCTCGCCGTCTCTGCCGTCACCGGCGCTGGGCTGGGGGAGCTTCGGGCGCGCGTGGAGGCTCTCGCGAACGAGGCCGCCGCGATCGGACCGGAGCGGGTCACCCATGTCGTGCTCCGCCCCGGCCGCCCTCGGTTCGCGGTCCGGCGCGATGAACGCGGCACATGGCACGTCGAAGGTCGCAGCGTCGAGCGATGGGTCCTCGAGATCGATCTTGACGACGATGACGAACTGGCGATGCTCCAGCGCAACCTCCGTCGGGAAGGGGTGTTCCGCGTGCTCGAGGCATCGGGCGTCGCCGAGGGCGATGACGTCGAGATCCGCGGTCTCGTCTTCGCGTTCGTCCCGGACGCCGACGAGGGGTCGGATGGCCGCCGGTGAACCCCTCCCAACTCGAGTCGATGCTCACCCAGGAAGATGAGGGATGGAGCCGCCTGCGCATCCTCCTGCGGAGCATCCCGGCGCACCGACTGGATGAGCCGACGGTGACCATCGAGGGATGGTCGCCGAAGGACGTGATGTTCCACATCGGAGCATGGTTGGCGGAGGCGGCGCGTCAGCTCGAGCGGATCCGCGAGGGCACCTACCGACCCCAGGAAGACACGGTCGACGAACGGAACCGAGTTTGGTTCGCACTGTCGCGGACGCTCGATGTGTCGACCGCGCGCGCCGAGCTCGAGTCCGCCCGGGTGGTGGCTCGTGACGCGTTGGGCGCGCTCCCGACGCTGACGACCGACGCACGCGGATGGTTCGAGGAGTCGGCCTGGCTCCACTACGCCGAACACGTCCTCGACCTCGAACGATGGCTCGGCACCTGACCGATCGGGCGCAGAGCCGGCGGTAGGATTCCGCCCGATGGCGAAACGGCTGGGCGTGATGGGCGGCACGTTCGACCCCATCCATTACGGCCACCTCGTGACTGCGGAGGAAGCCCTGCACCAGTTCGAACTCGATGAGGTCGTCTTCGTGCCGACCGGCCAACCTTGGATGAAGGAGCACGAGGTCGTCTCGTCGCCCGAAGACCGTTACCTGATGACGGTGATCGCGACGGCGTCGAACCCCCGCTTCTCGGTCTCGCGGGTCGAGGTGGATCGCGAAGGCCCGACCTACACGATCGACACCTTGCAGGCTATGAGGGAGCTCTTCGGCGCTGACCTGTTCTTCATCACGGGCGCCGACGCGGTGCTCGAGATCTTCCAGTGGAAGGATCCCTCCGAGCTGTTCGAGATGGCCCACTTCATCGCGGCGACCCGGCCCGGCTACGACATCGCCGCGCTCGAGGAACAGGTCGCCGGGCATGACGGCATCAGTTCGATGAGCATCCCCGCACTCGCCATCTCCTCCACCGACATCCGCGCGCGGGTCGCGCGCGGTCAGCCGATCCGCTACCTCGTTCCCGAGGGCGTGGTCAGCTACGTCGGGAAGGCGGGGCTCTACCTGTGAGCCTGGGTCTCGGCGACGGTCCGGTGCGACCGTCGCGAACGGCGAGGGCCGACGCGTCCGTTCGCCGGCACCGGACGTATGCGACAGTGGCCGTGCTGCTGGTGGTCGCCATCGTGTTCGCCTGGTCGCGCCTGGCCGATGGAGGAGCGTCCGCCGGACCGTCGCCGACCGCGAGCGACTCGACGAGCGGGCAAGGCAGTGGCCCGTCGGAGCTTCTGGCCTTCTCCGTCACCGGTGCGCCGAACGCCCTGCTCGCGGTGGTCGGGAGCGGCGGCGGACAGCCACCCGCCGTCCTCGTGCTCCCGCCGGGGATGACCGTGATCGTCCCGGGCCAGGGGGAGACCCCGACCGAGGAGGTCCAGGCGCTCCCCGGCGATCCGATGCGGATCGGTGTATCGAACGCCGTGGGGGCATGGGTTCCTCACTACGCCGTGATGGATCTGAACGGGTTCCGGGACACCATCGACCGGGTCGGGGGCCTCACCGTGAACCTGCCGGACGTGTACACGGTGGGCGGGTCGGTCCTCGGGCCGGGACGAACACACATGTCGGGCGACCAGGTCGTGACCTTCTTGCACGAGAACGCGGAAGACTCCGCACTCCGCTGGGCGTCGGCCCTCGAGGCGTTCCTGAAAGCGGCGCCGGTCGTCCCGCACGGCGATCTCGCGGAGACCGATGACGCGGCTGCCGCCATCGCCGCCCTCGGCGCCGCGAGCGGGGCCGAGGTCCAGGTGGCTCCCACGAAGGTCGTGGGCGCCACGGCGATCGTTCCGGCACAGCCGGACCTCGACGAGCTGGTCGGCAGACTCTTCGGCACCCCCCCGCCGGTCCGCGCATTCGTACAGAACGGGAACGGGAGCCCGGGCATCGGCGAGGCGGTGGCGCGCGACCTTTTGCCCGAGGGGTTCCGCATCGTCTTAACGGGAAATGCCGAGTCGTTCAACCATGACACGACCCTCATCACGGCGATCGCCAACGATCATCTCGAGGACGCGAACCGCGCGAGGGACGCGTTGGGGGTCGGAACCGTTCGGGTGAGCCAGGTACCATCGGGGCTGGCAGACGTGACGATCGTGGTGGGGAGAGACTTCAAGGGATGACGATGGCCGGGCAGGGGAGCGACGTGCTTCCCGCGAGCAGGGACGTCGCGATCGCGGCCGCCCGCGCGTCATCGGACAAACAAGCAGACGACATCGTCATCTTGGACGTCCACGAGCTCATCGTGATAACCGACTTCTTCGTGATCTGCTCCGCGGGCACCCAGCGGCAGGCGAAGACGGTGATCGAGAGCATCGAAGATCGGGTGCGAGAACGGCTCAGCGTACGTCCGGCCCGGCGCGAGGGCGAAGCCGGCGCGGGGTGGTGGCTCCTCGACTACATCGACGTCGTCGTGCACGTGTTCGAAACCGAAGAACGCTCCTACTACGATCTCGAACGGCTCTGGCGCGACGCCCCGCGCGTGGGCTGGGAGAACGGATCCGAGGCAGCATCCGCCGGGTAGACTTCCCTGCTTCGGGCCCATAGCTCAGCTGGTAGAGCGCATGGCTGGCAGCCATGAGGTCGGGGGTTCGAGTCCCCCTGGGTCCACCCCCGGGAGCGTCCGCCCACTCGAACCACGGTTTCTCTCACACAACTACGATGCCCTGCATGGCGACACGGACTCCGGTCGAGCATCCCCTGCCGCTGTGGGTCGGAAGCCTCGCTGGGATCGCGAGTGCGCTCGCTCTCCAGACGTTGCATCGTTTCGGTGGGCCTGCGGATGGCGAAAGACTCATCGTGAAGGGGGCCCGGCCACTCGTGCGCAAGGAATGGCTCATCGCCATGGCGATTGTGTTCGTGGCGCTGACGGCTCTCGTCTTCGCCATGTGCTCAACTCGGGTCGGCTGAGGATCACCGCCCGACCCTTGATGGAGGAGCCGGCGGACCGACCGGCGCGAGAGCCGTTCGGGGTCTCAGCTGTTTCGCGGGGATCGGGAGAGGCACGTACGGGCTGCCATCCGACTTGACCCAGTCGACCGAGCCGTCTGGATAACGGTGCAACGACCACCCGTGTTCGTGGACCAGCCGGTGATGGAAGAAGCACACGAGTACGAGATTGTCCAGATCGGTGGTGCCGCCCGCCTTCCACCACACGACGTGATGGGCTTGCGTGAACCGGCGCGCTCCGCAGCCGGGGAATCGGCACTCGGCGTCACGGTAACGAAGTTGGCGCATCATCGCGGGTGTGGGCTCTCTGGACAGCCTGCCGAGACGCACCGGTTCCCCGGCGTCGTCCTCGAGCACGGTCTGGACGCGTGCATCGCACAGGAGACGGCGCGCGGTCTCGGGGTGGATGCGTCCCCCGCCCTCGATCTCGGCTGCGCCGTCCGTCCCGACGAGATCGCCGAGACGAGCGTGGACGACGACGGTCGCCCGATCGGGGTCGGCGTCGACAGCGATGCGATTGGAGCACAACGCAACGAGTGCGTCGGCCCTTCGTGCTTGTTCGAAGGCTGGGTCGCCCTCACCCGGCATCAGCGGGAGCGCATCGGTCACGCGCTGGATCGCGCGAGCCACGATCGCTCCTTGGGACGCAGGCAGCTCCGCCTCGAGGCCGAACCTGTTCCCGTCGTCCAGGTACCACCAGTTGAGGAACCGAGCATGCTCGGCGTCGCGAACGTCCTCGATCGCTCGACGCACCTCCAGGTCCGCCCGCCGGCGGACGGCTGCGCATGAGACGAACCTGGCCCACGAGATCAAGCTGGCCTCGGACTCGAAGGTCGCGAACCGGGCTAGCTCAACGACCTTGTCGATACCGAGTTCGCCCGACGAGAGCGCACGAGCCAGGTCGGTCAAGTGCTCGAGGGCGTGACCGGCGGCGATCCATCGCCGGGCCTTCCACTGGGAGATGCCCTGACGCATGGAAAGCCAGTGCGCCATGTCGCGCGCTCCCGAGCCGCGCCAGAGCTGGCGGCGATCGATCTCGGCGACGTGGCTCAGGAGCTCACGCTGGATCCGCGAAGCACTCCGATGCGATCCATCGACCGCATCGATCAACTCTTCGTCGCTGTATCCGTCTTGCGGGGGCACCCGGACCTCGTTCGGTCACGGGGGAGGAGTCTCAAACGCTACCGAACATACGTTCGAGTGTCAACTCCCTTTTCAGAAGACATCTGGCTGGCCCCTAGACTTCGGAAGCCCATCGACCGGGATCCATCCCTCGGGGACTCCGATGCTCCTGACGATCACATCGACGCAGCGCCCGGCGACCGATCTCGGGTTCTTGCTCCATAAGAACCCGGCGAACGTGCGCACGGTTGCGATGTCGTTCGGCGATGCGCACGTCTTCTACCCGGTGGCGACGGACGAGCGGTGCACGGCGGCGCTGATGCTCGAGGTCGATCCGATCGCGCTCGTCCGTCGCGGCAGGGGAGGGGAGGCGTTCGCGCTCGCACAGTACGTCAACGACCGTCCGTACGCCGCGTCATCGTTCATGAGCGTGGCCATCGCCAAGCTGTTCGGGACCGCGATGAGCGGCCGCAGCGATGATCGTCCCGAGCTCGCCGCCGGCCCTCTTCCGCTCGAGGTCCGGATCCCGGTCCTGCCCGCCACGGGGGGTGAGGCGATCGTCCGGCGGCTCTTCGAGCCGCTCGGCTACGAAGTTTCGTCGCGGCCGATCCCCTTGGACGAACGCTTCCCCGAATGGGGCGCGAGCCGGTACGTCGATCTCTCGCTGCGCGGGGACGTCCGGGTCGCCGATCTTCTGGCCCATCTGTACGTGCTCCTGCCGGTGCTCGACGACGAGAAGCACTACTGGGTCGATGAGGGGGAGATCGAGAAGCTCCTGTCGAAGGGCGGCACCTGGCTGGCCGCCCATCCCGACAAGGAACTGATCACCTTCCGCTACCTGCGGTATCGCAAGCACCTCGCCCGCGCGGCGCTCGCTCGGCTCCTTGATGAGGACCAAACGGACGTCGAGGAAGCCGACGCGCAGCACGATCGCGAGGAAGCCGAGATCGAAGAGCACATGAGCCTCCGCGACCAGCGGCTCGGCTCGGTCATCTCGGCGATCCGCTCGGCTGCTCCGACATCGGTCCTGGATCTCGGTTGCGGGGATGGCCGGCTCCTGCAAGCCTTGCTGAAGGAGCCTGCCATCACTCGCATCGTCGGGATGGATGTCTCGTCTCGCGCCGTGGATCGTGCGGCCCGTCGATTGCACCTGGATCGAGCTGCCCCGAGGGTGCGGGAACGCCTGCGGCTCATCCTCGGTTCGCTCACGTATCGGGATGGGCGTCTCGCCGGGTTCGATGCGGCCGTTCTCATGGAGGTCATCGAGCACCTGGACCCACCCCGTCTCGACGCGCTCGAGCGGACCGTGTTCGCCGAAGCGGTGCCACGGACGGTCATCGTCACGACGCCGAACGTCGAGTACAACGTTCGCTTCGACGGTCTCCCGGCCGGGTCGTTCCGGCATCGGGATCACCGGTTCGAATGGAGCCGTGAGCAGTTCGCAACCTGGGCCGCTTCCCTCGCCGAGCGTCGCGGCTACCGCGTGCGGTTCCTGCCCGTGGGCGATGAGGACCCGGAGGTCGGCCCGCCCACCCAGATGGCGGTGTTCTCCCGATGAGGATCGAGATCCCCGAGCTCTCGCTCGTCGCCCTGATCGGTGCGTCGGGGTCGGGGAAGTCGACGTTCGCCGCGCAGCATTTCACGAAGACCGAGGTGGTCTCGTCCGACTTCTGTCGCGGCCTCGTCGGGGACGACGAGAACGATCAGTCCGTCACCGCCGAGGCGTTCGCACTGTTGCATCTCATCGCGGATACGCGTCTCACGCTCGGGCGAACGACCGTCGTCGACGCGACCAACGTGCAGCAGGAGGCACGCCGGCCGCTGATCAAGCTCGCCCGCGATCGGCACGTGCTGCCGGTTGCGATCGTCTTCGACATCAGTGAGGAGATCTGTGCCGAGCGGAACGCCTCGAGACCCGATCGCGCCTTCGGTCCACACGTCATCAGGAACCAGCGCTCGCAGCTCAAGCGGTCGCTCCGCGGCCTGGAGCGGGAGGGGTTCCGTCGGGTCTTCATCCTGCGTTCGCCCGAGGAGATCGCCTCGGTCGAGATCGTGCGGGAACCCGCATGGACCGACCGGCGCGACGAACGCGGACCGTTCGATGTGATCGGGGACGTGCACGGGTGCCTCGACGAGTTGGTCGAGCTTCTGACGGAGCTGGGGTGGGCGGTCGACGTCGGGACGCACACCGCGTCGCATCCCGATGGGCGGGTTGCCGTGTTCCTCGGTGACCTGGTCGATCGAGGGCCGAACACCCCGGCCGTTCTCCGCCTGGTGATGAACATGACGGCCTCGGGCGACGCGATCTGCCTTCCCGGGAACCACGAGAACAAGCTAGCGCGCGCCCTGAAGGGGGCGAACGTCAAGATCACGCACGGCCTCGGCGAGACGCTCGAGCAGCTGAAGGTCGAGCCGCCGGCGTTCTCGGATCAGGTGCTGGCGTTCATCGACGGGCTCATCGGCCATCTCGTCCTCGACGGAGGTCGTCTCGTGGTGGCCCACGCGGGGATGCGCGAGGAGATGCAGGGGCGCGCGTCGGGAGCCGTGCGAGCCTTCGCCCTGTACGGGGAGACCACCGGAGAGACCGACGAATTCGGTCTGCCGGTGCGGTTCCCATGGGCGCAGGAGTACCGGGGGTCCGCGATGGTCGTGTACGGGCACACGCCGACCCCCGAGCCGGATTGGATCAACAACACGATCTGCATCGATACGGGGTGCGTCTTCGGTGGGCGGCTCACCGCGCTCCGGTACCCCGAGCGCGAGCTCGTTTCCGTCCGGGCGAAGCGCACGTACTACGACCCGATCAAGCCGCTGGCCGGAGCGTTGCCCCTCGGGGGCGACCGTCCCCGCGAGGTGCTCGACATCGACGACGTGATCGGTCGTCGTGGTGTGGAGACGCGTCTCGCGGGACGGCTGACGATCCCCGAGGAGAACGCCGCCGCCGCGCTCGAGGTCATGAGCCGCTTCGCGGTCGATCCGCGGTGGCTCATCTACCTGCCGCCGACGATGGCGCCGGTCGCGACCACCGAGGCCGGCGCGCTGCTGGAGCATCCGCAGCAGGCGTTCAACGCGTTCCGGCGAGATGGCGTGGCTCACGTGATCTGCGAGGAGAAGCACATGGGATCGCGGGCCGTGGTCGTCATCTGTCGCACGCCCGACATCGCGGCGCGGCGTTTCGGTGGCGACGGCGAGCGCTTCGGCATGGCCTACACCCGAACGGGACGGGAGTTCTTCACGGACCCTGAGCTCCGCGACGGGCTGCTCGATCACGTCCGCGCCGCGCTCGACGCGGTCGAGCTATGGGAGCGATTGGAGACGGACTGGCTCGCCCTCGACTGCGAACTCCTGCCGTGGTCGGCGAAAGCCGAGCAACTCCTGCGAACCCAGTACGCGGCGGTCGGCGCCGCCGCGACCGCCGCGCTGTCGGTCGCGGGGACCGCCCTCGAGCAGGCCGCGACGCGGGGGGTGGAGGTCGCACCCTTGCTCGAACGGGTCCGCGCGCGCGAACGCATGGCGGCGCTCTTCGTCGATGCGTATCGACGGTACGCGTGGCCGGTCGCGTCCCTCGCCGACATCCGGTTGGCACCGTTCCAGATCCTGGCTGGCGAAGCGAGGACCTTCCTCGAGATGCCGCACGGCTGGCACATGGAGACGATCGAACGCGTCTGCGCGGCAGACGAGGACCTGTTCACGATCACCGCGAACGTGTCGGTCGACGTCACCGACCCCGAGAGTCAGGCTGCGGGGGTCCGCTGGTGGGAGGAGCTGACTGCGGCCGGCGGCGAGGGGATGGTCGTCAAGCCGAACGACGCCATCGTTCGCGGGAGCACTGGGATCGTGCAGCCCGGCGTCAAGGTCCGCGGGCCCGAGTACCTGCGGATCATCTACGGGCTCGAGTACCCCGAGCCCAAGAACCTGGACCGGCTACGCAGGCGGGGACTCGGTCGGAAGCGGTCCCTCGCCCAGCGGGAGTTCGCGCTCGGGGTCGAGGCGCTTGAGCGGGTAGTCCGCGGGGAGCCGCTCTACCGGGTTCACGAGTGCGTGTTCGCGGTCCTCGCCCTGGAGAGCGAGCCCGTCGACCCCCGGTTGTAGCGGGTCGAGGCCCGTTACTCCTCGGCCTCGTTGGGCCGTGCCGTCTCTTCCGACGTGCGTCGCTCCACATCGAGCCGGTCGGCATCGGCTGTCTGCAGTCGCGCTCCTTCGACCTCATGGCCGCACGTGAAGGTCTGGACCTCACGGCTCGCGGGTTGCTGCTCGCCGAAGTCGATCGTGACCAGTGTGCCCTGGCCGCAGATGGGACAGGTGATCGCTTCCGGATCGGACATCTCGCATCAACCGTACACTCGTGGCTGTGTGTCGCGTTCCCCTCGGTGGTCGGGGAGAGCGTGCACCGGCGGACCCATGGAGCCCAAGTTCGATCCCGCGGTCGTCGAGGTCCTGGAGGCCTTCGGACGACGCCTCGCGTCGGGCTCCGAAGACGCCGTCCCTGCGGACGAGGTCCTCGCAGAACTCTCTTCTCTCGAGGACGACCGTTCCCGAGCGCGAGTGATCCTCAAGCAGCTCGTATCGGCAGGTCTCCTCGAGGAGCGGACGCCGCCCGGAGAAACGACCGCAGGGACCTATTCGTTGACCCGACTGGCCTGGGCTCGCATCGAACAGCGGAAGCGTCCGGACGACGACTAGGCGGTCCCGGTTTGACAACGGCCGCCCGCGGGGCGTATGGCAGAAGGGATACGCGGCGCACTCCTTCTTCACCGACGAAGAGAGCACGATGGACCGCGACATTCTCTCCGGCGCACCGCGCGCCCCTCCCTCGTTGGGCTAAGCGGTGGGAGTGTGTTCGAGGAAGGGGGGCTTCATGAAGAAGAAAGCGCTTCTCGCCATCGCTGCCCTGGCCGCCACCCTCACGGTCTTCCTGGTGATCGCGCCGGACGAGCCGGCGGCCGCCGTGGGACACACCGCCGATCACGCGCTGATCGATCAGACGGGCGGCGACACGGCTGTGAAGTGTCACACCACGAACCGCCAGCCGTTCATCGTGTACGGGGCGTTCCGGGCGATCAACGGCGACGTCGTGATGCAGGTTCGGTTCCAGGACGGCGACTTCGTCAACTACCCGATCCCGCAGGACACGTCGTTCTCGTTGTCGGAGGCCGCGGGCGACACGCCCGGAGTCGACGGCAAGCTCGTCGTTACGACATCGGGGGGCGCCGGCAGCCTCGTCGGGTGGATGAGCGCGAATCGTGCCAATGGCTCAGGAGCCTTCGTGAGCTGCACGACGGTCTGATCCGCTGACGGCCCGCGGCGGGGATCGCACTCCCCTCGGGATGGTCCTCGCCGCGCCGTCCTCCCACGGTCGCTGCGCATGCGTCGCGTAGACTCCGCGGCCATGAGGATCCTCGTCGTCGGGTCGGGCGGTGTCGGTGCAGCCTTCGCGCCGATCGCTGCGCGACGTGACTTCTACGAGGGCGTCGTGTTCGCGGATCATCACGAGGATCGCGGCCGCAACGTCGTGGAGCGCTACGACAAGGGAACCGGCCGATTCTCGGCGGCGACGGTCGACGCGTCGGACCCGGCGGCGATCACGGAGCTCTGTCGTGCGGAAGGGATCACACACGTCCTGAACGCCGTGGACCCGCGGTTCGTCATGCCGATCTTCGAGGCGGCATTCGAAGCGGGCGTGACCTACCTGGACATGGCGTTGTCCCTCTCGGAGCCGCACCCGGAGGAGCCCTACGGAGAGCCTGGCGTCAAATTGGGGGACGCCCAGTTCGCGAGAGCCGCCGCGTGGGAGGAACGAGGCCTGCTGGCGTTGGTCGGGATGGGGGTCGAGCCAGGCCTTTCCGACGTCTTCGCGCGCTACGCGCAGGATCACCTGTTCGGCAGCATCGACGGGGTGGACGTACGTGACGGCGGCGACCTGGTGGTCAGGGGGTACGCCTTCGCGCCCAGCTTCTCGATCTGGACGACGATCGAGGAATGCCTCAACCCGCCGATCGTCTGGGAGAAGGAGCGCGGCTGGTACACGCTGCCCCCGTTCAGCGAACCCGAGACCTTCACCTTCCCCCAGGGGATCGGTCCGATCGACTGCGTGCACGTCGAGCACGAGGAGGTGCTGTTGATCCCTCGGTGGATCGATTGCCGGCGCGTGAGCTTCAAGTACGGCCTCGGCGACGAGTTCATCGACGTCCTCAAGACGCTGCACAAGCTGGGACTCGACGCGACGGATCCGATCGACGTCCGTGGGACGACGGTCAGCCCGCGCGATGTCGTCGCAGCGTGCCTGCCGGACCCCGCCGGGCTCGGCCCGAAGATGTCTGGACGGACGTGCGCCGGGACCCGGGTCACCGGGACGGGGAAGGATGGGAACGCTCGGGAGGTCTACCTCCATCACGTGGTGGACAACGAGGAGACCTGGGGCCGCGATCACGCACAGGCCGTCGTGTGGCAGACGGCCGTCAACCCGGTCGTGGCCCTGGAGCTTCTCGCGAACGGCTCGTGGTCGGGCGCCGGGGTGCTCGGCCCAGAGGCGTTCGAGCCGACCGCGTTCCTCGGGTTGCTGAAGGACTACGGGTCTCCCTGGGGCGTCGAAGAGCGGACGCCGACTCCCTGAAGCAGGATCGGCGGACGTCCCTCAGGTCGGTCGCTTCACCCGCCGATGCTTCCAGGGTCACCTGGTTGGAAGGCCTTTCTCGGGATGAGTTTTGGGCTGGAGCAGAGCGGTTCCGACGACCGATCGATGCCGCGACTGACGGATCGGATCGAGGCCGGGTCGCTGTTGGAGGCGACGCCGGAATGCCTCGTTGTGGCGCAGACCGACGGCAGGGTCGTGTACGCCAACCGCCGCGTCGAGGAGCTCACCGGGTTCCCGAGGGAGGAGCTCGTCGGGAGCTCGATCGAGTTGTTGATCGCGGCGGATCTCCTCGATCTGCCCGAGGGATCTCGGGTCGAAGCGATGTGTCGACACGCGCGGCGCGCCCCGATCCCGATCGAAGCGCACCTCGGCGCGCTCGACGTCCCTGAGCGGCTCCTCGTGATCGCGCTCCGTGACGCCACCGAGCTTCACGCCGGTCGCGAGGCTCGCTTCGAGGCCGAGGCGAAGTACCGTTCGTTGGTCGAGCACATCCCGGCCGTTGTCTACCTCGACCCGGTGAACGAGGACCTGAGCTCCATCTACGTGAGTCCGCAGGTGCGCGATCTGATCGGGATCGACCCGGAGGTGTGGCTTAACGACTTCTCCGCTTGGCGCAATCACGTGCACGTCGACGACATCGAACGTGCCTGGGACGAGTACCAGGAGGCGTACCGCAACCACCTTCCGCTCAACCACGAGTACCGGATGGTGCACGAGGACGGGACGGTCCGGTGGGTGCTGGAGCAAGCGTTCCCCATCGACGACGAGCAGGGGGAACCCTGGCTCATCCAGGGCGTGATCTTCGACATCACCCAGCGCAAGACCGCCGAGGAACAGGTCGCCTTCCTCGCGTACCACGACAAGCTCACGGGCCTCCCCAACCGGCACCTCTTCGAGGAGATGCTGGAGGGTGCCATCGCCCGCGCCCGGCGCCACGACCTCGGCGTTGGGGTGCTGTACCTCGACCTCGACAACTTCAAGCTGGTGAACGACTCCCTCGGACACCACGCTGGAGATCTTCTGCTCGCGCAGCTCGGCGACCGGCTGCGCACGTGCACGCGTGAGACCGATCTGGTCGCCCGGCAGGGGGGTGACGAGTTCCTGATCCTGCTGGGGGATCTCGAGCGAGGCTCGGACCACCCCGATCGGCGGGATCCATCGATGGAGGTTGCGGAGTCGGTGGCCGAGAGGATCCGCGAAGCGCTCGAGGAGCCGTTCGATCTGGCCGGGACGCCCTTCTACGCTTCGGGTTCGCTCGGCATCAGCTTGTTCCCGCAGGACGCGCAGGACGCGGAGACCTTGCTGAAGAACGCCGACACGGCCATGTATCAGTCGAAGAAGCTGGAGCCTGGAGGACACATCGTGTTCGCGACCGGTGGCGACGACGCCATGCAGAAGCTCTCGCTCACGACCCGACTGCGCGAGGCCGTCTCGCAGGAGCACTGGGTGCTGCACTGGCAGCCGATCGTCGAGATCGAGACGGGGAAGGTCGAGTCCGTCGAGGCGCTGGTGCGCTGGCTCGATCCGAACGGTGGGCTCGTGCCGCCAGGTGAGTTCATCCCACTCGCCGAGGAGCTCGGTCTGATCGAGGCGATCGGCGATTGGGTGATAGCCGAGCTCGCGAGACAGCGTGCCGAGTGGGCCGCCGGCGGACTCGATCTCCGGGTCGGGTTCAACCTGTCACCCCGGCAGCTCTGGTCCCCGCACCTGGCGGACAAGGTGCTCGCGAAGCTTCAGGTCTCGGGGGTTGATCCACGTGACGTCGTGGTCGAGATCACGGAGTCGACGGCGATGGCCGATCCGGACCGCACCCAGAAGATCCTCGCGGCCCTGCATGCGTGGGGGTTCACCCTGGCCTTGGACGACTTCGGGACGGGGTATTCGTCGCTCGCTCGGCTGAAGCACATGCCCGTCGATGTGCTCAAGATCGATCGCGCCTTCGTTCGCGACGTCCACCGCGACCCCAGCCTGGCGAGCATGGTCCGCGCGATGATCCAGCTCGCGCAGGGGCTCGACATGATCCCGCTCGCGGAAGGCGTCGAGACGCATCAGGAGCTCGAGTTCCTGCGGGGGAGCGGGTGCCGGCTGGCGCAGGGGTTCCTGTTCTCGCGACCGGTGCCGGCGGAGGAGATCCCCGCCCTCGTTGCGCGCAGCCTCCTCCCGGAACCCGTCACCTCCTGAACGACGCGTCGTCCGAAGCTCCCCAGCGCCCGTCGCGGCTTCGTTACCATCTGCGGACCATGACCAGGCGGTACGACCCGGGTGAGATCGAGCCGAAGTGGATGAAGGTCTGGGAGGACGAACGCCTCTTCGAGGCGTCCGAGGACCCCTCCGACGATCGGCCGCGCTTCTACGCCCTCGACATGTTCCCGTACCCCTCGGGCGATCTGCACATGGGGCATGCCGAGGCCTTCAGCGGGGGGGACACCGTCGCCCGCTATCAGGCGATGCGCGGCCACAACGTGTTGCACCCGATCGGGTGGGATTCGTTCGGCTTGCCTGCCGAGAACGCCGCGATCAAGCGCGGGATCGCCCCGGCGGCGTGGACCGACGCCAACGTGGAGCAGCAGGCGGCATCGTTCCGCCGGATGGGGATGTCCTTCGACTGGACGCGCCGCCTGCAGACGAGCGATCCCGAGTACTACGGATGGACGCAGTGGCTCTTCCTCCGGCTGTTCGAGAACGGCCTCGCGTACCGCAAGGAGTCGCCGGTCAACTGGTGCCCGAAGGATCAGACGGTGCTCGCGAACGAGCAGGTGATCCAGGGACGCTGCGAGCGTTGCGGCACACCCGTGGAGCGGCGGGACCTGACGCAGTGGTTCTTCAAGATCACCGACCACGCGCAACGATTGCTCGACGACGTCGACCTCTTGGTCGACTGGCCGGAGCGCGTGGTCACGATGCAGCGGAACTGGATCGGCCGCTCGGAGGGTGCAGACGTCACCTTCACGATCGAGGAGACCGGTGAGGAGATCACGATCTTCACGACTCGCCCCGACACTGTGTGGGGCGTCACGTTCTTCGTCTTCGCGGTCGAGCATCCGGCGGTGCCGCGGCTCGCGGAGCTGGCCGGTACCTGGGAGCAGGTGCGACCTCTCGTGGAGCAGGCCCGTTCGTCGCCCTTGGCGGGCCACGAGGAGGCCGACACGAAGGAAGGGGTGCCGCTCGGGGTCCACGCCGTGAACCCTGTCAACGGGGAGCGGGTCCCTTGCTTCGTGGCTCCCTACGTGTTGATGGGATACGGCACCGGCGCGATCATGGCCGTGCCGGCCCACGACCAGCGTGACTTCGAGTTCGCGAAGCAGCACGACCTCCCGGTGCGGGTCGTGATCGAGCCTCCCGGCCACCACCCTGACGCGGCGGTCATGACCGAAGCGCTGCCGCACGAGGGGGTGATGGTCAACAGCGGGCCCTTCGACGGCGAACGCTCGCCGGCGTCCATCGCGAAGGTCACGGCATGGCTCGAGCGCGAGGGGCGCGGACGATCGAGCGTGCAGTTCCGGCTGCGCGACTGGCTCATCAGCCGGCAGCGCTACTGGGGCGCGCCGATCCCGATCATCCACTGCTCGACCTGCGGGGAGGTCGCCGTGCCGGACGATCAGCTCCCGGTGCTCCTGCCGGAGGACGCCGACTTCCAGCTGGGTGGCGAGTCGCCGCTCGCGCGGCATCCGACGTGGAAACACGTGTCGTGCCCTTCGTGCGGTGGCGAGGCCGAGCGCGATACCGACACGATGGACACCTTCGTCGACTCCTCGTGGTACTTCTTCCGCTACTGCTCGCCCGGCTACGACGGTGGGCCGTTCAGACGCGAGGACGTCGAGCGGTGGATGCCCGCGGATCAATACACCGGAGGCGTGGAGCACGCGATCTTGCACCTGCTCTACTGCCGATTCGTCACGAAGGCGCTGCACGACCTCGGCATGATCTCGTTCGTCGAGCCGTTCCCGAAGCTCATGAACCAGGGTCAGGTGATCTACGGCGGCGCCTCGATGTCGAAGTCGAAAGGCAACGTCGTGGAGCCGATGCCGCTCGTCGAGCGGTGGGGCGCCGACACGATGCGCCTCATGATGCTGTTCGCCGGACCGTTCGAGGACGACATCGACTGGCAGCTGATCGCGGGCGATCCGGACCGACGTCCGGGGGTGGCGTCGTGGCTGGGTCGGGTATTCGTCGCCGTCGGTGACGCGGTCGAGCGCGGCTCGGACGCCGAGGAGCCGGCGGAGCTCGTGCGGGTCACGCACAAGACGATCAAGGGCGTGACCGAAGACATGGAGCGGTTCCGGTTCAACACGGCGATCTCGAAGTTGATGGTGCTGACGAACGAGATGCGCGCGGCGCTGGACGCGGGCGGCGCCGCGGGCGGCGCCGCCCGCGCGCTCACGCTGATGCTCGCGCCCTTCGCACCGTTCGCTGCGGAGGAGCTGTGGCGCGTCGACCTCGGCGAAGCATCGTCGACGTGGGTCGCATCGTGGCCTTCGTTCGACGCCGCGTTGACCGTCGAGGAGCTCGTCACGATGATCGTCCAGGTCGACGGCAAGCTGCGCGACAAGCTGGAGGTTCCGGCCGACCTCTCGGAGGGGGACGCGCTCGCCGCTGCTCGCGGCGCCGAGGGTGCGCGTCGCGCGCTCGCGGGCCGCGAGGTGCTGAAGGAGATCGTGCGCGCGCCGAAGCTGGTGAACTTCGTCACGGCCCCCTGAACCCCCGCGTTCCGGCCGTCGTCGCTCGACCCACCGACGTGACCGCCGTCACGGCGGGACCGGCGCCCTGACCCTAGCCTCGCTCGCATGGCGATCCGTGACCGGCTGGACACGCTTTCGCGTGGCGAGCTCGCAGGGTTGGTGGTGGTGCTCGTCGCCACGCTCGGGGGTGTCGGGCTGTGGTACTCGCGGTCGCTCCCGAAGCCCATCCAGGTCGCTGAGACACCGGCCCCGGCGTTCTCGCCCAGCGTTATCGGCGCCGTATCGGGCCCACCGGCGGTGGCCGGCTCTCCCGGCGCATCCGCCAGCCCTCCGGTGGATCTGATCGTCGATGTGACGGGATGGGTGCGCCATCCGGGCGTCTATCAGTTCCAGCCGGGCTCGCGCGTGATCGACGCGGTGCAGCGTGCCGGAGGGGCGCGCGACGGCGCCGACCTCACGTTGCTCAACCTGGCGGCGCCGCTCGCCGACGGACAGCAGATCCTGGTGCCCAAGAAGGGTGCGTCGGCGAGCGGCGCTGCGGCCGGCGGCACCATCGGTTCCGGCGGGGTGGCCCTCGTCAACATCAACACCGCCGACGAACCCACGCTCGAGACGCTGAACGGCGTCGGTCCCGCGCTCGCGGCGGCCATCATCCAGTACCGGACCGACCAGGGACCGTTCACGTCGATCGATCAGCTCGATGAGGTTTCGGGGATCGGGCCGGCGACGCTCGAGAAGCTCCGACCCCAGGTGACGGTGTGATCCCGTGGGAGCCTGGGGAGCGCCGCTCGCGGCCGGGGCGTTCTGGGCAGGTCTCCTTGCGTGGGACGGCCGGCCGCGCGCGCTCCAGGCGTGGCCCGCGTGGTCCTGGCTCGTCGCCGGCGCCGCGATCCTCGCCGCGTCCTGGGTCGCGGCCCCCGGGTCTCGCCGTGGCGATCCCCTCGGACGAGCGGGTCTCGCCCGTGGCGACCCCGCCGCGGTGGTCGCCGTTTCGGCGGCACCGACCGACGCCCGCCGCGGCCCGCTCGCCGCCCTCACGTTGCTGGCCCTGGGCGTCTTCCTGTGTGGTGTCGGCTGGGGCGGCGTCGCGCAGGCGCGCAGGGAGACCTCGCTCCTCGGACGCCTCGTTCCGCGGTCCGTCACCGTGGTTGGAACGCTCCGGGAGGATCCCGTGACGAGCGCGGTCGGCTGGCACGCGCTCGTCGACGTCACCCGGGTGACGTGGCGTGGCGGCGCCGCAGCGGTCCGAGAGACCGCCTGGGTCGACGGCGACGGCGACCTTCCCGCCGCCGTCCGCGCGGATCAGCTCGAGGTGCGCGGCAGCCTCCAGATCCCCGATGATGCCGGCTTCGCCGACACGCTCCATCGCCGTGGGCTCGCGGTCGTGCTCCGGTCGGCAGCGGTGTCGCGTCTAGGCCCCGCACCCAACCCGTTCGTTCACCTTACCCAGGTCGTGAGAGCCTTCGTGGGCTCCACGATCGAGCGGATCTTCCCGCCGCCCGAAGATGGACTGCTGCTCGGTCTCGTCCTCGGGGATGCGTCGAGGCTCGATCCGGTCACCACGCGTGCCTTCCAGTCCACCGGCCTGAGCCACCTGCTCGTCGTGTCGGGCGAGAACGTCGCCATGGTGCTCGCTCCGGTCCTCGCGTTCGCAGGTGCCATCGGCCTCGGGCGCGCCTGGCGTTTCTCGCTGGGGTTCGGCACCGTGTTGCTCTTCGTCGTGCTCACCGGGGCGGAGCCCTCCGTGCTGCGCGCCGGCGTGATGGCGACCATCGCGCTGACCGGCGTGTTGCTCGGCAGGCCCCGGGCCGCCGGCGTCGTGCTCGCGGTCGCCGTGCTGTTCCTCCTCGTGCTCGATCCGTGGCTCGTCTACGCGATCGGGTTCCAGCTGTCGGTCGCGGCGACCGCCGGGATGGTCGCGCTCGCTTCACCGCTCGCCGAACGATTGCGGCGGTTCGTTCCCCGGCCCGTCGCGATGGCCACCGGAACGACCACGGCCGCGCAGATCGGGGTCACGCCGTTGCTGCTGTTCCATTTCCACGAGGTTCCGGGGGTCACGATCCTCGCCAATCTCGCGGCGTTTCCCGCCGTATCGCCCGCCTTGCTGTTGGGGATCGCGGCATCGCTGCTTGGGCTCGTGTGGCTGCCGCTCGGCAAGCTCGTATCCCTCCTTGCGCTCGTGCCCATGCGGTACCTCCGTTCGGTGGCGAGCCTCCTCGCCAAGGCACCGGTCGCGTGGATCACCACCGGCGGAGGACCGCTCGTCCTCGTGATCGGGGCTGCGATGTTCGTCGCGACGGCATGGTGGTTGCGTTCGGGGCGGCGACTCCCTCGTCCCGCCGTGGTCTGCGCGGTCGCAGTGCTCCCGCTCCTGGTGTGGTCGACGGCACTCGGTTCGGGTCCACCGTCGAACATCACCGCGCGGTTCCTCGACATCGGGCAAGGCGACGCGACGTTGATCCAGAGCCCCGGCGGCGCCACCGTACTGATCGACGCCGGTCCCGACCAAGAACTCGTGGCCCAGAAGCTGGAGGCACTCGGTATCAAGCGACTGGACGCGATCATCGCGACGCACGCGCACGTCGATCACATCGCCGGCATGCCCACGGTGCTCGCTCGGTTCCCCGTGGGCGTCTACTACGACCCCGCCTGTCACCACCACACCGAGGTGATGCTCCCGCTCGAACAGGCGCTGGCGGCCGCCGGCGTCCCGGTTCGGTCGGCACGACTCGGCGAGACCATCACGGTCGGCGACCTCGCGTTCCACGTCCTCGGGCCCGATCGGTGCTGGCAGGGGTCCCATTCCGATCCGAACAACGACTCGGTGGTGTTGCTGCTGGACGCGGCCGGCACGACCCTGTTGATGACCGGATGCGCTGAGCGCGAGGCGCAACAGGTCATGCTGGACGCGGGGCTCGTGCCCGACATCGACGTGCTGCGCGTCCCGCACCACGGCGGTGACACCTCGCTCCCGGGATTCATCGATGCGCTCGATCCTCAGATCGCCGTGATCAGCGTTGGCCAGCCCAACCCCTACGGCCACCCGGATCCCAACGCGCTCGCCGAGCTCGATCAGGTCGGCGCGCAGATCTGGAGGACCGACCAGCACGGAACGATCACGATCGCCTTCACCGGTCAGGGGCCGGTGGTAGCGTCCGAGCGATGACGTCTCCTGCCGCCGTCACCCTCCTTTGGGGCGAGGATCCCTACCTGCTTCGGGAGACGGCGCTGGAGCTCGTCGCCGAACGGCGACCGACCGAGGTCGACGCAAACGGATGGCGGGGGAGCGAGCTCCAGGACCTGGCCACGCCGTCCCTCTTCGGTGAGCCGCGCGCGCTCATCGTGACGGATGTCCGCGCGCTCCCGAAGGACGCGATGCGCGAGCTCGGCGGCTACGTCGGCTCGCCTGATCCGGACGCGCCCCTCATCCTCTGCTGCACGGTCGCCGAGCGGGGGAAGCCCCCGGGCGCACTGCTCAAGCTGATCGAACCGGTCGGTGTCGTGACCCAGGTGCAGCTCCAACGGAAGGACTTCGAGCCTTGGCTCGTCCAGCGAGCCGCACGGGTGGGCGTCGACCTGTCGCCGCCTGCCGCACGGACGCTCGTGGAGACCATCGGCCCATCGGCGGCGCAACTGGTCGGAGCCGTTCGGCAGCTCGCCGACGCCTTCCCCGGGCAGCGGATCGGTCCGGCCGAGATCCACCGTCAGTTCCGCGGCCTCGGTGAGCAGAAGACGTGGGACCTGTGCGACAAGGCGTTCGGCAAAGACCTGCCGGGTGCGATCCGAGCGCTGCGTTCGATCGAAGAGGGCGGTGATGAGGCACTGATGGTGCTGGGCGGCATCGCGGCACGGCTCCGCGACCTGATCCGCGTCCGGTCGGTGTCGGACCGCCTGCCGCCGTCACAGGTGGCGAAAGCAGCTGGTCTGCGATTCGACTGGCAAGCGCGCCGCTACCGGCAGCAGGCCGGAAACTTCTCGCTCGAGCAGCTCGCCGCGGTCCACCGGCAGATCACCGAAGCCGACAAGGCGCTCAAGTCGGGGGCGGCCGGCGACGTCGTGATGCCCGCGCTGATCACCGCGATCGCTGCGTGAGGACGGCCGCGGGCCGCTGGCGCCTTCGGGGCCGCTACGCGGCCGAGGTCCTGTTGACGGCCTTCGCCAGCCGGCTCTTCTTCCGAGCAGCCGTCCGCTTGTGGAGCACGCCCTTGCTCGCCGCCTTGTCGAGCGCTCGGGCTGCCTCACGCTGACGTGCGATCGCGGTTGCCGCGTCGGCCTCGCCGACCGCGATGTGAACCTTCTTGGTCGAGGTCTTGAGCGCGCTCCGGACGGCCTGGTTGCGGTCGTGGCGCTTGTCGTTCTGCCGGTTTCGCTTGATCTGTGACTTGATGTTCGCCATGAGAGCCACGGAGTCTACCAGTGGCCTTCTCGGTACAGGTCGACCGGGGACGACGGCCTGCCTCAGCCGGCTCTGATACGCGCCGTCCTCGCCCGTACCATTGGTGCGCCGTGTCGACCGAGATCTCCCGCATCCGCAACTTCTGCATCGTGGCGCATATCGACCACGGGAAGTCGACGTTGGCCGACCGGATGCTCGAGCTCACCCATACCGTGGATCAACGCGCGATGCGCGCCCAGTACCTCGATCGGATGGATCTCGAGCGCGAGCGGGGCATCACGATCAAGGCGCAGGCGGTCCGTCTGTTCCACGAGGGCTATGAGCTCAACCTGATCGACACCCCGGGGCACGTGGACTTCACCTACGAGGTCTCTCGGAGCCTCGCAGCGTGCGAGGGAGCGATCCTACTCGTTGATGCCGCGCAAGGACTGGAGGCGCAGACGCTCGCCAACTACCACCTTGCGCGCGATGCCGGCCTCACGATCATCCCGGCGCTCAACAAGATCGATCTGCCGGCAGCGGAGCCGGCGAAGCGGGCCGAGGAGCTCGCGAAGCTGCTCGGGAGCGATCCGGCCGAGATCCTGCACGTCTCGGCCAAGACCGGCGAGGGCGTGGCGGACGTCCTGAAGGCCGTGATCGATCGCGTGCCGCATCCCGAGGGAGACCTGCGTGCGCCGCTGCAAGCGTTGATCTTCGACTCGGCGTTCGACACGTATCGGGGCGTCATCACGTATATCCGCGTGAAGCAGGGGACGTTGCCGTCCAGCGCGACGATCAAGATGTTCGCCACGCACGTGACGTCGGAGGCCGAGGAGACCGGCGTCATGGCGCCCGAGGCCACGCCGGTCGACGCGCTCGGTCCCGGCGAGGTGGGGTACCTCGTGACCGGCCTCAAGGATGTCCACCACGCCAAGGTCGGTGACACGATCACGCTCGCAGGCAAGCTGGGCGCGGCGGAACCGCTCCCCGGCTACCGTGAACCCAAACCGATGGTCTGGTCCGGGCTGTACCCGGCCGACGGGAGCGATTACTCAGCGCTGCGGGAGGCGCTCGACCGCCTCAAGCTCTCCGACTCGGCGCTCGTGTTCGAGCCCGAGACGTCGCAGGCGCTGGGGTTCGGGTTCCGCGTCGGGTTCCTCGGTCTGTTGCACATGGACATCGTGCGCGAGCGGCTCGAGCGCGAGTTCGACCTCGAGCTGATCTCCACCGCGCCGAACGTGGAGTTCCACGTGTTCCGCGGCACCGAGGAGACGGTCGTGCACAACCCGGCCGAGATGCCGCCGGGCGGTGACTACGATCGCGTCGAGGAGCCCGTCATCTACGCGACGATCATCACACCGGCGACCTACCTGGGTGCGATCTTCGAGCTATGCCAGGCCCGACGCGGCGAGATGGTTGACATGGAGTACCTCACGCCCGAGCGCGTGGAGGTGCATTACCTCTTGCCGCTCGCGGAGGTCGTGTTCGACTTCTTCGACCAGCTGAAATCGAAGACGCGGGGCTTCGCGAGCCTCGATTACGAGCCCTGGGGCCTCCAAGAGGCGAGGCTCGTGCGGGTCGACATCGTGCTCCACGGAGAGCCGGTGGACGCCTTCAGCTCGGTCGTGCACCGCGACAAGGCCTACGAGTACGGCAAGAAGATGACGGAGCGGCTGAAGGAGCTGATCCCGCGGCAGCTCTTCGATGTGGCGATCCAGGCGTCGATCGGTTCGAAGGTGGTCGCACGCGAGACCGTGAAGGCCAAGCGCAAGGACGTCCTCGCCAAGTGCTACGGGGGCGACATCACGAGGAAGCGGAAGCTCCTCGAGACCCAGAAGAAGGGCAAGGAACGGATGCGACGCGTCGGGAAGGTGGACGTCCCCCAGGACGCGTTCATCGCCGCCCTCAGGGTGGATGAAGGAGCGAGGAAGAAGTGAGCACGCCCGCCGGGATCTACGTCCACATCCCGTTCTGCCTCACGCGATGCGGCTACTGCGACTTCAACGCGTACGCGGGGATGGACGAGCTGAAGCCGCGCTACCTGGAAGCCCTGTTCCGTGAGGCGGAGCTCGCCTCGCCGGGCTGGACGGGAACCGAGTTCGTCAGCGTGTTCCTGGGAGGCGGAACGCCGACCACGCTTGAGGCGGCGGATCTCCGCGTGCTGCTGGCGCATCTACGGGACCGGTACTCGCTGACGGCCGATGCCGAAACGACGACCGAGGCGAACCCCGATACGGTGACCGAGGGATCCCTGGCTGAGCTGCTCGACGCCGGATTCCAACGGGTGTCGATCGGTGCGCAGTCGTTCGATCCGGCCGTGCTCGCGTCGTTGGAGCGGATCCATCAACCGGCGTCGGTACGCAGGGCGGTGGAGGCCGCCCGCCGGGCCGGGTTCCGGAACGTGAGCCTCGATCTGATCTATGGCGCGAACGGGGAAACGCTCGAGTCCTGGAGGCGGACCCTGGACGAGGCCCTCGCGCTCGGACCCGAGCACCTGTCCGCATACGCGCTCACGATCGAGCCCGCGACGTCGCTCGGGCGGAAGGTCGCCGCGGGTGATGTGTCCGGGCCGGATCCCGACCTCCAAGCCGACATGTTCATGCTGGCCTGCGAGGCGCTGGTGGAGGCGGGCTACGGGCACTATGAGATCTCGAACTGGGCGCGTCCCGGGTTCGAATGCGTCCACAACCTCGGGTATTGGGAGCGGCGGCCGTACCTGGGGCTCGGCGCCGGCGCGCACGCGTACCGCGACGACGTCCGCTGGTGGAACGTCCGTCCGCCCGAGACCTATATGGAGAAGGTCGAGGCCGGTGAGCTGCCGATCGGCGGATCCGAGTCGCTGGACCCCTCGGACGCCTACCTGGAGGAGGTCTTCCTCAAGCTTCGGATCCTGGAAGGCGTGCCCTCGAGCTGGTTCGACCACCAACGGTACGAGCCGTACGTGCAGAGCGGTTTGCTCGTGGACGACCTCGGTCAGCTCGTACCCACCGAGCGCGGGATGCTGCTGTTGAACGAGCTCGTGCTCGGGTTGACCGGCTAGTCGATCGATCCGATCAGCGCGTCAGTGGCTGACGATCGTGCGATGCCGTCGAACGTGGTGCCGTCCGGGGCTATGAAGCGTTCGCCGCGCCGGCCTCGGGGAAGTTCGCCGCTGATCCATGCAGCGGTGTCCCGCAGAGCGTGTTCCCCGGAGCGGGAGCCTCGGCGATCGGGACCCTGTCGTGCGAAGCGCCGACGACCGTCGCGGTCGCTCCGGCGATCCGGAGATCGGTGACCTGAACGTTGGCGTTCGGATCCATCTTGTCCGCGCCGAAGATGGTGAACGTGCTCCCGTTCGGAAGCGTGTCGCACCGGGCGCCTTCTGCATGCCCAACCACATCAACCCATCCGAACTGAAGCGCTCCCGTCTGCAGGTTCCCGATCCCCTGCGGATCGACCACCGTGATCGGCTCGAGCGCCGGCGGCGACCACGTCACCGCATACAGCCACACCCCATACCCGTCGGCCCCGGCGGTCGAGACCGCGATCTCCGATGTGCCGTCTCCGTTGACGTCCGGGGCGGCGAACGCCTCGCACCCGACCGGTGCGAAGCAATCCGCGAGCTCGGGCGCGGTGGCGTCCACCGTGCCGTCCCCGTCGAGATCCGCGCCGACGAACCGATGTCCATCGCCGGGCTTCGGACACGCATCGATCGCCTTCGTGAACACGTACGCGTTCCCCTGGGCGCCGGCGACGGTGATGGGCATCGACATGACGTCGCAGATCGGGAACCCGAGTCCGAGATCGGGGGGCGTCTGCGTCGCTGCCGGAGTGGCGCCCGGCACCCGGTCGGTGTTGAAGGCTCGACCGAGGGCGACGAACGTGCCCGCCGTTGCGAGCAGGACGACGGCGACGAGCCCGATCGTGCCGATCCGGCGGGTGGCGGCGCGCCGGTGCTTGCGAGCGGCGAGGCGTTCGACGAGGTCACCGTCGCTGCCAGGGCGCGGGGCTCCCTCCCGCATCCGGGTCCTCAGCTGATCATCGATGCTCGGCATGGCTGTTCTCCTCATCAGGGTCCTCGACCAGCGAGAGCGCCTCCGCCAGATGCCCGCGTGCCTTGAAGAGCTGGCTCTTCACCGTGCCCTCGCTCGTGCGCATCTGCGTCGCGATCTCCTCGGTGCTGAGATCGAGGACGTAGCGCAGGACGGCCACCTCGCGCTGGCGGCGCGGAAGATCCGCCAGCGCGCGGGCGACGTCGATCCGATCCCCGCTCGGCTGGACCGGCTGCGCGGCGACCAGCCGGGGCCGGGCGAGCCGCTCCACGCGGAGGCGACGCAGCCGGCTGCGGGACAGGTTCATCGCAACCGCGGCAACCCACCTGTCGAGCGCTACGATCTGTTCACCACGCTCGGTCCGTTCCCACGCCCGCACGATCGCTTCCTGGACGGCGTCCTCGGCCGAGGCGAAGTCATCCGTCACGAGAGCGACCGCGCCGACCAGGCGCGGGTACCGCTCGCGCACGAACTCCCGGAGCTCGACCTCGTCCATCCTGCCCCCTCGACCGAGCCTAGGACGCGCGAGCGAAGGGTGCGGTTGTCTCGGGAACGTCAAAGTCCATCGGATATCGTGAGCGGCCATGCCCGAGGTCACCTGCCCGCGGTGCGAGACGCGCCAGCCGATCGAGGCCGGCGTCGAGGGGTACACGTGCGTTCGATGCGGTGCGCGATGGGTGTTCGCCACGTGCGAGAACTGCGGCGAGCGCTTCCACATGCCGCCCGGGACGTCGTCGTGGACGTGTCCGAACTGCGGACATCAGCACGGTGGGCCCGCCCACCTCGCGCCCACGCCCACGCCGATGTCGGCTCCGACGATGAGATCCGCGGGAAGTGTCGCCACGACACGAAGACGTCTCCGGCTGGGCGTCATCGCGCTGGTCGCGATCGCCGCCATCGTGTTGGGTTCGTTCCTCCTCACCCAGGGTGGCGAGACCGCCGGCGCCCACAGCCCGAGCGCAAGCCTCGATCCGGTCGGGGCCATGTGCCTGCACCTCCGCGATCTCCAGACCCTTCGGGTCGGCGCCTTCACGCGCGTCGCCATCGAGCTCTCGGCCGACGCCGACGCGATCGATGCCGCCGGGGACGCGCGGCTGGCGGATGACGTCCGCACGCTCCGGCGTGCGGTCATCGGGTATCGCGACGCGCTGAAGACCCAAGGTGGCGACGACACGACGGCTCTGGCCACCATGACCCAGGCGCGCTCCAACCCCGACATCCCCTGCTAGGGAGCAGAAAGGCCATCCTTAGCACTCTGCGGATGAGAGTGCCAGCTATCATCGACCCATGGCGGATCGCGGGGAGCTCGGGCAGCGCAAGGCTGTCGTGTTGCACACGATCGTCGAGGAGTACGTTCGGACCGGCGAGCCGGTCGGCTCCGAGACGATCGCCGAACGCGGCGGTCTCGGCGTGTCGAGCGCCACGATCCGCAACGAGATGGCTGCGCTCGAAGAGCTCGGGTTCCTCAGCCACCCGCACACGTCGGCCGGAAGGATCCCGACCGATGCGGGGTACCGGCACTACGTCGACACGTTGCCCGTCCGCGGCCGGCTGAGGGACGTTCAGCGCAAGGCCATCGCCTCGCACTTCGCCGAAGCGATCCTCGACCTCGAAGAGGTGCTCAAGGGCTCCGTGATGCTGCTGTCCCGTTTGACCCAGTACGCCGGTGTGGCCGTCCCGCCCGGAGCGGCTGAGGAGCAGCTCGTCCGGCTCGAGCTGATCGACATGGGGCCCACGATGATGGTGCTCGCGGTCGGGCAGCATGGGCGGGTCGACAAGCAGATCCTCGACCGACCGGAGCATTGGAGCACGGAGGCGTTCCACCGGGCCGAGCGGAAGCTCCGCGCGTTGCAGGGACAGACCTATTCGGGCTCGCAGGCGAAACTGCTGGAACTGGCGGCGACCGTCCCGGCCGATGAGCACGATCTCCTGCTCATGGTCGCCGACGTGCTCCGCCTCGCGACGCGCGGGGACCATGCGACCCACGTGATGGTCGGCGGCGTTGCGAACCTCGCCGACGAGGCGCAGACGTGGCGGCGGGAGACGCTCCGGCGCCTCTTCGAGACCCTCGAGCGCGAACAGGAGATGCTTCAGGTGCTCCACGACGTCGCGGCCGACGACGTGAGCGTGACGATCGGTGCCGAACATCCCACGACCGGCGAGTGGGAAGCGTCCATCGTGACGGCCCCGTTCCGCGCGGGCGAGGTGAACCTCGGCACGATCGGGATCGTCGGACCCACGAGGATGGATTACCTGTCGGCGATGGCCTCGGTCCGCGCGGTCGCCGAGCGTCTGTCGGAGGCCGCGACGGAGCTCGAACAGTAATCATGGCTCCGGCACGCGATCTCTACGAGGTCCTCGGTCTCGGGCGCGATGCGAGCGACGAGGACATCCGGAAGGCGTATCGACGGCTCGCGCGGGAGCTGCACCCGGACGTGAGTGCCGAACCACGGTCCGAGGAGCGCTTCAAAGAGGTTGCCGGTGCGTACGAGATCCTCTCGGATCCCGACAAGCGGGCTCGCTACGACGCGTTCGGCACGGGTGGCCCGGGCGGCCAGCCGTTCGCCGACATCTCGGACATCTTCGAGATGTTCTTCGGGCAAGGCGGCTTCGGAGGCTTCGGCTCGCGGCGACGCGGGCCGGCCACGCGCACCCGTCGCGGGGAGGACGTCGGCGTCCTGGTCCGCCTATCGTTCCAGGAAGCCGCGTTCGGGGTCCGCCGCGACGTGGAGCTCCAGCGGCTCGTGATCTGCGATCGGTGTCTGGGCAACGGGGCGGAACCCGGTACGGCGCCGATCGCGTGCCGGACCTGCGGTGGGACCGGGGAGGTCCAGAGCGTGCGGCGCAGCGTCTTCGGGACCCTGATGACGGCATCGCCATGCGGCACCTGCGAGGGGACGGGTCAGGAGATCCCCGACCCGTGCGAAGCGTGCATGGGCCAGGGCCGGATCCGCCGGGCCTCGACGGTCGCGGTCGAGATCCCCGCAGGCGTTTCCGACGGGATGGAGCTTCGCGTCACCGAGAGCGGACACGCCGGGATCTCGGGAGGGCCGGCCGGAGACCTGTTCGTCCGGTTGGGGGTCGAGCCGGCGGAGCGGTTCGAGCGTCGCGGCCAGGATCTCTTCTCGGTCCTGGACATCTCGGTCTCGCACGCCGCGCTCGGTGGCGACGTCCGGATCGAGGGTATCGACGGGACGGAGACGGTGCGGATCGACCCCGGCACCGACTCCGGCACGATCGTCCGTCTCAAGGGCAAGGGCGTTCCCAACCTCAACCGGCGGGGGAGGGGCGACCTGTTCGTGACGCTGCACGTCATCACGCCGAGGCAGCTGTCGCGCGAGGAGCGTGAGCTCCTCGCGCGGCTGGCAGAGCTCCGCGGCGAACCGCGCAACGGCGCGGTCGCCGCGGAGCTCCGCCGCCCCGAGTTCTGAGCAGGGGTAGGCTCTCGGTCCGGATGAGGGATCCCAACTGCCTGTTCTGCAAGATCGCGGCCCGGGAGATCCCCGCGGAGATCCTCCGGGAGTCCGACCGGGTCGTCGCCTTCCGCGACACCAACCCGCAAGCCCCGACGCACATCCTGCTCATCCCGAAGGACCACATCGAATCGCTGAACGACGTCGAGGACGGTCACGGCGCGTTGCTTGCCGACATCGTCCAGGGTGCGGCGCACCTGGCGCGCACCGAGGGCATCGACGAGCGAGGCTGGCGATTCGTGTCTAACGTCGGCCCGGACGCCGGCCAGGCCGTCTTCCACCTGCACTTCCACCTGCTGGGCGGCCGTCCGATGGGCTGGCCCCCGGGCTGACAACGGGTAGCATACGGGTGGCCGTCCGCAGGACGGCCTTCGCACTTCGAGCAGGAGGGAACGGGGCGTCGCCCCGGATGTCGGAACACGTGGCAGCCGCCACCACACAGATGAAGATCCTGGTCCCGGGTCACCAATCGATGGTCGCCCTGCTCGGCCAGCGCGATTCCTTCCTGAAGCTCATCGAAGGCGCCTTCGGCGCAGACATCCTCGTTCGGGGCAACGAGATCACGATCTCGGGGCCCCCCGACGAGGCCGAGCGCGTCGGCCGCATCTTCGAGGAGCTCCTCGAGCTCTTGGAGCGGGGGCACGACCTCACGGAGGATTCCGTCGGGCAGACGATCGCGATGGTCACCGGTGGCGTCGTCGAACCGGGCGAGGAGGAGCTTCCGCGACCGAGCGAGGTGCTCGGGGACAACCTCCTGTCCTCGCGCGGCAAGAAGATCGCACCCAAGACCTTCGGACAGAAGCGATACGTCGATGCGATCCGTCACTCCACCATGACCTTCGCGATCGGACCGGCCGGGACCGGCAAGACGTACCTCGCCGTCGCGGTCGCGGTCCGTGCGCTCCAGGAACGCCAGGTCTCGCGGTTGATCCTCACCCGGCCGGCGGTCGAGGCCGGCGAGCGGCTCGGATTCCTGCCGGGCTCGCTCTACGAGAAGATCGACCCCTACATGCGTCCGCTCTACGACGCCCTCTACGAGATGACCGGTCCCGACACGCTGCCGCGGCTGATGGAGCGCGGGGTCGTGGAGGTCGCACCCTTGGCTTTCATGCGGGGAAGGACCCTGAATGACGCGTTCATCATCCTCGACGAAGCGCAGAACACCACGCCAGAACAGATGAAGATGTTCCTGACACGGATGGGCTTCGGCTCGAAGGCCGTCGTGAACGGCGACGCGACTCAGGTGGACCTGCCGACCGGCCAGCTGTCGGGCCTCCACGTCGTGCAGGAGATCCTGGAAGGGATCGAGGGCATCTCCTTCGTCCACCTGGGCGGCAAGGACGTCGTTCGACACAAGATCGTGCAAGACATCGTCGAGGCGTACGGGCGCTACGGCCAGCAGCGGTTGGCGGCCGATGACTGAACCACGATGAGCGACGATCCCAGCCCCGGCGGCCATACCTCGTCCACCGTGCCCGCGGTCCTCGTGAGCGACCGCCAGACCGCACCCATCGACGTCGACGCCTTGGCTGCCCTCGCGCGCGAGACCCTGATCGCCGAAGGGCTCCGCGAGGTGGAGCTGTCGCTCAGCTTCATCGACGACGCCGAGATGGAAGACCTACACGTCCGCTACCTGGATGAGCCGGGCCCGACCGACGTGCTCAGCTTCCCGCTCGACGGCGAGGACGAGCGCGGCCTGCGCGTGCTCGGCGACGTCGTGGTCGCGCCGTCGGTCGCCGCGCGCAACAACCCCGCCGATCCCGCCGCCGAGCTCCGTTTGCTCGTCGTCCACGGGATCCTGCACCTGCTCGGGTACGACCACGAGGAGGACGGGGAGAAGGCAACGATGTGGGCCCGTCAGACCGCCTACAGCGGGGTGCAGGCGCCGTGACCTCGACGGACTGGTTCGAGATCGTCTTGATCGTCCTGCTGATCGCGGCGGTCGGCGTCCTTGGCGCGTCGGAGGTGGCGATCACGAGGGCGAACCGGGTCCGTGCCTACCGCCTCCTGGAGGAGAAGCGGCGGGGCGCGAACTCCCTCGCGAAGATCGCCGACAACCCGGCTCCCTACCTCAACGTCGTCTTGCTCCTCACGCTGCTCTCCACGATCGGTGGCACGACCATCGCGACGTCTCTCGCGGTCCGCAGGTTCGACGGAGCGGGCGAGGTCGTCGCGACGATCGTGATGACACTGCTCTTGTTCGTCTTCGCGGACGTGACACCGAAGACCTTCGCCATCCAACAGACGGACCGTGTCGGGCTCTTCCTGGCCCCGTTGCTCGTGGGATTGGGCCGACTGGTCGGGCCGATCGCGACCGGACTGGTCAAGCTCGCGAACGTCATCATGCCCGGGAAGGGGTTGCCACAGGGTCCGTTCATCACCGAGCAAGAGCTCCGCGCCTCCGCCGAGGTCGCATCCGAGGAGGGCGTGATCGAAGAGGGTGAGAAGGAGCTGATCCACTCCATCTTCGAGTTCGGCGACACGATCGTCCGAGAGGTGATGGTGCCGCGGCCGGACGTGGTCGCGGTTGAGGACACGGCGACCCTGCGCGATGTGCAGGCGCTTGTCCTCGAACACGGGTACTCACGGATCCCGGTGTTCCATGAGGACCTCGACGACGTCGTGGGCGTCGTCTTCGCGAAGGACGTCCTCAAGGCGCTGTACCAGGGCGACGACGACATGCCGCTGGCCGACGTCTGCCGGCCGGCGCGGTTCGTGCCCGAGTCGAAGAAGGTCGCGGACCTGCTCCGGGAGATGCAGCAGGAGAAGTTCCACCAGGCGATCGTGACCGATGAGTACGGATCGGTCACCGGCATCGTCTCGCTCGAGGATCTGCTGGAAGAGCTGGTCGGGGAGATCACCGACGAGTACGACACCGAGGTGCCCGACATGGTCGAGGTCGGCGACGGCGTCTACCGCGTGTCCGGGAAGACCTCGATCGACGATGTGAACGAGCTGCTCGACTCCGAGCTCCCGGACGAGGAGTGGGATACGGTCGGTGGCCTCGTCCTCGACCTGTTCGGCAAGATCCCCGAACCGGGTGAGGAGATGGGGTTCCAGGGGCTGCGGTTCAAGGCCGAAGAGGTCCAGGGACGCCGAGTGGCGACCGTGCTCATCACGCGGGCCGCCGAAGAGGCCGATCCCGAGCAACGCCTCGCGGGGAAGTGAGGCTCGTCAGCGCCCGCCCGCGCGGCTCGACTCGCATCCGGCGGCCCTGCGTTCCCAGTCGAGGCAGACGTCGACGCCCGGCCCGCCCAACGTGGCGTCCCTTCCCTCGAGCCCGAGGAGCACGTCGTTGCCGCCCTCGCCGAAGATCCGGTCGAGACCGTAGCCGCCCCCGATCACGTCGGCGCCGGCGCCACCGAAGATCAGGTCGTTCCCGTCGTCGCCGTAGATCGCATCGTTCTGCGGTCCGCCGCGGATGAGGTCGTTGCCGTTGCCGCCGTGGATCGCGTCGTCCCCTCCGCCGCCACGCATGACGTTCTGGCCGAACCCGCCCTCGAGCAGATCCGCCCCCGGGCCGCCGATCGATGCGTCGTTCCCGTCCCCGCCGTCCAGCAGATCCCGTCCCCTCCCACCGCAGATGACGTCGTCCCCACCCAAGCCGAGCACAAGGTCGTTGCCACCCAACGCTGCGATCACGTCCCGGCCCGGGGTGCCGACCAGGACGTCCGGACCCGGTGTGCCGACGATCGTCGGTCGCAAGCCCTGGCACACGCCGTTGCGCATCAGCTGCCGAGGACCAGGCTCGCACCCGCGGGTCGTCTCGCCCCTGAAGCATGCGTCCGTCCCGGGTCCGCCCTCGACGATGTCGTGGTCGAGGTCGACGATCCGCTGCGCGATCGTCCCACCGTCGACGATGTCGTTCCCGCCGGCGCCGAAGAGCATGTCGGATCCGGGTCCGCCGTTCATCGCATCGTTCCCGGGTCCACCCTCGAGCCTGTCGTCCCCTGGGCCGGCGTTCAGCAACGCGTCGTTCCCCGGGCCCCCGTTCAAGAGGTCCCGACCCACATCACCGCCGCCGGAGGTCATCAGGTCGCCGCCCTTTCCCCCGAACTCCTGGTCGTTGCCGGTGACCCCGAACAGGCCATCGATGCCCGAGCCTCCGAGCAGGATGTCGTTGCCACTGAACCCGATCAGCTCGTCATCGCCCCCGTTCCCGCAGATCACGTCGTTCCCATCCTTGCCGAGGATGATGTCGTCGCCGCCGAGGCCGGCGATCACATCCGCCCCCCGGGTGCCGCGGAGGAGATCGTTCCCAGGGGTTCCGACGATGGTCGCCTTGCGACCGTGGCACATCGGCGTCACCACTCGACCCACCGCGGGCATCGTGTTCAGCGAGAACACCACGCCCAGCAACACGACAGCCGTCGGGAAACCGAGCCTCTCCCTCGATCGCAACACCGATCGGGAGCCTCCAGCGGGTCGGGGTCCGAGCATCCTCGGACGCGGGCCGCTCGATGATGCCACAGTGAGGGTCCAGGCTCGACGGGTAGCATCGAGGAGTGGACGGGCACGCGCTGATCGACGAAGCGGTTCGCGAAGCTCGATCGGCGATGGACCGCGCGTACGCTCCGTACTCGGGCTTCGCGGTCGGAGCCGCAGTCATCGCGAACGGTCAGATCTTCACCGGTCAGAACATCGAGAACGCGAGCTACCCCGTGTCGGTGTGCGCCGAGCGCAACGCGGTCGGACGCATGATTGACGCGGGTGAACGCCGGATCGACGCGGTCGCCGTGGTCACCGCCGCCGAGAGCCCGACGCCGCCGTGCGGCGCGTGCCGCCAGGTGTTGTGGGAGTTCGGACCCGAAGCGCTCGTCGTCGCCGAGACCACGGGCGGTGAGCGGGTGGCCTGGGGGCTCGAGGACCTGCTCCCCAGCGCGTTCGGCCCGGACGACCTGAGACGATGACTCCCTTCCGCAGCGGCGTCGTCGCCGTGGTCGGGAGGCCGAACGTCGGCAAGTCGACCCTCGTGAACGCGCTCGTCGGTCAGAAGGTCGCGATCGTGTCCGACAAGCCGCAGACCACCCGTCGGGGGATCCACGCGGTCTGGTCGTCGGAGGGGGCGCAGGTCGTGCTGACCGATACCCCCGGGTACCACAAGCCGAGGACGCTCCTCGGTGCGCGGCTGAACGAGCTCGTCGGCGACGCGGTTTCGGGCGTCGACCTGGTCCTGCATGTCGTCGACGCCGCCGCGGGGGTGGGGACCGGCGACGCGTTCGTGTATCAGCAGCGGGTGCGGCCGACGGGAGCCAGCGCGATCTGCGTCGTGAACAAGGTGGATGCGACCCCCGGCCGGTCCGAGGTGCCCCAGCTCGCCGCCGCGGGAGCGCTCGGGGACTACGACGAGGTCGTGCCGGTATCCGCCCGGCAGGGCAAGGGCGTCGGGATCCTCCGGCGGCTCATCCTGGAGCGGATCCCCGAAGGTCCGGCCCTCTACCCGGAGGAGACGATCACGGATCAACCGCTCGACGTGCGGCTCGCGGAGATCGTGCGGGAGAAGGCGCTGGCAGTCACTCGGCAGGAGGTTCCCCACTCGATCGCGGTCGTCGTCGAAGAGCTCGAGTACGACGACTCGATCACGAAGGTGCACGCGTCGCTGATCGTCGAGCGTGAGTCGCAGAAAGGGATCGTGATCGGCCGCGGGGGCGAGACGCTGAAGACGATCGGGTCGCGTGCCCGCGAAGAGATGGAGCTCCTCCTGGGGAGGAAGGTCTATCTTGACCTGCACGTCAAGGTGCTGAAGGAGTGGCAGCGGGACCCCCGGGCGCTCGAGCGGTTGGGGTTCTAGGTCACCTCCAGCGTCGCCGTCATCGGCGGGTGGACCGTGCACACCACCGCGTACGTCCCCGGCGCGATGCCCGCGAGCGAGACCTGGCCGTTCGCTCCGCCGTCGAGCCTCTGATCGATCGCCGTCCCGGTGACCGTGAAGGTGTGCAGCACGCTCCCGGTGTTCTGCAGGGCGAGGGTGGCGCCGCTGGCTGCGCCGATGCAGGTGGGCTCGAACGCGAAGTCCTTGAGATCGACCGTCTGCGTCGGCCCGCTCGGCGTACAGACGGCGGGCGTGTTCGAGCTCGAACACGCGATACCTCCGACGCAGAGCATCACGAGTACGAGTAAGGGCCGGATCGTCCGCATCGGCTCCCGAGCGTAACGGCGGTCCCGCTCCCGCGGCACGTCGATTACCCTGGTTGGCATGAGCAGCCTCGTGCCGCTATCGCCCGTGGTCACGCCATCCGAGGCGTCGAGGATGGTCACGCGCACGTCGGCCGTGGACGCGGTTGGGTTGGAGGAGCGAGCCGCTTCGCTCGCCACCCGCTCGATCAAGCGCGACGCCAAGCTCTGGGCGCTCGACCTCGCGATCCGGTGCACCGACCTGACGACCCTCGAGGGTACGGACACGGTCGGCAAGATCGTGGCGATGTGTTCGAAAGCCGTTCGCCCCGATCCGGTCGACCCGACGGTCCCGTCGGTCGCGGCGGTGTGCATCTATCCGTGGCTCGTGCCGACGGCGGTCACCCATCTCGCCGGGTCGACGGTCCGCGTCGCGAGCGTGGCGGGCGGGTTCCCCGCGGGGCTCGGCCCGCTCGAGGTTCGGCTGCAAGAGATCCGCGACGTCGTGACGATGGGCGCCGCCGAGGTCGACATCGTGCTCAACCGGTCGCTCTTCCTCGGAGGCCGCTACCAGCAGGCGTTCGAAGAGCTGATCGCGGCACGAGAGGCGGCCGGTGCCGCGACGCTCAAGGTGATCCTCGAGACCGGCGAGCTCGGCTCGTACGATCGGGTCCGGCAAGCGAGCGTGCTGGCGATGGCGGCCGGCGCCGACTTCATCAAGACCTCGACCGGCAAGATCGGCGTGAGCGCGACCCTTCCGACCGCCCTGTGTATGTTCGAGGCGGCGCGCGACTTCCACCGAGACACCGGTCGATCGGTCGGGATCAAGGTCGCCGGCGGTGTCCGCAAGGCGAAGGATGCGATCCGCTACCTGGTCGTGCTCCACGAGACGCTCGGAGCGGACTGGATGACGCCCGATCGGCTCAGGATCGGCGCGTCGAGCTTGCTGAACGACGTGTTGATGCAGATCGCCAAGGAGCGAACCGGTCGCTACCAGGGACGCGACTACTTCACGGTCGACTGAGGAGGCTGCGTGCCGTTGGATCGTTCGTTCGTCGAAGCCAACTGCGTGCAGCTGGAGCCGCACGACGACGTGACGGACGAGACCGACCGCAGGATCGCCGCGTTCCCCGATGAGCGACTCGAGGCGGCGACCGAGCGCTGGTTGACCGCGCAGTGGTGGGAGGAACGCCAAGAGCACCTCGATGAGATCGAGGAACCGCCGGCACGAAGGGTGGCCTCATGAGCGACCTCGAACCCGCCGCCGCGGCGCAGCCGCTCATGCCGGCCTGGGAGTACGCACCGGCGCCCGAGTCCCGCGACATCGTCCGGCTGCAGGACCGGTACGGGCTGTTCATCGGGGGAGAGTTCGTCGAGCCGAAGAGCGGCCGTTGGTTCCCGACGATCGACCCGTCGAACGAAAGCGTGCTCGCGGACGTCGCCGAGGCGGGCGATGAGGACGTCGATGTGGCGGTCACGGCCGCGCGGAGCGCGTACGTGACCGCCTGGCGCGACCTCCCCGGGTCCGAGCGAGCGAAGTACCTGTACCGGATCGCGCGCGCGCTGCAAGAGCGCGCGCGCGAGTTCGCGGTCCTCGAGTCGATGAACGGGGGTAAGCCGATCAAGGAGTCGCGCGACGTCGATCTGCCCCTCGCCGCGGCGCACTTCTTCTACTACGCGGGATGGGCCGACAAGCTCGAGTACGCCTTCCCGGCGCTCACGCCGTCGCCGCTCGGGGTCGCCGGTCAGGTGATCCCGTGGAACTTCCCGCTGCTGATGGCGGCGTGGAAGCTGGCGCCCGCGCTCGCGACCGGCAACACCGCGGTGCTGAAACCGGCCGAGACGACACCACTCACGGCACTGCTGCTCGGTGAGGTGATCCAACAGGCGGAGCTTCCTCCGGGCGTGGTGAACATCCTCACGGGGGCCGGCCCGACCGGTGCTTCGCTCGTCGGACACCCCGACATCGACAAGGTGGCGTTCACCGGTTCCACCGAGGTCGGCAAGCAGATCCGTCGGTCGGTCGCCGGGACGAGCAAGCACCTCACGTTGGAGCTCGGCGGCAAGGCCGCGAACATCGTGTTCGAGGACGCGCCGATCGACCAGGCGGTCGAGGGCGTCGTCAACGGGATCTTCTTCAACCAGGGCCACGTGTGCTGCGCGGGCTCGCGACTGCTGGTCCAGGAGCCCGCCTTCGAGGAGCTGCTCGAGAAGCTGAAAGTGCGGCTCGGGACGCTCCGGGTCGGCGACCCGCTCGACAAGAACACGGACGTCGGCGCGATCAACTCCCGGGCGCAGCTCGAGAAGATCGGCGAGCTCGTCGCGAGCGGCGTTGAGGAGGGCGCGGTGATGTATCAGCCCCCCTGCGATCTCCCCGAGCGCGGCTTCTGGTTCGCGCCGACGCTGTTCACCGGCGTGTCGCAATCGCATCGGATCGCGCGCGAAGAGATCTTCGGACCCGTGCTCTCTGTCCTGACGTTCCGCACGCCCGAGGAGGCGGTCGAGAAGGCGAACAACACCCCGTACGGGCTGAGCGCGGGCATCTGGACCGAGAAGGGCTCGCGGATCCTCTGGATGGCCGAACGGATGCGGGCCGGCGTCGTCTGGGCCAACACCTTCAACCGGTTTGACCCGTCCTCGCCGTTCGGTGGTTACAAGGAGAGCGGATTCGGTCGCGAGGGTGGCCGCCACGGCCTGGAGCCGTACGTGCGGTTGGAGCCGGTGTCGTGAGCCCGGATCAGCGACTTCCCGTCCGCCGGACCGCGAAGCTTTACGTCGGTGGGCAGTTCCCCAGGAGCGAGTCGGGCCGGACGTTCGAGGTCTGGTCGGGGGACGGGCGGCTGTTGGCGCACGCCGCGCGCTCGTCGCGGAAAGACCTGCGCGACGCGGTCGTTGCGGCCCGCGGCGCCCTCGGGGGATGGGCTTCGAGGACCCCCTACAACCGGGGCCAGATCCTGTACCGGGTCGCGGAGATCATGGAGGGGCGCCGTGCGCAGCTCGAGGACGAGCTCCGGGACTCCGGGGCGTCCGATCCCGCCGGTGAGGTGAGCCTCACGATTGACCGGTGGGTCTGGTACGCGGGTTGGGCCGACAAGATCGCGCAGGTCGCCGGCGCCGCGAACCCGGTGGCCGGCCCCTACTTCAACTTCACGATCCCGGAGCCGACCGGGGTGGTCGGGATCATCGCGCCCCTTGAGCCAGCGTTGTTGGGACTGGTAAGTCGCATAGCCCCCGCGATCGTGTCCGGGAACGTCGCGGTCGCGGTGGCGAGCGAGCGCTCGCCCCTCCCCGCGGTCTCGCTCGCCGAGGCGCTCGCGACCTCCGACGTCCCGGGCGGGGTGGTCAACCTGCTCACGGGGTCCCCGAGCGAGCTCGTCCGGTGGCTCGCAGCCCACATGGACGTGAACGCGATCGATCTCACCGGGTGTCCCGACGAGCTGACCGCCGACGCGGAGCGCGCGGCGGCCGACAACGTCAAGCGGGTGCACCGGGCCGGACCGGCAGAGCAGCATCTCTCGGAGATCACCGCGTTCGTCGAGTTCAAGACG
>WNGD01000097.1_pt1 | contig 76183 bp, 76 predicted proteins | sample 5400671 | NCBI WGS metagenome assembly WNGD01 (sample SAMN13153369, study PRJNA577476) | soil metagenome | isolation source: 40 cm soil or saprolite under grassland replicate 2 | place: USA:California | collected 2016-06-15
TGGTTGCCATTGATGTCTCCTTCTTCGTACGTCATAAACGCTTCTTTGCGTTCCGGATTGCAATGATCTTCCTGCATGATCAGCCCTGGTCGTGTTCGGAGCTTTCCTGTTCCATCCAGTCAACGACCTTGCCATCGAGCTGTTCCTGAAGAGCGATGGACGGTCACGGCTGTGATTGGCGTGGCGCCGTGCCAATGGTCTCTCCCGGCGGGAACCAGATCACGTCACCTGGTCGAATGTCCTCAATTGGACCAACCCAGCGTTGGACCCGATCAGCGTCTGGCGAAGCCCGGTGGCAGTGCCATGCTTCCCGGCCGCATGTGCCTGAGCGGGTGCCTCGAACAGGGGTCAAGGCGTATGGTGCCGGGAAAGGACTCGGACGGTCCTTTCGCGGAAGGCTGTGAGCCACTTCTTTTGATGTCCCTGTGCTCAATTCCTCCATCATGCCTACAAAAACAAAGAGGCATGTTCTCTGTCTGGTGGTCATTATAGACGCGCCTTCGCACCGGGTGGTAGAATAATTCGTGAAAATGATTGTCTGATTCTGCACATCTTCCCGATGGATGATGGAGAAACCAGAGAAGAGGTTCCGATGAATGTGATGATCCACCAGCCTGCAGAACGCGAGGCCCGGCTGATGCAAGCCAACCGCGAGGAACTGGTGGAGCGGATTGCGCGGGCCATGCGCGAAGATGGGATCGCCCAGCCGCTCCAGGGGCTTTACCTGTATCGCCGCTCCTCGCCTCTGCAACTGCTTCACGGTGTGAGCGAGCCATCCGTGGCCGTGATTGCCCAGGGGAGTAAGGAAGTCCTTCTGGGCGAGAACCGCTACCGGTACGGCCCGTCACAGTATCTGCTGGCCACCGTCGAGCTGCCCACCATCCGCCGAGTTCTCGAAGCCTCGAAGGAGCGGCCCTACCTCAGTCTGCGCCTGGAACTCGCTCCCACCCTCGTTGGCTCGGTCATGCTTGAGGCCGGTCACGCCTCGCCTCCAGGCCATGCCGATGTGAGGGCCATCGCTGTCAGCCCGTTGGATGCGAACCTGCTGGACGCCTTCGTGCGGCTCGTCAGGCTCCTGGATTCTCCCGCCGAAGCACCGGTCCTCCTGCCGCTGATCACACGGGAAATCATCTATCGTCTCCTGGTGGGAGAGCAGAGTGGCCGGCTCCGTCACCTGGCCATCCTGGGGGGCTACACTCCCCACATCGCCAGAGCGGTCGGGCGACTCCGTCAAGACTTCGACCAGCCACTGCGCATCGAGCGGATGGCGCGAGAGCTGGGCATGAGCGTCTCAGGGTTGCACCACCACTTCAAGGCCGTCACGGCGATGAGCCCCTCGCAATTCCAGAAGCAGTTGCGGCTCCAGGAAGCCCGCCGTCTGATGCTGGGCGAAGACCTCGACGCGGCCAGTGCGGCCTATCGGGTGGGCTACCAGGACGCCTCCCACTTCAATCGGGAGTACAAAAGCCTCTTCGGCGTCCCACCCATGCGCGACGTGCAACGGCTGCGGGAAGAGGCTCTCGCTTTCCCTGGCCAATGAGCCAGGCACTGTATCATACAAAACAACGGGGTCGGGTAGATATACGGCGAGCCATAGCGCTTGCTATCATAGCCGATGAAGAGCGAGCCATCGGGCGAGAGGTCACAGCCCTCTATCATCAACCAGGTCAGGGGTATACGCAACGCTTTTGCCATCGGTTTCTTGCTGGATGGCAGACTTCTGGCCGTTTTCTAACGTACCGATCAGATGAGGGAATAACAGGTGACAACAAAGGCACACTCGGAAACTTCTTTTGTTTCAACACTTCCTGGTCGTTACTACTACGATCCAGCTATTTACATGCTGGAACAAGAACGTATCTTTTCTCGCATGTGGGTCTGCATTGGATGCGCTGATGCGTTGACACTACCTGGTGCCTATCAAACGGTCTCCCTTGGAGGAGAAAACGTCATCGTCGTGCGCGATAAGGAACTGAAGCTGCGCGCTTTTCTGAACGTCTGTCGTCATCGCGGTGCCCGCTTATGTCCCGAAACGTCCGGGGTGCTCAAAGGATCGATCCAGTGCCGCTATCACGCCTGGACTTATGCCTTGAATGGACGCTTGATCGGTGCACCTAATGTTCTCAATGAGACGGCGTTCCAGGCAATGGACTTTAGCCTGGTGCCAGTTGCCTTAGAGGTCTGGGAGGGACTTGTCTGGCTGAACCTCTCTGAGACACCTGAACCAATCGAGCAACAGATATACGGGCCGATCCTCGAGCGTTTCATCGGCAGCTACGAGCGCTTCGCCCGTTATGATGTAAGGCGTTTGAAGTCAGGCAAAACGATCTCCTATGCTGTACAGGCCAACTGGAAAATTGTTTTGGAAAACTTCCAGGAGTGCTATCATTGTGGTCCTATGCATCCCGAATTCTGCCGCTATTTCCCACAGTATAAATCAGGTGTCGCCTATAATGGCGATGAGGCGGCGACCCTGGCCGCAGATATGGAAGCGTTTTCTATCACAGGCAAGGCGAATCATCCCCATCTTCCAGGTCTCGTGCCTGAAGATCTGCGGCGTTACTATGGGATTGTTATCAACCCCAACCTGCTGTTGAATTTGTTCGATGACCACGTCGTCATCCATACCCTGACTCCGCTCGCGCCGGACTGCACGCGAGTGACGTGTGACTGGCTCTTTGATCGAAAGGAGATGGAGCGCCCGGACTTCGATCCGGCAGATGCTGTCGAGCTTTTTGACCTGGTAAACAGGCAAGATTGGGAAGTGTGCGCACTTACCCAGGCCGGCATGACCTCCAGGGCTTATCGCAATGGTGGCGTCTACGTGCCAGTTGAACATCATATTCGCGCATTCGCAGACTTCATTCTAGAAAAACTGCGTTCTTGCCCGTAGGGGTCGGCCTTGCGCCCACCCGCAGACCTCGTAGGGGCCCGGCTTGCCCGCGCCCGCAACCCATTACCCAACGGCTCCCTTGATGGTCTGCGGGTGGGCGCAAGGCCGACCCCTACGGAGAATCCATTGGAAGAACATCAACGTATCCGTGCCTCTGGCTGGTCGGGGCGAGTAATTCCGACGTTTCGCCCGGATGCTGTCGTCAACATTCAAACTGGCTACGCCGGGCAAATTCAACATTTGAGCCAGGTCTCTGGCGTGGATGTGACAGATTATCGTTCGTATATTGCGGCACTCGAACAACGGCAGCATTTCTTCAAACATATGGGGGCGACTGCCACTGACCACGCGGCACAGACCGCGTATACGGAAAGGCTCAGCGAGCGCGAGTAAGCTCAGCCTTCATACTGGCTCTGACAAGTTTGAGGTCTATTCGCTGGCGATGCGTTATACCAATGGCCGGGTTCATTTGAAAACGGCTGGAACAAGCTATCTGGAAGCATTGCGCCTGGTTGCTACGTGTGATACAAGACTGTTCAGAGAGATCTGGGATTTCACGCGCAGCCGTTACGAGGCTGATCGCAGAACATACCACGTTTCAGCCAGGTTACAGGATAGCGTGCCTGCTGCCTCTTTAACCGATGAGCAGCTCCCGGATCTGCTGAACCAGTTTGCTCCACGGCAGATCCTGCATGTAACATTTGGTTCTGTCCTGGATACGTTTGGCCCCGACTTACAGCGCGTTTTGCGCGCACACCTGGCAACTTATCACGCTTACATTCAAAAGCACTTCGACCACCATCTGCAGGCTTTTCGAAAGAGCGATACAATATGATATCCTGCCTTCTTGTTATTTGACTTGATTACTATATCTTCTCAAATTTTAAGAAAAGATTACTGCAAGAGCCTCTACATCTTTTTCAGAAGTTCTGCAAGACGATCATAGGTATCATTGACTCCTTCTTCCATGCCACCCTGGAGCATTCCATCGCGGTCAGCGACTGACTGGAAAACCGATTGAACAGTTAACCTGGTTCTTCCTCCGGGCAATTCCTCAAGTTTCATCGTCTCCAGAGTCACATGTCCTGTTTCCGGTAACCCTTCAAACTCAAAGGTATCAATAACTCGCTCAGGTGCAAGGACTTCGTGATACACGCCGTGAAACGCGTATTCTTTTCCCTCAGCGTCTCGGTTGATAAATCGCCATTGACCACCAGGTCTGACGTCCATCTTATCAACCTGGGTTGAAAGGGATCTCGGTCCCCACCATTGCGGGATAAGTTTTGGATCGGTGCATGCTTTAAAAACGACCTCTCGCGGTGCATCGAATTCGCGCGTGATGAGTATCTCTTGTTTTCCCGGTTCTGCAAGAACATTCGTTGTATTTGCTGGCATAGAATGTTATTCCCCTTCCTTCTTTTTTTCACTTTCGAGTACTGTATCTAAGGCGTCAAAACGTTCACTCCACCTCTGCTGCATTTGCTGAACCCATGCTTCAAATTGAGACAGAGTATGTGGATTGAGGCGGTACAAGCGCTTTTGTGCACATTTTTCCATCTCCACTAAGTTTGCCTCACGGAGCACTTTGAGATGTTGTGAGACCGCTTGTGGGCTGACAGGAAACTGCTCATAGATAGCAGTAGCAGCTAACTCACCGCTGTTGGCAAGTAGTTCTAAAATGTTCCTTCTTGTAGGATCGGCAAGTGCAACAAACATATCCATGAGAAGATTATAAACCATTTCCTTAATTAAGTCAATACTTGATCTCATGTTCGTTTTGGGGATGGGAAAATCGAAATCCCGCCACGGAGGGTTTACAAATCTCGGCAGTGATGATGGCGGGAAACTAGAACACCTTATGGAGAGGATATTCTCTCTTCTTCCTCTATTTCGTGAAGTATACCCTGGACAGCCTGGTTGGACTGGATAGCAGCGACGAGTGCAGCATAATCGCGTTCCGTCTGGTCCGCATATGTCTCAGCAAAAGCTGCAAGCGCACGATCAAATACGTCGCTTCTCCCCAGATAGCCGCTGATTTGCGCAGGGTCGCCCGATCGGGCATGGGCACGAGCAAGAGCCCAGCCGCAGAAGCGACAATACTCGATGAAGCCCTCGGGGATCAGGGTCTCCAGGTTCACCGACAACTTCATATCGCGTAGCTGGCGTATGTAGTAGTCGGTGGTATCCAGCCTTGTCCACCCGAGAAAGAGATCGCTTGCCGCCTGCATGAGACGTTGCCCGCACACGACTCGCTGGGCGTGATTGGGATACGCACTTGGGCCGAGGTGCCGTTCGAGTACCGAGGGCTGCGCTTGCTTGATTTGCAGGAGGAGCGGATCACCGCTGTCGTTGCCCAGCAGTAAGACGACATAACAACGCGTGCCAACGCTGCCCACACCGACAACTTTCTGAACGAGATCCACGCAGCGGTATTTGCTGAGCAGCACGCGCCGATCCTCCTGCACTGTTGGTCGATAAGCTTCCACCAGTCCTCTCAACTGGTAGGCGAGTTCTTCGTCGTCGAGATGCGCGATCAGGGGAGGATCATCCTTAATCTGGTACTGACCATCGACTTGCATCGCGAGTCTGGGAAACACCTGCAGGCTTGAGCGGCGGCGCGATTTTTCGCGCTGTTTGTCGATGTACCAGCGAAACGTGCGGCGTACGAATTGGAGTGAGCTTGCGTAATCAATCCGGGAGTACCAGACATCGATGTGATGCATTTCGCTGTACTTCCACATGTGCTCCCGATACGACTGGATAGCATTCAAGACCGCTCTCCTGTTCGTGGTGGCCGGGAAGCCATTCGTGCGCCCGGCCACCACAATGCCGGCTACAAGTCGCTTGAGATCCCATTCCCATGGTCCCGGCAAGGTCTCGTCAAAATCATTAACGTCGAAGACCTGATTGCGTTCCGGAGTAGCGTAGATGCCAAAGTTGCTGAGATGCGCATCGCCACATATCTGTACCTGAATGCCGGTGACAGGAGTTGCAGCCAGATCCTGTGCCATGACGATCGCCGACCCGCGCAGAAAGGTAAAAGGCGAGGCAGCCATCCGCGCATAGCGAAGCGGCACGAGATGTGCTAAGCGGGAGCGGTTCTGTTCCTCCAGCAGACTCAGGGGGTCGGGGCGGTCCGCAGTCACTGCCCACTCGGCATGGCTAGAACGGGGCGCCTTATGACGAAGCGCCCTGCCAGCCGCACGACGATCAGCCAGCGTTCCAGTGTTCTGCCCCTCATGGAAAGAAAGGTTAAATTCATGCATGATCAGCCTCCCATCACACCAAGACAGTGGCCGTGAGAGAGTAGATTGTTGGGAGATACTCCGCGATACGCTGCCAGTTCTCACCACGATCTCCGCTGGCGAAGAGTTGTCCGGTGGTGGTGCCGACATATACTCCGCAGGGATCTTGCGTGTCCGTGCACATAGCATGTCGTAACACTCCTAACCCTACTCCTGGTCCCCCTGGCAATCCGTTCTTCAGTGCCTCCCACTGCTCTCCTGCATCCTCGCTCCGGTACACTGTGAACTGTTCTCCTATGTTCTGACGCGACTCTGGGTCCTCTACCACGACATACAGCGTCTCCGGGTGATGCGGATCGAGCGCGATAGGAAACCCAAATTCGGAGGGCAGATTCTGCTGGATGTCTTTCCAGTCGTCTCCCGCATTCGTACTCTTGTAGATGCCGCAGTGATTCTGCTGATACAACACCTCCGGCTTACCAGGGTGCTGTACCACTCGATGAACGCATTGACCGAATTCTGGATAGATATTAGGCAGGAAGCCGGCCCGGACGTTCTTATTGATAAATGTCCAGGTCTTGCCCGCATCATCGCTGCGCAGACAGCCGACGGCAGAGATGGCGACCCACATCCTGGAAGCATTGGAGGGATCACAGAGAATGGTGTGCAGGCACAATCCGCCTGCCCCAGGTTCCCACCGTTCACGTGTGGGATGTGTCGCGAGTCCGGCATTCAGTTCCCAGTTGACTCCCCCATCGGTGCTGATCCAGAGGCTGGCCGGATCGACTCCGGCATAGATGGTGTCGGGTTCGGTGACGCGTCCAGGCTCGATTACCCAGATCGCATTGAGCTTCTCTCCGCTCTGTGCAGGAAATTGCAATCCATGCTGCGGTTCGAGCCAGGTCTCGCCAAAATCATCGCTATAGCGCAGGAACGGGCCAAAGAAATCGGCGTTATCGGCGGCAAAGAGGCGCGGATGTTTGCGCTGGTCGAGGATGGCATGATAGACACGATGTCCCTTCAACAAGGGACCCCTGACATCCCACGACTGTCGATCCTTTGAAGAGATGAGAAATAACCCTTTCTTCGTTCCAACTGCAAGGATCACGCATCCCTGAGGGTAGGTATTTTGATGATGCATCTGTTCTTTACTCCTTTAAACGTATGGCTATCCACCAGCTACCGATGGCAGGATCGCGACGGTCGCGCTCTGCGAGATGGGAGTATCAAGATCCTGTATATAGCGAATGTTTTCGCGCTCCAGGAAGATATTCACATAGGGCCGTAGTTGCCCTGTTTCATAGCAGAGATTGAAGCGCAGACCGGGAAAGCGCTGATCAAGGTCATCGATAATTTCACGAATGGTACGCCCCCTGGCGACCACAGTGCTGCAACCGCCGACGCGGGAACGAAGCGCCGATGGAAAGGAAACGGTGACTGCTGGCATGCGCTCTGGTTGGTCCATACACTCCCTCATCTCTGTATGCGTCACGATAGTAATTGATAAGATATCGACTGGAGAAGAGTATACACGTTGTGACAGCAAACTTGCTTCTCGAATCTTGCTCAACTTTGACCAGATCGGCAAAAATTTGACTGTTCGCTTTTTTGTCTCACGTTTCTCGTCAATTGCCTGACCTCTTGCGATTCTGATTATGAGATGACTTTTGAGATTCGTCAAGAGGGACCTGTGCGCAGAATGTACTCAGTCAAGAAAACTGAGCAGTGTGTCTCAAGAAACCGGTCGATATTGAGATATTGTAGTAATGGGTTATGCTGAGGAGAATTAAAAACGCATTGATAGCCTGTCACTCTCCGAAATCGTTGTAGCCTGTTAGAAAGAATCTATGCCCTTAAAGAGTTCTGTATCATTAATTTCAAGCACATCATCAATAATTCCATAAGCTTTGGCACTCCCTGCCGTCAGATCTAGCCCTTGGCTCAAATCGAGGTGAACCCGTTCAAAAGGCTGTCCTGTATGGAAAGCTAACATTACCGAAAGAAGAGAATCAAGCCTCAATACTTCACGAGCCACTATCTCTTCATTGTCATCGCTATTGTCATTGCTTCCAACAGTAAATGGAACTAGCCATATAGAACTATTAGAGATTGCAAACCTCTTACTTTTTGTGCCCGACGCAAGTAGCTGAGCTGCAAAACCTCCAGCAAACCCTACACAGACGGTTGAGATATGAGGCCTGAGCCATTGCATGGTGTCTGCAATAGCCAGACCAGCGTAGAGCATGCCGCCAGGTGAGTTGATCCACATTGTAATATCTTCAGTTGGGTCTATGTCCTGCAAGTAGAGTAGCTGCGCTACTATAGAGACTGCAACTTCGTCATCGATAGGTGTACCGAGAAAGACAATACGCTCCTTAAGGAGATGCTTATAAAAATTCTCACTTTGTTCGATCTTTCGCAAACTATCGACAGTTGTCTGTAAGCGCATGGAAGCATGCGAAGAGAAGCTGACCAGCGTATCAGGCTGAGTAAGAGTGTTTAGTGTTCGATAAATAGGCAAATTGCGTAATGTTCTGATGACTACTCTTCTGATTCCTTGTGCAACATCGAAAAATGCATCATCTCGGCTTCGCCACCTGGTTACTGGTTGAGCACCCGTCGGTAATACTTGGAGTTCACCAAAGGGAACACCTTGCCAATCGACTGGTTGAAGAAGAATAGGGATAATATGAGCTTTTCCTTGCTCATATCGCTCCATTGCTTGTTTCATCACTACGTGATAGCAATAATCTGAAGCTATAAAATTTGAGCTAATGAGCAGCAAAATGATCTCGGCATTCTTTAAGTGCTTGCTGATCTCCCATTCCCTTGCTACCCCTGCGTCGATCTCACCATCATCCCATGTCCTGATAAGACCTTCCCTTTGCAATGGCATCAGGTACCTTTTCAGCACTTTTAAAAGAGATTTATCTTTAGGAGCATAACCGATGAAGATCTTTATTGGCATTAGTATCTACCTAACCTTATTGACCATTTGGACCCCTTAAATGCCGGGCTTCGTTGTGGCATGTATTCAGACATATACTTCCTCAAGAAACCAACGGTTTTGAGACACGCATCCCGTGCTTGATCAGGCTTATCCAATGACCAGGTTTTCCCGTGCGGTTTCCACGACTTTTTTGGTGGACCGTACGCAGTACGTTGATTCTAACATGCGCTCAACCTGCATCAGCGAGCGATGAAGCACGCGATAATTGCTGTACGCTTCTCCAACTCTGGCATCCCAATGAGGACTAAGCCAAATTGCCTTCGGTCACAGAGACCACGGAGCTGCCCCAGCCCTGCCATTTTCAGGCGATCAGCCTCATCGACGATCGTAAATCGTTCAAGGGCCTGCGTCCGTTGTGCTTCGGAGAGAGCTGTGAGCGGTGACAATGCGCGCTCTATGAGAAATTGCCTCCCCTGATAGAAGGAGAAAGCACGACAATCTCTCAAGTATACTTGATATGTCAGGGAATTGTCAAAAACTACGATACAGAAATTTGCAATTGATACTATATTTCTATAGTAAAACTTAAACATCTCATATCAACAAAATAGAAAGATACTATTACTGCATCAGCCACTGACCTCATCCGGGTGCCTTCTCTGCCTTACGGCTCTTATGCGCTATTTGTATCCATGGATGCTCAATGAGGCAGTAAAAGGTGAAGGAAAAGGGAATGATCAACAGGAGGACGCACATTGTTCGCAGTGTAGTGCAGTTGGTTCAAGGGTGACGTTACCGCAGTTCTGGCAGAGGCGGTATTGATTATCTTTATCAGGAGCTTCACTGCGTTGAAAATCCAGGCCAATGATAGAGTAAACATTGCAATCACAGTAGACGAGGTTGCCTGGGGCGAACTCGGTGATGCCCAGATCCTGGTTGCGTTGTAGTGGATCACGCGTTTCGCCAATTGGTATCATGCGTAACTGATCACCAACGAATGCATATGCAGGCAGAAAGCCTTGCCGCGCCAGGTATGAGAGTGGGTACGCACACAATGGGTCTTGCTCGATAGGGGCTTGATCAGTTCTGTTGGCGCAACCAGGTAGCCCAAGCGCAGGGCGGGAAACAGCACTTTGCTAAAGGTGCCGATATACAGCACCCGCCCGGCATGATCCAGCCCTTGCAGGGCCTCCAACGGATGCCCACTCGAGCGGTATTCGCTATCGTAATCATCCTCCAGAATCCACGCGCCGGCCTCTCTGGCCTAGTCCAGCAGCGCCAGACGGCGACCAAGACTCATAGTCACTCCAGTGGGAAACTGGTGCGAGGGAGTGGTGGAGATCAGGCGTGCCTGGGGACACAGCTTTCGCCCGATCTCCACCACGAGTCCTTGCTCATCAACAGGTACAGGCACCAGGCGTGCCCCCGCGGCAAGAAGGGTGCCCCGCGCGCCAAAGTAGCCGGGATTCTCCACACGAGCGCTCATAGAGCTGCTTGTAGAGGGGTACCAGATCAGTGCCTACGCACTCTTGCTCAGAATTCGCCAAACGAAGCTTCTATACTTGCTTGCTCTCCATTAGTACACAATATTTTGGATGGTATCCAAACCGCCGTCTCCTCTACTCTGGTAAGCCGAGAGCAAGTCAAACTGAAGCTCAAAGATATCAAAGGATAGACAAAACTGCTAGTCAATCGAATCGAGCAAGTACTCCAGATCGTCGAGTTGCAGGTGCGCCAGCAAGATTTGAGCCTTGACGTGGCTTATCATCTCACGTGAGACGTTTCCACTTCTGTCAAGCGCCTCTGCAATCGGCTTGATAGCCATTGCTATCTTGTGGCCTTGCCCCTCGATATCGCTTTGTAAGCGTAGCAACTGCTGAAAAGCTGTCGCCTGCTCACCAGTGAGCTGCTGTCCTGGTGGATCATCTTCCATCCCCTGTCCGTTGACGTTCTCGGTACTCGACATGTGCTGTCATCCTTTCTATGTCTTGCGTGGTGAGTCTCTCAAATGTCTTCTGCTCATTTGGAGCAGGTCTTGCGCTGGTTGCCGGGTCTGACTTCTAGTGTAGGATGGGAGATGAACCATGTCATGAGCCGAAAGACTCTCTATTGCAAGTCTTTTTGGGGCCAATTTGAAGGAAAGCCAAAAACTCGTTGAGAGAAAGGAGGAGAAATGGGTGTAACAAAGCATAGAATGCCCTTCCAAGCTGCAATGCAAGCAGTTGGTGTGAAGCCAACAACGGCGAGGCAGGTCAGCTCTCAGCCTTCGCTTCTGTTAAGCGACGCGCCGGGCATGAGCAAGCTGCGCAGCCTCAAAGGTCGTGGTTTGATACGCCACCTTCTTCGTCCAGACGGCAAACACAATACGCACCCAGACATTGGCCAGAGCACGCACGGCGACGGTGTGACTTTTGCCCTCAGCTCGTTTGCGTTGGTAATAGGCCTTGGCCCAAGGCTCCGAGCGCGTACTGTGAAAAGCAAATTGGTGCAGGGCATTGCGCAATGGCTTGATACAGCCCAACCGTCGATGCGCTTTGGCATACGTGCCACTTTGGAAGAGAACCGGCGAGGTTCCGGCCAGGGCTTGCAAACTGGATGCCCAGTGGTAGCGGCTGCGATCATCGCCTATTTCGGCCAGCAAACGAGGAGCCAGACGTGCTCCAGCTCCGGGCAGTTCCTGGAACAGATCGTGGTCCTCAGAAGTCAAAAAAAGGCGTTCAATCTCCTCGTCGTAACCAGCGATTTGGTGAACCAGCGGCTCCAATTGGTCGAGGAGAGCCAGCAACAAGCGTGCTTTGGTACGGGTCGTGACCTGGTTGGCGAGCAAAGCAGGTGTCTGGAGTTGCTGGACCAGCCGACTTGCCGCAGCTTGCACGCCTGGATAACGGGTCTTTTTCAGCAGGACTACCAGTTCCTCAACGGTCGCTTGGCGAGCCTGCTGCGGAGTTGGATAGGCCCGCAAAAAAGCCAGCGTCGCAGGTTGATTGAGCTTGCTGAACAGAGTCAAAGCCACAGGGTAATAGGCTTTCAGACAAGCGGTGAGCTGATTGAGCAGTCGGGTTTGCATCTGGACCAGGGCATCCTGGTCGCGGGTCAGTTCCTTCAACTCTTGGATCAGCTCACTGTCCGGGTTGAGCCGATGCAAGTCAGCAAAGTCGGCCCGTCCAGTCTTGGCCAGCAGGTACGCATCAATCAGATCGGTTTTGGCTCCCGATGGGGCGCGATGCCGATCAACCGTGCGCGGGTTGACGGGATAGACCGGCCAGTGATGCTCCAACAGATAGCTACTCAACAAGCCGTGAGTCGTTTCGATGATGCAGGCGACGTGTTCGTGGCCCTGTTCGCCAGCGAGGTTTTCCAGGTAGGTATCCAATTTGCTCAGGCCCTCTGGCGTGTGAGCAACCCGGATCGATCCCAGTTGGCGGCCTTGCTCATCAATGGCCAGGGCGTCATGATGCTCAGTAGCCCAATCGATGCCACAAAATTTCATTCCTGCTCTCCTTTCCTGCAAGCAGATGAGGTTCTGAACTGCTGTGTCCTTATACTGTGTCGCTCGAAGCGTGACTCTCTGATGACCAGTCGTGTTCAGAAACGATGCCAGGGAAGGACGAGCTTTCGGAATCGGTCGCGCCGTGTGGAGAACGAAGCCTTTCCCCGGCAAGTTCGACAATCCATACGAGCCAGTGGACTCCTGGCTCCGGCCCCTTGTCGAGGGGGCTTGGTTTTAGTTTAACGTATAAGGAGAACGTCATGACAAAAACATTTGTACTCATCCATGGATCATGGCATGGTGGTTGGGCCTGGCAAGCCGTCGTTCGCCATCTGGAAGCGAAAGGACATCGTGCCTATGCGCCAACACTTCCCGGTCATGAACCGGGAGCTGATCGTGCTGGGTTGACCCATCAGGATTATGTCGACACGGTTGTCTCTTACATCAAGCAGCACGACCTGCACGATGTGAATCTGGTCGGCCATAATAGCTTTGGCGGGTCGGTGATCAGCAGGGTAGTCGAGTACCTTCCCGATCGGTCACAGCGTCTGATCTTCCTGGACGGCTTCTTTCCTGCAGATAACCAAAGCGTCCATGAGATACTGCCAAACGCCTTTACTGAGTTACTCAGCCAGTTCGCACAGGCAAGCCCCGATAATACGTTTCTGATTCCCTGGGAGATATGGCGAAACAACCTCATCCAGGATGCCCCTGAAGAGGTGGCAAGACTGACCTGGGAGCACCTCTCCCCTGAGCCCTACCAGACCATCCTGGAAAAACTTGATCTCAAAGCTTTTTATTCGCTTGACATCCCCAAGAGCTATATCGCCTGCCGCCAGGATCTCTCTATGCCGCCGAGCTTTTTTCATCCTGGCATGTCCTCGCGCCTGGGCACATACAAGCTCATTGAAATGGATGGCAGTCACGAGGTGCTGTTCACACGTGCCGCTGAAGTAGCGGACAAACTCATTCAGGCGAGTGAGTAGCTGGGATATCGGAGATATGAAATATTTTTCTTACGCTATCGTATCGAGCCAGCGCTGAATTTGCTGCGCATGGTCATGATAATGCTCGTAGGAATTGTCCGCAATAACGGCAAGGAGTGAGGAACCGGACCAGTGTTCCGTCCAGGCAAAGCGATGGGGGGCGTTTACCTCCTCCTCCGAGAGCGTTTGCGTGAGCAGGTTCACCTGCTGAAGGAACTGCTGATGAGCATGATGAAAGAGTTCCTGCACCTCCGCCAGGGAGCGGTCCCGGTTCTCTCGATAGATCCGGTCATTCACTCCGACTTCAATCCTTTCCGATGGCTGTGGAGTGACTCCACGCACACATTCCGCAAGCCACCGGGCACAGATCTGTTCCCATACAGCGATGTGGGCCATGATATCCTTGATGGACCATTCCTCCTCGAAAGGCGCGGTACAGAGTTGGGTCTCACTCAAGGGGGCGACAAGCGACTCGAGTTGTGCATATTCGCTCTGAATCGTGTTCAGCAAGGTGGTTTTGTCCATGTCATCCTCCAAAGGGATTGCATGTGATAGTGTTGTTCTTTCCATTCCGCTACTTCATTATAGACCAAAGCGCATCAGATCATGCAAGGGAAGATCAACAGCGGAGCGGCGTGCTCGCACAGCCAACCATTCATAGACTCCCCAGTGCCCAAATCCTCACAACCTCCTTGCTTTGCTCTCATCCTGCTAATGAGTATACTTGAAAACAGGGCCAGCAACTTATCAGGCACTTAGCATGGCTTTGCGAAGCCTTTCTATCTTCAGAGAGAACTGCGCCCTCTGCTTCTGCTTGCTTTACTCCTGTCCTGAGAAAAAAGTATACTGAAAAGCAGGATCAGCAACGTATTATACATATACTATCTCTTTAGCTTGTTTCGAGCTTCCTTTGTATTTACCGTCTCATAGGTACAACGGGAACCAGCACCCGTGTTTTTTAAGAAGTGTTGAGAGACCGAACCAATGAACAACGCACAGCAGGCATCTGCACCCAGGAGAGCGAAAACAGCACGCACACCCAACGAGCGGTTGAAAGCGCAGCGGCTCAAGAAGAACTGGACTCAAGTCTACGTCGCCACCAGAATCGGGACCAGCGATGTGGAGGTATCGCGCTGGGAGACGGGCGTAGCCGAACCCACGCTCTACTTTCGCGAGCAGCTGTGCGCGTTGTTTAGCGCGACACCCGAAGCTTTGGGGTTCATCTCGCCTGCTGAAACAGCGCGCGAAGAGCACTTCACACAGCTCCCAACTTCCCTCCCCGTGCCCCTCACCTCACTCATTGGACGCGAGCAAGAGGTGGCTACCATCAGCACGCTCCTTCGACGTGCAAAGGTGCGCCTGCTCACCCTCACTGGTCCAGGAGGGGTTGGCAAGACTCACCTGGCACTCTACATTGCCAACAAGCTCCAGGAGGACTTCTCGGATGGAGTCTGCTTTGTCTCGCTGGCTCCCTTACAGGATGAGGCATTGGTGCTTCCCACCATCGCGCAAGTGTTGCGCCTGGAGGGTTCCGGGACACAAACCCCGCTCGAATCTCTAAAGACCTTTCTACGTGATAAGCAGCTGTTGCTGGTCCTGGACAACTTCGAGCATCTGGCAACGGCAGCCCCGTCGCTGGTGGAATTGCTCGCGGCCTGTCCCTCTCTCAAGCTGCTCATCACGAGTCGGGAAGTGCTGCATGTACGTGGTGAACACGCCTTTGTCGTCCAGCCGCTGAGACTGCCCGACTCCGCGCCTTTTCCCGACCGCGAGGTGATCGTACGTTCTGGAGCAGTCGCCCTGTTTGTTGAGCGGGCGCGGGAAATCACTCCTAACGTTGCATTTCTCGGTGATGATCTTGCACTCATTGCTGAGGTTTGTCGGCGGGTCGATGGTTTACCTCTTGCCATTGAATTAGCCGCTGCCCGGCTCAAACTGCTGCCGTTACCGACCCTCCTGGAGCGCTTAGAGGATCGCCTGAGCATCCTGACGGGTGGGCCGCGTGATTTGCCCGCCCGGCAGCAGACTCTGCGCAATACTATCGCGTGGAGCTACGATATGCTCTCGGCGGAGGAGCAGCGGCTCTTCCGCCGACTCTCCATTTTTGTTGGTGGCTGCACATTGGCGGCAATAGAGGTCATCTCGCGTGAGTTTGAGGGTGAAGCGACAGAGGTATTGGACAAAACCACTTCATTGCTGGATAAGCACCTGCTGTATACGTCGAAACAAGCGAACTCCGAACCACGCCTGCTGATGCTGGAGACCGTTCGAGAGTACGCGCAGGACGTTCTGACTGCCAGTGGAGAGAAGGAGCAAACTCAACAGGCCCATGCCGACTATTATCTCCGCCTGGTCGAGGAGGCCGAGACGCATCTGTTCGGAGCAGAGCAGCAACACTGGTTTGATCGCTTAGAGCGCGAGCTTGACAACATACGAGCAGCACTACACTGGTCGCTGGAATCAGCCGGAGAGGAAGAGATGGCGCAGCGTGGAGAAATTGCTTTGCGCATGGCTGGTTCACTGGTAAGTTTCTGGACGGTTCGTAGGTCACATGTTGAAGGATATGCCTGGTTAGAGCGAGCGCTGGTGCAGCAGGCAAACACCAATGCACCAGCGCGGGTCAAAGCCCTGAGCGGGGCGTCCTGGTTCGCCTTTCTCGATGGTGAGGTGGAGCGAGCAGCGCATCTCGGTGAAGAGTGTCTACAGATGTATCGACAGGTGAAAGAGACTGGGGACACACGAGACCTGGCCACCTCCTTATACTGGGTAGGATGGCTCGCCATGCAGCAGAAGAAAGATGTCGTGCATTTTCTCCTGGAAGAGAGCCGTACGCTTGCCGAAGCCCGTGGTGATACACAAGCTCTAGCCTTAGTGCTCCATTTCCTGGCCGAGGGTGCAATAGAGCAGGGGAACTATCGCGAGGCACGCTCCTTGCTCGAGGAGAGCCTGGCGTTCTTTCGCGAGCAGCACAACAAAGAAAATATCGCCTGGGTGTTTCTCAACCTGGGATACGTCCTCTTTGCTCAGGGCGATGCGGCGTATGCCGCTGTCCTCGTCGAGAACAGCCTGCAGATCTTCCGAGAGTTGGAGAACAAGGCGGGTGCGACAACTGCATTGTGTCTTTTGGGACGGCTGGCCGTGGCACAGGATGAGATAGGCAAAGCACAATCCTGGCTCGAAGAGGCGTTGATATTCTCTCGTGCTCTGGGGTTGCCAGAATTCACCGCGCTTCTCCTCTCCCAATTAGGATGCATCGCCTCTCTACGAGGGAACCAGGCGGCAGCGAGTGCGTTGTGGGAAGAGAGCCTGGCGATCTTGCAGCGGGCCGGTCACAATGAGACCCTGCGCCTCTGCCTCCAGCAAGCAGGAAGCGTATTGGCGCAACAAGGAGAAGAGGTCTGGGCAGTGCGGCTATGGGGAGCAGCCGAAGCCCTTGAAATCGCTTCCGGTCGCCAGACCCCGTTCCTTCTGACCATCAGGCGCACTGCTGGAGAGCAGATAGCCTATGAGCAACAAATCAGCGCCGTTCGCACATGCCTGGGTAAGCAGGTGTTTGCTCAGACGTGGGAGGAGGGGTGTAGTATGACTCCTGAGCAAGCTCTTGCCGCACAAGGAAAGTCCCTATCTTCTGATTAACCTTTCACGCACGCCGTCGTGAAGGCCAGAGTGAAGATGCATAATCGGCTTGCACCATTATCTCTCTACGAACTGACCGAGCGCGAGGTAGAGGTGTTGCGCCTGGAGGAGTGACCCTGGCCCACAATTAAGCACACCTCGCCCTGATTCCTACGCCCCAACAAGCAGTGAGACGCAAGAGCCTTGTTGCATAATGCGTCGTTTCCAACCAGCGCGCGAGAAACATTTGTTAAAGAGATGATAACCCCCTGCTAAGTTCCCGGCTCTGTTTCGCCGTATCCTACTGGTGAAACATGAGCTGAGAGCTTACTAGAAGAAAGCAGGAATCTATGACTGACACAACAATAAACTCGAGGACGCTGCACGATTTCAAAGCCAGCCTGCATGGTCATCTCATCAGTCCAGGCGACCAGGACTATGAAAGCGCCCGCCGGGTCTGGAATGGGATCGTTGACAGGCATCCGGCCTTGATTGTTCGCTGCGCCGGTACCTCGGATGTCATGTATGCCATTCAGTTTGCACGCGCGCAACGCCTTACGCTGGCGGTTCGCGGAGGAGGCCATGATGTGAGTGGACATGGCGTTTGCGATGATGGGCTGGTCATCGATCTTTCTCTGATGAAAGGGATTCAGGTGGACCCGGAAAAGCGCATTGCACGCGCTGAGGCGGGTCTGACCAGCGGAGAGTTCCTGCGCGAGACGCAGAAGTTCGGATTGGCCCTTCCAACGGGGGTTTTCTCCACGGTCGGACTGTCCGGCCTCACGCTGGGTGGCGGTATTGGCTGGCTTTCGAGCCGCTATGGTCTTACGATCGATAATCTGCTGGCGGTCGAGATGGTCACAGCTGACGGAAACACGCTTACGGCAAGCGCGAGCGAACACCCGGACCTGTTCTGGGCGCTGCGCGGTGGCGGCGGCAACTTCGGCGTGGTGACGGCGTTTACCTTCCAATTGCACCCGCTGGCCCAGGTCCTCAGAGGCAGTGTGATTTATCCCATGACGCGGGCGCGCGAGGTGCTGCGTTTCTACCGCGAGTACACCCGGCAGTGTCCCGATGAACTGACGGTCAACGCCAGCCTGGCGACGGGACCGAATGGTCATCCTGTGGCTATTCTCGATGCCTGCTACTGTGGCGACAACCTGGCGGAGGGTGAGCGTGTGCTGGCCCCCCTGCGCACGTTTGGCTCGCCTCTCGTCGATCTGATTCGTCCCATGTCTGTGCTGGAGAACACGACCCTGTTGGACTTCGTCAGCCCTGCTGGTCTATCCTACGCCTATCACGCGGAAGCGCTACCCCAGCTGAGTGATGAGGCGATTGAGGCGGCCATTGCGTTTGGCTCAACGCGTTCCTCACCGTTCTCCACCATTGTCTTCTATCAGATTCATGGTGCGGCCATGCGGGTCGCCCCTGATGCAATGGCCTTCGCCCTGCGTCACGATCACTTCATTGTGGAGATGATCGCCGGGTGGACAGAAGGGGAAGCGCGGCCCCACAGAGAGTGGGTCTCTCACTTCGCGAGCGCCATCGTACCATTTGTCGACCAGGGCGTGTATGTCAACTTTCTGGTCGATGAGGGGGAAGCGCGCATACGAGCCAGCTACGGCCCCAACTACGAGCGGCTGGTGCAGATCAAGAACAGGTATGACCCGGAGAATGTCTTTCATATGAACCAGAATATCAGGCCAACGAGATAGGAGAAGGAATGAAGCAGGCAAGGAGAAGGGCAACAACATGTTCAAGAAAAGAAAACCTGGGAGCATTTCAGCAAAGGATGCTGCGCTGGAAATCCATCTGTTGCGTCATCAGCATATCGAACCATTCTCTTTAACAATTAGACAAAGAGAGATCTTTGGCTTTGTTGGGCCAATTGGGTCGGGGAAATCGACCATTATCGACCTGCTGAGCGGCAGAAAGACGCCCATCAATGGCGCGATCAGTATTCTGGGCTACGATTCTCAGCGAGGCGCGCGCCAGGCGCGGAAGCTTGTTGGAGTGGTGTCACCTAAAAGGACACCTGTTCTAAGAGCAAAGCGAAGGGAGTTTCAGAATGATAACAAGCAGATCGCCGTTGAGAAGCGTGGACGAAGGGTGACCTGCTTGCATTCTATAGAGGCAGTATCAGGAGATGGAGGCCAGCTCCCTTTCAGCGACAGCAGCATCCTCAGCATGATCTTCCGGCTCACGAGAAGTCGCGGAGAAAGGCACATCCTTGAGCATGAAGGCAACGACCAACGCACCTCCTGCAAACATCAGAACCGCTACAAAGCCTTGCTGCAGCGCGCTTGAGAGCACAAGCTTCCCTGCATGATCGGTTGGCAGGTGCTGCAAGAGGTTGCTTGATACCGAGCCGCTCACCACGGTACCCACGATCGCGATGCCCAATGATGCTCCTAACTGTCCCAGGTAGCGCAGGCCAGCGGTGCTGATGCCCAGACGTTCGGCAGGCACAGCATTCTGGACCGCGACCGTCACAACCCAGCTATAGCGATCCAAACCGTGCAGTTCTTCGATAATGCGTGGTAAGGCGGTGCCGACGATTGTTTGATCGAGCGCCTCCAAGAGGAGCGTGAGCAGAAGGGCACTCATTACAGAGATGAGCGCGAAGCCACGCAGGCGAGGTTCGCTATGGGTCTCAGCATGATTGGCTGAATGAGTCATCTGGTATTTTCCTCTCTCATTTCGCTTGACATGTTTCATACAGAAAGTATACTCTAGAAAGAGGACAGAACCGACCCTCCTTTCTGAGGAAGTGGTACCAATCGCGAAAGAGAGCATTGCCATGTATCATCCAACCAGCCGCGTCCTTACCGTATTAGAACTCTTGCAGTTCAGATCCTCTCTGACAGGCCCGGAGCTGGCGAAGGTCTCGCGCGTCCTGCCACAGCAGGCACGTGAGAGGTTACAGGCCGTTTCATCGCACCTGGTCCTCTTCCCGCACAATGAGCAGGACGACACGTGGAAGTGTCGCCGGTTCTTCACAAATTTTCAGGAACTGTGTGCCCGATTCGGGATTGATGAGGATGATCTAATCTGGCAGTGCAAGGTGCAGACGCTTCCCGCTCAAGCAGGTGCCGAGGACAGTGGATGGATACCCTTTTGCATGTTCTAGTATGTGCACTTATCGATAAAGCATCTGGAGTGACCTTATGGCCCAGGCGTCTATCAAAAAGGTATGCAAACACCATTTACTCTTGCGTGTTTGATTTGCTCTCTGTGGATGATGGTGTGGAGATGGGTGGTTTCCCTCGTGTGGCAAGTGCTTGCTCTGGAGTCATTGTTCGCCCCTCTGCCCATGCATCAGCAAAAGCGCACTCACCAAGTTCGGCGCGGACAGCCGCTGTGATTCGCTCAATATCTGTACACACGACTGGGAGAAGGAATACTGCACCTGGACCGACTTCGCCGAGCGTTTCTGCCGCGCCCCATAGACGTGCTGCCCACGCGAACTCTCCCTGTTGTGCGATCAACGCTCCCCACCCTTGCAGGCAGAAAGCCAGTCCATAGAGATCATCAATCTGCCGAAAAAGTGCCAGGCTCTCCTTATACCATGACTCTGCTTCGGCGTTGCCTCCTTGCATCGTCGCGATGATTGCCAGGTGGGCGAGGACATACGCAGTACTCTGCTGCACCCCTTCTACCTCTCTTAAGAGCGTGAGACTCTCCTGGAACAGTGACCATGCCCTTGGAGTATCTCCCTGGGCAAGTGCAAATCGCCCCAGCAGGTCGAGTGCATAGGCAACACCTAATCGATAGTTCACCTCCCTGGAGAGCCTGAGACTTTCCTCCATAAGTGCAGAGGCACCTGCCTGGTCCCCTTGAGCAAAGAGGTAGCGTCCCTGAAAGCGGAGCGACCAGGAGATGCTTTCTTTGCTCGTCATCTCTTTAAAGAGCGCCAGGCCCTCCGCGAGCAGCACATGAGCTTCTGCATACTTGTGCTGCTCAATCGCGACCCCAGCCAGAAAATGGAGCGAGTAAGCAAGATTTGTTTTATCTCCCGTTTTTCTGAAGAAAGCGCAACTCCCTTCAAGCATGGAGCGTGCTAGCTGGTCGTTGCCTTGCTTGCGCAAGGCGATCCAGCCCAGCCAATGTTGTGATAATGCCAGACCTCGTGCCTCACCTACTTCTTGATAGAGCTTCAGACTCTCCTTGTACAAAGATGCTGCCCGCTCATAATCTCCCGGAATGGTTGCTAGCAATCCCGCTGCACTGAGCGCCTTCGCTTGTAGAGAAGCTCTGGTACTGTTCTTCGCCTCCTTCAGTATCCTCTCCAACCACATTTGTCCTTCACTGACATAGCCGCGTGATGCCCAAAAGTGAACCAGGGATCCTGCTAATCTCACAGCCATTTCTATCCCTTGTTCTGCCTCCTCATCACCTGGTTGCGCTATCAACCAGTTCAATGTAGCGCGCAGATTGTCCTGCTCCCGTTCCAGGAGATCGAACCACACCATCTGCTCTGCTCCGAACAGGTGAACCTCGGCCTCATCCGCCAGGCGCAGGTAATACTGCGCGTGAGCACGGCGGGCCTGCTCCTGCTCATCGCAAGACGCAAGACGCTCCAGGCCGTACTCCCGGATAGTCTCTAACATGAGCAGGCGCAGCTCTTGCTTCTCTTGATAGAGCAAATGCTTGTCGAGCAGCGAAGTAACTTCATCCAACATATCTGTGGGCTTGCTACCATCCAGCATTTCTGAGAGAGCCTCCACTGCCTCCAAGCTGCAGCCACCGACGAAGACCGAGAGCCGCCGAAAGAGTCGCTGTTCCTCTTCTGAGAGCAGCTCGTAGCTCCACTCAAGGGTGTTACGTAGGGTCTGCTGCCGCTCCGGCAGATCGCGAGGCCCACCCGTCAGGATGAGCAGGCGCTCCTCTAAGCGCTTCAGGAGGGTCTGCAAAGGCAGCAACTTGAGCCGGGCGGCAGCTAATTCAACGGCGAGGGGTAAGCCATCAACTCGCCGACAGATCTCGGCGATGAGCGCAACGTCCTCGTCGGTAAGTTCAAAGTCAGGAAGAATCTCCTGCGCGCGCTCGACAAACAAGGCTACCGCTCCAGAGGATAAGATCACCTCCCTCTCGGGAAAAGGCTCGGGGTCGGGCAAGGTGAGCGGCTGGACGACAAACGTATGTTCGCCACGCACATGCAGCACTTCCCGGCTCGTAATCAGCAGCTTGAGATATGGGCAAGCTACCAGCAATTCCACCAGTGGCGAGGCTGCCGCACCCAGATGCTCAAAGTTGTCAAGGACCAGCAACAGATGTTTGCCTTGCAGAAAGGTCTTCAGGTGTTCGAGCGGAGATCGTGACCCAGCTCCTTGCAGTTGTAAGGCTTGCCCAATGGTGGGAAGAACGAGCGCGGCATCCTGCAGGGGAGCCAGCGAGACAAAGCAGACGCCATCAGAGAAGTCCTCCTGGAGTTGGTCGGCAATATGCAGTGCCAGGCGTGTCTTACCCACCCCGCCGGTTCCCGCCAGGGTGAGTAAGCGCACCTTCGAACGCCGCAGCAGCACACAGACCGCTGTCATCTCCTGCTCACGTCCAATAAGCGAGGTGAGGGGCAAGGGAAGAGAGGCAGCGAGCCGTGTGATGCGTTCTTCTTGCGCTGTTTCAGCAGTAGGGGGGACGAGGCCCAACTCTTCAGGCGTCATGCCAAAGAGTGCACACAACTGCTCACGGAAGTAGAGACCTGGCTCGGCAGTGCCCGTTTCCCAGCGAGACATCTCGACATCACTTGTCCCGATCATGGTTGCGACATAGACCTGCGTCCAGTTCTTCTTGAGCCGTTGTGCTTTCAACCGCTCGTTGGGTCTGCGTTCTGTTTTTGCTCTGCTGTGCTTAGATGCCTGCTTTGCGTTGCTCATACACTCATCACCCGTAATTTTCGTCAACACGCGAACGATTGTGTTCACTCTTCCCCTAAAAAGAGAGGGCAGAGCAAGTATATAAAGAGATGTTAAGTGTTTGATAAGTTCTTGACCTTGCCTACAAGTATACTTCCTGGCAGGACAGGAGTAAAGCAAAGGCGTTCTTTAATGATCCATTCAACTATAGGCAGATTGCACAAAGCGTATCCAAATAGCAGAAAGGATGTGGTTATGTCTATCAACTTTCTTCCAGACCACCATTGAGTGGGTGGCAGGTTGTGCAGGAGCAGGACGGATTGAAGATTCTCCTGAGCGGAGTGCAGGAGAGCTTTAGCGAGGAAAAGCTTATCGTGGTGTTGCAGCAAGCTCTGGTTCATCAAGGCGCGATCGTCCCGCCTATTCATATCCAGCATGTGGCAGCCATTCCCAGAAATGCAAGTGGCAAGGCTCCGTTGATTGTTGTTCGTGCGCTTCGTGCATCTGTATAACAGCCCGAGGATTGGTTTATATCAACGGAGCAATGTTCTTCAATTGAAGCTTGACAGATTACTATTCAGCCGTCTGCGGTCCCTGTCCTGTTGCAGCAGGTGAGTGCGCTGGCTGTGGCATCTCAACAGGAGGGGTCGCGTGAGAGTACATGCCTGGTCATTGGTTCTTTCTCCTCTTAATCAATGTCATCGCTGTTTCTTCTGATCACGTTCATCTGACCAACCATCAGGCCTACTACAGAGTAGGCTTGATGTTCTGGTTGATGTGGAAGAAGTTGGTCGGATCATACCCGTTCTTCAGGGCCACCAATCGTTCGTAGTTGGCCCCATATGAAGCTCGTACCGGTGCTGGCCCTTCCTCGTCACTTCCCAGGAAGTTGATATAGGTTCCGTCGACTGCAAATGGCTCCATCGCCTTCCACAGTGCGCGGGTCCACTGAATATATGTATCGCTAGCTGTGTCTTCATCCCAGGCGGTCATGATTTGCAAGGGATAGTGCTCCTCACGCAACGCAAAAGCGGTCCCGGCTGGATCGACGCGGCTGGCTGCACCATGGACATGCTGTAGTATCACCTGTGTCAATGGCGAAGGGCTGGCTGAACCATAGTCGATGATCATCTTGAGCGCCTCATCATTGAGATGCTTCAACGAACACGCTTTACTATAGTAGTGCCGTCCACGCGGGACGAATGCATCGAGCATCGAGATGAGTTCGAGGTAGGACATCGGGCGAATGGCATCGACCAGCGGCGAGCCAAAGGTTCTGACCGGTTCAATGAGCCGCTCCCCTTCCTCAAGAGGTCCACAGTAGCAGAGGACGAGTGCCGCTCTCAGAAGTCCATTCGGCATGGTTGCCAAACCGGTACCGATGGTCAGTTCGTCAGGGGCGGTGCGGGTGAACTCGCGGTAAAAGTTCAGGATCTCTCTCATCCTGTCTAACGGGTGAACGACCATTCCCGCCAGCAGCGGACCTACCGGGTGCAGTTGGAATTCGAAGGCCGTGACAATACCGAAGTTGCCGCCACCACCTCGCACGCCCCAAAACAGATCAGCATGTTCGGTGGCGCTGGCTCGCAGGACACGCCCATCGGCAGTGACAATGTCAACGGCTAGCAGGTTATCAATCGTGAGGCCATATTTCCCCATCAACCAGCCCAGACCACCACCCAGAGTGAGGCCAGCAAGCCCGGTCTCGGAGGCGGTTCCAACCGGGCTCGCCAGCCCAAATGCCTGCGTTTCGCGAATAAATTCTCCCAGCGTGAGTCCTGCCTGAACCCAGGCTGTGCGCTTGACGGGGTCGATCTGGACGCGTTTCATAGGCGAGAGATCGATGACGATACCGCCATCGCAGGTTCCGCTGCCCGCAAAGCTGTGGCCTCCACTCCGGACGGCGACGGGCAGGTGCTGGCGCTCCGCGAACTGGACGGCCCTTGTGACATCGGAGATATCGGCGCAGTGGACAATCAGCGCCGGGTACCTGTCAATCATGCCATTCCAGACTCTGCGAGCACTGTCGTAGCCCTCGTCGTTCGGGCCGGTCAGTTCGCCATGCAGATTGGCCTTGAAATCCTGAAGCAATGCAGAGCTTATCGTCGAATGAAACATATATACCTCTTACTTTTCCTTTCGCAGTAACTGTTCATCGATAATGGTCAATCATGAAACAAGAGCCTGGATCGTTTCCTGGAGAAGAAGAGCTTCAATGCACTCACAGCACCACTCATAGATGTTGAAGAAGAACTCCGCAGCAGCAGGAAAGCCAGCACGTAATGCAATCTTCTGTAGACAAAGTGCTGCATCACGACCTGCCCGGTAATCCGTGTACACAGCATCATGCACAGTGACTTGCAATTCACCGTCCAGAGATTGCATCATCCGCTCAAACTCATAAGTTACTACAGAGCGCATTGGCTCCTTCTGCAATCTCGCCCATTGCATAAAAGGGGAAACATTTGCAACTTTCCATACTGACATCACGTCACCTCCATTGCCTTTCCGCTACGCTCTCCTGGCCCAGCTGTCTTGTATTAGGCCAGGAGAGACGCCTTTCCTTAATGGGCAGGCTTCCAGTCCAGTAGTCGCTTCCGCTCTGGGCTCTCAGTGCCATTCCTCTTGTTGGAACTTTCCTGCGCATCCTGTCGCGTTCCCCAGGGCAGGTAGTCGTCTGGGTTCTCAGGGCTCTTCCTGCCGTTGAAGTCCCAGTAGCGAGCCATTGCATCGACTGCAAGCACTAGCGCGAACGAATAGAGTATTGTGTCCATCATGTCCTCCTTATTTATGCCTTCTTCTCATAGGGAGCCGTGGTTCTCTAGAGAGTATAGGCTGTAGAAGGAGTGTGAACTTACCATCCATTTATCAGCGATTTATCATCTGTTTTCTCTAGAAATCCGTGTACGGGTAGAGCCACTCTTTCTCACTGAGACGGGACGCCCTCTCACCAAAGGCGCTATTGGACTCATGTTTGGCCGCCTCAGGAAACGTGTTGGAATACAAGAGAAAAACATCCGTGTCTCCCTCTTGCGCAAAAACTTTGCGGCGCGGTATTTGCAAACGGGAGGAGATCAGCCGCCAACTGTTGTAAGTACCAGACTGGTACACATTTTGGGTACCAGATACTCACAACGTTCAAGAGGAGTCGCAGTAATCACCTGGAGGCCATAGGAACGAAAGAGGTCGAGCGTTGCCCCAATGCGATCCTGATCCATCTGGTTAAATGCCTCATCAAACACTGCCAGGCGAATAGTTGGATGGTCACGCTTTCCAAATTGCATATGTGACTTCACATTGATGCGGTAGAGTTGCACAAATGACGCCGCGATAGCGACGTAAAAATGAAGGTTTTAACAGTAAGCAGGGAGCTAGAACGCAATGAAAGAGACGCCGTCAACAGAGTAATTACCAAGAAATCAACAGCTTAATTCCAACATTTACACCTGACGAGCAATAGTCTCACGCTCTTGTTTGACCGACTCTGGAAGCGGGCGGGAATCAGCGACAAGCCCGTGAGTCCTTCTAGCTTCCTACCAGTGCCCGTTCCGAGTGAACTTGAGCAGGCGACGCAAAAAAGTGGCTCAAGACAAGGCTTCCAGCACCTCTTGCCCAGCTTTCATATCCAAGTCGCTCTACCAGAAAGTGCAAATCGCGCCCAATCTGTGAGAACAGGTGCTGCTCAAACGCCAAACGCATTGGTTCAAGTAACAAGTCACCCGCTAACATGCTGGCATCAGTATCCGGGCCGGAGAGTATGATACACTCCGGGTTGAAGATATTGACGAGATTGGAGAGTGAGACACCGAGAAGTGTCCCCGCGCGTTGAAAAGCTGCTAAGGCGGCCTCATCTCCGTTTTTCCCTCGCTCTACAAGGTCAAAAGCGGTAGGTATCGGGACTGCGCCTTCGAGGTTATAGGCTGTTGCATGCATATACTCGAGGTAATTGTTGATGATCCCAGCATCCGAGATGTAAGCCTCCAGGCAACCATAGTTACCGCATTCACAGAGACGCCCGTCGGTGGCCACCGCTGTATGGCCGAACTCGCCCGCTCCACCGAATGCCCCACGGTAGGGTTCACCATTGATCACTATACCAAGGCCGACGTTACGCCCAATAGCTACCACCAGGAAATGCTGATACGATTGGCCCTGGCCGAAAAGCTTTTCATACGTTGCCAGGCAATTGACATCGTTATCGAGGAAGACGGGAATGTCCAGGCGGTCTTCCAGCGAACGGCTGATCTCCACATTTTGCCAGTTCATTATGCGGGAATCGATGCAATAGCCACGCTCGGCGTCAATCAACCCCCCCATACCTACGCCTACACCGATAATCTTCTCTCTGGAAATGCCACTTTTACAAATCAACTCCTCGACGCATCGTGCTATCAGATCGTGCGCTTGAGGATAATTGTCGCGCAGCGTAATATTCCATTTCAAAGAATAGACGAGATCGCTATTCAAATTCAGGATAACAGCCGTCAGCGAATCGCGGTGGGGAATCAATCCTATTGCAAAACTTCCTTCTGGATTGATCTCCAACAATCCCGCCCGTCGTCCACCTGTCGATTCCGCGTACTCTTTTTCCTGGATCAGGTGACGATCAATAAGGTTGCTGGTGATCTTTATTACCGTCACCTGACTCAGGCCAGACATAGCTGCTAATTGAGGTCGTGAAATAGGATTATGGGCGCGTATCAAATTCAAGAGAACGCTCTGGTTGATGCTTCGGATCAACAATCGATCAGCAGATTTTTTTCGTTGCATGGATATATTGCCTGGCCATTTCTTCATTAGTTAACTAAGTAAGTTTATTTTACCTCGAAAAAGGTTTCGCTGTCAAGACGCAGTACCCTCCAGATGACAACTACTCTGCCCGACGCTTACTCCTCTGATGATTGGGAGCGTACTTCTGTTCATATACATGAATATCGCCATGAAAATGAGGCAAACTCTTGACAGGCAAGGTTTTTTTACGTACACTAACTTTACTTAGTTAGTTTAATAAGTTGTTCTTGGTACAGTTACATATTTTTGAGCGACCTGGCCACGTAGCATTGCAAGAAAGGAGGCCCTGGTAATTACTCAGCGCCAGGTTCTTTATGCAGCACAAAGACATGAAGAACATGGTGCGAGCTACTCTAGAAACCGTCGTCCTTCTCATCATACTCACTTTTCAGGAGGATTAAGGAGCATGTCTTACACTGAGGAATTGTCTTTCTCCACCGAATCCGGTTCAAAGCGTCTGAATAGGCGTCAGTTTTTAACGATCGCAGGTGGCACCACGCTTGGCGCAGCGGCACTACTCGCTGGATGCGGTGGCTCATCCAGTGGTAGTTCGCTCAACAGCAACGGGAGTGCCGCCATTGGATTCTTAACTGTCCAGTCACCACACCAAGGGTGGGAGCTCATCCTGTCCACTATCAACGACCAGTACGTCAAGTCGCACCCTGGCACTACCTTCAAGCCCAACAACATACCCCAGGCAAACTTGAACCAGCAGGTTCAGTTGCTTGCTGGTTCGGGATCTCTCCCGGTCCTTTACAACACGCCAAGCCTGGACATCGTGAACCAATTGCTCAAGAACGGCCAGGCACTGGACATTGGGTCAACCTTCCAGCAACTCGGTGTCTCCCAGGAGATCCTCCCGCAAGCAGTCACTCTCATCAAGCAACTCTACAATAATCAGGTCATCGCACTTCCATTCGAGCTCAACATCGAGGGGTTCTGGTACAATAAGCAGATCTTTGCACAGAATGGGCTCCAGCCGCCACAGACCTACGATCAGTTGGTCCAGATTGCGGCGCGCTTGCAGCAGAAGGGCATCCAACCGTTTACCGCCTCAGGTCAACAGGGGTGGCCGCTCACCCGCCTCATCGGCAACTACATTTACCGCAAGTTGGGGCCTGATGCCATGTCCGCTGTGGTGAAAGGCCAGGCAAAACTGACCAACTCAGGCTATGTCGAAGCGGCTCAGGCGCTCGCCAACCTGGGGAAGCAGGGCTACTTCGGTCGAGGTGTAGCTACGCTCGATTATGCTACAGCGCAGAATCTATTCCTGCAAGGGAAAGCCGCTATGTACTACATGGGGAGTTGGGCGGTGCGGGATTTCACCAACACTTCCGAGAACAAGATCGGTCTGGACAACGTCGGCTTCTTCCAGTTCCCAAACGTAACCGGTGGCGCAGGAAACTCGAGCCAGACACCCATGAACTGTGGTCAGACGACCTCAATCAACAAACAGAAGTACAACAGTGCCGTCGGGCAGTGGCTCGCCTACATGGCGAAGAACTACGGTGACGTGTCGCTGCAGAAGGAGGGAGTGGTCTCCGGCTTCGCCGTTCATAACAAACCGGCGAATCTGGATCCACTGACTACATTGGTCCTGGACGAGATCGCAAAGGTGCAGCAGCCGGTGCTGTTTTTCGAGGCAGGCTTCCCGGCGAAGGCGGCTAACCTCTCCCAACAGGATGCCGCGCCTTTGGCGACGGGTAGCCTTTCCCCCGCTAGCTTCATGACTGCTGTCCAAGGAGGATTTTAAGCGGTCACTATCAGACGCGGCGGGGAGTCAATCGAGTGTGATTCTCCGCCAAGAGATACCGCGGCGGTGTGCCTGGCTGCTGCTATTGCCTGTTTCCCGCAGAGGGTGCCAGGGTGGCCATTACACCCTCTGCATTTCTGGCTGCATCATGTTACGTTACTTGAAGCGCAGAGGCTTCTGGAGGTGACTCAATGGAAACTATAATGCGTGATCGCAGAGCGGTGCTGGTCTTTGTAGGACCTGCGTTGCTCATCTACACGATTATCGTCCTGGTGCCAATTGTCTGGTCAGTGGTCTATACAGTAATGGAAGGTAATGTCGTTGGTGGATTCCAGTTCGTTGGCCTCCACAACTTCTTTACGCTCATCCGCGATCCGTCATTCTGGCAGGCTTTCTTTTTCACGGTGAAGTACGCAGTCATCGTGACCGCGGGCCAGGTGGGGATCGGTCTGCTGCTGGCACTGCTATACACCTTCTATCTTCGCAAGTCGTCCAATCTAATACGCACGCTCATCTTCTTCCCGCTCATTCTGCCCACGGTAGCCGTCGCAGAGTTGTTCTCGAAGATGTTTGAGATCACACCGCAGTATGGGCTGGTGAACTCCCTCCTCCACATTGGACACCTCGATGCCTGGGTCCAGCCCTGGCTGGGTCAGGGTGGAACAGCATTCCTGGTCATCGTCATCATGGACATCTGGCGCGCGATCGGCTTCTACGGTGTGCTGCTCTATGCTGGGCTGGTCGACATCCCCACCGATATTCTGGAAGGCGCACGCATTGACGGGGCTGCCGGGTGGCGGCTTGTGCGCTACGTCGTCTTGCCGCTGCTCACGCCAATCCTGTTCTCGGCTTTGATCTTCAGCCTCACTGGGACACTCAAGGTATTTGACAGCATCCTGGCTCTGACAAATGGCGGACCGGGACAAGCGACGACGCCGCTGACCATAAGTATGTTCACTACGGCTTTCGCCAACGGTCAGTACGGCTATGGCAGCACGATTGCCATTGCCCTTGCCATTATGAGCCTCCTCGTGACCCTGGCAATCTTCAGGTCCGCACGTAGAGATGTTGCCTAGAGAAAAGAGGTTTCACATGAGCCAAACGTTTATCAGACAAACAGATAAAACGCAGACGGACGTTGAGCTTCGGGAGAAGAGAAGGAGGTCTATAGGAGCTCTGCTCGGCCGAATCCCACTTTGGATACTGATAGCGCTCCTCCTTGTTGTAGTGCTCTACCCACTCCTGTGGATGCTGCTGTCCTCGTTCAAGACGACTGATGAGTTCTCGTCAACGCCGTTCTGGTCCTTGCCCATAAACTGGCACTGGCAGAACTATGTCAACGCTTGGAATGCAGGTATGAGCACATACTTTCTGAACAGCATACTCGTGGTGTTCCCATCGCTGTTTCTAAGCCTCCTGATCGGTCTCGCTGCTTCATTCAGTCTCGAGGTGATGAAGTGGCGGGGAAGTAACACCGTTCTGCTGATCTTCCTTGCCGGAATCATGATCCCGGCCCAAATGGTGCTGCTACCACTGTTCACGATGTACTTTCAGGCCGGATTGATCAACACTCGCTGGGCGTTGATTCTGACCTACACAGCCTTCAGCTTGCCATTGACGGTGTTTTTGATGGCCGGATTCTTCAAGGGAGTCCCGCGAGGCGTCATTGAGGCTGCGATCATCGACGGAGCAAACATCTACCAGGTTTTCTACCGTGTTGCGATACCGATGGTTGCGAACGGACTCCTTACAATTGCTCTGTTCAATTTCTTTTTCCTGTGGAACGACCTGCTGTTCTCACTCACCTTCATCAATGATGACAGTCTGCGCACCATTCAGACGGGTTTGTTGAACTTCACCGGACAGTACGGCCAGGTCGATTGGGGTCCGACATTCGCTGCGGCTGCTATTGCAGTGCTTCCGACGATGATCATCTACCTGGTCCTCAACCAGCAAGTCATCAAGGGAATGACAGCCGGAGCAGTGAAGGGTTAAGGATTGGTGCAGGTGGATGTGTTGAGTCTGTTCGTATTCCCCTATCCAGTCACGAGGTGCGCTCGCTGGCCGTGATCGGGGCAGATGCCGATCACTACATTACTGGTGCTGGAAGTTCTCTCTCACGTGACATTCGTCTCAGCGGTTCTTTGCATGTCCAACAAGCAGTCGGACAGTAAGTGCCCTTAAAGAGAAGGAGAGACGCCAAATGAAGCAGGGGAGTGGTCATAAAGGGTCGTAGTGGTATGAGCAAAGCAGAAGAAAGTGACATCATGACACAACAGGAATCGAAGCGCATTGATGAAGCATGGAATGTTACTATCACCAGCGTTCGCTTCGAACATCATCGTGACGCGCTTGGAGTAGGCGAAGCGCGTCCCCGACTATCCTGGACCATTGCGGCGCTAGCTGCTGAATGGTATCAGGCCAGTTACGAGATGGAGGCGTATGGATCAGATGGACGCCTCCGCGAACGGACAGAGCGGATCGAGTCCGACCAGTCAGTACTTGTCCCCTGGCCATTCGTCCCCCTCTTGTCTCGTGAGTGTCTCGCGGTGCGGGTACGCGTCTGGGGCGTTGATGGGCAGCCGTCAGCATGGAGTGCGCCTGCGCTCGTCGAAGCTGGACTCCTTTCGCCTCCTGAGTGGACTGCCCACTTTGTGACGCCTGACTGGGAGGAAGACACCAGCCGATCGCAGCCTGCTCCGTTGCTGCGCCACGAGTTCGCTGTCCATGCAGGCGTGGCAAAGGCACGGTTGTATGTGACGGCCCTGGGTGTCTACGAGGCGTACCTCAACGGCGTCACCGTCGGCGATTCCGTCCTGGACCCTGGGTGGACCAGTTATGACCACCGCCTGTGCTATCAGACCTTCGATGTGACAGGTTTGCTGCATGAAGGGTGCAATGCGCTCGGTGCCATGCTGGGCGATGGCTGGTACCGTGGGCGACTTGGCTTGGAGGGAGGGAGGCGCAACACCTACGGCGATAGGCTGGCCCTGCTGGCCCACCTCGAGATCGATTACGCCGACGGTACAAGTGAGCGCATCGTGACCGAGGAGACCTGGCGTGCGTCTCACGGACCGGTCCTGGCCAGCGACCTCTATGACGGTGAGACCTATGACGCCCGCCTTGAACGGCCTGGCTGGTCGAAACCTGCCTATGACGATCACGACTGGGTTGGTGTACGGCGCATCGAGCGGAATCTGGCAACCCTTGTCGCTCCATCCGGGCCACCAGTACGCCGGACCGAACTGGTGGTCCCAATTGCCATCACGATATCACCGAGCGGGCGTACCATCATCGATTTCGGCCAGAACCTGGTTGGTCGACTCCGCCTGACGGTTCAAGGGGAGGTGGGACAGACGATTACGCTGCGACACGCCGAAGTTCTGGAACGCGGCGAGTTGTGTACACGTCCCCTGCGCACCGCGCTGGCCACCGACCGCTACACCCTGCGGGGTGACGGCGTAGAAACCTGGGAGCCGCGCTTTACCTTCCACGGCTTCCGTTATGCTGAGGTGGAAGGATGGCCAGGCGATGTGCAGGCTGACGCTATTCGTGCCGTGGTCTGCCACTCCGATCTGGAGCGCACCGGCTGGTTCGAGTGCTCAGAGCCGCTGCTGAATCAACTCTATGAGAATGTCGTGTGGAGCATGCGCGGCAACTTCCTCAGTATCCCGACGGATTGTCCACAGCGAGATGAGCGTTTGGGCTGGACCGGCGACATCCAGGTGTTCGCGCCCACGGCGTGCTTCCTCTACGACAGCGCCGGTTTTCTCACTTCGTGGTTAGCGGATCTGGCCGCTGAGCAGAATGCTGCTGGAGGCGTCGTCCCTTTTGTTGTCCCCAATGTCTTGCCCACGCTCCCCATCCCAGCTGCCGCCTGGGGTGATGCCGCAGTGATCGTGCCGTGGGTGCTCTACCAGCGCTACAGCGACGATGGCATTCTGATGGCGCAGTTCGAGAGCATGCGGGCGTGGGTTGATCGTATCGAGAAGCTCGCTGGCGAGAGTCATCTGTGGAACACTGGCTTCCAGTTTGGCGATTGGCTCGACCCGAGTGCACCTCCTGATAGGCCGGGAGATGCACGGACTGACCCGCATGTGGTTGCCACTGCCTATTTCGCCCGCTCAGCCGAACTGCTGGGACAGGCCGCGGGTGTTCTTGGCCGAACGGAGGAGGAAGCGCGTTACCTGCGTCTAGCCGCAAGGGTGCGCGAGGCCTTCGATGCTGAGTACGTCACTCCTGCTGGACGCGTGCTCAGCGACACTGAGACCGCCTACGCACTCGCCCTACAGTTTGGTCTACTCAAGAACGACGAGCAGCGTCGGCATGCAGGCCAACGGCTGGTCGAACTTGTGCGTAGCAACGGGTACCACATCGGCACTGGCTTTGTGGGGACGCCGTTGATCTGTGATGCTCTGTGCAGCGTTGGGGAGGACAATGCTGCCTTCCATCTGCTCATGCAGCGTGCATGTCCGTCGTGGCTCTATCCAGTGACGATGGGAGCCACTACTATCTGGGAGCGCTGGGATAGCCTGCTTCCAGACGGTTCGGTTAATCCAGGAGACATGACCTCGTTCAATCACTATGCTCTGGGTGCCGTCGCCGACTGGCTGCACCGTACTGTGGGTGGACTCGCGCCTGCTGCTCCAGGGTATCGTCACCTGGCAGTACGCCCACAGCCAGGTGGTGGACTCACCTCTGCCCGCGTCCGGCACTTAACCCCCTATGGTCTGGCCGAGTGCGCGTGGACGATTGAGGCAGGGTACATCGAGGTGGTGGTCGTCGTCCCGCCCAACACCACGGCTAGCGTTACTCTTCCCGGAAGCGATGCGATACCCATCGAGGTCAGCTCTGGGACCCATCGCTGGGCCTACCCCTACCAGGGTCCCAGTCATCCCCCGCGCTCGCTCGACAGCACGCTTGACGAACTCATCGACGACCCAGAAGCCTGGAACGCAGTCGTGAGGACGATACGCCAGCAGTTGTCGGGACTCGCCCGGCACACGGATATCAGCACGCTCATGCTCCAGAACAGCCACATGACCCTGGAGCAGGTGCTCTCCCTGCTGCCACAAGCCGATCAGTTGCGTCTAGCTCTCAAGGCTGTGCTGGCTGCCCTCGGACGCTCGGATATCGCACAAGAGAGGATACAATGAGTAGAAAGGGCGCATCATGCCAACAGATCTTGACCAGCGTTTTGATGATCCACCGCAGAGCTTTGACAAAGAAGCCTCGGGCAGCCTCAGCATCGCGCATCGACTGCCCGAGAGAGGGAGACCCACTGCTTTTTCACCTTGATGTCTGTTTCATCGACGCGCCAGCAGTCAGTGGTAGGCTTCCTGTGCGGGCGACAACGCCGTGCCGATGCGGCACCTATGGAGTGGGACTGGGAGCATCCCCATCGTACGCACGTGCTGAGCGGGATAACCTGCTCGGAGAAATCGCTGCCTATCGCGCCCTCATTACTGGCTACTATCTCGGTGATGGACCTACCACCCTGGCCTATTGCCAGTATGCCCTGACTCATCTCTCAGCACAGAATCTCGCAGCAAGAGCAACAGTCGCGTATGCCCAGTCGCTGGCCTATCTTTCCTATGGAGATATCGCAGCCACCATTCAGAGCACACGGGAGGCCATGGAGCTTGCGCAAGCGGCAGGGGATATCTCATCCACCATTACCTATCTGTGCAGAACGGCGTATTCCTTGCTCGTGCGTGGCAAGCTGCATGAAGTACTACAGGTGGCCGAGCAGGCCATCCTTCTGGGAACCACGCAGGTTGGACTACCGCATCCTATGGTGTGCTGGGCCTATATCTATCTCGCAGACGCCCTGCGAGAGTGGAACCGGCTGGACGAGGCGCTGTATCATGCATTACAGGCAGTCAGGCTGGGCGAGCAGACCGAAACTATCGTCTCTTTATACTTAGGATACACAGAGCTGATGCGCGTCTATCTGGCGCGAGGAGAGATGGACGCAGCATGCAATGCCTTCCATCAAGCAGAAGCGGCCCTGGCGAAAACCTACTACAGTCCATATCGGCGCGATGTCTATGTCATTGTGGACTGGGTGCAGTTCTGGCTGGCAAGTGGGGCGATGGACCGCGCCATCCGCTGGGCACAGGAACTCGCACAGCAAGCCAGCGTGCTTTCCCCGCTGGCGCGTGAGCGGCACGAGGTGGCACAAGCTCGCATTCTCCTGGCCCAGAAGAGGCCCACCGAGGCACTTTCACTCCTGGAACCGCTGCACATCATCGCGGAGCAGCAAGAACGGCTGAGCCACGCCATCGAAATAAAGGTCTTGCAGGCCCTGGCCTATCAGATGCTTGATCAGGAGCAAGAGGCGCTTAGCGCCCTTTCTCAAGCTGTGCGCCTGGCCGAACCAGAGGGCTATATCCGTCGCTTCGTGGACGAAGGAGCACCAATGGCTGACTTGCTTGCCAGGCTCTGGGAACAAGAGCGCAAGCAGGGATCGACCCCGTATCTGGACCTCGTGCTGGCTGCGTTTGCTCCCTCCCCGCGTAATGATAAGGCAGAGACGCGGCTTATTGGAAGGTCAGGCCATCCCCTCAGGGATGAGCCCATCTCTCCGCTCTTCGAACCGTTGAGCGAACGCGAATTAGAAGTGCTCTGCCTGATGGAACAGGGTGCCTCTAATCAGGAGATTGCTGAGGTTCTTGTGCTGGCACTCAGTACAGTCAAAAGCCATGTGCGCACTATCCTCTCTAAACTGGGGGCGAGTAATCGTACCCAGGCGGTGAAACGGGCGCGTACTCTTGGCCTGCTCTCCGATCAGCCCTAAATTGGTATCACGGGCCTTCATCCAAAAGAATGAAAGAAGTGTCAGAGCATTATTCCTCCTTTCGGCTCAAATTCGAAGCAACATCTACCAGATACTGCGTATAAATCCCCCATCGATCGAAATCGTGGTTCCGGTGATATACGCCGCCTGCTCGGAGGCGAGAAAGGCGACCAGCGCTCCGACCTCCTCGGGGAGACCAAAACGCCCCATTGGGATGGGACGAACCATCTCTTGCAATGCTGCCTCGGCAGACATACCGTGCGACATTCTGCCCCAGGCACTTCCTCCCGAACGGAGGCGATCCGTGAGGATACGTCCAGGACTCACATTGTTGACGGTAATGTGTTCTGGGGCCAGCTCAAGGGCAAGGGTCTTCGCGAGTCCCACCACGCCAGGACGAGACCCTCACCTGGCTGCTTGACCGAAGTACTGACAATGTGGATGATGCGTCTACCGCCTCGCTGCCGCATGCCGGGCAAGGTCAGGCGAATGAGACGGACGGCGCTGAGCAGCTCGGTTTCAAATGCCGCTTGCCACTGCTCATCAGACAAATGTGCAAACGTCCCCATTGGTGGACCACCCGTATTGTGAACGAGAATGTCAATGCCCCCAAACGCCTCCAGTGTTTTTGTCACCAGGGTCTCAAGATCCTCTCGTTTGCTCACATCAGCGGGGCAAGCCAACACTGTACTTCCTGTGTTCTTCTCAATCTCTTGCGCCGTGTGAGCAGCACCTGTTGATTGCGAGCGGCGATCATAATCTGCGCTCCCTCGGCAGCGAGCGCCTGAGCGCATGCGCGACCAAGCCCTTTGCTGGCGGCTGTGACCAACGCTACTTTTCCGTGTAAGCCGAGATTCATGCTTTTTCCCTCCAATGCCTTGTTCATCGCTACAGGAGAACGCTCGGGTCCATAGGGCGAGATGGCGGAAACTCGCCAGCATATGCACGTCGATGAAGATCTGCAAACGAGGCACCTGCCTTCCAGGCTGCCATCAATTGTTCGGGGTCGATGTACGTGCCCATCGGATTCTGATGAAGTTCCGGTGAGGTTCGCATGTACTCGGTTGACCTGTCCCAGTCACCGAAATTATCGACAAACAACTCCACACTGTTGCCATCAGAATCCCGGTAATAGAAAGCGGTAGTTATGCCGTGATCTGCCGTCAGGACTGGTTCAATCGAGAGCCCTTTGAGGCGCTCCCAGGTGTTCAGAAGATCGTCAATCGTGGCATACTCGAATGCCACATGTTGGAGTTTCGTGTGAGGACGTTTGTCCGGGTCATTTATCAGACCAGGCCACGAGACCAGTGCTATGCGGTGGTGGGCCTTATCGTTAGAGACAAAGGCGATTCCACTCGCCGTTGACCGGAAATTCGTCGTCATACCGAGCACCCTGGCATACCAATGTATCATCTCTTCTGTGCGTGCGGTCAATATACCGAAGTGGTGGAGTGTCGGGCTGATAATCGCACTCTTGTCAGATTCTTGTGACATAGATCGCTCCTTCTTTTCGGGGTATGGATAGGATAAGACTTTTTGGTGTATGAATAGGATAAGACAAAGTGCGGCTGATAACTTATCACCGACTTGTCATCCAGTTAACAGGCAAGCGCCCTGGAAGAGAGGATTACTTAGGTGAAAGGGGGGCGAGCGCCCAATGCAGAAAAGCGCTACACGAGGTGGTGCTCTCGCGCATAGCGTAGAGCGGCCTGACGCGAGGAACTATTCAGCTTGCTATAGATCGAGCGCAGATGCGCATCAACCGTGCGCGGGCTGATGCTCAGTTCCTCAGCGATCTGGGCAATGGTCAGTCCGTTTGCCATCAGACGTAATACCCCCAGTTCGCGGCTGGTGAGTCCATGTGAGGTACGTGCTGCAGCCCCCGTGATGGAAGATGCTCCGATGTTCGTGTGAGATTGATCGGAGAGCAGTGGTTGGTCTTGTCTCGCTATGGCTTGCTCTGGTGTCATCGTTTGTCCCTCGGCAAAAGCTTGATTGAAGGCACTCTCACCTAGCTCAGCACGGACGGCATTCACTGCATGCTCATAGCTCTCACGCTCTGCAGCTGTCCATACGAAAAACGGGACGAATGGATTGGGTCGGTCGCTGGCTTGGGAGAACCTCTCGGCAGCTCCCCAGAGCCGCGCTGCCCAACTTGCGTCTCCCTGCTGCGCAATCTGGCATCCTACTTGCTGGAGAAAGAGGCGCAAGCTTTCGTTGTCTCCACCCTGCTGTAAGAGCGCGAGGCTCTCCTTCCACCAGGCTGCAGCCATAGCATGGTTCCCTTGCAGAAAAGCGATACCTGCCAACTGTGTGAGCACATACGCTGTATGTTCCAGCATACCTACGGCACGAATGAGCACCAGGGCATCTTCAAGCCATGCTTGTGCTTTGGTCACCTCATCCTGTGCGAAGGCCAGTCGTCCCAACAGATAGAGTGCACTGACTATACCCACCTTGATCTGCATTTGCCGGAAGAGGTGCAGGCTGTTCTCGACGAGGTCAGAGGCAGACGCCTCCTCGCCCTGGGCAAAAAGGACAGAGCCCAGGCGAAGGAACACCCAGGGGCTATCTCCTATGTTGTGCTGCTCACGAAAGAGCGCGAGGCTCTCCTCCAACAAGGAGCGGGCCTGGGTATACTTCCCTTGCTCGATCGGGGCCTGTGCCAGGAAATAGAGCACAAAGGCGAGGGGCTGTTTGTTGCCACGCTCTCTGGCAAGCGTACGACTCTCTTCCAGGAGGAAATGCACGGCTCCTTCGTTGCGCTGCTGCATGGCGAGCCAGGCTACCCAAAACAAGGAGGAGGCCAGGTCCCGTGTCTCCATCGTCTCCTTGACCTGACGATACACCTGCAGACACTCTTCACCCAGCAGTTCTGCTCGCTCTACCTTACCATGTACAAAGGCGAACCAGGCGGCCCCACTGAGCGCTTTGACCCGCACAGGCGCACTGACGCTCGCCTTCTTCGCCAACGCCCGCTCCAGCCAGGCACGCCCTTCTCTCTGAGGCCCACGCACGGTCCAAAAACGCACCAGGGCACCAGCCAGGCACAAAGCTATTTCTTCCCTCTGCACTGTCTCTTCCTCTCCTGCTTGATCCAGCGACCAGTGCAGGGCGGTGCGCAGGTTATCTTGTTCGCGTTCCAGTCGATCAAACCACTCCACCTGTTCTGCACCAAACAGGTGGGCTTCGGCCTCCTCAGCAAAATGCAGATAATACTGCGCATGAGCATGGCGGATCTGCTCCAGTTCATCGCAGGAGGCAAGGCACTCCAGGCCATAGTCACGAATGGTCTCTAACATCAGCAGGCGTCCTGCATCACGCTCTTCACCGCTCTGCGATACCCGGTACAACAAGTGCTTGTCCAGCAGCGATTGGACCCCATCCAGCACAGATGCCTGCATCCCATCAAGCAGGTCATACAGGGCCTCGACCGCCTCTAGCGTACAGCCACCAACGAAAACGGAGAGTCGCCGAAAGAGGCGCTGTTCTGCTTGAGAGAGCAGGTCGTAGCTCCACTCGATGGTATTGCGCAAAGTCTGCTGCCGTGTTGGCAAATCGCGTGGCCCTCCGGTTAAGAAAGAGAGCCGATGTTCAAGATGCTCCATAAGTGCGGGCAGGGGAAACAGGGTAAGCCGGGCGGCTGCTAACTCAATCGCCAGGGGCAGCCCATCGAGGCGGCGACAGATCTCGGCAATCAGCGGCGCTGTTTCGGAAGTCAGCGCAAGGTCCGGGATGATCTCCCGCGCTCGTTCAAGAAACAAGGCCACCGCTCCAGAGCGCGCGACAACCTCGCGGTCAGTAAGCTGTTGTGGATCAGGCAGAGCCAGCGGCTGGACGGTATACGTGCGTTCACCGCGCACATGCAGCACCTCCCGGCTCGTGACCAGCAGCTTCAGGTGCGGGCAGGCAGTCAGGAGGTCCACAAGGTCTGGAGCAGCTTCTACCACCTGCTCGAAATTGTCGAGTACCAGGAGGAGATGCTTGTCCTGGAGAAAGGTTTGCAGATGCTTGAGCGGCTCCAGCCCTGTCTGCTGGAGCCGGAGTGTATGGGCAATGGTATGCAGGACTAATCCGGCATCCTGCAAGGGAGCCAGCGAGACAAAGCAGGCTCCATCAGTGAAGTCCTTCTGGAGTTCATTGGCGATGTGCAGTGCCAGGTGCGTCTTGCCAACCCCGCCGGGGCCGGTAAGGGTAAGTAAGCGGGACTTCGCACGACGAATCAGCTCACAGACTTCTGCTACCTCCTGTTCCCGCCCAATGAGCGAGGTGAGGGGTACAGGAAGATGACCTGGAAGTCGTGTGGTTCGCTCTTGTGGTCCTGTTTCAGGGGAAGAGACGAAGCCCAGTGCTTCGGGAGTGGTGCCAAAGAGTTCGCACAGCTTCTCCCGAAAATAGAGTGTGGGTTCGGTAACACCGGTCTCCCAGCGAGAGACCTCCACATCGCTGGTGCCTATCATAGTCGCCACATAAACCTGGGTCCAGTTTTTCTTGAGTCGCTGCGCTTTCAACCGCTCGTTGGGTCTGCGCGCGGCTTTCGTTTTGCTGTGCTTCGATGTCTGCTGTGCGTTGCTCATATCCCATCGTTACCTTCGTCCATCTGTGACCATTGGTGCTTGCTCTCCCTGACGAAAAAGGAGGCAGTGTGAAGATGTTAAGCGTTTGATAAGCTGCTTTTCCTGTTTTCAAGTATACTTCTTACCAGGATAGGAGTAAAGGAAGCAAACGGCAAGTGCTCTGGATGTAGATGAAGTCATGGTAATGGAATGAAGTAACCAGGAAAGGAGTATATGATGGCAGCTCAACCATTTTGCCTGAATAATAAAGGAGGAGCGGTACGATAATGCTTGTGCTCAAAAGCCCACGCCTCCTGCTGCGTGATTTTACTCTCGAGGATTGGCAGGATGTGCATGCCTATGCATCGCAACCAGAGGCGTACCGTTTTCAAGCATGGGAACCAGACACTCCCGAGGAGTCACGTGCCTATGTTGAGGGGGTCGTCACCCTGGCGCAAGCCAGGCCTCGAACAGCATATCAGCTGGCTATCGTCTTTCCTCCGACGGGAACGGTCATTGGAGCTGGCGGGCTGGCTATCCGCAATCAGCGCTTCCGGAGCGGTGAGCTTTCCTATCAACGAGGTGAGGAGGTCGCTACACCGGTTGTGAATACAGGAACAGAAGCGGAAGGCATTGCGATTGCCGCGCCTGCGCGCAGTCGGCACATCCTTGCTGCGATACGCGATACCCATGGAACCATCATTACGGTCTCTGAAACCGCTATTGCAGAGGCACGAAGCACGTTGGCGGCAAAAGGGCTGTACGTCGAACCCACGGCTGCTGTCACGTATGCGGGCTTTGTCACCGTTCTCAAACAGGGAGAGGGAACGCGGCAAACAGAACCGGCTTCGGCCTTGTTCACCCAGAACGTTTTGAGCGCGGCTTCACGTGGGTCAGTGGTTATTGCCCTCTGTGGAGTGGGGTTGAAAGCGGCTTAGCGCTTCCTGCAACATCTGGGCACGTTCGAGTCGATCCAGCTTCCGATACGCCTGGGCCTCGTATTCCAAAGAGAGGGCCGGAACATCTATATCCTCGAATGCCACAAAGCGCTTATGGCGATTCAAGTCGACCGGTTCTTCCCAACACCCATCCTCCAGCCGCTTCTGGAGATCGCCCATCAGCTCAACCGTAATGCCATCGATCAACATGGCTCCAAAGTGGGAGCGGATGCGCTCGGTGGACGAGAACACCACTTTCCTCGTCACGTATAGTGCGAAGCGGTGTTCGATCTCGTAAGCGCCAGGTGTATCCGTCTGGATATCGATGTCATGGGGAATGATGGGCAGGCCCTGGAGCGCGAAGTTCAGGCTGCCTGTCACGACCCAGTTGACGCAGCTTCCCGCAAGTTCGTTATAGAGCTTGCGGAGGACAGCGCTGAACGCTGGCTCGATCATGTCTTCTCCTCCATTGTGTTCCTTCCCTTCTCACAGCACGCTGGTTAAAGAAATGCCGGATTAAACGGCAACCCCCTCTATGATACTGTGGCTGGAAGCAGTTGGCACAATGCGTCTCAACAGAAAGCCGGACTGTTCCAGCAGGGTGCAATATTGCCGCTCGGTTCTTTCGCGTCCATACATATTGAGGAGCAGTTCCAGGTCAAGGAAGGAGCCAAAGGCAGACGCATGGCTATCGGGTAATACCAGTTCGGCAATCAGCAGCTTCTTGCCTGGCTCCAGCACGCGCCGACAATTACCGAGGATCGTCAGGCAGCGCTGATCGTCCCAGTCATGCAAGACCTGTTTGAGGATGCAGGCATCAACTCCTACTGAGGGGAGGGACTCGAAGAAGTCTCCGGTCATCACGCGGCATCGCTCTTCTAGACCAGCCTGTACGATCAGTTCTTTCGCCCCTTCAACCGCCTGGGGATGGTCGAAGAGGACTCCTTGCAGTGCAGGATGTGCTTGCAGGATCGCCAGCAAGAATGTTCCCTGCCCACCACCAACATCCATGAGGGTCTGGATACCCGAGAAATCGTAGGCTTGCACAACAGCCGTATTGATCGTCTGCGAGAAGGCGCTCATGGCCTGATGGAAAATCGCGCCCTCGTCGGGTCGATCTTCAGCGAGGTATTGCCAGCAACTTTTCCCGAAAAGGTGATCGAAGGCCGGTTGCCCCGTGCGGATACTGTAGGCAAGTTCACCCCAGGAGCGATGCTCCCATTCCGACCCAAATTGCCGTACCATAGCATACATCGAGCCGGGAACATCCTGGCAGAGACACTGGGAGAACGGCGTTTGCGCGGAAGCGGACACCATACCGAGTTTTGTGTAATGGCATAAACGGGAAGATGCTAAAGCCAGGTCTGAACTGGCTTCCGGTTTTTCTGCTCTGCACCATTACACAACATTCGAGATGGTGTCCACCATCGGTAGTGGCTTCCTCAAAAAAGCCGACGGAGGCCAGGGTGCGGAGCAACCGATAGAGCGAGTCCGGGTCCGTCTGTGTCGCTGCTGCTAGTTCTGCAATGCTCTTGGGGCCGTCTTGCAGGAGATCGGCGATGCCATAATAGGCCGCAACTTGAATGGAGGAGGCAATCCAGTCATTGAGGACAGCCATGCCAAAGACCTGTTGTGGCATGGTGAGAGATGCTTGTGGTGTTTGAGACATCTGCTTATGCTTATCCTTTCTGCTACCAGTTATTGCTATTATGCTGAGTCCCTCGACATGAGTTGCTTGTGGAAATGGTTGTTATGTAGCAAGCCTTTCTTCAAAAGGGCCTTTACGAGGATGGAGGAAGCACCTCAATACCATAGCGTCGACCAGCAGCAAGAACTTTCTCGACATCAAGCGGCTCAGTCGGGAGTGGTCCCTCTGGATCACTTGTGAGTTCCCCGATCTCAGCAAAGAATCGCTCGTGGAACCCTCCTGGCATCGTGAGAATCAGCAGACGCCCAATCGCTGTTCCATTATTGAGGAACGAGTGGGGCTTCCCTTTAGGGACAAAGACAAAACCACCAGGACCGAGGTGCTGTTGGTGCTCTTCTACCTGGATCGCAAACGTCCCTTCTCGGACGAGAAATGCCTCATCCATATTACGTTCGATATGCGGGAGCGCCCCTTGCTGTGGTGCGACTCGACAATCAAAGAGAGTGAACTTGCCATCCGTATCAGCAGCGAGTGCTCGAAAGGTCACCATTTGGCCGGTAAACTGAATAGATTGGCCCTTCATAGGGGTTTGCGTTGACATGATTGTACCTACTCCTTTCTTCAGAAAGGTCTGAACAGACGATAGTGACCGTTGTCGTTTCTTTAGGAAAATGGATAACGAGAAAGAGTGAGTTCTCTCTATCCGATGTTCGGAGTGTACAATGAGGGAGAGCATGCGACATCGGGAGATCAACCTATTTGTGTGGTTCCTCGAAAAGAGGCAAACACCATGTAGAAGAACAATTACTTAGGCATGCCAGTGCTGGCAGGGAAGAAGTGGAGCATGGGGGCAGAACAGTATATAACGCAGCTAGACGAGATGGTGTTCGTGAGCATAGTGGATGGCGGCATGGCGTGAGGCAATATTCAGTTTACTATAGATCGAGCGCAGGTGGGCATCAACCGTGCGCGGGCTAATGACCAGCGCTTCAGCGATCTGGGCATTGCTAAGTCCTTGGGCGACCAGGCGCAGCACTTCCCCCTCCCGCTGGGTGAGTCCAGGAGGTGGAGGTGGCACACGCCCCTGGTGAGGCTGTGTCTTCTGAGAGGCGTGGGGCTGATCAGAGACCAACGGTTGCTCTTGCACGGCAACGGCCTGCTCCGCCATCAGCATGCATCCCTCTGCCCAGGCTTTGGCAAAGGGTTTTTTACCGAGCCTGGTACGGACGATGCTCACCATCCGCTCATAATCGGCACGCTCGGCGAAGGTACGCTCGAAAGGCAGGAGGAGTGGAGGATGAGGTTTGCTCGTTCCAACCAGGGATGCCATAGCTGCTGCGATCACGTGCTCGAAGTTATCCAGCACGAGCAGCAGATGGCGCTCCCGTAGAGATGCTTTCAGATACGCTAACGGCGGTTGGGTCTCTATGCCTTGCAAATGGAGGGCGCGGACGATGGTGGAGAGAACCAGCCCGGCATCCTGAAGAGGAGCCAGCGAGACGAAGCAGACGCCGTCGGTGAAGTCCTCCTGGACCGCGTGTGAAGGCATAATTTCTTCTTCGATGGCACATTGAGGTGGGAACGCGTCTGGCGGGTGCGGCTGATAGGAGGCATGTGTTGGGGGAAGAGCGATGGCTCCCCCAAGAACGTCGGTCTTGCTCGCTTCCTGTTCCGACGGCTGTGGGGAAGCGAGATCAGACCTCTCTGCCTGGATCACGTCCTGCTGCCACTGCACGACCACTGTGGCTCGCAGTCGCGCTCGGATCTTGCGCAGCCCTCGCTGCAAGGTGCGCAGATGCGACGGCTGGTAGCGATCAGGAAACAGACGTTGTAATTCCCGCAAGATCGCTCCACCGGTGCGCTCCGGATGGGCCAGGACCCAGGAGGCAATGAGTTCCCAGACCTCCTTGAACGGATCGTTGCATGTCCGATGCCACTCCAGCAGTGAACTCGTTGAAGACAGTTCACCAACGTTCTGGTGCGGCTGGCAAACCATCTCTGGGGCAAGAACGTCAGCCGCAGGAGATCCTGTCGTACACTCTTCAATAGAGAATTGTTGTACAGGACAACCGCCACCTCTTTTGAATGTGACAAAGCACTCGTCGAGTGGATGAAGAGCGCCTGCTGCAGGTCTTTGACCTGCTCAAAGAGACGAACAGGATCCAGAGCCTGAACCATCTCCTTCCATTCGTGCCCCCTGGATGCCGGCAGCACCTCTGAGAGCAGGAGACGTTGCAGCGGCGTCTTGGCAGGATCATAGACCAGACGGACCTTTCGTCCATCGTAGTATTTCCCTTGCAGCTTCATACAGAGCTGAAAACAGTTGATATAGAGCCGTAGCGCTCGGTAGAGCTCGCCCAGCTGCTGGTACGCCTGCACCCCAACGAACCGATCATAGCCCACGAGCCTTTCGCACAATGGCTCCGTTTTTCTGCTCCACATAACACTGATCATTTTTCAGGGAGAGGCGTCCTCGGGTGAAGGTAATCTGTTCCTGTTCACAATAGCGAAGCCAAGCCTCATTGATGAACTCCCCTCCATTGTCGGTATCCAGCCCCAGGATGGGAAATGGAAAGAGCGTCCGTGCGTGCTGCAACGCCTCCAGGACGGTTTCCTGGCTCTTGTAGAGCAGGGGAAGGCATTCGGTCCATCCCGTGGCCACATCGGTGAGCGTCAGGGTCGAGACATAGTCTCCTTCCATGTCTGCATCACAATGGGCGACCACATCCACTTCCAGAAAACCGGGTTGGGTCTCCTTCCACTGCTGGAACGTGCGGATGGGGATCTGCTGCTTGAGCAACGTTCCCGCCCGTGTCGTCGAGAGGCCATGTCGTCCCTGGGCACGAGACGCACGCAAGAGGCGATCTGCGGTTGCTGGGCTTATCGCGAGCAGTTGCTCACGGCAAGCATCGCTCAGGTGCAGATGTCCATGGTGCTCCAGCGCTTCGACAAATGTGGGCAGAAACGGAATGAGGTTCTTGGCGCAAATCCGATTGGCCGCATTCCATGCCAGCACCAATGCCTCTTGGACCTCTGGTCCATAGCTGTGTGGACGGGCATGCGGTGTCGTCGTTTGCCCGTCCACGCTATGATTGAGCAGCCACATCGCATACGTGCGATGATAGCCCGTGATCTGGGTAAAGGCATCAAGCAATTCACGTTTCTGTGCCGACAGCGCGGCGCGATACTGTGGTGCCATTCGGTGTAGTAATTGGCGCCTGGCTTGCAGACGCACTCCCACTCCTACCATCGTCTCCCTCTGGTGCTGTCCTGGGTGAGAAACGGCTGCCGAGATGACGACAACGACAGGACCGTTTGCCTCACGCGAAATCTTTCTCTTTGGACTCATTCTATCACATCCTTTTCTCGTGAAAGAAAGAACGGAGATGAGAGTGAGTCATTCTTGAGCAAGCCAAGCACTTCGACGGAACATGCCTTTTGCCTACAGTGCAAAGGAAGATTTCTGGTGAGGCAATGCGTCTGCTTCAATACCCTCAATGTACTCCTGGGCGGAAACCTGCCTCCATTTGGCTGTGCCGCCGTGATTGTCGAGGAGCAGGATTGCTACCTCGTGGTTGAACTTCCCCGGGGACGGGTGGTCTTTCCTGGTGGCTTCATGACCTGGCGAGAAGACCCCAAACACACGGCGCAACGGGAAGCACAAGAAGAAACGGCAGGACCACTGCAGGCACAGGTGCTTCACACACCATGAGGACGAACCATTGGAACGTTCTCATCTGTTTCCAATGGAGAATCAACGAACGGAGCGTAAGCTCAAAGAGAGCGGAAAAGAATGCTTACACCACAGAAGAAACACACGCTCTGGAGGATGCCTTGCAAGCGGATAGCCTTCTCCAACGAGCGGAGTGTCACCTGATAGAAACGGAAAGGAAACAACACGATGCATGCTACAGATAGCACTGCTACAACACTCACGGCTCCTCACTCTGAGGCTGAGCAGCCAATAGCGCAACAGAGAAAGAAGCGCTGGTTCGCCTGGCATCGATTAGGGCTCGTAGGCATCACGCTGATCTCGGTCTTTATGAACTTTTACGAGTTGGGCAAGAACGGCTTCGGTTCCTATTATCCGGCCGCCGTGCTCAGTATGACGGACAACTGGCATAATTTCTTTTTTGTCGCCTATGATCCCGGCGGCTTCGTTTCGATCGACAAGCCCCCGGTAGGCTTCTGGTTGGAGGCGGCCAGCGCCAAAATCTTTGGCTTCAACTCGGTGAGCATCCTCTTGCCCCAGGCGCTGGCAGGTGTGCTGTCGGTTCTGCTGCTCTATTACCTGGTCCGACGACACTTTGGGGTCGTCGCTGGCCTGCTGGCAGCTCTGGCCCTGGCGCTCAATCCCATCAGTATCCTGACCAATCGCAATGTGACGATTGATAGCACCCTGACCCTGGTGCTGCTCCTGGGAGCCTGGACGGTGCTGAAGGCGGCTGAGACGGGGCGACTGCGCTGGCTGCTGCTGACAGCCTTTATTGTCGGCATCGGCTTCAATATCAAGACGCTGGAAGCCTACCTGGTGGTTCCAGCCTACGGGCTGCTCTACCTGCTGGCCGCTCCCAAGAGCATCTGGAAGCGCATTGGACACCTGGCCCTCGCAGGGGTGCTGCTGCTGGTGGTCTCGCTCTCCTGGGTGGTCGCCGTCGACCTCACCCCGGCCTCGCAACGGCCCTATGTCGGCTCCACGCAAGACAATTCGGAACTGAGTCTTGCCCTTGGCTACAATGGCATCCAGCGCTTGCTGGGAAGTTTTGGAGGTTTTGGAGGAGGGTCGAGTGCAAACAGAGCCCCGAACGGCACTCCCCCTTCTGGGAACACAAGTGGCACTGGAACGTCTTCCTCTCCTGGAAACGGTGGAGGAGAGATCAGAGCAGGCCAACAGCCGCCGTCAGGAGGGTCTGGCGGTGGTGGGGGTGGAGGTGTAGGCGGACTCTTTGATATCGGAACCACTGGTCCATTGCGTCTCTTCATCCAACCCCTGGCAGGACAGATCGCCTGGCTCTTGCCCTTCGCGCTCCTGGGAGCCGTCGCCCTGGCCTGGCAACGACGACCACGCTTGCAAAGCGACCGCAAGCAGCAATCGCTGCTGCTGTGGGGCATGTGGCTGCTCACCATGGGCATCTTCTTTAGCGTCGCGACCTTCTTCCATCAGTATTACTTTACGGTGATGGCTCCGGCGATTGCGGCGCTGTTTGGCATCGGTGTGGTGACGATGTGGCAGGACTACCGGCGTGGCGGTTGGCGCGGATGGCTCTTACCCATCGCGCTGGTGGCCACGGTGGCTGAGCAGGTCTACATTCTCAGCCAGTATCCCACGTGGGGGCAGCGGCTGATTCCGCCCCTGGTCGTCCTGGGCGGCATTGCCGTGGGAGCGCTCCTCATCGCACGCCTTGCGCCACGGCTGCATCTCAGAGCCCCAGGTCGTCGGTTCCTGGTGCCAGCACTCACTGCTGGGGTGTTGGTTCTGATGCTTGCCCCGACGGTGTGGGCAGCCAACCCGATCCTCACGAGTACGCAAGGCGATACGCTGGTGGCGGGACCGACGCAGACGACTGGCTTCGGTGGCAACGTTGGGAGCGGACAGAGTGCGAATGCCAGCTCGGAAGCCGCCCTGATTCGCTACCTGGAGGCTCATCAGGGTACGGCGAAATACCTAGTCGCCGTGCTCAGTTCAAAGCAAGCCGATCCCATCATTCTGGCGACGAACAAGCCGGTGATGGCGATGGGCGGCTTCTCGGGCAGTGACCCCATCCTGACGACTAGCACACTGGCGGCACTGGTCCAGAGTGGGCAGGTGAAGTACTTCCTGCTCAGCAGCTCCGGTGGAGGCGTCTTTGGCGGGGGCAGCCAGAGCGCACTGATCACCTGGATTCAGCAGCACTCCAAGGTCGTCCCGTCGAGCCAATGGCAATCGAGTGCAACAAGCAGCAGTTCCGGTGGATTCGGCGGCACTGAGCAGTTGTACGAGTACACGGGAGCTTAGTGAGAAGCAGGAGGACTTGACTTCTCACTGGATAATGGCGCATGGATGCATCGCCGCATCCACGCGCCATTACGTTTGGCACCCGGATTCACATTACTGATACACATAACCGTGATGGAAGCATTACCGCCATTGATGCACTATGAGAATTTTCCCATATCTCTCCAATGTAGCTCCCATGATCTTCTCTTAATATAGAACTAGCATAAGGAACTGGACCTTGCATATCAAATGGAAATGTGAATAGTGCCTTGATCAAAGAGCAAAATATGAAAAATGGAGATAGCTTAAATGATTGCCGAACAAGAAAAGATTGTAGACCACTACTCAACAGAACAGGCCTGGCATCCAGAGGAAGAACTGCTTCACGACTATGGGAGCAATAGTCTTGCGTTTTTTGGTCTGGCCCCAGAGAATAGGCATTTCCTGACTCCTGATGGAGCAGGATTGGTGAACTATCGACTGGTGAGCAATGTTGCCGTGGTGCTTGGGGATCCGGTGTGCTCGTCAGAGGCGTTTGAGCAGGTAACACAGAGTTTCCTGGATTTTTGCGCCCATCAGAAGTGGCACGTGGCTTTCTATCAAGCAGCATCTGAGCACTTAGCAGCCTATCGCGCCCGCAACTTGCACGCCTTTAAGATGGGGGAAGAAGCAATTCTGTATCCCCAGACCTTCACCCTACGTGGCTCGGCGATGGCCAATGTGCGTATTAGTAGCCGACGCGCGGAACGTGATGGAGTCACACTCCACTGGTACCAGGGCGTGCCTTCCAGAGAAGTGATGCAGCAACTCGAGCACGTCTCAAGTACCTGGCTAGAGTACAAAGCGGGCTCGCACGCAGAAGAGACGGGGTTCAGTACGGGCAGACTGGATGAGGTGATCGAGAGTGCTGAACGGGCTGATGCGATTGCGCACCTCTCCGTCCCGTCATACAGCTCTCACAAAGCCATTCCACGCTTTGTGACCGGAGTGGCAACAACGAATGCGGGCACAGCGTGTGCCTTTGTGACCTTTACCCCGATCTATGGGGATGTGACTACTGAAGGGATGGTGATAGGTGAGCAGTGTAAGTTGCGAGGATGGGGATGGAGCCTCGATTTGATGCGTCGCGTGCCAGATGCCCCCCCGGGAGTAATGGAACTGTTGCTGGTGGGTGCCATGGAGCGCTTCCGGTCCTATGGAGCACACGTCGTTAGTTTAGGCCTGGTGGCACTGGCTGATATCAGCCAGGAGATGACTTCTGTGGAGCGCAAGCTTGTCCGCCTGGTCACCGGTCGCCTCCATCTCTTGGAGAATCACGAGACGCTCTTCAACTTCAAGCAGAAATTTCATCCCTGTTGGGAAAGCCGGTATCTCGTCACCAACACCACGCTGGCCTTGCCCAAAATCGCACTGGCAGTCCTGCGTCTGCGCAACTACTCTGGAGGCGGAGTGGCGAAACTGCTACGTGGTTCCGACAGCCGTGAGGAATGACGCGATGTGCAACCTGAGATGGAGGAGCTGTGCCTTGTGGCACCCGATTGAGAGGAGTAGTCGTTGCCTTTGCTAGAGACGAAAGAAAGACAGACACCAGGAACTTCATCCACGACAGATGCTGATAGGCAGCACTCACATGCCTGGAGTAGCACCTTCTGGCAGTTCCTTCGCTACGGTCTGGTGGGTGGAGCGAATACGCTCATGGATCTATTGATGCTCAATGTCCTACTATGGCGCTTTCCCACGAACGACGTGCTGATCCTGATGGTCTACAATTCGGTGGCCTATACCTGCGGCGCAGTGACGAGTTTTTTCTTGAACAAGTACTGGACATTTGGGCACAAGCAGCGAACGACAAGGCGGGAGGTGGTACGCTTTAGCATCATCCTGGCGCTCGAAGTCCTGTATAGCAATGGTCTCGTATGGCTTGCAGGGAAGGTGTTGCAGCACTTGATTGCTAATCCCACACTGTGGGGCAATGCGTCCAAACTCATAGCTGTGACCTGTGGCGCGGTTCTCTCGTACGCCTTCATGCGCTTCTGGACCTTTGCTGGTCGATCGCAGGATCGACCGAAACAGCAGGAAACTCTCCAGTAGAGCACTTCTGAGCCAGCTCCTCCTATGCATCAGGGTTTGGCATGCCCGACGATAGAGTCCCTGATGGGTACAGCGATCTCCTGGTGATCGACCTCCAACCCTCTATGCACTGACGCGCCTGAATCTCATCATGGATCGATGGGAAATCTCTGAACTCGTCTCTTGTTCACATGCTTGCTACGTGTTCATACCTTGAACTCCATAGCTCACGCTTGAGCTGAAACAGGCGTGAATCTTGGGCCGAACGACCATGCTCTGTAAAAACATTGCTTGTTTGCTCAACATTCAGGGAAACACTCACCTTTGGGGGAAAACGCGCTCATCCTTGTGGGGAAGTGCCTGTCAATTTGGTGCGCCATTTTATGAAGAAGTTCCACAACCCATTGCCTCATCACATCTGACCCAACCGGCTACACCTCGTTCTTTCTGCTGCTAGTATGAGCAGGATGCGTCATGAATGGGAAAGACCTCCCCATGAGGCTGCACCGCTGCCATCGGAAGCTGGGAAGCTGGTCGGTCAGGCCAGGCACATGTTTGACCGGAACGATCTCACATGGTACGATTTCTCTAGAAGAGAAGGGGAGGACCAGGTGAACTTTGCTGTTTCTCTGGCTCCGCCCCGCGAGCCATCACTCGCGCGGCAGCACGATAGCCGCGCATACCGAAGGAGGGAGGTGAGGTGGAGCTTGTGCGGAACGCTCCGTCCCCTCCGTTGTCCCGCAGGAAGAGGAGATGCCATGGGTCTGTTACGTCTGGCCGTGCTCGGCCCGCCCGAAGCGGTGCATGACGGCACCCGCCTCACCTTTGCCTTGCGCAAGGCCCAGGCCTTGCTGCTTTACCTGGCGGTCGAGCAGGGCATGCACCCCCGCAGCAAGCTGGCGGCCTTCCTGTGGCCCGACAGTGCGCCCCGCGATGCCCGTACGGCCTTGCGCAACGCCCTTGCCCTGCTGCGCACGCTGCTCGCCGACACCTCTGCTTCCCCGCACAGCCATCTGCTGAGTCCGCGTGACCTGCTCGGCATGGACTCGCAGGCTCCCCTCGAGCTGGACCTGGCGGTGGTACAACAGGCCTACGCCGCGGCCCAGCGGCACTCCACGCTCCCTGCCGAGCCGCAGCGCGCCGCCCTGGTTGCGAAGTTTCAGCAGGCGCTCGCACTGGTGCGCGGCCCGTTCCTGGACGGGTTCTGGCTGGGGGAGGAGTCCCCCTTTGACGAGTGGGTGCAAGCCTCGCAGCAGCAGTGGCAGGTGCGCGTGCAGGTGCTCTGCGAGCGGCTTTCCGCCTTTCAGGAGGTCGGAGGGGAGCTGGAGTCAGCGCGCGCCACGCTCACGCGCTGGCTGGCCCTCGATCCGCTGGTGGAGGAGGCCTCCCGGCGCCTGATGCGCGTGCACCTGGGGCTGGGGGATGCGAGCGCCGCCTTGCAGGTCTACGCCACCTGCCGGGAGCGTCTGGCCGAGGACTTGCGCGTCAAGCCCTCGGCGGAGACCGTCGCCCTGGCGGACCAGATTCGCGCCAGCGCTGCGGCCAGCCGAGGGAGCACCCCTGCTCGTCCCGAGGCACGAGAGAGCGGGTCGCCCAGTGAACTGGTAGCTCCGCTGGTGGGCCGGGCCGCCGCTTTCCGCCAACTGGTCGGAAACTTTCAGCAGGTGCGGGGTGGGCAGCCACAGGCGGTGCTGGTGGTGGGGGAGATCGGCATTGGCAAAACGCGGCTGACCAGCGAGTGGCTGGCCTGGGCGCGGGCGCAGGGTGCCGATATCATGCGCGGGCACGTCTTCGAGTTGGCGGGACGGCTGCCCTATCAGCCGCTGGTGGAGGCCCTGCGCGAGCGGCTGGAGGCGGAAAACGCGCCGGAGGATCTGCTGGAGGATGTGTGGCTGGCCGAACTGTCGCGCCTGCTGCCCGAGCTGCGGGTGCGCTACCCCGATCTGCCGGTCCCCACCGAGGATGAGCTGATCGCCAAGGGGCAGCTGTTTGAAGCGGTGGCGCGCCTCTTCGACGTCCTGGCCAGACGCGCACCGCTGGTGCTGCTGCTGGATGACGTGCATTGGCTGGATGGGGCCTCCCTCGACCTGCTGCGCTACCTGGGCCACTCCTGGAAGGAGCATGGCAGCCGAGTGCTGCTGCTGGGGACATTACGCAGTGAAGGGCTGGAACTCAACCCGCAGCTTTCCGCGCAGCTGGCCGACCTGGGACGCGACCTGCCGCTCAGCCAGGTCCCCTTGCAGCCGCTCAGCCAGCAGGAGACCCTCCAGCTCCTGGAGGCCATCGTCGGGGAGGGGGCGCCTGGCACAAAGAGGGGGGGGAGCGGCGTAATCACGGCCCTGCTCAGCCCTCCATGCCAGGGGCATCACCATCGCTTTCGCAAGAGTTGGAGATGCCTCTGGTCGCGCTGGGCGAGGTCCTGTTTGCGCAGACGAGGGGGCAGCCGTTGTACCTGCTGGAGACGCTCAAGCTGTTGCGGGATCGGCAATGGCTGGTGCCACGGCTGGGAACGGATGGCGCCTGGCGGATGGAGCCGACCCGGGAGATGGCTGCGGCCGTCGCCCAAGAGGTGTCCCAGCGCGACCTGTTGCCGCCCTCAGTACGCACGCTGATCCTGGCCAGGCTGGCTCCGCTCTCCCCAGCCGCACGCCACCTGGTGCAGGGAGTCGCGGTGCTGGGAACGTCGGCGAGTGCGCCGCTGCTGTGGCAACTGACCGAGCTGGAGGTGCAGGCAGGCATGGAGGCCCTGGAGGAGGCCGTCAGGAGCGGGATACTGCATGAGGAGGCTCCTGGGAGAGGCCGGGCGGGCAGCTATCGCTTCTCTCATGAGCTGATACGCGATGTGGTCTACACCGAATTGGGCGCGGCACGGCGGCAGGTCTTGCATCAGCGCGCCTTGGCCGGGCTGGAGAGCGAAGGAGCGCGCGCCGCCGAACTGGCGTACCATGCGAGGTCTTCAGGAGAGGTCGAGGCTGCCTACCGCTACGGCATGCAGGCTGGAGTGGAGGCGGCGGCGGTCTTCGCCGTCGAGGAGGCCATCGAGCACTACGAACAGGCGCGCGCCTGGCTAAAGGCGCACCAGCGGCTGCAGACCGAGCTGTCGGCCTCGCAGGTCGAACGCCTCTATGCCCATCTGGGGCGGGCCTATGCCAACCAGAACGCCTGGGAGCAAGGCCGGGAGGCCTATGAAGAACTGCTCGCCTATGCAAAGCACCAGCGACAGTTCACGCTGGTCAGCATAACCCTCAACCGCCTGGCGGTCCTGGAGCTCCAACAGTCACACGACAAGCCACAGGTGCAGGCACTGCTGGAGGAAGCTCTGCAGATGGCACAGACCAGTGCCAATCAGAAGGCGCTGGCGGAAATGGAGTGGAACCTGGCCCAGATCACAGCCAATATGTGGGACGATCCAACGAGTGCGTTGCAGCACGGAGAGCAGGCACTCTCCCTGGCACGAGAAAGCCTCGACCAGGAACTGGAAGCCAGAAGTCTCTCCTTACTTGGATATATCCATATTCTTGGAGGAGACTTTGAGGAGGCCATACATTGTATCGAAGCGTCCCTGGCGCTGTATGCGCGACTTCCCACTGAGCCGATCCCTTCACGGGAGCTTTCACTTGTACACTATCTGAGTGGTGCTCCGCTCACCCAATCCTTGACGAATCGCACGTCAGAAGCCTGGTGCTGGGCGTTGCTGGCTTTTGCCCAGGCGCATGCTGGGCAGGTGCAGCCCAGCATACGCAGTGGCCGCAGGGCGCTTACGCTCTCCAAAGAGAGCAAGAACGTCTGGGCACAAATCAACAGTATGCGATACCTCACGTATGGATTGCTGGACGCGGGAGCCAATGAAGAGGCGCTCGGGCTCATGCAACACGCCATGACGTTGGCGAGAACCCTTCCTCCAACGCTCATTTTCCAGCGCTTTCTCTATGGGCTGGGCAATATCTATCACGCCTTGCAGCAGTGGGAAGAGGCGCGCAGTACGCTCGAAGAGGCAGAAGCCGTGGCTGAGACGTTAGACCTGGGACGATTGCGCGTGGTCGCTCTGTCGCAGTTGTGCATGAACTGTGCCGTGGCAGGGCAGTGGGGACAGGCCCATACGTATGCTGTGCAGGCCATCACCCTCCGCAAGAGCTTGGATCAGGCCATGATCCTGCTGGATTTCTCCCCTCAGTATGAAACGGAGGCATTACTGCGTGGAGGAGATGAGCAGCAGGCGCGAGAAGCACTGCACCGACTGGGAGAAGGTCTGGGGCCTTCCCCGCGCTTCCGCATTTCCTACCTGCAGGCAGTGGCGGTGCTTGCAGCGTGGGAGGGGCACAGTGAGCAAGCCCTCGGCCACTTGCTCGAGGCAGCAAGGCTAGCAGCAGACCTCGGGTTGCCGGGAGAGCAGTGGCAGATCCAGGCAGCGTTGGGAACGTTGTATGAGACAGTGGGCGAGCCTGCCCAAGCGCAAACGGCATGGGCGAAGGCTTCGAGGATCATCCAGGAGCTGGTCGAGGGCATTGGGGACGAGGCGCTGCGTGCGCGCTTTCTGGCTGGGCCGCAGATTCACCCCGTGCTGCAGCATGTCCAGGGCGAGACGTCGCAGGGTCCGTAAGACCAGGCGGAGCCGAGCGGGCGTTGAGGCGCATGGTGCTGCAGACTAATTAGGAAGAGAGCATTTCGCCTGTAAATACGACATTTTCATCCGCTTCTCTGTCTGGTACAGACATCGCGCTTCCTAACTGCAATACTAGGGAGAATGTCAATGCTTGAAGAGAAAACAATCAATCTTCCTTCTCCTTTTTCCTGGACCAGTAACAAACACTGGGAGTCGAGTTGTGCTTCTGATCGCGCTCTCTTCTCTCGCAATGGGTATGCAAAGTGTCAATGCACGTCATTTTGGTGTCGCAGGAATACCCACCACCTATATTACAGGCACTATTACATCGACGATCATAGGCATCACACACTGGTTTCGCTCCATATTTATGCAAAATGAGAGCAAAAATGAGCAAAAAAATCAAAAACAGGATAAGGATCAACAGCAAATTGGCTTTCAGAGCGGTGTATGGCTTGTCTATGTGATTGCTGCAGCGCTTGCTGCTGTCGCTGAGACACGCCTCCCCGCCGTAGCGGTTTTTCTTCCACTCGTTTCTAGTATCCTGGTATTACTCACCGCCATTTTATATCAGCTTGCATAGCGCTCCAGAAGGTATCCAGTACCCAGTAAAAGAGACAAGCGTGATCGAGTCCACCTGCTCCTCTGTCGTGGTTCGGGCTTGTCTGTATTCTTGCTCCTCTCCGGGTCAGCGTTTCAAGTCACGCTCCATGACGCTGCTCATCACGCTTTCATGACGCTTCCTGCTTATGCTCTTCCCAGAGTGGGCGAGGTGAAACTCAGCGGGGAGCGTGACAAGATTGCTTCTTTGAGGCATGACGGCACGCATCCCCAGCACAATGCTGACTCCTATGGTGAAGAGAAACTGAGTGCCCAGTTCTATGTACGCAGAATGGAGGAGAAAATGAACGACCGATGGAATGAAAAGAAGATGAACTACAAGGAAGACTTCGAAGCGTTACGCCGGGGAGGGTTCACAGAGCACGAAATACAGCAGTTGAGTCAACTGCATAGAGATCGAACTGAATTAGAGTTGACTCGAACCTCTGCAGAATACCAGCGCCTTGCATTTGTACGCTGGCTCGTCGCTACCGGGAAATTGTCGGACCAGCTCGCTTGAACCAGGAGCATTCTGACGGAGGGCATCAGAGCTTGATGAAGGCCTACGGTAGAGAGAAAAGGAGAAAAAAAGAGATGCAATGGGCGATTGTGATCGCGGCGTTTCTCGCCGCATCGGTGGAATTTGTTGAAGCGTTTACGCTGGTCCTGGTGGCCGGGATCACCGTCAACTGGCGCAGTTCGATTGTGGGAGCGTTGGCGGCCGTCGCGACGCTGGCGGTGATTATTGCCACCCTGGGGGTAGCTTTGGTTACCTTGATTCCCATCGGGGTCTTACGCTTCGTGATTGGCTTTTTGCTCTTGTTGTTTGGCCTCAAATGGCTCAAAAATGCGATTCAACGCTACAGCGGGCTCAAGTTCCTGCATGACGAAGAGGCCATCTATGCCGCCAATCTGACGCAGGCACGCGCACGAGGAGAAGCCGTCGGGACACGCCTCGATCCATTCGGGGTGTTGCTCTCCTACAAGTCGGTGCTGCTGGAAGGGCTCGAAGGGGCCTTCATCGTCATTTCCTTTGGCAGCGGCGGTGCAAGTGGCATTGGCATGGCCGCCATTGGTGCGGCGGCGGCTGGTGTGCTGGTGATCCTGGTCGGAGCGCTGGTGCGGGCTCCTCTTCAGCGGATCCCTGAGAACACCTTGAAGTTTCTCGTCGGCATCATGCTCACGACCTTTGGCACATTCTGGGCCGGAGAGGGTTTCGGCATCAATTGGCCATTCTCCGACCTGTTTCTGCTCCTGCTGGCTGCCCTCTACCTGGTCGTCTCGGCACTGCTCATTACGGCTCTGAAGCGGCGACAGCCTCGCATGGCATCGGGCATGACGGCATCAGAAGCACCTGTGCTTTCTCAAGAGAAGGAGGTTCGAGTATGAACGTCATTTGGAAAGTGATCCTGGCCGTCTACAAGTTTTTCGTCGGCGACCTGGTGATTCTGATTGGCACGGTCCTCTTGGCACGGTCCTCACGATGGTCATCCTCGCTTTGATCAACTCCGTGGGCGCATTGGCGGCCCTGCAAGGAGGATCAGGACTCATCGTGGGCGTGTTGGCAACGCTTGTGGCGTCCCTGGGCCGTGAGGTCGCGAGATCGGAGAACAGGCAGAAGGCGTAACATGTACCTCTTTTGGTTCATGCGAACCCGAGCATGCTTGTGTATGCTCTTTACATCAGCATTCGTATCGTCTTTGTCGAGCGAGTCAGCGATACGAGCAAGGAGAAGAAAGGAACAATCACATGGGATTTGATCAGTACCACGAACCGGCGAACGAACTTCCGCCAGAGACCCGCACCTTTGCACGCATGATTGCTTCGCTCACCGAAGAAGCCGAAGCCATCGGTTGGTACGAGCAGCGCTTAGCCGTGGAGCCAAACGCCCAGGCACGAGCCATCATGGCGAACGCTCAGGGGGAGGAATTCAAGCACTTTGGCATGGACCTCGAATTCTTAGTGCGTCAAAAGCCAAAGTGGAGAGTCGCCTTACAGGATATCCTGTTCAAACAGGGCGACATTGTCGCACATGGTGAGGAGGCTGAGGAGGATGAGCAACAGGAAGGCCAAGCGCAGCAGGTCTTCCTAGAGAAGACCTGCTGCGCTTGGCCTCCGCCTGGCGTGCGGCTCCATGCCCCACGCCAGATCGTTCGTGACTCGCATTGCGTCATGAGAAATCTTCCCCACGGGTAAGATTCACGCGCACGTTCCCCTCGAACGTTTGTTGTGAACAGGAGGTCTTCTGTGTGCTCCGTCTTGTGTCATACAAACACCCAACGCTATGACTCTTCTTGCACTCAAGAGGAAGTTCCCCAGCTCCTTGTCGATGGAAGTGCATGTTGAACGTTTTCTACCGCTTTCTTCCTACCCACGGTCGTTCTCCATGAGAGGAACTCGCTTTGAAAGCATCCAGACCCAGAATGGGAAAAGGAAAGAGCGCTCGTGCCTGCTGGAAGGCGGAGAGGACCGCCTCCGGGCTTTTAGAGAGCACCGGGAGGCATTCGGTCCATCCCGTCGCCACATCGGTCAGAGTCAAGGTGTACAGATAGCTTCCCTGCGTGTGCTCACCACAATGGGCGACCAGATCCGCTTCCAGGAAACCGGGTCGGGTAGTGTATCCGACACCATACCGATTTTTGTGTAATGGCAGAAACGGGAAGATGCTAAAGCCAGGTCTGGACGGGCTTCCGGTTTTTCTGCTCTGCACCATTACACAACATTCGAGATGGTGTCGGGATCTGCTCTTTGAGCAAGGGTCCTGCATGGGTGGTGCAAAACCCACCAGGAGCCGATGTGCGGTGAGTGTGCAGGATGCGATCGGCGGTGGCAGGACTCATGGAGAGCAGTTGGCGTCGGGTCTCCTCGCTCAAGTGCAGGTGTCCATGTCGCTCCAATACGGCAACCAGCGTGGGTAGAAACGGGATCAAGCGTTTGGTACAGATGTATCTGGCCGCCTTCCAGGCCTGCACCAGAGCGTGCTGCACCTGGTGGCCATAGCGAGGCGGGCGAGGACGTTTCAGGGCGTGCGTCCCCTTTGGGGCACGGTTGAGCAGCTCAATGGCATACTTGCGGGCATAGCCCGTTACCAGCACGACCTGATCCAGCAGGAGCGCTTTCTGGGCCAGGGAGGCCTCACGATAGAACGGCACCATCCGCTCGACGACCTGGCGACGAGCGGCAAAACTCAAGGCGGTGAGAGGGCGCGATGACATACAGACGCTCCTTTCTGACAACAGCCGTTCGCTCTCGCAAGTGGTCACAGGGTGGAAAAAGGAGGGGCAGAGTCCAGCAGGAAAGAAACTGATCGCGGCTTGTGTCAGCAATCCGGTGAGGACGCGCCAGACCACTCCATCCACCAGCAGCCACCACGAGCGCGGAAATGAGTGTTTAGGGGAGATCTTCCTGAAAATGAGGAGGCAGCCACGACGACCACCCTCACCTCCCCCCAGCCTCATGAGAGATCTTACTCTACAGAGCAAGAGAAACGTGTCGATACATAGCTTCCAGAAGCGGCTCGAAGCAGACGAGGTCGCGTTGCAGACCCCCATCTCTGGGGAGGAAAAGGAGCGAGAATCTTACCCACGGGTAAGATTTTTCGTGAGGCAATGCGCCGCGATCCAGCGTATCCTCAGAAAATCGGTGCCTATATGGGTGCTGTCCTGCCCCATTACGCCGCGAATTTCCTGGATTGGTGGCGGCAGCGGCTGCGCCCGGAGATGGAGCGTAACTTCTCCTATCTCGATAATTACGACACAGGAAAGGCAAACCTTGTTGAACTGGCTGTTTTGCTCGAAGATGCCATTGACATTCACGACCGCCACTGGAAAATTCACTGGATGCTGAACTTTGCTCAGTTCTCTGCGACGCTCAATCTCAATGCCATGATTCAGCAGGTGAAAGGCGAAGGCGATCCCAGCCTCATGGACCGTCTGCAAAGTTCCCTTGAAAACCGCAACTGGGACTCCATTGAAGCATTATGGCGAGTAAAGGAAGAGATCAAGCAAGATCCTGAGCTTGCGCAGGCGTTCAAGGGGGAGACGGCTGGTGATGTGCTACGCAACCTGCAGAAGGCGGAGCGAGGACGTCGCCTGATTTCCGAGCGTATTGAACCGTATCTCCAGGAATTTGGCTATAAAGCGATCTGGTCACATGAGTTTGCTTTCCCCACCTGGAAAGAGAATCCTGCACCGGTCATTGAGGTCGTGCGTGGGTATGTCGAGACTGATTATGACTATCCCAGGACGATCAATGCCGTGAAGGAAGATCTCGGCAAAGCCGTTTCCAAACTGATGGAGAACGTGCCACCTGGTGAAGGCCGCGAGAAGTTGCAGCATGCACTCGATTTATCGCTGCGCATGAACCCTCTCACCCCTGATCATCACTTCTATATCGATCAGGGAACCAATGCCCGACTGCGTCTCGTCCTCATCGCGATCGGCAAGAAACTTGTTCAGGCAGATCTGCTCGACGATCCCGAAGATGTGATGTACCTGCGCTACAACGAACTACGCCTGCTGATGACCGATGCGAGTGCGCTTGATGCACGCGACATTGTCTCACAGAGGCGAGATGAACGCGAGGAAGCCTATCGCATCCGCCCTCGTGAATGGGTTGGCACGGCCACAAAAGCAGCTTTGGCTTTCCCGTACGCCAGCCTATGGGGGTTCCCCGAAAAGCTCTCCCGAGAGCCAGCTACCAAAATGGGAGAGGTGAAGGGACTGGCAGCTTCACCCGGAGTTGTTGACGGCATAGCGCGCCATGTTTCCTCGGTTGAGGAGTTCAATCAGGTGAAAGAAGGAGAGATACTTGTGTGCCGGATGACCAACCCTGCCTGGGTTGTCCTCTTCACCAAGATTGTCGGGCTCGTGACCGATGCCGGTGGCGTGACCTCACATTCGGCAGTCGTATCGCGTGAGTTTGGTATCCCTGCCGTTGTGGGCACATCGACGGCAACAGAGCGCATCAAGACAGGAGACCGTGTCCGCGTCAATGGTTCAACGGGAATTGTCGAGATCCTTTCTTGAGCTTACGGCGTACCGCTTTCAGAATATGAGGGAGAATTCGCTATGACACGTCTCGTCGATCTATCCATGCCGGTACACCGTGATATGATCACCTTTCCACGCATACCAGCGCCAACAATGCTCATGTACGAAACCTGGAAGGAATTTGCCGAGCGCATCGGGGCGGCTGCTTATGGAGCCGATTGGCTCACCGCGTCGTATCTGGTCATTCAGGGCGATCATGTAGGAACGCACTGCGATGCCGTCAAACACATTCGAGGCCCTGAAGCGCCGGGACCCGAAGGAATTCCGCTCGAATACTGTTACTCCGATGGGGTCGTGCTTGACTTCCGCCACAAGCCAAAGGGGGCGCGAATCTTCGTTGATGACATCAAAGAGGCTCTCGAGAAAATAGGATATACCCTCAAAGAGCGCGACATCGTGCTTATTCAAACCGGTGCATCCGCCTATAACGACGAGCAGCGCTACCTGACGGACCACTGCGGCATGACTGCAGAGGCCACGCGCTACCTGATCTCAAAGGGTGTGCGAATGATGGGCACCGATGCTGTCACGTTTGATCCTCCAGTCTGGGCGATGTTCAAGCAGAAGCACTTCTGGGAGGCACATCTTGTCATGATGGACGAGGATTACTGGCATCTGGAGAATTTAACCAATCTCGATCAACTCCCATCGCATGGCTTCAAGTTATCTGTTTTCCCTATTAAATGGATTGGTACAACGGCTGCACCAGTACGAGCAGTGGGGATTATCGATGAATAACACTTCTATCCTCTGGTTTACAGAGGAGGCATGCAAAGATGTACGGCTCGCTGGCGGAAAGGGTGCAAGCCTTGCAAATATGACGGCTCAAGGGCTGCCCGTTCCTCCTGGCTTCGTGGTTCCTGCCTACGTGCTGGAACAATCGGTTGATGCCGGGCAACTGCGGAAACTGGCACAGGCGCAAGATGCTGAAGGCGCTCAGGCTCTGATCCAGCGTGCAGAGCCACCTCGCACGGCAATCATTTCGAGCTACGAGCGCCTGGGTGGGAGGGTAGCGGTACGCTCTTCCGCCTGCGCTGAAGACTCAGAAATCGCCAGTTATGCAGGTCAGCAAGAAACGTACCTGAACACGCTCGGTGGAGAAGAGGTGTGTGCGCGTCTTGTTGATTGCTGGGCCTCGTTCTTCAGCGAACGAGCGCTCTTTTACCGGGCACAAAAGGGATCACTCGGGGACCTCGCTATGGCGGTTGTCGTGCAAAAGATGCTAGAGCCGGTAAAATTCGGCATTCTGATGAACCAGAACATTATGCGGCCCCAGACGCTTTTGTCGCTTCGCGGTATTCCCGACCTTGCTTTCATTCAATCAGGCGGTGGGGATCAGGCACCGTATCTTCGGATCGGTGCCATGACTACCCATCGAAGTGTAGAAAGCGCTGCCCTGGTTCATCAGATGTGTCCCATTCTTGCCTCTACCTTCTCACTCGTCGCAAGCCCACGCGTGCGCAATCAGGCCACTGTGGGAGGTGTACTCGCAGACGCAGACTACGCTTCTGATCCCCCGGCGCTCTTACACGCTCTCAATGCGAAGACGCTTGTCCGCAGCACCACCGGTGAGCGGGAGATTCCTGTCGAAGAACTGATTCTTGGCTATTATGAGACCTCACTGCGCCCTGATGAACTACTGGTTGAGCTGCGTGTCCCATATAATGTGGAGCGTGCTGTCTACCGCAAATTTCGTTCGCGCTCGAGCGAAGATCGTCCCTGTGTCGCTGTCGCCGCAGCACAGGTTGCAAGGAAGTTGCGTGTCGTCCTCGGTGCCGTGGCAGAGCGGCCTCAGTATTTTCCTGCTATTTGCGCTCTTGCTGCTGGCGAATCGGCTGGTGAGGAAGGTCGCCCGTATAGCCGAGAACTGGCGAGAGAGATTGCTCGGCGTTACGCGGAGTCCATCGACCCCATATCCGACTCGCGTGGCTCAGCGGAGTATCGGCGGCGCGTGATTGCCGTGGAAGTGCGTCGCGCTCTGGAGGAGATGAGTTCTGCAAGCGTGCAGTTCGCTCCGCCAACTGGCTCGGAGGAGGTGAGTCCATGAGTAACCCACGTGTTACCGGGACCATCCGCTACGCTCAGGATGTCGAGCTTGATGGCATGCTTCATACCAGCGTTCTCCGCTCACCGTACCCCAGCGCACGCATTGTGAACGTCAATACGTCGGCTGTCCCCGATTCCGTCGTTGTGCTGACGCCTGACGACATCCGCGAACTGGGTAAGTACGGCTGCCAGATCAAGGATCAGATGGTGCTTGCCGTGGACCGTGTGCGCTTTGTCGGCGATCCAGTCGTAGCCGTTGCCGCGCCTACGAAATGGGAAGCTGACGCGGCGCTCGAGCTGATCGACGTGGACTATGAGGAGCTACCAAGCGTGTACGATGCCGTGGAAGCGGTCTCCAAAGAGGCACCGCTCGTCCATGAGCACCATCTTATTTCAGAGAACGATGCTGCCTACTTCGCGATGCGGCCTCAGGAGGGGACGAATATTTGCCATCGCTTTCGCATCCGGCACGGCGGTATGGATATAGAGGAAAGCTTCGAACAGGCGGATGTGATCGTCGAGGAGACCTACCGGACGGCGGGTGCCCAGCACGTTGCTATGGAGCCACACGCTTCGGTGGCTCGCTGGGAGGACAGTCGGCTTGAGGTCTGGACAGGCACGCAGACACCGTTCAACCTGCGTACAGATCTGGCTGGTATCTTTCGCATCCCTGAGAGCCAGGTGCGCATTCTCTGCCCACCGATGGGAGGGGCCTTCGGAGCAAAAACCTTTGTGCGTGTCGAAGCAATTGTCGCTTGTTTGGCACGGAAGGCTGGGTGTCCCGTAAAAATGGTGCTGAGCCGCTACGAGGAATGGTTGACGCTCAACCGCCATCCAGCGACAATACGGATGAAGCTGGGGGCGCGTACTGATGGTACGCTTGTGGCGAAACAAGTCGTTCAACCTTTATGATGGGCAGGGCACTCGTGGAGGCAGTTCGCCAACTGAAGGAGCATGGCGAACTTGGCTACGGGGAATATCTGAGTGAAGGTGGACTCAATCCAGATACCGGCCAGGGTATCGCTTCAAGCCATTGGCACCAGGGTGCTGGTGCCGCCGAGGTCCGTGTCGATGAAGAAACAGGGAAATTCGAGGTGCTCAAGCTTCACACGTCCATCTATGCAGGACGTGTGGTCAATCGTGCAGGTGCAGAACTGCAAAACGAAGGCTCGATGATTATGGGTCTCGGTACGACCCTTTTCGAGGAAATTCATTTCGAAGAGGGCCAAACGACCAACGCGAATCTTTCAGACTACAATATTCCCGCTGCTGGTGATCTCCCCGAGTTTTTTTCCCATGATCTGATCGAGTGCCAGGGGGCTGATATACACGGTCTGGGTGAGACAGCACTTCCGCCTGTGCCACCGGCAGTTGGCAACGCGCTCTCTTCGCTTGGAATACATATCACTGACTTGCCTATATCGGCAGAGGCTGTTCTGAACGCGATTGATCATCGACAACAGAGGCAAGGAATGGAGAAAGGCGAAGCAGGACAGGCAGAGGGAGGACATCCATGAACATTCACTTCACATTGAACGGAGTCCCTACAGAGCTTGAGGTACAAACGGACGACATGCTGCTCGACGTGCTGCGCCGTGACTTCAACCTCAGGAGCGTTCGGGCGACCTGTGGAGTCGGAATATGTGGAACTTGTACTGCGCTCGTTGATGGCAGGCCCATCTCGACGTGCATTTTCCTGGCTCCCCTTGCAGAGGGACGTGAAATCACAACAGTAGAGGGGCTGGGTGGCGATCATCCTGTTCAACAGGCATTTGAAGAGGAGGTTGCCTTTCAGTGCGGCTACTGCACTCCAGGGATGATCTTGACCGTCAAGAGCTTCCTGGAAGGGAATCGATCTCCCTCAGATGAAGAAATTAAGGTTGCCCTGGGAGGGAATCTGTGCCGTTGCGGCTGCTATGTGAAGATCATCCGTGCGGTCAAGAGAGCGGCTGCAAAGGAATGAGGAAAAATGAGGACACAGGCACTCTTGCAGGTACACTGGGTACGTCATGGAAAGATTGCTTCCCACTGGGGAGATGTCTCCGTCACTGAGGATGGCCTGAAACAAGCCGAAGCGGTGGGCCGGAAACTGAGGAAGGCGGTAAGTACAGATGAGGACATCTTTTTTCTGTACGCGCCCACACGCCGCACCCGAGAAACCGCTGTGGCGATCCAACGATTTGTATGAAGGGGAGAAATTTCGAGACCATATTGGCTGGGCCTGGTATGAACGGGAGATCGTCGTCCCTGCTCATTTCTTCGCACAACGCATCGTGTTGCGTTTTGGATCGGTGACGCATGCCGCCAGAGTCTACCTCAATGGGCGGTTGGTCGTCGAGCATGCGGGGGGATTTACCCCGTTCGAGGCAGAGATCAATGCGTTCGCCAACCCCGGCAAAAATCGCCTGACCGTTGCGGTCAACACTATTGTGGACCATACTACGCTTCCGGTAGGCAATTATCAGGAAGAAGATGTCCCAGGTATGGGCAAAGTCGTGACCGATGCTCCGAACTTTGACTTTTTCAATTATGCAGGCATCCAACGCCCGGTCAAACTCTACACGACCCCTGAAACCTATATCCGCGATATCACGCTGACGACTGAGGTAGATGGAACGAGTGCGCGGGTTGGATACACGCTCGATATCCAGGGAGAGGCAGAGGTTCGCATCTCCTTTCAAGACGAGACTGGCGAGACCATTGCCAGCGGTACTGGACCAGTCGGTCAGCTCTCCATCGAAGATGTGCATCTCTGGCAGCCGCTGCACGCTTATCTGTATAGCTGTGTGGTAGAATTGTGGCAGCAGGGGCAGCTGCTCGATACCTACGAGCAACCCTTCGGCGTGCGGACGATCAAGATTAAAGACGGAAAATTCCTGATCAATGGGCAGCCCTTTTACTTTAAGGGCTTTGGCAGGCATGAGGACTCTTCTATCCACGGGCGCGGATTGGATGAAGTGCTCAATGTGAAAGACTTCAATCTGTTCAAATGGATAGGCGCTAACTCTTTCCGCACCTCGCACTATCCCTATTCTGAAGAGCTCATGCGGCTGGCGGACCGTGAGGGGTTCGTGGTGATCGATGAGGTTCCGGCAGTTGGATTGCATTTACATCCAGGGAGGCCAATTAGAGGCCGCCAAAGCCCTTTTGCGCGCCGAGTTGACGCGCTGGAACCAGGTGCAGCCAGGCAAACCCATGATGTTCACCGAGTATGGCGCTGACACCATCGCCGGCTTCCATGATACGACGCCCGTAATGTTTTCCGAGGAGTATCAAGTGGCCTGTCTGCAAAGCCAATCATGAGGTGACCGACGAGTTCCTCACCTTTATCGGTGAGCAGGTGTGGAACTTTGCGGATTTCCAAACCAGTCAAGGGATTATGCGCGTGCAGGGCAACAAAAAAGGGGTGTTCACCAGAGACAGAAAGCCGAAAATGGCGGCGCACGCGTTACGGGAACGCTGGATGGCGATTCCAGATTTTGGGTACAAATCATAAGTGTCAATCGGGACATACCATCGAGAGGCTCCCTGCCTTGCCAGCAGGATTGATCTGTTGAACCCGCAAGGCAAGGGTGACGACGACGGGAGTGAGGACCGCGATCCAGGAGCTAAAATAGGCGGCGGCGTAGGCGATGATGAAACATGACCCACACGTCCAGTGGGTTCCTGTATCTCTGTCCGCGCTGGTTCTGTCATGGTCTCGGCAATGGGAAGGACATCCTTTGGGACGACATTGCGAACCTCATCGCCCAGAGGTTCCTGGTTAGATGGTTCATGCATGAAAGTGTTTCCTCCTTTGTGCTATGTACTCTTCAAGCTTCGTGCGCGACCACTCCCCATTGCCCAGCACGATACGATAGGCAAGCAGTAATGCTTTATTCGGATACAAGGTATACGCTTCATCAAACATGAATGAACAGCTCACACAAGCATACGGATCATTGCGCACGAACCACCTGGTCAGGAAGCGCGGGTTGGACGGCTGGTCAATGAACAAGAGGGTCGACTGCTCGCCACTTCCATCATGCCATCCTGTGAAAGCCAACCACGGGGATGCTTTGCCCATGATCTCGGGGCTCTCCATTCCCTCGGCAGCCAGAATCTTCCCATGGAGAAAGGAGCGTGGCCCCCGCCAAAATAGACCGCCATAGCCAGCCGCTGGCCTACCCTCCGTGGTGGGTGAGCCGAAGACGAGAGGGTGCCCTGCGCTATTGACCAGGCGGAACACGAGGTCTAAGCTCCAGTACATGCCAGCCGGGTCGATCTCGCTCACAGTGATCTGCCTTTCTTCATCGAGCCAGCGAATACCATCGCTCGTGATCCACTCCAGACGCTCAACCCCGTGCATCACGGTGTCGCAAGAGAGTTCTTGCCATTCACGGTGCTCGATGCGTCCGTTATTGTCGAGCTGGACGTAGCCGGTGTTCCGAACGTAGGTCGGTCCCCCCCAAAAGTTTTGCCCTGAAAGATTAGATGCCGTCATCGAGAGGCCCTTGTGCCAGAGGTGATCATAAGGGCGCAATACGGTTACATCGTTTCCCTTCAGCGTCCTCAAAGGATGAAAATAGGGCCTGGGCGATTCCATCGGCGCGCTGTTTGGTTCGTAAACATACCTGAAGAGCGTTTGCCCCTGGTAATATAGCTCGATAGAGTCGTGAAGCCTATGTGTAAGTGTGAGCGTCATCCCTTCAGTTCCTTTCCTGGACAGCTCTTACAGGCCCATCGATCGGGTGAGATGCCAGTCATCTCACCCGATCAGGGATTTGCCTTGTCCAATGTACGCTCATCTGTCCTGTGACCCTTGCTATGCGACTTTCGCATCTTTAGCCTTTCATGCCCGTTGTACTGATTCCTTCAGTCAACAAGCGCTGGAAGGCCAGGAAGAAACCAAAGATGGGGAGTAATGAGAGAATCGACATGGCAAAGAGGCCGCCATAGCTCGATGTTCCGGTGCTGTCCAGGAACGTGCGCAGTGCGACCGGCAGCGTGTAGATTTGCAGGGTGTTCAAGAAAATCAACTGACTAAAGAAGTCGCTCCAGGTCCAGATGAACGTGAAAATCGCCGTGGTGACGAGCGCAGGCGTGGTCAGCGGTAAGATGACGCGCCAGAAGAGCCGGATTGGTCCACACCCATCCATTTTGGCGGCCTCATCTAGTTCACGCGGCAGCGAGCGCATAAACTGGATCATCAGGAAGATGAAGAACGCATCGGTCGCCAGGAACTTTGGCACGATCAAGGGGAGGAAGGTATTAATCCAGCCCACGCTCTTAAAGAGGATATACTGGGGGACGACGATGGCATGATACGGGAGCATAACGGTGCCTAACATGATCGCAAACCACAGGGGTCTGAATTTGAGCTTCAAGCGCGCAAAGGCGTAGGCAGCCATCGAACAAGAGATCACATTCCCAATTACCGCTCCCACAGATACCAGGAACGAATTCCAGAAGAAGGTGCCAAACCCGAGGGGAGTTGCAAGAGCCGTCCAGCCGGACACATAGTTCTGGAACGTAAATTGCTTCGGCAACAAGCCAGGATCGCTAAAAATGGCATTCTCAGGCTTGAATGAGGCACTTAGCATCCATACAACTGGATACATCATTAGCACCGCGCCAACGATCAAGCAGATATGGATCAGTACCTTGGGCCAGCGAACAACCGGGCGTGCAACTTGATAGGTTCTCATTCTTCACCTCTCGTCCTGATAGAACACCCAGAATCTCGATGACGTGAAAGCTACAGCCGTAAAGAGAGCAATAATCATCAACAAGACCCAGGCCATTGCTGAGGCGTATCCCATATGGAAGTAGCCAAAGCCTTGCTGGTAGATGTAAAGAGTATAGAACAGGGTGGAATCGTAGGGACCACCACTGCCACTACTTACAATGAAGGCAGGCGTAAAGGCCTGGAAGGCTCCGATCATCTGCAAGACCAGATTAAAGAAGATAATCGGTGTCAGGAGCGGGAGGGTGATCTGGAGAAATTTGCTGAAGGGTCCCGCGCCATCAATACCTGCCGCCTCGTACATCTCACCTGGAATCTGCTTGAGACCAGCCAGGAAGATGAGCATGGGTGAGCCGAACTGCCAGGCGGCCAGGATAATCAGTGTATAGACCGAGGTATTAGGATCCGCAACCCAACTGCTCAGCCCGTGAATGCCCAGGAGCGCCAGCCCCTGATTCACAATCCCATTCTGGCCGAATATCTGCCGCCACAGAATAGCTATTGCTACACTCCCGCCCAACAGCGATGGCACATAGTAGACAGCCCGATAAATGCCTAGCCCACGCAGGCCTTTATTGAGTGCCAGCGCGACCAGCAAGGCCACCGCTAGTTTTAAAGGAACCGAGAGAACCACGTAGATTGCTGTGACCCGCAAGGCATCCAGAAAACGGATGTCAGAAAACATCGCGATAAAGTTCTGTAAACCAATCCATTGCGGTGCCGAGAGCAAGTCATAGCGTGTGAAAGACAGGTAGAGCGAGCCAAGCATAGGTCCAATGGTCAGCGTGAACAGGCCGAGAAACCAGGGCAGGAGAAATAAGTAGCCGATCAGATTCTCTCTCACTCCCAGAGGTAACTTGCGTTTCTCCACTTGCAGTTTCTTGTTCGCACCCACCTGGCCTGCTTGCACTTGCGTCGTACTCATAATCAGACACCTACCCTTTCTAAGGCTTGATCCGTTTGTGCCACAAAGGTATCGGCAGCTTCAGCAGCCGTCAACTTGCCAAAGGAAAGTCCTTGAGCAATCATAGTGAGCAGGTCCGATACTTCACCGGCACCGGGAGGATCGAGGACCAGTTTCGGACGAGAAGTAGCTGTAATGAGGTGAACCAGGTTGAGCTGAATAGTATCAGAGAGCTTCAGAGAGGGTTTCAGCAAAGCCTGCGCCCTGGCTGACCCTGGAATGCCGCGCTCAATACCCAGCGCTTTAATCGCCCCATTGTTAGTAAACAGGAAGGTAATAAACTTAGCGACTTCATCCGGATACTGCGTGGTTGCTGAAGCACTCATAAGCATTGACGCTTTAAGGTAGGTGCCATTGTCACTCAGCCCGGTTGTGGAGGGACAGAGAAAGAGGCCTACATTGTGCGGAGTTGCAGCCTGCGTCGCCTGGATCAGATTAGAGGGACTGAAGTTGATAGCAGCCTTTCTCTGAGCCAACGTGCTCAATGCAGGTATGGTCGAACTAGACTCACTTTCGACCGCTGGCGTGGCACAAGCTCCAGATTTACGGAGTTTGTCCCAATAAGCAAACCAATCAAAGGCATCTTGCCTGTTGAAGGCGCGCTGCCCCTCGCTGGTATAGAGTTCCTTACCACGCTGCCGGATAAATGTCTCAATGGCCCAGATATTAGCACTGGCATCCTCTGTGCCATAAACCCCTGGTCCCAGAGCCTTTGAGATATGCAGGGTATACTCCGCGAAGCCATCCCATGTCCAGTCACGAGCCTGCTCTGGCATCTCGACGCCAGCTTTTTGCAGCAGATTCTTGTCATACAGGATACCCAGGAAGTTCCCCCCAAAGGGGATGCCATAGACGACGCCCTCTGCCTCACTGCCCTTCAGCAAGACCTGATTAAAATCAGGCAGACTTATCGGCTGGGGAATAAATCTGGACAGATCAAGGAGTAAGGCCTTCTTTTGATACTGGTCAATGAAGCGCATGTCCATCTGGATCAAATCCGGTGCGCTGCCTCCAGAGATCTGGGTTGCCAGTTTCGGCCAGTAAGAGTTGAAGTCCGTAAACTGTGTGCCAATAGTCGTATGTGGATAGAGCTGCTGATACAATTGAACGGCTTTGTCCGTCCTTGTAGCCCGCGTTGTCGAACCCCAGAACGTGAACTGCAATGCTTTCTTGCCATTCCTGGCGGCGGGTTCGTTCCCGCATCCGGCCACGCCTAACGTGCCTATGCCAGCGAGCGCTCCTGCACTGATCTTCAGGAAGTCACGCCGACCAAGAGTACTATCCATAGCGTTGTACCCTCCTTCAAAAGTGTATCCTCTCTTAAAACAAAGCGGAACGATAAATCACGAGAGCAACACCTCCTTCCTGGTACGAACCGACTCATAAATGCCCAGGATGATCTCCACGGGCTGGCGTCCTGCCTGACCATCGACGAGTGGGGCTCCGTCCTCTCGAATAGCACGCATCATGTCAGCTGTCTGCAAGACATGGCTTCTCAGAGAACGCGCAGCGCGCTCTTGAGCGATGGAATTGGCGTTGCTCTCCTGCTTCTTGGGTCCAGGTGTGGTTCCAGTGCTTGCGACTTCCCCACGGTCGTCACGTGCAAGCTGTAAGTAGGCCAACGTATCGTTCTCGATGACAGCAGACCCTTCCGCGCCAAAGAGTTCGATACGGGTGGTCACCCCAGGATACGCACCAGTCGTTGCGGCGATGGTTCCCAGCGCCCCACTGGCGAAGTGCAAGATGGCGACCGCTACGTCTTCCGTCTCCATACGATGTACCTGCGTGTCGATATAGCCGTAAACGCTTTTGACTGGACCCATCAGCCATTGGAGGAGGTCAATCGAGTGCAGGGCCTGAGTCATCAAGGCCCCTCCGCCCTCAAAGCGCCATGTCCCGTGCCAGCCATCATCATAGTATGTCTGGGGTCGCCACCAGGGCACGGTGGCAGTGCCTAGCACCAACCGGCCAAACGCCTGCTCCTCCACTAAATTATACACCTGAATTGTTGCCGGATCGAAGCGATGCTGGCTGGTCACTGCAAGCTTAACACGGGTCAGATGCTGCGTGTGCAGCATCTCCTCAATAGCGGCGTGGGAGACCTCCATCGGCTTCTCCACGATCACATGCCGCCCCGAGCGCATCGCCTGGCAAGCCTGCTCCCCATGCTCTCCATTTGGTGTGCAGACGATGACAATATCGAGCTGTTCGCGGCTCAGCATCTCCGGAACATCTGTGTACAGGGCGCTTCCATAAACAGTTGCAAGTTGCCGTGCTCGCTCAGGAGAGATATCAGCAACGGCAACCAGTTGCGCATCGGGCAACTGCGCGATGGCCTCTGCATGAACTGCTCCATTGGCTCCGCAGCCAATGATTCCGAAACGAAATTTCTCTCTCACATCTCCATCCTTTTCTTCCTCGCCTATGGAATGCCTCTAGACGCACTCCAAATAACGCCTGACCATCAGTGCCAGTGTCTCGTCGCCGGGAGTATCCCAGATGGTGCGATTGAAGATTTCCACCTCAATCGGTCCCGTGTAAGCAGCAGCATCAACGGCTGAGCGCAAGCCCCGCAGGTCGATCACTCCGTCTCCCATCATCCCTCGTCCCATCAACAGATCGGGTGTGGGTACAAGCCAGTCGCAGACGTGAAAGCCCAGGATATGCCCGGCAGCCTCGGTAATCTGAAGAGAAATTTCTGGGTCCCACCAGACATGATAAACGTCGATCACGACTCCGATGTGGCGAGAGTCGAAGCGGCGCGCCAGTTGGTTCGCTTCGGCCAGGGTGACGATTACGGAACGCTCGGCTGCATACATCGGGTGCAGTGGCTCAATACCGAGTTTGACGCCGTGCTCAGCGGCATATGGTAGCAACTGGCCGATCGCCTCCTCGACGTAGGCGCGTGCTGCTGTGATGTTCCGATCCACTGCGGGTCCGCACACGAGCACCAGCACGTCGGTCCCAAGTGTGGCCGCTTCCTCGATGGCCCGGCGGTTGTCGTCCAGACGAGCTTGCCGCTCGGCTGCCGTGGCAGCGGGAAACCATCCGCCACGGCACAGGCTAGAGACGCGGAGCCCGGCGTCAAGCACTATGCGCGCGCTCTCACGCAGCCCGGTCTCTGCCACCTTCTCGCGCCACAATCCGATGAAGGGGATGCCTGCGCGCACACAACCATCAACTGCCTCACGAACACTCCACCGTTGCGTTGTGATCTGATTGAGGCTAAGCCGTGCGATATCAGTGAATGGTTCCATACGATTCCTCCTGGACGACTCCGGCCACCGCGAGCACCCGGCGCATGCGTTCTGCCGCCAGTTCGGGATCTCTGAGGAGGCCCGCTTTGTCGGCGAGGACAAAGAGTTCTGCAAGATGCATGATAGAGCGTGCGCTTTCCTGGCCAGCGACCATGCGGAAGTGGGATTGATCGCCGTTCAGATAGGCCAGGAACACCACCCCGGTCTTGTAGGAGTACGTCGGGGCCTGGAAGATATGGCGCGACAGTGGTACCGTCGGGGCCAGGATTGCGGTATAGCGGGCACTATCTCCGATGTCGAGTGCGTGCAATGCAGCAGCAGCAGCGGGCGCGATGGCATCGAAGATGCCAAGGAGAGCATGACTATAGCCCTCGTCGTCGCCACGGATCAGCTCAGGGTAGTTGAAGTCATCTCCGGTGTACATGCGTACACCTTCTGGCAAGTGCCTCCGCATCGCAATCTCACGATTCGCATCGAGCAATGACATCTTGATCCCATCGATTTTCGCGGCATGCCGCTTGATGAGACTGAGGCACACCTCCATCGCCACATCCAGGTCACGAGAACCCCAGTAGCCTGCGAGGGCGGGATCAAACATGTCACCGAGCCAATGTAAGATGACAGGCTGAGTAAGCTGCGTGAGCAGGTGATCATAGACCTGCAGATAGTCATCAGGCGTTTTCGCACAGGCCGCCAGTGCGCGGCTGGCCATGAGAATCACGCGCGCGCCCTCGCCTTCGATGAAGCTGCATTGCTCTTCATAGGCGGCCCGGACATCAGCCAGTGTGAGGCGTGGAGAGAGTATTAGTTGATCAGTTCCAGCGCCACAGGCAATGTCGGTTCCAATAGCCCGCGCCTCGGCCACTGATCGGCGTATCAACTCCTTCGAGACTACCCAGTCCAGTCCCATCCCACGCTGGGCGGTATCCATCGCCTCGGCTAACGAGAAGCCCAGCGACCAGAGATGGTGTCGGTAGGCCAGCGTCGCGTCCCAGTCCACCTGGGCCGGCGAGGTCGAGCTACTCTCCGAGAGCGGGTCACACACAACGTGGGCCGCCGCGTAGGCGACTCGACTCTGTGCTGGAGTGGCAGACGAAGGAAATGGACTCGGCTGGCCGAGGGTGTAGAGCACGCAGGTGCCATCAGCACGCGGTAACCGTATCTGCTGAGCCATGACATTACTCCATCATCGAGGTGAGATCTGGTACATCCAGCCAACACCGTTCCTGCCATGAGCGCAGTCCGAGTTCTGCTAACTGCACTCCCTTCGCACCCGCCATGAGATCCCAGGGGAACGGGGTATCACACACGACGTGTTTGAGGAACAGCTCCCACTGGACCTTGAACGCGTTCTCGAACTCAACATTGTTCGGTACATCCATCCACTCGGCATGGAAATCGATGGTGTTCGGTACGTCAGGGTTCCAGATGGCTCGCGGCGTGTTCACGCGGCTCTGCACTTTACACTCATGCAGACCAGCCACTGCGCTGCCATGCGTGCCGTCCACTTGCAATGTGAGCAGTTCGTCCCGGTAGACGCGTACACACCAGGACGAGTTGAAGTGCGCGATGATACCACCCGCCAGTTCGAAGGTCGAGTAGGCGGCATCATCAGCAGTACAGGTGTAGCGCTCCCCTCGCTCATCAATGCGCTCCGGAATATGGGTCGCGCCCAGACAAGAGACAGCCTGCACTTCCCCGAAGAGGTGGGCGATCACGTACTCCCAGTGGCAGAGCATATCGACGATGATGCCACCGCCCTCCTCCTTACGATAGTTCCAGGAAGGGCGTTGTGCTGACTGCCAATCGCCTTCGAAAATCCAGTAGCCGAATTCTCCACGGACCGAAAGGATGCGTCCAAGGAATTCACTCTCAATCACGCGCTGCAGTTTGAGCAACCCTGGCAAGAACAGCTTGTCTTGCACTACTCCATTCTTGACGCCTGCACGGCGAGCCAGGCGTGCGAGTTCAAGCGCAGTTGCCGAATCTGGTGCGGTTGGCTTCTCACAGTAAATATGCTTTCCCGCCTCGATGGCAGCCCGAAGGCTTTCAGCACGCAATGTGGTCGCCTGCGCATCAAAGTAAATCTCATCTTCAGGATTGGCAAGGCACGCACCCAGGTCCGTGCTCCAGCGCGCGATTCCGTGTGCCTCTGCCAGCGCACGCAGCTTATTCTCGTTCCGTCCAACGAGAATCGGATTGGGCATGATCCTATCTCCGTCTGGCAACAGGACGCCACCCTGCTTGCGGATCGCTACAATTGAGCGGATAAGGTGTTGGTTGGTCCCCATACGCCCGGTCACCCCATTCATGATGATGCCAATTGTCCGTACTGTCATACACTTTCTCCAATTTGATCGGTTAGTTGCTT
>WNGD01000146.1_pt1 | contig 75511 bp, 72 predicted proteins | sample 5400671 | NCBI WGS metagenome assembly WNGD01 (sample SAMN13153369, study PRJNA577476) | soil metagenome | isolation source: 40 cm soil or saprolite under grassland replicate 2 | place: USA:California | collected 2016-06-15
AAAACACATCGTTACAATGGGGTAATTTACGAGGATCAGGCGCAGGGGCTTCCAGCGGGTATCTAGTTAAAATTAGCTACCCGATTATCCTGCCTTCACACAAGTTGATGCTCAAAGGCATAACGCGTGGCAGCGCTACGCGAGGTGACGCCTAGCTTGCTATAGATGGTACGCAGGTGCGCGTGAACCGTATGCAGGCTCAGCACCAACTGCTCGGCGATCTGCGCATCAGTCAATCCCATGGCGAGCAAGCGCAGCACTTCCACCTCGCGTGCCGTCAATCCAGCAGGAGAGGTTGGTGACTTCAAAGGAGAAGGCGATGCCGATCTTGCAGGCATCGCAGAGGGTATTATCGCCTTTCCCTGGGCAGCTAGGGCCTGCTCTGGTGTCATGGTTCGTCCCTCGGCCCACGCAGCGGCAAAAGCCTTCTCGCCAAGCTGATCGCGGGCGGCAGCCACCGAACAGTCATAGCTAGCACGATAGACCCACCTCCCTCCCTACCGCCAGGCTCTCCTCGTAGAGGGCACGTGCTGCTGCGTAGTCACCCTCGCTAGCGGCCACTCTCCCTAAAACGATGAGCACCCAGGCTATGTTCCGATCCCCTATCTCCCTGGAGAGCACTATACTATCCTCCACCAGCGAGCGTGCCTTGACAGCATCGCCTTGCCGGAGGAACACCTGGCCTAAGAGACCGAGTGCCCAGGCGGTACCCTCCTTGTGCCCCACCCCCCTGCAGAGTGCAAGACCCTCCTCGAGCATCGTGTGTAGCTTCGCCGGATCGCCTTGGGAGAGAAAGAGCACCTCTGCCAATCCAACGAGCGAAAAGGCGATGCCCTCTATATTTCCCACCTCTCTGAAGAGCGCCAGGCTCTCCTCTTTGAGCGAGATGGCTCTAGCGTACTCGCCTTGCTCCTCGACCAGTGTCCCTAAGTTGGAGAGTGCCCAGGCGATACCCTCCTTGTCCCCCACCTCTCTGAAGAGCGCCAGGCTCTCCTTTGTCAGCGGGATCGCCACTCCAAAGTTGTACCTCCACCAGGCTATCAACCCCAGCAGACGGAGGGAAAGAGCAATGCCTGCCGTGTCTCCCAGTTCCCTGCACCGTGCCAGGCATTCCTCGGATAGCGCTTCTGCCCGATCAGTGTCACCCTGGACATAAGCCAGATGTGCGGCAGCCTTAAGTGCCTTCAACTGCGCAGGCACTGCCACCCCTTTGCTTCCCGCGAGTGCCCGCTCTAGAACGGTCCGCCCCTCACTCCAGTGAGCACGAACTTCCCAGAACCGCCGCAGCGCTGCTGCCAGCCGCAAGGCCATCTCCATACCCTGTTCAGCCTCCCCTTGCTCTAGCCACCAGGAGAGCGCCGCTCGCAGATTTTCGTGTTCCCGCTCCAGCCGCTCTAACCACATGGCTTGTTGTGGCCCAGCAAGCTCCGGTTCGGCCTTCTCCGCCAATGCTAAATAGTATGCAGCATGAGCCTGTCGGGTGGCCTCCATCTCCCCATCCACGATCAGGCGTTCCAGCCCATACTCGCGGATCGTCTCTAGCATCACCAGGCGTGGTTCCTTCCCCTCCTGCTCCACCTGTTGCAGCAGGCTCTTGTCGATGAGCGAGGCCACGCCATCCAAGACCGGTACCGCTCCGTCTTCGTCGCAAAGCGCAGCGTAGAGGGCCTCTGCCGCGTCCAGCGTGCAGCCACCGACGAAGACAGAGAGCCGCCGGAAGAGTCGCTGCTCCATAGCATCTAACAGGTGATAGCTCCACGCGATGGTGCTGCGTAGCGTCTGCTGGCGCGCAGGCACATCCCGTGCCCCGCTCGTCAACACCTGCAGCGGGTGCTCCAGTCGTCCCAGCAACGTGTGTGGTGGAAGCAGTTTACTGCGGGCCGCCGCCAATTCTATCGCCAGCGGCAGCCCATCCAGGCGCACACAGATCTCGGCGATGGCCCTGGCGTTGGCGTTGGTCAGCTGGAAATCGGGCTTGACGGCCTGGGCGCGCTGGAGGAAGAGCGCGACCGCTGCGTTATGTGATAATGATGCAAGATCGGGCAGGTGTTTCGGATCGGGGAGGGCCAGCGGGGGCACAGTAAATTCGCGCTCGGCTTGCACATGTAGCACCTCTCGACTCGTCACCAACACCTTAAGCCTGGGGCAGGCAGCCAGCAAATCTACTAGCTGTACGCCTGCGGCTACTACCTGCTCAAAGTTATCCAGCAGTAGCAACAGCTGCTTCTGCAGCAACTCCTCCTTTATGCGCTCAAGCAAGGGCTGGCCAGTTACCTCCCGGATGTCGAGCGTCTGGGCAATACTGGGCATGGCTAACGCGTGATCGCTGATGGGCACCAGGTTTACGAAAAAGACGCCATCAGCGAAGTGGTCACTCAACTCTGCCGCCACCTGCAAGCCCAGGCGAGTCTTGCCCGCGCCGCCAGGGCCGGTCAGCGTGAGCAAGCGCAATTCCCTGCGGCGTAGCAGGCCGCAGACCATAGCTACTTCCTGCTCCCGTCCAATGAATGGTGTATACTGGACGGGCAAGTTGTTGAGATGGGTGTCGAGAGTTCTGAGAGGCGGGAAGTCGCCAGGTATGTCTGAGATCACAAGTTGGAAGAGGCGTCTGGGGCGTCCCAGGTCCTTGAGGCGATGCTCTCCCAGGTCGCGCAGGGTCACATCATCCGGCAGATCCTGCTCCACGAGATTACAGGTGGTTTGGGAGAGCAGCACCTGTCCTCCATGCCCAGCACTCATGATGCGTGCGGCGCGATGCACATCCAGGCCGACGTAGCCTTCGGAGGAAAGCTGTGGCTCTCCCGTGTGCAAACCCATGCGTACACGCACTTCGGCGCCGTCCGGCCAGGGATGAGTGGCAAGTGCGCGCTGCGCCTCCGCTGCTGCCAACACAGTATCCATGGCGCGCGCAAAAGCCACGAAGAAGGCATCTCCCTGCGTATCGACCACGTGACCACCCCACTCCTGAAACACGGTGCGCAGCAGGTGTCGGCACTCTGCCAGCACGCTGGCGTAGCGGTCACCCAAGCGCTGGAGCAGGTGCGTGGACCCCTGGATGTCGGTGAAGAGCAAGGTGACCGTCCCGGTCGGCAGGCTACGCACAGAGATACCTTTTTCCTCCCTCTCGGTTGACTGCTCAGCAGAAGGAGCCAGGAGTGTTCGTCCAGGCGATTCCGCATTGAAGGCTTCTTCCAGGGCCATGGCAAAGGTTTGCACATTCGCAAAACGCTCCTGAGGATCCTTTGCCAGAGCCTTCAGTACGACATGCTCAATCGCAGTTGAGACTGCTGGCACCTTGGTACGCAGGGGTGGTGGAGGAGCTGACAGATGCTGACTTACTATCTCCTGAATCGACCCGGAAAAAGGAGGATCGCCACTCAGCCACTCATAGACCACCACAGCCAGGGCATACTGATCGCTGGCAGGGCGTGGTTTCCCTCTGAGTTGCTCGGGGGCCATGTAAGCGACCGGCCCTAGCGCCTCCTGGGTCTGCTGAGAACGTGAGCTTTGGGCAAGGATGGCAATGCCAAATTCGGTAAGCAAGATCTCGTTCTGGGGGCCGAGCAACATATTCTCCGGTTTGACATCGCGATGGATCAGTTTATGCTGGTGGATATAGTGCAAGGCCTCGGCCACCTGTTTGACGTAGGAAACAACAGTGTCTAGCGGCACACGTGTGCCTTTCGGGTGTCGCTGGCGCAATGTGCCATGGGGGGCATACTCCATGACGAGAAAGGGGAGACCATCTTCTACCTCAAAATCGAGGATACGCACGATATGAGGATGCATAAGACGAGCCATCGTGCGTGCCTCGGTGCGCAGTTGCTCACTGCCCTCGCTGGTGAGGTGAGTATGCAGCACTTTAATGGCTGCCTGCGTGTTGAGATGCATGTGTTCTCCCAGGTAGACGGAAGCCCAGCTTCCTCGCCCGATGAGACGGAGCAGGCGATAGTTGCCAAGCTGCTGTCCTACACGGTCGCTCATCCTCGCATCTCCTTAGAACGTAGCACATCAGCGAAATTCAAGTCCAGCGTGACCAGACAGCGCTGTTCAACCCGACACACCTCAAAGAGATGTGCATCTGAACTACCTTGTAGTCCCTGCATGCGAACTGTTTGAACATCATGCCCGTAAGCTTGAAACAGGTGTTGCGTTCGGGACTCAAAGTTCTCATCGAGTTTGAATGTCATCCAGCTGCCTCAGTCAAGAAATCAACATAGCGTTCGCGGGACATCTCCGCACCGTATGCGATGGCAGCACGTATATCTTCCTCCGTTAATTGCGGATATTCCGCAAGAATCTCTTCGGTCGTCGTTCCGTTTGCCAGAAAATCAAGAATGAGCGAGACCCAGATGCGGGTCCCACGAATACAGGGTTTACCGAAGCACACATTGGGGTCAACGGAGATGCGCTGCAGAAGGGGATTCATCTAACCTCCCTCCTTCGTTTGTAGTTGCTAAACTGCAGTTCTAAGTTAAGTTGCAAAAAACTGTTCACACCGTCATTGTATCACGAACGTCTGCTGCTACTGATTCTACCATGCAATGAAACACCAGAAAATAAGTTTGCATCGAGGGAAGCGGCTCCACCTGCTGTAGCTGCCAGTTCGCGTGAGAGCGCCAGGTTCTTCACCAAGGGATTTAACTTCGCCTTCTACTGCAATCATTAATTGGATGTCCTCTACCAACATGAACAGGCGACTGTGAATCCCAGAGCACGTGGCGACGTCTTCTCTCAGACCTATGATATCTACCTGACGGAGTTCCCCTTCATCGTGCTCTACAGCCCAACAGACCTAGCGATCGTGTGCCATGGGACGCACAACTACCTGCCGAGCCCCATTGTAGGAGAGACCATCAACATCTGGGAGTGGTGGTGCGATAAGGGGAAGTGTTAGGCGAGTAGACGGGCCTAATGGCTGAACTTGGGGCGGCTCTCACCTCACCCCAATACCGTTCAAATAAATCTATTGTGAAGAAGAGAGATGGTGAGCCTGGCGAGGGCAAGCCTCGCCACTACATGTCGCTTATAGTGCGTCCTGATATGTAGTGGCGGGGCTTGTCTCCGCCAGGTTATACTACGATGAAGAATCCACAAATCTCAATTATGAATGGTATTGACCTCACACTCCCGCCGCCCACACCTGTATCTCATCAGCCACCGAAGCGATCCGTTTCCCCTCGGGTGACCATGCCAGGGCACCAACCGAACTGGAATGGCCTCGATAGGTCAGTACAATTCGACCCGTGGTGGCGTCCCACACCTGTACCGTAGTATCCCAGGAGCCGGATGCAATATGCTTCCCGTCAGGTGACCACGCTAATGCCTGTACTCCATTTCTATGACCATGATACGCCTCAAAATAACTCCCGGTGTTGGCATACCAGACCTGCACCGACCCATCCTCGCTTCCCGAGGCGACACGCGTGCTATCAGGCGACCAGGTCACAGACCACACTCTGCTGGCATGAACACGATACGTTAGCAGATTCTTGCCAGTTGTGGTATTCCATACCTGTACTGTATTATCAAAGCTGGCAGAGGCGATATCCCTCCCATTCGGTGACCATGCTACTGCGCTCACAGTTTCAGTATGACCGGTATACGTCAGAATGTTGCGACCTGTAGCCGCGTCCCATACCTGTGCTGTGTCATCACTGCCCGCTGAAGCTATGCGTCGGCTATCGGGTGACCACGCCACTGTAAGCACTAGGTCAGAATGGCCGCGATAGGTCAAGATATGGCGCCCGGTCATCGCATTCCATATCTGTACAGTTTTATCCCAGGAGGCCGAGGCAATGCGCGTACCATCAGGCGACCATGCTACCGCCCATACAGAGCCTGAATGACCTCGCGAGGTGAAGATAATAGCGCCGGTTGCAACGTTACGCACCTGCACAGTCCCATCATTACCTCCAGAGGCGATGCGTTTCCCGTCTGGCGACCACGCTACCCCGAAGATCGAGCCGCGATTGCGAAAAATGTTGAGGATCGTACCCTCTCTGGGAGAGGAAGTAACAGGCATAGAAGCATTAGGAAATGTAGATGTAGAGGAAAAACATCCTGTCAAAAGGAAGGCAAAACAAATGCTTGAGAAGAAAAGCCACCAGCGGTAGCTGCGAATACTGTACATCCTTCTCACCTTTCTGCAAGGACGGCCTATGGAACGCGTTTAAAAGATACTTGCCAAAGAAAGGCGAGAACCAGTATTCACAGTCTCTATTCATAGAACAAAACTACAGTTTCACCAGTTTATAACCAACATCCGGCACAGTCAGGATGTAGCGCGGATGACGCGGATCAGTCTCGATTTTGCGGCGCAGGCGACTGATATAGACCCAGATGAAATCTACCTCGCGGTTATATTCTGTTCCCCATACGCGCTCCAACAATAGTTCGTGTGTCATGACTCTACCCACATTTTGCGCCAATGTGCAAAGTAGTTTGTATTCTGTGCGACTTAGTTGCACGATCCGTCCCTGTATATATACCTGGTGCTGTGCATAGTCTATCGTAAGTTCGCCCGACCTGAAAATAGCCTCATTGGTGGTCTGTTCCCCCAGGGCTATTGAACGGCGCAGCAGAACACGAACTCGCGCAAGTAGTTCTTTTATGCTAAAAGGTTTCAGGATCAGATCGTCGGCTCCGAGATCCAGGAACCGCACGCGCTCATCTTCATCACACTCATCGCACAGCATCATTACTGGTATGCGTGAAAATTCGCGTAATCGTTGGAGTAACTCCACACCGCTTATGTCAGACAGGTGTGTCGCCAGCAGTATAATATCGGGTTCTTCAAGATCAAGCTGGCGCAAGAATTGTATGCCATGGCTGACCGTCTGTACATGGTATTGCTCTTCCACCAGGTGAGCGCGTAGATAGCGGGTAATACGGGGATCGTTCTCAACGACCACTATCTTTGATCGCTGGTTTTGCCTTAGAGGACCGCTACGTGGTGCGGCTAAAGGGCCGCGCGGCGACGTGCTGATTGCAGATGTCGATGCAATTTGATACGCTTGCTCCATCTCTAAAGGCACAGTAAACGGCAAGGTAAAGTAAAAGGTAGTTCCAAACCCCACTCCTGCAGAGTCAGCCCAGATTTTACCTCTATGAGCCTCTATGGTTGCGCGTACAACCGACAGTCCTAAACCACTCCCGCTTGAATGTTCCTCTCCAGGCGAAATACGATAGAAGCGGTTAAAGATGCGCTCGAGGTGCTCAGGTGCAATACCTACCCCCTGGTCGGTGATACTCAAACGTACTTCAACATCATTCGTCTCCAATTGGATTTTGATCGTTCCACCCGTAGAGGAGTAGGTCACTGCGTTATTGAGCAGGTGGTTGATGGCTTGCTCGATACGCAGTGCATCGCACTGCACAACGATGTCTTCTGTTGGGTTACTAAGTACAAATTGGTGGCGCAGATCATTCATGCGCCAGCGTTCTACCAATTGTTCAAGTAGCTTCGAGATGTGTACTTCCGATAGCCTCAAGTTCTGCACACCTGCATCCAGGCGCCAGACATCCAGGAGGGTATTGAGCACATCGTGCAGGCGATCGGCGTGCGTATCGATCATCTGCAGCATTTCGCGCACAATTGAGGGGTCCCAGCGCAAGGAGTTTCCCAGCAGTGTTGTAGCACAGCCCTTGATGATAGCCAGCGGTGTTTTGAGTTCGTGCGCGGCGAGTGCCAGCGTCTCGCTGCGTTTCTGCGCAGAAGAACGTTCCAGGGTGATATCGTCAAGCAAAACGCCGCGGCCCAGCAAGTTATCAAGATCATCTCGCACAGGGAAGCTTTGCACGCGCAGCCAGCGTACAGCGGCATCAGCCAGTGCCAGGTCCGTGCTGCTTTCGTCCTCTCGATGAAGCCAGATGCGATCAAGCTCAGCCTGTGCGCTTTCGGGGTTAGCAGCGAGGGAAATAAGATGCTTACGCACATCGAAGACCGCTTGGTCGAGAAGCATACCCTTATTAATCCCAATTAAACGCTCTGCGCTTGGGTTAAAGTAAGCAACCTGCTCCGCTGGATTCAGCAAAATGAAGCCACTGCGCATGTTCAGCGCGATCTCTGAGAGTATGTAATATTCTCGCGCTAAACTCGACGACATGACAGCAGGTTCGCCCTTTGAAGTTGAAATAGTCGACGCGGGTAACGCGCTCTCTTCGGCACAGAAGCCATCCGGACTTCGTTGCCAGTCCTCATGGCTCGTATCCTCCCCGTTTCCGGCGGCGAAGTCCATAACAAATAAAATACCTTTCCCGTTTGCTCAGTTAGCCTGTGCTACTTCATATTCTAGCAAAGCGGTCAAGGTTAAGCGTTATTGCTTCTCAAAAAGGCGGGGTTCAGAGGCTATGCCTCTGAACGGGGGATTGGGGTGCCCCCAGGTTTTTTCTTTCTTATCGCCGCCACAGGCGGCGAGAGGAGTGGGGTTGGGGACATCCCCAACCCCACTAGAAGACTATTAGACTCAATGCCCTGCAACGTAAGCCAGCATCACAATCAGCACGAGATGCAGAAGCATAGCAATACCAAAACCCCAGGCGAGTACAATAATCCATGTGCGGTCACTAATGGTTCTGCGGGAAGGGATATACGCATATGGGGAGCGCTCAGCGGCAACCAGTCCAATAGCAATACGCAGGCGCAGAGGTGTACGAATAGGGGAAAGACGCATTTGAACCAGCAGCGCCTGGTGACAGCGTTTACACAAAGTCCACTCTTGACGAGGAACTGGTACTCCTTCTGGCTCTATGAGAGGGATGGCATTAAACCAGGTGCGCCGCTTACAAATTGAACAGTGGATGATCACGTGTTTGCCTGTTCGACGCGAGTTATTTCGTTGGATAGTAACAGCAGGTTCGCCGTCTCGCATGATATCTTTCACCGCTTGCTGCCCTTTCTGTATCCTAACGCTGAACTAATTGCTCGCAGATCATAACCGTGCATGTTTGTAATATTACCACATTTTTTGTGATTATTCTGTGATGTTTGTGAGGAACAGATGAAGAAAAACAAGTAAGAGGAAAAAATATAAAGAACATAGTTATTCTGATTTCATGGAGGGTAAGTGAAGAAAGGGCAAACACTTTTCCATATACCCTCCATGAAAAAAATTTCTATCACCGGATGAGTGGCAGAAGGTAAACGACAGTAAGCACAAACACCCATACGCCGTCAACAAAGTGCCAGTACATCTCACCTGCCTGGATCGCCCAATGCTTCTTTACGGTAAAGTTGCCACGCAGCGAACGTATCAAAAGGACAGATAAGATAATTAAACCCACGATCACATGCGAAGCGTGGAGGCCAGTCAATGTGTAAAAACATGAGCCAAAGACCGAGGAAGCTGGAGTAAAGTGCTCATCTGTAATAGCCCCAGCATACTCAATCGCCAGCCCTACAAGAAAAATGGTTCCCATAAGTATAGTAAGGACGAGACCGAGCTTCAGATTGCGCTGATTGCCTTTGGCGATAGAACTGCCAGCAATACGTATAGGAATACTACTGCCAAGCAGCATGACTGTACCAATCAAAGGAATCACGTAATCAATAGGTGGTCTCCAGTTAACATTACGGATTTCCAGGTAGAGGTAAGAAGCGATGATATTTGCGAAGATCAATGCTTCTGAGGCAATGAAAAAAATCATGCCCCACCAGTTAACACCTCGACCTACTAATTCTCCATGTCCCTCAGCAGCGCTAACTTGCCCACTATAAGCAATACTCATTATGTCATTACTTCCTATCACTAGAGCGCATCAAGCCTGGTCAGATCAATGCGCTGCACATTGACTAATGAAGTTCGAGTCCCCAACCGACGATTGCAACGACTACGAGTGCTACTCCAACCCAAAAGACTATCGGATGGAGCATCACTCCAAAGAGAGCTATCGAGAGCGAGACGGCCAGCGCAAATGGCCAGTAACTCTGCTTTGGCTTAATAGCCCGTTCCATAGCTTCATTGGATGCCTGTTCGCGCTGGCCTTGTTCCTCGGTCACAATCTTCCTCTTCTCTAAAACAGCACTATCCTCGCGGATGCCCTGTTATTTAGTGTGTCGCGGTCTTCCAGTCTGCAATCTCCGGATTCTTTTTGTCGTAAAATGGACGGCGACTGCGCACGATTGGAACGACGGGGAAGTTATAAGGTTTGGGTGGGGATTCAGTATCCCACTCCAGGGTAAAGGCATCCCACGGATCAGTGCCTGCCGCTTTACCACTACGAAGCGTGATAACTAAGTTCCAGAGGAACACCAGCATGGCAAAGGCAATAGTAAAGGCGCCAATCGTAGCCAGAAGGTTCAGCTCATTCCAGCCAAGGTTATCGGGATATGTATAGATGCGGCGTGGCATACCAAGCAACCCCATGATATGCATGGGGAAGAAAGTCAAATTCACACCGATCAGCATCAGCCAGAACTGCACCTGGCCAAGCCGATCATTCAGTAGCTTGCCCGTCATCTTGGGGAACCAGTAATAGATGCCCGCGAAGACGCCGAATACCGTTCCGCCGAAGAGCACATAATGCAGGTGAGATACCACAAAGTAGGTGTCCGTCACCTGGTAATCAAAAGGCACAACTGCTAATGCTGCGCCATTCAGACCACCGATCAAGAACATAGCGATAAAGCCCAGGGCAAAAAGCATCGGGGCCTTGAAACTGATTTTGCCACCGTAGACTGTCCCGACCCAGTTAAATATCTTCACTGCAGTGGGAATGGCTATGAGTATTGTGCTGGTAGCGAAGAACGACTGCGCCACGAGCGGCAGACCGACCGCAAACATGTGATGCGCCCACACTGTAAAGCTCAGGAAGCCGATGGCAACACCAGACCAGGCAATAAAGGTATAGCCGAAAATTGGTTTGCGTGAGAAGACCGGCAATACCTCCGAGATGATGCCGAATGCGGGTAAGATCAGAATGTACACCTCTGGATGACCAAACGACCAGAAAAGGTGCTGCCAGAGCAGAGGATCTCCACCGAAGCCAGCCTGGTAGAAATGTGTACCGAGGTGACGATCAAGCAACAACAATATGCTTGCAGCCGTTACGCTGGGAATCGCGAAGAGCAACAGAAATGCAGTAATCAAGGTCATCCAGGTAAACAGTGGCATGCGGTTAATGGTCATACCTGGAGCACGTAACTTGAGGATGGTCACCACAAAGTTAATCGAGGCAGAAATCGATGAGATGCCGAGCATCAGGATACCTAACGCCCAGAAGTCCATGTTTGGGCCTGGCGTACACGTAACGGCGGTAGCACCACATCCCGAATTCAGCTCAGTTATTGGTGCATAGGCGAACCAGCCATCATTTGGCGCTGCCCCGAACAGGAAGCTTGAACTCAAGAACAGTCCGCCAAACAGGATAACCCAGTATCCAAACGCATTCAATCGTGGGAAAGCCATGTCACGCGCACCAATCATCAGTGGCACAACGAAGTTACCGAGGCCTGTGAGCATCGGCATGACAAACAAGAAGATCATCGTAACGGCATGCATGGTAAAGACCTGGTCGTAGACCTGAGGAGTCAACACTTTCCCATTCGGTACTGCCAACTGTGTGCGGATGAGCATGGCCTCTACGCCACCGGCCAGGAAGAAGAAGAAGGCTGTAACGATGTACATGATGCCGATTTTCTTATGGTCGGTTGTCATGATCCATTCGCCTATGTAGGTTTCGCTCAAGCGCCTACGACGTACTACGCCTACGCCTTCTGTAATAGTGCGAGTTGCCATGGGCAATTCCTCCGTTATCTAGCCCTGTGGAGCATGATTTATCGCGCCCACCGGGTAAATTGCCTGGTTTATGTAAGACTCTGCAGGTACGCTACCAGTTGAGCAATCTCAGTATCCGAGAGACTCCGTATACTCATATCGTTGCCGGGTTTGACAGCTTGCGGATCTTTCAGCCATTGATAGAGTCCGCAAGCTCCTGGATTCTCTATCGCGGGCTGTCCATTTGACCCGCTGATGACCTTACACGAAGCTGGGTCCCATGAGAGCATTGCTCCAGCGATAAAGCGGCGGCTGCCAAAGTGAGTCAGATTTGGCCCAACCAGGACTGAAGCACTACCACCACTATTCAGATGATAATTGTCTTTCAGGTTGACGCCTACTATGCCATGGCAGCCCTGGCATCCGCCCGATCCTAAAAAGAGTTTTTGTCCAGCTAGTGCATTGGGATCGGTTGGAGCCTTTGCCGCAGCTTGTTGCTGCGAAGTCACCCAGGACATGTAGTCATTCTGCGACTGGACAGTCACATAAAAGTTCATATGGGCATGCTGCAAGCCGCAATATTCAGTACATTGCCCACGAAACTGACCCACTTTATCTGCTACGAACTCTGACATGTTGTTATGGCCTGGGATAACGTCCGTCTTGCCAAACAACTCTGGAACCCAGAAGCTATGAATAACGTTGGTTGATTGCAGGTCAGCTTTAATGATAGTACCAACGGGGATATGGATCTCATCCGCAGTCACAATGTTTTCATGCAAATAGTCGAACTCCCACCACCATTGATGTCCAACAACTCTGATCTCTACCTGGCGATTTACCGAGAACTGGTTCAGCCCAAACATCGTGTAGATGGTTCCAATGAGCACTGCAAACAGGAATAGGGAAGGAGCAATCGTCCAGATGATTTCGATGGTGTTATTCCCATGGATTTGCCTGGGCGCAGGCGAGTTTGGTCGTTCACGGAAGCGCACGATTGAATAGATCAACACGCCCTCAACCACTACAAACACAATCGTGGCAACAACCAGGATGAACCAGAACAAGCCTGCTTCTTTCTCCGCAACAGGACCTGCCGGGTTCAATATTGAGGGGGAATTTCCACCACAAGCTGCAAGAAGGAGCGAGGACAAAAGCAATGCTGAGAGAAGTACCCCTCGGCGTTTCATCCCGCGAAATAAAGGCATCCTCACTTCTCACTCTCCTAAATAAATGTTTGTCAATGGATTACAGCATTGTACCACATCGGACACTCTTTCCATTGTATGTTAGTGTAGTGACTTTCCCTGACACTCAACTTGCGATTAACATGTACCACCTTACAATGGCCTGAATAGGGAAATGGGAGTATTGTATAATTCTATGCTTAATTATGCTAATATTGTTACATACCTCTTAAGAATGCGGGATTTGTACGAGAATCTTGGCGAATCTGACAAATGGACAGCATATATTGCCCAATTGCGTGACAAGAACCGCAACCTGAGGGCATTAAAGGAAGAATTGGCGAACGTGGGCCTTTAAATCAAAACAAAGAATCGAGAGATACAAATGCTTATTGTTCGCCATCTTTCCAAAGCATACGGTGCAATTATTGTCCTCGATGACATATCCTTCGTCGTTAATCCCAACGACCGCGTGGGTATCGTTGGTGCCAACGGCGTAGGCAAAACAACGCTGCTGAACATTCTTGTTGGACAAGAGCCAAACGACTCCGGTTCCTTCTCGTTCGCTCCATCAATCGAAGTCGGCTATTTGCCCCAGGCCACGCCCGAATTTTATGGGCGTACCATGCAAGACCTGATCTTAGAATCTGTAGGCAACTTGCGACAGTTGGAAGAACGCATGCGCGAACTCGAAACTGCCATGAGCACTACCGCTGGGGACCAACTTGCCGGGTTGATGGAGGAATATGACCGCGTATCTACCAGATTCCAGGATCATGGAGGCTATGAACTGGACTACAAAATAGATGCTATTCTGGACGGCCTTCGTATCTCCTACCTACCTCGTGATCGTGAGATGCAAACGCTCTCAGGCGGCGAGAAGGCACGCGTGGGTCTGGCAACGCTCCTTCTGCGCTCACCTGATCTGCTTTTGCTGGATGAACCAACCAACCACCTGGATTTCGTGAGCCTGGAGTGGCTTGAGTCGTATCTCTCCAACTACAAGGGCGCGATTCTGCTAGTATCTCACGATAGGCAGTTCTTGAACCGTGCTGTCAACCAGATTTTCGAGATCGATGAGCATTCTCATCGCCTCAAAAAGTATGAAAGGAACTATGATGCGTATGTCCAGGCCAAGACGACTGAACGCGCAAAGTGGGAGGAAGAGTACGAGCGGCAGCAGGAAGAGATCAAAGAATTACGTAAGCGTATGCGCGAAACAGCGCGTAACGTTGCTCATAACAGACCTGCAACAGATAACGATAAAACAGCCTACAACTTCTTTGGCGCTCGGGTGCAGAACACCATTTCACGCGGCGTGCGAGCAGCCGAGGAGCAGCTACGGCGTATCGAGGCAGACCCGATTCCCAGGCCGCCCAAACTGATGCAGGTAACTTCGTATTTCAAAGTCGAACCGCTACACTCTGAAGTCGTAATCAGAGCTACCCAACTCACCAAATGCTGGGACGAAACCTGCGTACTCAACGATGTCAACTTTATCGTCGCTTCCGGTGCTCGTATTCTGCTCTTCGGCCCCAATGGCGCAGGCAAGACGACGCTACTGAAGATCATTATGGGTCTTGAAAAGCCAGACCAGGGAGAGGTAAGCATTGTAGATAGCGCTCGCATAGGCTACTTACCACAAGACCCGCAAATGGAACTCGATAAGACGGTGATAGAGACCTATCGCTACGGTCAGGTTGGATACGAGGGAGAATTTGTGGGCAGACTGATAGGCTATGGCTTATTTCGCCTCGAAGATATGCATAAGAAAGTTGGGCAGTTGAGCATAGGGCAGAGGAGAAAACTGGAGATTGCCAGGTTGATGGCCGAAGGGCCAAATGTACTCTTACTCGATGAGCCAACGAATTATATTAGCCTGGATGTTCTAGAAGCATTTGAGGCTGCCATACTGGGATTTCCAGGCCCAGTTATGGCAATTTCGCATGATCGATGGTTTATCCAGAGATTTGGAGGGAAGATGTGGGAGTTGGTTGATGGGAAGTTTGCGCAAAGCTAGGGGAGAGCACGCTCGCTGCGCCAAGGCTTAACAAGGCGCACTCCCTGGTCTAGTCTTCATAGAAGGAGAAGTACATGCAAAACACGACGATGGAGGCGCCTCGCAGGCGTCCACTTGGGGTCTCGATTATAGCGATCCTGGAGGCTATCCAGGGCATATTCTTTCTGGTCTTAGGTCTGCTGGCGCTGGTAGCGGTCATCGCAGCTGCCAGTAGTTCAGGGACGACTACCGTCAATGGGTACCCCATCACTGGCATAGTTGTCAGTGCTGTGGCAGGGGTCCTGGCAGCCGTTTTCCTGGTGGTGGGGCTGGTCTCACTACTGTTTGCCTGGGGATTGTGGACCCTGAGGCGCTGGGCCTTCTGGGCTACGGTGATCATCGAGGTCATCAGCCTGGTCAACAGCGTGTTTGCTTTCACCCAACCCAATGCCAACATCTGGTCAATTGTGGCCGGCATGATCATTCCCATTGTGATTCTGATCTACTTCTTGGCCGACGCCAACGTGCGTGCTGCGTTCCGTACCTGATGGCCTTAGGCCCCATCTCTCGCTGATGCGAAGAGCACAAGTAGTTCGGGTCAGCGAGAGATGGAGGTGGTCTTGCAAGCCGGAAGTGACGGAGGGAGAGGCAATCCTTTACGGCAGCAGTGAGAGGGTGTTTACCCAGCCTCCCCTGACCGGCGAAGAGAACGCTTCACGAGCGATATGCTATATCAATCCAAGCAGCAGGCGACCGTCGTCGTCCTGACGAATCTCTCCGCCCCTCCTGATGGTTCGGACCCTGCCCCCAAGCTCATGGGGATCATTCTCAAAGAACTGGTTGTCTTATCGGTAGTTTGTTGATTGGGGAATTTTGCTCGATGTAGAGCAAAGAGTCTCTGTTTTCTCGAATACCATAAATGCCGATGTCATCAGCCATCAGAATACGAGCAAGGATACGGATTTTCCCGAGTCCACAAACTACCGTTATACTGTTTCATGATGAAGATGATATGTTATTACGCCACTCGGTAGTGCCAATAGGCCAATCTTCTCGCGCTAACATATCTTTTCTTTGGTGAAAGAGTATTAGACGTTCTGCATGTTGCCCCTGGCGCATGACTGCGACGTGTTGGTCGGTGCTCGCACGTCGCAAGGCGGCGCACTGAGCACAGCGAGAGCTCGCGGAGCAGTGCGGTGTCTCACGAGCCCTACGGCTTTCGGGTCATGAGTGCTCTCCTTGCCACTCGTGTAATGGTCGCTGTGAGGAAAAGCAGAGGAACACCTTCATGCACATCGTGTGATCCTCGCAAGCCAAAGCTGGTTCTTAAGTACAGAAAGGATTGTTTTCATGGAAACTTCAAAGACATCTGGGCAAGCAACAGCTGCTTCCAGAAGCCTGCCACAGGTGATGCGACGGCATCCCTTGTTCTTCTTCTTTCTCATGGCGTACGCGTTCTCCTGGATCGTGTTAATCCCCTTTGTGCTCTCGGTGTGGGGCATCCTGCCCAAGTTTTTCATATTCACCTTCTACCTCAACCCGTTCCTGGGACCGACCCTGGCTGCCTTCATCATGACCGGCATCACCGAAGGGAAAGCAGGCGTGCTGCGCTTGTTGCACCGTTATATTCAGTGGCGCGCTGGCTGGCAGTGGTATCTGTTCATCCTGCTGGGCATTCCGGCGCTGCTCGTGCTGGCGATCATGGTCCTGCCAGGCGCGCTGGCCAGCTTTCACGGTCTTCCACCCCTCTTCCTGGTGATTTATCCGGTGAGCTTTGTCGTCACTCTCATTCTGGGCGGGCCGCTGGGCGAGGAACCCGGCTGGTGCGGCTTTGCTGCCCCGCATGCAACCGTGCTATGGTTCGCTGTAGAGAACTATCATCCTGAGTGTCTTGTGGGCCTGCTGGCACCTGCCACATTTCCTGACGCCGGGGCAGCATGGAGGGCCGGTTACCAGCTTCGCTACCTTCCTCACGAACTTCCCTATGTTCGTCCTGTTGGTCATAGCCATGGCCATCATCTTTACGTGGGTCTTCAACCACACCGCTGGGAGCCTGTTCATCGCTATCTTGCTGCATGCCAGCGTCGATACCTCACAGAGCTTGGCATCATTCTTTCCCGCGCCGATCGTGACCAGTACGGACCTGTACGCCCTCATCGGCTGGGGGTGGCGGCACTGCTGATTGTCATCCTGATACGCGGTCGGCTTGGCTACCAGCCAGGCCAGGAACAGCCCTTGAGGCATGGGGGGAGTCGAGGCGCAGCCCGCCCCTTGAGCGCTTCCCCCGGCATGTCGCTGAATAGGCATCGCACGAGCATAGAGCAAGGTATGCAGCACAACCAACTGCACACCTTGCTCAGGGGAATGAGTATGCTACTTCCTCAGATTGAGCTGCTAGCGGGTCTGTTGAACCGCTTGCTGCAGCCTTTGAATTTCTTCGTCATAATTCAGAGCGTAGGCAGCGTGAACATCAAAGCTCACCAGGTCCATGAAAGGTTGCAGCATCGCCGTGAGTTGGCGAGGATCATCGGTTTCAACCAGTAAGAAACCGGCTCCCCCACCAGCCAGGTTATACCAGCCTGTGAGGCTTTCGGGGCGGCGACTGCCTCCGCGCTGGTGTTCTTCGAGGACCCGTTTGGCGACCTGTTGGCGTGTCGTGTGGGCATGCCACTTGAAAGCACAATACCAGAGCATGCGTTGACCTCCTTTCGCTGCAAGTCATATTCATTGCTCAGGGGAGTTGTCAGGGAAGACACATAACTGTATCACGCTCGTTTGTAGGGACCCGTTTCATAGGAGCAGCTGAGGTTATAGGACATCCTCATATCACATTTTGTTTTGTCGGAAGATAGGCTTGACGTTGTTGAATGTTGAGGATATACTTCTTGACGAAGTAGTCAGCTTTTTAACTAGTTCGTCATGAAAGTATCTATAGGGTCGCTTAGTGTAGAGAAGGAGAGGGGACGGATGGAGGCAGAGTCACCTCATCGATTATTGAAGGAGAGGCAGCGACGGGAGCGCGCGGAGCTAATCCTGGAGGCAGCCGAGGCTGTTTTCGAGGAAAGGGGATATCACGAGGCTTCGATAGATGAGATTGCAGTACGCGTCGGGGTGGCTAAAGGGACGTTGTATCAGCATTTTGCCAGTAAGGAAGAGCTGGTATTCGCGCTGTTCGAGAATCTGATCGAGACGATACAGCAGGTGGTTGAGCGAGCCGTGGCGAGCGACTTGTCCGCACGGGCAAAGCTGGAAGCGATTTTGCTGCACATCTATCAAGGATTGATGCGCAAACGCATACAGTTGATGCTGACACTCTATGAAAGTATGGAGCTTCGCAGAGAGGTACTGAAGCAGCGGTTGCGGATACGCGAGCATATGCAGAGGCTGACGGGGTCCATCCGGACGATCTTGGAAGAGGGGAAGGCGGCAGGTGAGTTTGAGATGGGCATCGCGACAGGGGTGATGCTGACGACGTTTTTTAGCCTGCTGTCGCCACGAGGATATGAGTGGCTTGTTGAGCATGAAGGGCTCACTCCGGAAGAGCTGGTGGCACAGGTTGGGCACACCTACTTTCATGGAATTCAGTCTAGGGAGCATGAGAAAGGGGAGTTTTAGCTATGCTGAAAACGCTTACAACGTTGCAGGATGTACAGGAAATGTACCGCTGGTTTGAGAAGATGAGGAGCATGCAACCGGTCTGGTTGGATGAAAGTAGTGGATGCTGGCATGTGTTTCGGTACGCGGATGTGCATCATGTGATTACTGATTACAACGTTTTTACGTCTGAGATGAGGCAGCGTCTGCGGGCACGAGCGGAGAATGGCAACGGAGCAGCCAGGTTCGGGAGAAGTTTGATTGCCATGGATCCGCCGCAACACCGGCAGTATCGCAACCTGGTATCACCGGCATTTACGCCGCGTGCGCTGGCGCGACTCTCGGGACGCATTGCCAGCATTACGCAGGAATTACTTGATGAAGTGAAGCCACGGGGGAGGATGGATGTGACGGAGGATTTGGCGTATCCACTACCAACAATTGTGATTGCTGAGATGCTGGGGGTGCCGGTAACGGATCGGCCGCTGTTTAAGCGCTGGGCTGATGGGTTGCTTTCACAGCAGTTGAGTGACGCGGAATTTTTCAAGCCGAATGAGCGGCCAGATAGGGAGCGGATTTCGCGGAACTTTCAAGAGATGTCGGACTACTTTCAAGGAATGCTTGAGGAGCGGCGCAGGAAGCCACAGGCAGATATGATGAGCGATCTGCTGGCGGCGGAGGTGGAGGGCGAGCGGCTGAGCATGGAGGACACGATCAGTTTCTGTGTGCTGTTGTTGATTGCCGGGCATGTGACAACGACGAATCTGTTGAGCCAGGCTATTCGCTGTTTTGATGAGCATCCTGAGGTGATGAAGCAGTTGCACAGACAGCCGGAGCTGATGCCAGGGGCGATTGAGGAGGTGCTGCGCTATGCTTCACCAGTGTGGCGTTTGGTCCGCGCATCGAAGACGGATGTGACGATGGATGGGATGACGATTCCGGCAGGGGCGTTGATCTTTGCGTGGTTATCCGCGGCAAATCGCGATGAGGAACAGTTTCCGGAGCCGAAACGCTTTGATATTACGCGCAGCCCTAACAAGCATGTGGCATTTGGACATGGCATCCATTTTTGTATCGGGGCACCATTGTCGCGTTTAGAGGCGTCGATCGCGCTGCCAATGATGCTGGAGCAACTGCCAGGTCTGCGGAGGGTGCCGGGGGAACCGGGGAAGTTGTTTGAGGGGCGAGCGTTGTTTGGGTTTAAACATTTACCAGTTGAGTTTACGCCGGTAGAGGGAAGATAGTACTCCTTAAACCATCCGTTACTATTGATTTCTAGCCATTTTCGTGATATGATCTATGATATCAAAGTAAAATAACATAATCATCTAGGAATTAAAACGAAAATGGCTTTGGATGACATTGATTTGAAAATCCTGGATTTGCTGCTCCAGGATGGGCGGATATCTCACACCGCCATCGGCAAGCAAACCGACCTTAGTGGCCCCTCCGTCTATGCGCGTATTCAGCGCATGGAACGCGAAGGCATTATCAAAGGCTACACTGCCCTGCTCACTCCTGAAAAGGTAGGACGTGGACTGGCCGCCTTTGTCCGTGTTCGTACTCAGACACCTGAGTATGATAGCGATGTATTCGAGCACTTTATACAAGAAGAAGAACAGATTGTGGAGTGTCATGATGTTGATGGAGAGGATTGCTACATCCTCAAAGTCCGTACTGCCTCCACTCAATCACTACAGAAACTGCTCGAGAAAATCCGCAGCTTCCCAGGCATCACTCGCACAGTCACCACGATTGCGCTAGAAACACTCAAAGAGGAGGGTAAAGTCAGACCAGTAGTCAACGGGGAAAAACCAGAGGAGGTATAAACCATGACAAAATTAGAATCCATCACCAGCCTGTGTTACCAGCTTACACAGTCAGAACGCTGGCGCAAAGTCAAGGTCAACGCTCTCCTGGTTTTTATCACTATGATCTGGGGCAGCACCTTCTTGATCGTACAGGATACAATCAAGTTGACAGACCCCTTTACGTTCCTTGCAATGCGCTTCAGCATTGGAGCTTTGGTACTGGCGTCGATCTTCCATAAACGACTTGCGCAGATCACACGCACCGAGATCCTCACTGGCTCAATCATTGGCCTGTTCCTTTTTGGAACCTATGCACTCCAAACCACAGGCCTACAGTACACCACGTCCAGTAAAGCTGGCTTTATCACTGGCATGTACGTCCCACTGGTGGCAATCCTGGCAGTGCCAATGCTGCGCCAGAAACCAACCCTGGGCAGTATCCTGGGCGTCATTCTTTCAGTGGCTGGACTTGTGCTCATCTCAGTCAATAGCTCATTCCAGTTCACCTTTGGCCTGGGCGAATTATTGGTCGTAGGTTGCGCCATCGCCTGCGCACTGCATGTGATCTTTATCAGCAAATTTGCTCCAGGAGTAGATGCCATCAACCTGGCTATTGTCCAGATTGCGCTAACAGCCCTACTCAGCTTTATCGCCATGCCCATTGCCAGAGAGCCATTCGTTCTGCCTCCCCTGCCTGTCTGGGGATCTGCCCTGTTCATGGGGGTAGCTGCAACCGCATTTGCCCTGGCCGTCATGAATAGAGTACAACAGTTTGTCAGTAGCACCCAGGCCACCCTGATCTATGCACTTGAACTTGTCTGGGTGGGCATGCTCGGCTCCCTGGCAGGAGAGCAGCTCAGCATCTTTGCCTGGATTGGCTGTGGCTGCATCTTCCTGGGCATGATCACAGGTGAGCTGCATCTGCCATGGCTCATAAAGAAGATCAAATGTTTCATCAAAAATTGGGATTAGCCAATTTTTCTCGGTATTGACATCTGCCCCTGCCACCTTCTCGGCTGCAGATTGCACCTGTTCAAGAGCAGTAAGTGCTTGAAGACACGCTGAGGAAAATCACAAGCATTCTTCTCTCAGAGCGATTTAAAAGTAAGAAACGATCGAGGCAAGAGCCGTAGAGCAAGCAGGATTAACCCAAGCGAAACTATGAACGTGATCAATAAGTTCTCTTCCCCCTCGACTCTGGCCACACGCAGGAGAGCGTACAGACCAATTGCCGCTATCATTATCGCTGCCAGGGTTGCCCATATTACTGAAAGAGCGTGCAGAACATGCTGGATATATCTTTGCCTGACACCATCTTGCTTCTCTTCTTTCAAGGTAAGAAAGGATCGAGGCAAGAGCCACAGGGCAAGCAGGATCAATCCAAGCGCAACCAGGAATGTGATCAGTACGTTCTCGACTCTGTCCACTCCAGCTACTCTGAGGCTCTCAGAAAGCCCAAATATCGCTATAATCACCACTGCCAGGCTCAAACAGATGGTCAAGGTAGCCTGGATGGTTCGCTGAAGATAGCCCATGCTGGTATTCATGCGTCTGGTTTCATGATCATCTTCGACTTCTCCCATCATGATGCATATAACTCCTTTTTGCTACTGCTTCCGATACATTCCTCTGAGTTCTTTTGCATAATCAAAGAGGCAATAGGCCAGGATAAAGACGAACATCGACGTTGTGACAAGTGCTGCAAGGAGAAAAAAAGGTGGTTGATTCCCAACTATCCGTAGAAACAATTCATAGATGGCGGTTACTACAAGAAACATGAAGGTCACTGTCGCTATACCTCTGAGAGAGAGCAAGGTAGTTGTGAGCAACGGTTTCATGCTCGACTGCAACGCTTGTGGTGAGCGAGATCTTCCATAGAATGGAGTGAAGAAAAACACCAGCGTCGCTGCGAAGCCGACTCCCAAGGCAACAAAGGAAACCAGCTTGATAACTGCAAGGATAGTTTGCGCAAAGGCATCCTGTTGCCTCACAGCACTATAAAAAAAAGTATCTTGTTCAACAATACCGGCTACAAATAACCCTACTGCCCACTGCAGTAATACATCTGCTCCAAAGGCGAGTAAAAAGACAAGAGTAACTGAAGCAAATAGTTGAAGCGCTGGATCTGGCTCCTTGAGCCGGGAAACTCGTCTGGATAAGGAATTGTTCATGACCGTTTCCTCCCCTGCACGACTGGTCGCCTATAGAAGAAAATCAACCTATAATATCATAGCGTTGAGCTGCCAATCCCCAGCGCAGCTTTTTATGGCACCGCTTTCTCTGCTTTGGCCTGTTCACCGCCACCCGCCGGCTCCCTCTGGAGAACGATGAAGATGACCTAGTGTTGGTGCACCTATAGATGTAAATGTACCTGTATCTAACGGGCGAGCAAGTACGTGTACAAAGAGGTATATAGAGAAGGAGGAGACGACTATGAAGCTCACCTATGCGCGCTTGGTACAGCGAGTGTTTTTGACATTCGCTCTGCTCGCTTTGCTGCTCCTCCTTGGCAGCCAGGCGCTCCCTGCTTCTGCTGAGAGTTCGTCATTCGTACGCCTCATGAACGCTTCGCCTGATGTGGGGACAGTGGATGTGTTCGTGGACGGCGCAAAGTTCTTGGGCAATGCGAGGTTTGCAACCGTTACGGACTACCTGCAATTGCCCGCAGGACACCATAGTGTGCAGGCTGCACTCATCGGCAAAGGGATCGGTGCAAGGGTGATTACACAGAGGCTCTCAGTCCAGCCTGGTACCGCCTATACGGTGGCAGCCATCGGGACCAAGGCCACAGGTTTTTCTCTGCAGGTCTTTGTGGACAATAATCTGATGGCCAGTGGCATGGCCAAGGTCCGTGTCTATCATCTTTCACCAGGGACAGGCCCTTTGAGCATCGCCACAGGTGGACTTACGATTCCTAGGGCCTTGTCCTATACGCAAGCCAGTAATTACTTGAATTTACCGGCCGGTCTATATACGTTCACGGTAAGTGCATCTCGGCCTTCCTTTAGCCTGCCGGATCAGGTCACCCTGAAAACCAACACAGTGACCAGTATCTTTATCGTTGGAGTATTCCATGGAACCCCTCCGCTGCAGTTCTTCCATGTACAGGTCAAGGGCCTGCCGAATATATCTGGAACCGGAAGTGATCCAAATGCGCTGCCGACTAACGCATCCCCGTTCACCCCGCTGGCCTCCTGGTCATTGGGAGTGCTCGCTTTGGCAGGAATGAGTGCTGGAGTGCTCACCCGCCTCTGGCCATTCAGCCGTCAAAAGGCCACGAACCGTCCTCCTCGGCTGTTCTGGACTGTGCTCACTGCAATAGTAGCCCTGGCCCTCAGTGTGGCTGGACTGTCGCTCGTTCCTCCCATGGCAAGTCCGGTTCCTCCACCGTTCGTGCGCTTGCTCATTCCCGCTATCGGGGTCAATGCCCCGGTCGAATCGATAGGCGTTCGACCAGATGGCACGATGGAAACACCTGCTCAGCGTCCCTGGAACGATGTCGGCTGGTACAATTCGGGTCCGCGCCCAGGCGAACGGGGCAGCGCAGTGATTGCTGGACATCTTGATCGCCCTGGCGGAAACCCGGCGGTGTTTTGGCGTCTGCGCGACCTCCGCATCGGCGACAGTGTGTTGGTCGTTGATGCCAGCGGTAAAACACTCCGTTTCCATGTCACGCGTATTATGTTTTATCAGCCGCAAGATGCCCCCGTGCAGGATATTTTTGGCAATACGGCCGGGAGTTTTTTAAATTTGACGACCTGTGCAGGGGACTGGATTCCTACCCAGCATCAGACGGCCCTGCGCTTAGTTGTCTATACCTCCTTTGCTGGGCAAACGCCAGCATATACTCCGTCTGTTACTCCCACCACAACGCCTCAGAACGGTCTCTCTATTGCTGGGACATATAATGGGTCGATGTATGATGAGACAAAGCAGCAGACAACAAACATCTCTGTGTTTATCAAGCAAAGCAAGGGGAGGGCTGACTTCAGCGGAACGTTTACGGTTACGTCTCCTTCGCGGGGGGCCTATCCGCTGCGTGGGAAGGTGGATCTGCAGGGGAACTTTTCTTTTACGGTGCAGCAACCGGGCGGTCAGATGCCGCTTTACTTTTATGGAACAGTTCAACATCACCAAGATGTTTATTACCTGCATGGGAACTTTTGCAGGAGCAGTACGAATTCGTGTAGCGGGAATACGGGGTATTTTACGGTTGGGCCTAGATATTAATAGTCTAATACAGCAAGCACGGCCAAAAGGGCAAAAAAGCGGGTGTTTTCTTGACGCTCGATGGCGAGCTATGCCATACTGGTTGTAGTTGGATGGATTTCATCTCGTAACGGTTGTCTCGAAGGAATGCTGATGCACGCTCAGCTGTAGTTGTTCTGACCTGCGAGCTTTCGCTCATGCCTCTTCACGCCAGCTTCTCCTGGTGTGTTTGCTCGTGCCCGCGCACCCCCTCATGGCTTTTCCATTTCCCTTTCCCCCATGAGAGCGCCACCGGAGGTGGTCGTTGCAGAGGGGACGCCAAAAAGAAAAGTACAGTCTCAGGCAAAGAAAGGAATCGCCATGAGTGAACACCAGCTAGCAATGAGTCGCGAGCGTTGGCCATTACTTGAAGCCGTCAATATGATCGAGATGCTGTCCTACCTGGGGACCTCACCACTGGCCGATAGGCAGATGACGGATGAGATTGAGTGGGTCATCACCGGGGTATGGGACAACACCCGAGAGCCGCTCGATGCATGAGCGGCTGGGCTTCGTTCTGCACTGGCAGGTCCTGCCGATGTACTGGTATCCACTGAAGCCGTAGTGGGCAGTGACAGGGCAGCAGTGATTGTGTGCCTGCGTGTGGTTGGTGAGGATTCACCAGCCACACTTCTCCTGGGCAAACCTGTGACGTGCCACCACGCTTTCCACGATCCTCTTGGAGAAAGAATTTCTCCAATACAGGAGCAGGAATTTCCGCTTTGACGATGGATGTGTGTCCTTGCAAGGTTTTGTACTTCGCACCTATAAGAGTCGATAAAGATGGAAGGTAAGCTACTCACCTCTCAACCGCTTAGCGTGGCCGGTAACACACGCGCATAACCCCAGACTTGTACGTCTTTGCGCTGACCAACTCCAAGTTGACCCGGTCCGTGAACACCCCTTTCCCCTTGCCGATGGCAACAGGATGCACCATCAGCACGTACTCATCAATTAAACCAAGTCGCACAAACGTTTGTGCAGTGCGAATGCCGCCAGGGACCCCGAGGTCTTTACCTGGCTGTCGCTTTAACTTGGTGACTGCTTCAACAAGATCCTTATCACTCTTCACCAGAAGGAGCTCTGCATTCTCCCACTCAAGTTTTACTTCCTTCTTCGAGATAATGATCCCGTGTAATTGGTTCACGGCCTGCGCAATTTCACGTTCGCCCTTGGAGGCCGAAGGGGTTTTCGCGACGTTTGACCAGTATGGTATCATCCCGGAAGCCGTCGGATAGCCAATAAAACCACTATCAAACCCTTTCAGTAAGGCAACAATTTCATCGTTGAGCTCCTGATCTGGTGTCTGCTCCATCCAGTCCAGCTCACCGTGTGGCCCGGAAAAGAAGCCGTCACATGTCATTGTCATGTATAGAAATACTTTTCTCATGGTGTCCTCCACATGTTTGTTCATATTATCACCTGCTTTCTTGTTTGCCCTTTACGAGCTTCTTTTTTTCAATTTCGAGGACCGTATCTAAGGCAGCAAAACGCTCTTGCCACCTCTGCTTCATGTGCTGAACCCATGCTTCAAACTGAGACAGCGCCTGGGGATTGAGGAGGTAGACATGCTTTTGTGCCCGTTTGTCCATCTCCACTACGTGTGCTTCGCGCAAGACGTTGAGATGGTTTGAGCCCGCTGGTGGGCTGACGGGAAAGTGCGCGTAGAGAGCAGTCGCAGCTACCTCACCTCTGCTGGCAAGGAGTTCTACAATGTGCCTTCTGGTCGGATCGGCAAGGGCCACAAACATATCCATACGCTGAATTATAAAACAGTGGCTTAATTAAGTCAAGGCTTGTTTTTATGCACATTTTGGGGACTGGAAAATCGAAACCCCGCCGCACAGGGGTGGCCCTTCGCCATTATTGATGATTCTAAGGGAATGAGTGGGTGCGTGAGACAGACCACCGCTCTCGCTCTCTGTTCTTGATTGTGTAAGGTTTTGATGAACGACGCTTTTCATCAAAATTGACGAAGGGCCAGCATCATACGGCGGAGTATCTCTGGGCAGAGTGTCGTATGTGTTGAAGCTAGTTGCGAACAGGCAGCTGCTGTAAGGACCAGCTATTGCCGTCGGGATCGCTAAAATAGACAAATGACCCCCAAGGCATGACTTCGACCTCACTGACTGCAACCCCTCGTTTGACCAGTTCGTCGCGGACTGCTTTCACGTCCACTACCACCATTTGCAGCCCTTTTTGCGACCCCGGCTGCATGTCTGTAATCCCAACCCCAATCACGATCGAGCAGGCGGAACCAGGAGGTGTCAGCTGGACGAAACGCAGATCATCCCTGACCTGGTGATCATGATCCGCATGAAAGCCGATCTTCTCCGTATAAAACGCCTTGGCGCGGTCAACGTCCGAGACGGGAACCGCTACGAGTTCCAGTTTCATTTGCATACAGTAAATATACGAGAAGTTAACGGAGCATGTCAAGGCCAGATGCCATTCTCATGTTTTGATAAAAGCATGTATTCATAGCGTAGAATGGACTCATGCACCTTTTTGGTGAGACCCACTGAACATGCATCATTTTCACGATGGATGGAGGAGTTGCTGGCGCAAGAGCCCAAACCCTGCCCGGCCATCCATGAGTCTCTTGTGCCTGTTGAGCTTGTTCACGCCCTTCAACGGGTCGCCTCTATCCAAGGGAGGCTGAGCCCAGCTCGTACCGCATCGTCGTCGCGCTCAATGCCCACGACGAAGCTGCGGAATGCTTTGATCCCGCTCTTGCTCGCTTACTTCATCCTTTTATCAGCAAAATGTGCCGGCATTGACACAGACCTTGTGGTTATAGTAAAATTAAGTCGTATACGATACGTCGTATACGACGTATCGATGCATGATCTTTAGTCGCTACTTGATTTAAAAGGAATGTATCGCATGCTCACCATACAATGGTTCTGGCTTCGTTGGGAAATTCTGGTCATATGCTGGGGGCTTTTCTGCCTGGTCTGGCTTATAGGAGCCATCTACAATTCCTTGAAGGCTCCCGCCGTGCAGAAGCGCTCTGGCCCTTTTTCGACATGGATAATAGGTATCGTGCTGTTCGCTGTGGGCGAATGGCTCATTCCACACAGCTTCTGGACACTCCTCACCTTTGATACGCCCTGGCTCAGGGTTATCGGCACCGTCTGCTTGCTCCTCTCTACTGCCTTTACCTTATGGGCGCGCTGGGTGCTGGGTACGATGTGGTCATCTTCTGCGGTGGCGAGGGCCAGCCACGAGTTACGCACCAACGGTCCGTATCGGATTACCAGGCACCCGATCTAGACGGGTGTGCTGGGCATGCTCTTTGGTACGATGCTCATGAGCGGCCTGGGCCTCTACTCCTTCATTTTTCTCCTCGGGATCGTGATCTTCGAGGTCAAACTTCACCAGGAAGAACGGTTGCTGACTGAAACGTTCGGCGAACAGTATGTACAATATCAGCGTCGTGTGCCACAATTAATCCCTGGAGTAAAATTGGGTCAAGGAGGGACGCGGCCAGCGTAAAAGCACAGCAGGATGGAAGAACGATATCGAGGCTCCTCTGCACCCCAGCAAGGGATGCAGGAAACCGTAGCCAAGGATGATGAGTTACTACGGGAGGTTGAAGAGATTGAGCAGCATCTGCGCCTCATTCAACGTGAGATGCGGCGTGTGATCGAGGATGACCAGCGCAGAACGCCGCTGACGGCTCCACAAATACAGGCTATGATCGCTCTGGTCCAGGCGAATCATCCCGACGGGTTGACGCTGAAGGAACTCAGCGAGCGCATGGGACTGGCGCATAGCACGGTTTCAGGCATTGTAGATCGCCTGGAGCGCCAGGGACTGGTGCGCCGCCAGGTGAACCCTGCTGATCGCCGCTATAAGCGCCTTAACGTGACTAAGAGCGTCAAGGCGTATATCCAGCAGCGCCTGCCAGCGCATCTGCACGGGCCGCTCTTGAACGCATTGCGGCGCGCTACCATAGCGGAGCGGACAGCGATTCTGACAGGTTTCTCTACCCTCCGCCGACTTCTCACGGCGGAGGGACAGGATAATGCTTGACCATCTTCCGGTGTACCCAGATTCACGGCTCCTTGCAAGTTTTTTGCCCACCAACCAGGACTATCCAGATACATCAAGCTTCCTATGGCGACGTACCAACCATACGAGTCGGTATGGTTGCGTAACCTCCCTTTATCATTGACTTTTTCCCATACTATATTGTACAAATCTATTATAGACATTTTACGCATTATTTATAGATGAGTTAGTTTAAAATGCTGTGTTTTTCTACTAACTCTGCAATCCGATTTGCTTTCACTGTCCCAGTGGGTTGTCGACATTAATTCGATGGGTGAAATGTAGCCGCGCAGCGGCGTTGGCGAGATGGATGGGTACCAGCGGTCGCCAGGAGGCCCTAACCCCTCAATTGGACTGTAACAATCCACTGTCAGGTGTAAACCTCGTAGTCTGGTTATTCGTGTATCCTGTGGTTGTTCTCTTTCTTCATTACGTGTAGGGTAGGGCTTGCCCTACCCAGTAAAGGAGTCCGAAAGGAGAAAAGTCATGATTACTCCTACCCAGAGAAGAAGGCGTTCCTGGCTTCTCATTTTACTGCTCATCCCTTTCATCGCCATGCTCTGGCCCCCGTTTTACAACTTCCAGCAGCCAGAGTTCATAGGTATCCCTTTCTTTTACTGGTTCCAGCTCCTATGGGTTATCATCACAGGCATCATTACGGCTATAGTCTACTTCGCTGGCGCTTAAACGAGCAGGTTAGTATGTATGCATCATGCATTGCCGTGTGATACCTTTCCTGTTGGTTGAAGTTCAGCGTATCGAGTAAGGGAGAAATCAACGATGATTAACTGGGTTGCACTGGTCGTCTTTATCTTCTTTTTTCTACTGGTTACGGTCTTAGGTTTTGTAGCTGCTCGCTGGCGGCGAGGTGATCTTGATCTGCTTCATGAATGGGGATTAGCAGGACGCCGCTTCGGTACAGTAGTTACATGGTTCTTGCTGGGTGGTGATCTGTATACCGCTTATACCTTCATCGCTGTGCCTGCTGCAATGTACGGATTAGGTGCACTGAATGGCTGGTTCGCAGTGCCTTACACCATCCTGGTTTACCCATTGATTTTTGTCTTGATGCCGAAGTTCTGGTCGGTATGCAAGCAACGTGGCTATGTGACCGCTGCCGACTTCGTCCGAGATCGTTTTGGCAGCAACGGACTTGCCTTGGCGGTGGCTTTCACAGGCGTCCTGGCGACCTTACCCTACATAGCGTTGCAGATGTTTGGTATCCAGGTTTCCTTAGCCGCGCTTGGTATCCCTCTCAGCATATCTATATTTGGCTTGAACGTTGACATACCGCTGATTATCGCGTTTATCATCCTCGCAGCCTACACCTACACAAGTGGATTGCGGGCACCAGCCATGATCGCACTGGTGAAAGACATGATGATCTTCATCGTCTTGTTCGCCATAATCATCTATATTCCGATTAAGCTTGGCGGATTTGGAAACATCTTTGCAGCAGTCCATGCAAAAGCTGTCGCCAATCCCACAACTTTCTTCGAATTCCTTACTCAAAAACAGTACCTGGCGTACACGACACTAGCTCTTGGCTCTGCCCTGGCGTTGTTCCTGTACCCACATGCACTTACAGGTGTTTTGAGCAGCAACAGCCAGAAGGTAGTTAAGCGCAACACGGCCCTCTTACCCATCTATTCATTGATGCTTGGCTTGCTTGCATTGTCTGGCTATATGGCAATTGCCGCAAAGGTAAAACCCCTACCTGGATTCGGTAGCAATGGTGCTGTACCCGCGCTGATCAACGCCTCTTTCCCGTCCTGGTTTGCAGGCTTTGCATTCGCTGCCATCTCGATTGGCGCGCTGGTTCCCGCCTCTGTCATGTCCATTGCAGCGGCCAACCTGTTCACCAGGAATGTGTACAAGGAGTACTTCAGGAAGAACGCCAGCGACCGCGAGGAATCGCAAGTTGCCAAGTGGGCCTCGTTTATAGTGAAATTTGGAGCCCTGCTCTTTATCATCTATATCCCCACGCAGCAGGTCATTAACTTCCAACTGCTCGGTGGTATCTGGATACTCCAGACACTCCCCGCTGTCTTCCTGGGCCTCTACACGCACTGGTTCAATCGCTGGGCATTGCTTATTGGCTGGGTTGTGGCAATGGTTCTAGGCACGCTCATGTTTATTGCGGCTGGATTTAAGGCAGTGTATGCGATTTCAATTGGGGCCCTAAGCATTCCTCCCATGTATGCTGCTTTTGCTGCAATTATAGTGAACCTTGTCCTGGCGATAGTACTCACGCCAATCTTCAATGCAAGTGGTGTGAAACGCGGACCCGATTTGACCGCTCCGGCAGATTACGACGCTGAAGTGGTAGTGCCGGAAGAGCCAGCACCAGAGGCGCTTGGTTAAAGTTGTAGCATAGAGATGGGGGCGATGTAGACGCGGATCTCACACGTCTACGTCGCGCTCCAGCCGCGGTTCCTTCGCCTTCACGGATAAGGCCCAAGAGGAGGTGCTCGGTGCCGACAAGCGATGATTGAGACGCCGAGCTTCATCCACGGCACGCAAATTCACGCTGTCTTCAATATTCTAGGTTCGGGTATTGGTAAACCCAACTCTCGGCTTCCATTAATCCAGGTAGCAATAGCATCCTGCCCTCGCCGGACAGCCTCTTCATAGGTCTTCCCGTGAGTCATACATCCGGGAAGCTCTGGAACTGTGACCACATATATCTGATCATCTGCATCCCATTGAATTAACATTGAATAGTGCTTGTATTGCTCATTCACCTTGCACCTCGCGTAGCTTTCTTAGGATGTTCCGTACCGCAGCTTCCTGATAGCGTTGAGCATCATCACCATCTGCACCTGAAATCGTCATTCTGTCTGTCAAAGCGGGATGTACCCAAAATGTATGACTTCCCTTGCCAAGGCGACAGGAGAAGCCTGCCTTTCGCAACATCGCCTTAAGTTCCCTGATCTTCTTAGGCATCTATCATCTCAAACAATCAGCGTTCCCTGAGCCACATATCGACCTAGCCTATCAGCATTATACACCATATTATGTATGATATATAGTGCTCTTGCTTCAATAACCGCAGGGTCTGTGAATTATTGCCAGGGCGACTGTAATGGTCGCCCGCCGTGGTTCGCCTGCAGACGCTGGCTCGTCGAGGAACCGGCAGCATGCCCACCCACGGGCGACCATCAAGGCCCTCCCTGCCGCTCCTCACCACCCTCGCCCCTACAGAATTTGATGGGCTTTTCTTAGATTGATGCCTATTCGGCGACCCGATGATTGCCCCTATCATGCTGTATCATCGATGAGGGTACGTCCCCGCTTGCAGATGGACCGCCTCAGGTCTTTGCGCAGATGATGGCCGATCAGCTTGAGGCAGTGTATGCTGGCGGCAAGGGCATTGCGTTTGATTTCGGCACCCTTACCCGCGATTAGGGGTTTCCACTGGAGAAGATTCACACCAGGGTCTCTATACGGCATGGAACAGACGATAAATAACGCGCAAAATGCACGCTACTTGCTCCATATCAATTTATAATCACATTTCAGTCAGTAATCAGAAGCCTTATGATCACACACAAAATCACGCAATCTTCAATTTTCTAGGCAGGGGAACAGGACGTACCAACTCATTGGCAACGGTAATCCAGCTTGCGATGGCATCTTTCCCTTGCTACACAGCCTCTTCGTAAGTTTCTCCATGCGTTCTGCATCCAGGAAGTTCAGGTACAGTACTATGTAAGCGTTGTCTTCGTCGCTCCACTGAATAATCATCGAATAGTGTTCGTGTTGATCACTCATCTTGCACCTCTTTTAGATTCTGAGCATCTCACGAACATCCTTATTTTGTACGCAATGTAGCACATGGCGCTCGAGCTTGATAAAATTTTCTGATCTTCCTACCATCGATGATGGACCTGAGCACGTAAATACTTATCATAAACCTCCCGCACGCGCTGCATCGTCTCATCGCTCAGTGGAGGCAAAGATGCTGCCTGCACGTTATCCTTAACCTGCTGCGGATTCTTGGCGCCGGCAATGGTGCTTGACACCTCAGGAAACATCAAGATCCAGCGCAAGGCAACTTGTGCCATCGTGGCTCCCTGAGGCACCAGCGTTCTCAGTTCCTCTACAGCCTGCAAGCCGGTCTCATAGTCTACGCCTGAGAAGGTCTCTCCCTGATCGAAAGCCTCGCCGTGACGATTGAAACGACGATGATCGGTCTGGGCAAACTGTGTGCTGCGAGTGAACTTACCGGTTAGCATCCCGCTCGCCAGCGGTACCCTTGCCAGGATGCCGACCTGCCGCTCGCGAGCGGCTGCGAAGAACTGCTCGGCGGGTTTGAGACGGAACATGTTGAAGATGATCTGAACGCTTTGAACATGCGGGTAAGTAATCGCCTTGAGAGTCTCATCTAATGGAGGCGCTTTTGCAAAAACAAGCATACATCGCCTCAATTCTCATTTGACACTATCACGCTGCCTATGCTACGATACGAATGACGAAGTGTACAAATAACACCAGGCCGGGTGCAACTAACCATGCATAGCGCCCGGCATGTAGATAGAGAAATGAAGGATCCCGCGTATGGGAATACTCCCCATTTTTATCTATGTGACGCTGGCTGTTCTCTTTGGTATTCTGGTTATGGTCCTGACTACCTTTCTTGGACCCAGGAAACCAACACGTGAGAAGCTGGCTCCCTATGAAAGCGGCATTCAAGAGATTGAGGCGCCGAAACGGCGCTTTCCTGTTAAGTACCTCTTGACAGGCATGCTATTCATTGTTTTCGACATTGAAATCGTTTCTTTCTATCCATTAGCCATCCTACTACGTCAGATTAAGCTGCTAGGATTGATTGAGTTGCTTATCTTCTTGCTGATCTTGATGATAGGCTATGTCTATGTATGGCGAAAGGGGGCATTTACATGGGAGTAAAAAACCCCTGGGAACCAGTACAGACGTTTTCGAATACCCAGACACCTCGCTTGCGGCGCGAACTACATGTGAAAAACGGCGAAGCAGGCATTCTCACAACGCAAGTGAGTAAGTTGATCGGTTGGGGGCGCAGTTCGTCGCTGTGGCCTGCTACGTTTGGTCTAGCCTGCTGCGCCATTGAGATGATGTCAGCAAGCGCTGACCGCTTTGATATCGCTCGCTTCGGCGCCGAAGTGTTCCGTGCCTCGCCGCGCCAGGCTGACCTGATGATTGTCGCAGGGCGGGTTTCCATCAAAATGGCTCCAGTGCTGCGACAGATTTATGACCAGATGCCGGACCCCAAATGGGTTATCGCAATGGGTGCCTGTGCCTCTTGTGGTGGTGTCTTTAACAACTACGCGATTGTGCAAGGGGTAGACAAAATAGTGCCTGTGGACGTATTCATCCCAGGCTGCCCGCCGACACCAGAGATGCTGCTCTATGGGTTCAATGAACTCCAGCACAAAATCCGCGAAGGTATTCCAAATCCTCCCGATCCCCTCAAGGCTAGCGGCATAAAGCTACAGGGGCCAATAGGGGAGGAATTGTGAGGCGATTCCAGAGCACTTTGATATTTATTTAAGGAACACCTATAGTATGGCTATAACAGCAACATCGACTGTAGCGATGGTACGGGAGAAATTCCCGCAGGCAGTGGTGGAAACAGTCGATTTTCGTGAAGAGCAAACAATAATCCTTTTACCAGAACACTTGATAGGGGTATGCGTGTATCTTCAGAAAAGCCTGCGCTACACCTTCCTTTCAAGTGTAACGGCAGTAGACTGGCTAGAGCGTGTACCGCGCTTTGACGTCGTCTATCACTTGCTGTCTATTCCCTACCAATGTGAATTGCGCCTGAAAGTACGCATCGGTAATCGCGGTGAGGAGCATCCCTCCGTGCCAACTGTCAGCAATATCTGGCCAGGTGCGAACTGGTATGAGCGAGAAGTCTACGATCTCTTTGGCATTACCTTTTCCGGCCATCCCGACCTGCGCCGTATTCTAATGCCCATTGACTGGACAACCCACCCGCTGCGTAAGGATTATCCTCTCACTGGCTTTGACCTGCCTGAGCCTCACTGGGGTGGCCAGGTACCATATGATACCGATCCCGGTGTTGGTAGTCAGACACTGCGTACACCCTACAGCCGCGAACTAAATGAAAGTCGTGCCAAAATCAGTCAGAACCAGGAGCCAGGAACCGAAAAGTAACTATGCAGAAGCAAGACATAGAAACACAATATAGCATAGAAGATAGCCAGCCCCTTGCAGATGGGCAGCGCGTCGACACCATGACCATCAATATGGGGCCACAGCACCCTAGCACTCATGGTGTGCTGCGCTTGATATTGACCATAGAGGGCGAAATAGTCGTCAAAGCTGTTCCCGACATTGGCTTCCTGCACACTGGCATTGAGAAGACAGCCGAGGCCAAGACCTATCACCAGGCGCTAGTGCTGACCGACCGCATGGACTACCTGGGACCTCTCAACAACAACCTGGGCTACTCGCTGGCTGTAGAGAAACTGCTGGGAATCGAAGACGAGATTAACGACAAGATTAAGTATGTGCGCGTGCTGCTCGCCGAGTTACAGCGTATAGCCAGCCACCTGGTCTGGCTGGGAAGCCATGCGCTCGACCTGGGAGCCATGAGTGTTTTCCTGTACTGTTTCCGCGAACGCGAAATGATCCTGGACATCTTTGAAGAGATTTCTGGTGTGCGCATGATGACCAGCTATATCTGCCCCGGTGGTCTACAGGCTGACCTGACTCCGGCTTTTGACGCCAAGGTACGCGCATTTACCAGCATCTTCCCCGCTCGCTTACAGGAGTACCACGACCTGCTGACCAGCAACCAGCTTTGGACGGAACGCACGAAAGGTGTGGGTATTCTGAGTGCGGAGGATGCAATTGCTTATGGCGCAAGCGGCCCTGTCTTGCGTGGAAGCAACGTCGTATGGGATATCCGCAAAGCATTCCCATACAGCGGATACGAAAAGTTTGATTTTGATATTCCAGTGGGCACCAACGGTGATGTCTATGACCGTTACCTTATACGGATGCTGGAGATGCAGCAGAGCCTGAACATTGTGAATCAGGCGTTAGAGGGAATGCCGGCTGGAGCTTATCGCGTTAATAATCCCAAGATCGCACCGCCGCCCAAGTGGCAGATTACCGGTAGTATGGAGGCGTTGATTCATCACTTCAAGCTCTATACTGAAGGCTATCGCCCGCCCAAGGGTGAGGTCTTTGTACGTACAGAGTCGCCCCGAGGAGAGCTTGGCTTCTACATCGTGAGTGATGGTTCAGCCAAACCGTATCGTATGCATGTGCGCGGCCCATCGTTCGCCAATCTTGAAGTATTACCGCTCATGATCGAGGGCGTATTCCTCTCCGACGTAGTAGCGGCGATTGGCAGTATTGATATTGTGCTTGGAGACGTTGATCGATGATCTCAGAACAGGCGAAACAGCGCATGCGTGACCTGGCCTCACGCTACCCGGTTGCACGTTCGGCCGTTATGCCCGCGCTTTATATTGCCCAACAAGAAGAAGGCTACATCACCCAGGAAGCGTTACAGGCGGTGGCCGAGGCAATTGGCTTAACCGTCGATGATGTTGAAAGTATAGCCACCTTTTATACCATGTACTATCAGCAGCCTCCTGGGAAAAAGGTCATTAAAGTTTGCACCAGTATCTCTTGTTATCTTCGCAACTGTGATGCGCTGGTGAGCCACCTCGAGCAAAGACTGGCTATTAAGCGTGGCGAGACGACCGCTGATGGCAATTACACATTAATGACAGCTGAATGCCTTGCCTCTTGTGGCACTGCCCCCGTACTCCAGGTCAATGATCAGTTTGTCGAGAATGTCACCCTTGAGATGGCTGACGCGCTGCTAGATGAGTGGGACAGGGAATTGAGCATGAAAAAACTTGAATCAAAAACGGAGATACCCTTATAAGGAATCCTGAGATATGTCAGAACTTATTCTCACAAAAGATATAGATGCCCCTGGTCTGGATACCCTTGATGGCTATCGTCAACACGGTGGCTACCAAGCGCTCGCCAAAGCTCTCAAAGACTACCAGCCTGGTGAACTGGTCGAGTTGGTCAAGAAATCTGGACTGCGTGGGCGTGGTGGAGCAGGTTTCCCTACTGGTATGAAGTGGAGCTTTCTCGCCAAGAATGACAAGACGCGCTACCTCTGCTGCAATGCTGATGAAAGCGAACCAGGCACCTTCAAAGACCGCATGATAATGGAGAAAAACCCTCATCAATTGGTCGAGGGAGTGATCATTACCAGCTATGCCTGCCGAATTTCGACCGCCTTTATTTATGTTCGCGGTGAACTGGCACTGGCAGGTGACCAGGTCGAGCGGGCCGTCAATGAAGCATATGCCGCGGGCTTGATTGGCAAGAACATCCTGGGCAGCGATTATACCCTCGACGTGATTGTGCATCGAGGAGCGGGCGCCTATATTTGTGGCGAAGAGAGCGCTCTGATGGAATCGCTGGAAGGCAGGCGTGGCTATCCACGATTAAAGCCACCTTTCCCGGCAGCGGTTGGTCTCTATGGTGGGCCGACAGTCATCAATAACTGCGAAACGCTCGCGACCATTCCTGCGATTGTGATGAATGGTGCGGAATGGTATGCCTCGTTTGGCACTGAAAAGAGCACTGGAACGCGTATCTTCTGCTTGAGTGGCCATGTCAAAAAGCCTGGCAACTATGAATTGCTCTTAGGCACGCCACTGCGCACCTTGATCTACGACGAGCGGTATGGTGGAGGTATCCTTGACGACAAGCAGCTCAAAGCAATCATTCCGGGAGGATCATCAACTTTCATACTCGGCGCCGATAAAGTAGATACTCCGCTCGACTTCGAGTCCGTCGCGGCGGCAGGTTCAATGCTTGGCTCTGGCGGAGTCATCGTCATGCACGAAGATACCTGCATCGTAGATGCCGTAGTGCGTATGACAGAGTTTTACCGCGACGAATCATGCGGTAAATGTACTCCCTGCCGCGAGGGAACATACTGGCTAACGGAGATTCTCCATCGTATAGAGCATGGTGAGGGCAAAGAAAGCGACATAGATCTGCTAATGGACGTTTGCGATAACATTAGCGGCAAATCCTTCTGCCCGCTGGGTGATGCTGCCACCAGCTCTATAACAAGTAGTATCAAGCTGTTCCGCGAGGAATATGAGTATCACATTCGAGAGGGACGATGCATGGTAGGCGCGCGGGCCTCCCTTGCGGTCACCCATTGAGCAACAAAGTGCCTACATCCTAAAGAGCGAAACAGGGTTCTTAGGGGCGTGGGGGTGTCCCCCACTTTCCCCCAAATCCCCCCGACGGATGGAGAGCCAAACATAAACGGTAATAAAACAGGGTTCTTAGGGGCGTAGCCCCTGAGCGGGGGCGTGGGGGTGTCCCCCACTCCCTCCACTCTTCTTTGCGGATGAAGACCCAAACATAAACGGTAATAATGATATGTCAGAAGAGAAAAAAGACGAACTTGTTAACCTGACGATTGACGACATCCCTGTCGCGGTTCCTCCGGGAACATTGGTCTGGGCGGCGGCACAACAAGCCGGCATCGAGATTCCTATCTATTGTTATCATCCCAAGATGCCGCCTCTAGGCGCCTGCCGTATGTGCTTTGTGGAGATTGAGAAGATGCCCAAGCCTCCACAGACAGCCTGTACAACCCCGGTCAGTGAAGGTATGATCGTCAATACCAAAACTGAAAAAGTAATCAAGGCACGTAAGGGCACGCTGGAATTTTTGCTGATCAATCACCCTCTCGATTGTCCTATTTGTGACAAAGGGGGGGAATGCGATCTGCAGGACTTCACTTTACGCCACGGGCCAGGTGGCACGCGCTTCGACCTGTACAAGCGTCATTATCCGAAACCCATTCCCGTCAGTGATAGGGTTATGCTTGACCGCGAACGTTGCATTTTATGCCAGCGCTGCACGCGCTTCAGTTCGGAAATCTCGATGGATAACGGCCTCGTGATGATCTCACGCGGCTATAAAATGGAAGTCGGCACCGCACCCGATCACGCCTTTGACTCGATCTTCTCTGGCAATACCGTGGAGATGTGCCCGGTGGGGGCGCTCACGGCTACTGCCTATCGCTTCAAGGCCCGTCCATGGGAGTTGAAGCACATTCCGAGTGTTTGTAATAACTGCAGCGTCGGCTGCAATGCCCGTATAGATGTACGTGTCGATAAGATTATGCGCCTGATGTCGCGCACCAACGACGCAATCGACGATGGCTGGCTGTGTGATCGTGGCCGTTGGGGCTTTGAGTTTGTCAATAATCCGCAGCGTCTGCGTACTCCGCTGATTCGACACAATGGCAAATTGGAGCCAGCAACCTGGGATCAGGCATTCTATTTGATCGCTTCACGACTCAGGAATATTGCTGATAAGTATGGAGCAAAGGCAATCGGTGGCATTGGCTCGACTCGCACCACGAATGAAGAAGCATATCTCTTCCAGAAGTTACTGCGCGAAGTCATTGGCACGCCGAACATCGATCATCATCATGGATATTTTCCTGATCCACGCGATCCATTGACGGGTAAACCCTGGATGATGACCAACAGCATCGCGGACATAGAGAAAGCTTCGCATATCGTGTTGGTTGCCGCCGATCCCTACCAGCGTCAACCCATCCTCAATCTGCGTATCAAGAAGGCTATGAAGGCAGGTGCCCAAATCTACATCGTAAACGAGGGCATGACGGAGCTTGATCCCTTTGCTGTGAGCAAAATTACTGTTCCTCAGAACGGCGTTGGTATAGCTGCGAAGATGCTTCTGAAGCATGTACTCAACAACGAGATAGTAAATCCTCACCAGTACGAAGATATACGGGCAAAGATACAGGGGGAAGACGAGAGTATTCGAGCATCCACAGAGATCTTTGGGCTTGAGACAACGACACAGCTACATCATCTTGCAGATGCCATTGCAGGTTCCAACCGAGCCATTATCCTTTATGATGAAATGGCTACCCTTGCTCCCAGCTGCCAGGACCTGGCATCTGATCTACAAGCGCTGGCTGTCATAACCGGTAACGTAAATCGCGTTGGCTCAGGCGTTGGCCCACTCGTCGAGGATGCCAATTCGCTTGGTGTACGTGATATGGGACTTCTGCCAGATGTTCTACCCGGCTATCAGGCCGCTTCGGAGAGTGGCTTGCCTTATTACGAGATGCTTAACAGCCCCGATATCAAGGCCTTGTACGTGATGGGCGCGAATCCAGCACGGCACCTGGCGGGTACCCTACCTGGCAGCCTGGAATTTTTAGTAGTACAGGATATTATATTGACAGAAACGGCCCAACAGGCCGATGTAGTACTGCCTGCGGTCACCTTTGCGGAAAAAGATGGCAGTATGACGAATATTGACCATCATGTGCAAGCTATTCGACATGCGTTGCGCCCACTGCCCGGGGCGAAGGCCGATTGGGAAATCCTTACAGCTCTTGCAAGGAACCTGGGCCAGAAGTGGAATTACAACAGCCCACAAGAAGTGTTGCGAGAGATCGCAGCTACCAACCCGTTCTATGCAGGGCTGACGTGGGAAGACCTGGGCGCGCAAGGGGTACGCACGCAGGAGCAGGAGGGACAGGGGAGAGCATTGTTGAGCAAAGCCAACATAGCGATGCGAGAGGGAAGGGCACATGCTTGATTTTCTCAATAACATTATTGTTGCCAGTGTAATCAAAGGCGCAATTGTCATCCTGGCGCTACTGACGGCCTTCGCCTATATGACACTGATCGAACGGCGCGTTGTGGCAAAAATCCAGGGTCGCCTTGGACCAAACCGTGCCGGCCCTTTCGGACTCTTCCAGCCTATAGCTGATGCCCTCAAGATGGCTTTCAAAGAACAAATCGTGCCATCACAAGCCAAAAAGGTGATCTATCTGATCGCACCCGTGATTTCCGTAGTAATTGCGCTTTGTGCCTTCGCTGTCGTACCTATCGGCAATAACTGGATTGATGGCAAGCATAGTGTCTGGGATCCTTTCATTGGCGATATCAATGTTGGCCTGCTGTGGATCCTCTCAATCTCATCACTGGCGGTGTATGGTATAGTTCTCGGAGGCTGGTCTTCCGGTAACCGCTACTCATTGCTGGGTTCATTGCGCAGCGCGGCCCAGATGGTCTCCTATGAAACAAGCCTGGGATTGGCCCTCAGCGGGACCTTGATGTGGGCTGGCACACTCAGCATGGTCGGCATTGTGCACTCGCAACTCAACCAGGGCATCTGGTTCATCTTCGCGCAGCCACTTGGCTTTGCGCTCTACTTCATTGCTGGCGTGGCAGAGGTGAACCGCGCCCCGTTTGACCTGCCGGAAGCCGAGCAGGAATTGACCGCAGGATACCTGACCGAGTACAGCGGCCTGCGCTGGAGCCTTTATCAGATGGCTGAATACATCAATATGATTACTGTCGGTGCCGTTGCCGCGACACTCTTCTTCGGTGGCTGGAGCTTTTTCGGCTTCGGCCTGGAGCGCATACCAGTCCTACCAATACTGATCTTTTCGATCAAAGTAGCAATTTTCCTCTTTGTGTTTATCTGGTTACGGGCTACTCTGCCGCGCATTCGCTATGATCACCTGATGCGCCTTGGCTGGACGCTACTGCTGCCACTGGCGGTGTTGAATATAGCTATCACCGCCACAGTAGTAGCTCTTAGTTGGCCCTGGTGGATAAATGGCCTTGCCGGCCTGGTCATTATCCTGGCCGTCTTATTCTATGAACGCCACCTAAACCTGCGAGCACAAACAATAATACCCGAAGAAAAGAAGGCGCTACCATCATCCGTACGCCTGGCAAAATTTCAAAAAGTAGTTGCAGAACAGTCTCCTGTGCAGGAGGCGAAAGTATCGTAAACTAAGTGTGTTGTGTTAGGCAAAGGGTGGGTGACTCTGGTATTATTTATTGCGTGCTGCTATTAAAGTCAGTCTTACTGGTCACTTAAGGAGGGAGAAAATGTCGACTTATAACTACTATGAAATATTAAGTCGAATTCAGAGTCTGACTCCAGTGGATCAACTCAGGCTCTTAGAGGATTTAGCAGCCATTATTCGTCAACAGGCTATGGCAGAGCCCCTCCATAGTTTCTTAGAATTAGAAGGGTTAGGCCAAGAAATTTGGAAAGGTATTGATGCACAGGAATACGTCAACCAGGAGCGAGATTCATGGAGTGGGTAACTTCGCTAAAGGGAAAGGTAGTTGGACTTGATACGTCACCTATCATTTACTTCATTGAGAGACATCCGCTCTATGTAGATATGATGCGCTCCTTCTTCCAAGCAGTACAGAGAGATGAATGCGCCGTAGTGACATCTACGATGACTCTACTTGAAACACTCGTAATGCCATTTAAACAAGGTAATATAGAATTGGCCCACCAATACCGTAATATTCTTTTCAAGACAAGGGGGCATACGACTTTTTGGCTCTCTCCAGCTATTGCGGAAGAAGCGGCGCGACTGCGAGCATCTTATAACATTCGCACGCCCGACTCCATTCAGCTAGCCACAGCTATATTTGGGGGAGCCTCATTCTTTCTAACGAATGATACTCGTTTACCATCGTTACCAAACCTAAAAACGTTAGTGTTAGACGATCTGAAAAAGGACTCTGAGGAATAAACCATGTCATTCGACATCATCAAGGGTATGGCAACAACCCTCAAAAATATAGGTAAGAAACCAACCACCGTCTCCTACCCGGAAGAGGAGCGTGAGTTACCTGCGCGTTTCCGCGGACGACACGTATTACACCGTTACGAAAATGGCCTGGAGCGCTGTGTTGGCTGCTATCTCTGCGCTGGTGCCTGTCCCGCCGATGCAATCTACATCGAGGCCGAAGAAAATACGGAGGAGAATCGCGTCTCACCAGGAGAGCGCTACGCCAAAGTCTTTGATGTGAACCTGCTGCGCTGCATCTTCTGTGGCTACTGTGAGGCCGCCTGTCCCACGGGAGCCATTACATTGGAACCCATATATAAACTGGCTTCATTCTTTCCCGAAGACATGGTGTATCACAAAGAGCAATTGCTTGAGCCCGCAGGACAGGCAACAGTTGGCTCGAGTACCGCATGGTTTGAACCACCTCCGCCAGAAGCTGCGCAACCTGTACCCCAGGTACGGCACCTGTTTGATGGATCACAGGCCAGCGCCGCCGCCGTAGGCCTGGGTGATCTTCCTACTGAAGAGCCAGTATTGCTGGTAAACGAGGAGCAAGACGAAGACAGGAGGCAGTTCGAGCGAGGGAAGGACGGGGAGCATGTATGATTGATACACAATTACTCTCATTCTTTGTGCTGGCAGTTGCCAGCATCGCTTCTGCTATAGGGGTAATCAGCTTTAGGAATGCCGTGCACAGCGCATTGAGCTTGATCCTTACCCTGCTGTTCCTGGCGCTCTTTTATCTGCAATTGGGTGCGATGTTTATCGCCGTCGTGCAGATCCTTATCTATGCAGGCGCAATCATGGTCTTATTCCTCTTCGTGGTGACAATGCTGGCATCCGAAGAAAGCGATACACGATTGCCTGACCGCATGCCCTGGCAGCGCGGCATCGCCGCCACACTTGGTTTGATACTTGTAGGCGCGTTGAGCTACCTGCTCTTCACCGGTACTGCCATCGATGCCAGCGCGAAGGCCAGTGGAGGGAACCGTCTCTCACTTGTAGTAACAAGCCAGGGTGATACCCAGGCATTTGGCCTGGCGCTTTTCCACGGCTTCGCTTTTCCTTTCGAGGTAACCAGCCTGTTGATTGTCGTGGCGATTTTGGGTGCAATGGTACTGGGCAGAAAAGGGTAAATTGGAGGAAACATATGTCAATACCTGTTTCATGGTATCTAATTGTTAGCACCATCATTTTCACCTTAGGCGTGACAGGCGTGCTTATCCGGCGCAACCCATTGATTATTTTTATGTCGATTGAACTGATGTTGAATGCCGTTAATCTCTCGTTTGTGGCCTTTTCTCACTACCTCGACTCGGTGGATGGACAGATGTTTGTCTTTCTCGTCCTGACCGTTGCCGCGGCAGAGGTAGTTGTGGGGCTGGCTATCATCGTCTCTATCTTCCGCACCCGCCGCAACATCGATGTTGATGATATGAACGTATTGCGAGGCTAGTTGATTATGACAAATTTGACTCCATGGGTGTTATTGATGCCTTTGCTCGGGTTCATCATCCTTGGTTTGACCGGGCGGGTATTGTCGCGTACAGCAATACTGGCGGTGGCACTTGGAGCCTGTGGCCTGGCCTTTTTACTCGCTGCTTTCAGCTTCTTCTCTATGCTGGGTACGACACCAGCATCGGCACGCTTCAGCGATCAAGTATTCTATACCTGGGTAAACTCTGGCGTGACTACAGGCAATGCTCCACTCACCATTAGTTTTGGATTGCTCTTTGATCCCCTTTCAGCAACCATGTTAATGATAGTTACAGGTGTGGGTTTCCTTATACACATATACTCAGCAGGATATATGGAAGACGATCCAGGCTTCTGGCGCTTCTTCTGTTACATGAACTTTTTTATTTTTGCGATGACACTGTTGGTCAGCGCAGATAACTTCCTCTTCCTGCTCGTAGGTTGGGGGCTGGTTGGCCTCGCTTCGTTCCTGCTGATTGGCTTCTGGTATCAACGACGCACGGCTGTTGCGGCAGCACAAAAGGCCCTGGTTATCAACATCATCGGCGACTTCGGCCTATTGATCGCGATCTTCCTCATCTTCAAGCATTATGGAGCACTCAACTACTTTACGAATGGCAATGGCACCATAGGCGTCTTCAACCAGGTAACAGCGGGAGGCATTCCTACCATATCTACAACCATTATTTGTCTGTTCCTCTTTCTCGCCTGCACAGCCAAATCGGCGCAGTTGCCCCTGTACATGTGGCTCCCAGATGCTATGGAGGGTCCCACACCCGTCAGCGCGCTCATTCATGCTGCAACAATGGTTACGGCCGGTGTGTACCTTGTGGCTCGCGCCAATCCTCTCTTCCAGGTATCGCCTACTGCCTTGATCATTGTCGCAGCCATTGGTGGCGTTACTGCGCTTTTCGCAGCTTCGATAGCTGTGTTCCAATTGGACATTAAACGTGTACTGGCCTATTCAACCATCAGTCAGCTCGGGTATATGTTTATGAGCGAGGGGGCTCACGATTACAGCGCGGGCATATTTCTCCTGACCACGCATGCCTATTTCAAAGCGCTGCTCTTCCTGGCCGCGGGTGCGGTCATCCACTCACTTGGTGGCGAGCAGGACATGCGCAAGATGGGTGGCCTACGCTATCGCCTGAAAATAACCTTCTGGACATTTTTGATCGGGGCGCTGGCGATTAGTGGAATACCGCCACTTGCAGGATTCTGGAGTAAAGACGAGATTCTCAGCTCAGTGTTGGCATATGCAACCTCAAGTGGAGGTCCAGTTTTCTATCTACTTTGGGGCATCGGCGTGCTTACAGCCGGATTGACTGCTTTCTACATGTTCCGGCTCTTCTTTGGTATCTTCGCAGGGGGTTATCGAGGAACTGGGCCCGCTGAACATGCCGAGGACGAGGAGGAAGAGGAGGAAGGCATAAAACATGCTCACCAGCCCAGGAGCGATGACGACATCTATGAATCTCCGCCTGTTATGACGGTTCCGATGATTATCCTGGCCGTGCTTTCTGTAATTGGTGGTTTCGTCGGTTCGTTCGCACTGTTTGGCAAATCAACCTGGCAGCCGCTTACAACCTTCCTGGAACCTGTCTTCACGAATCCGCAATGGACAAATGTCCCTGTAGCGGCACCTGTGGCCTCATTATCACTCCAGTGGCTATCCACGGGTTTAGGTGTTGGGCTTGGCCTGCTGGGCATTCTGGGCGCCTGGGCATTGTATCGAGATGGCTTCTACTATAAAGAAAACAATAACCCGCTCTACCAGTTGGTGCTGCATAAATACTATGTTGATGAGTTCTTCATCCTGGTGCTTATTCGACCCATTCTTTGGCTTGGTCGGACAGCATCTCGCTTACTCGAACGCGATGCCCTCGATGGTGGCAGTCGTGGAGTTGCGCAGGTCTTCACGGGTACAAGTGGATTGTTGCGTCGTTTGCAAACTGGCTATATGCGCAATTATGCCCTGGCGATCTTACTCGGTGTAGTACTGATTATCATCTATTACGCGGTGAGGGGGTAGAGGCATGTTTCCTTTATTATCGCTCATCACCTTCCTTCCTTTATTAGGAGGAATTGCCATACTGTTCTTCCCCAGGGAACGACCGAATCTCATTCGCTGGACGGCTTTAGGTGTTGCGTGGGTAGATTTTATGATCGTTCTGGGTTTAATGCTAGGCTTTTCACAGGCTAATCTGGCTGTCAGTTCAACCATTGTCGGCTCAAGCCCAACCAGTACATTCTTTTCTAATGTCAATGAGCAAATGACCTGGATTTCTACGCCAGGCTTCACCCTCAACTACAGCCTGGGTGTTGATGGCATCAGCCTCTTGCTCGTTGCGCTTACAACGCTATTAACAGTGGTATGCATCGGGGCTTCGTTCCGCGTAGAGCAAAAGATCAAGAACTATATGGCCTTTATGCTGCTATTGGAGTGCGGCATCATTGGCGTCTTTCTCTCCACCAACCTCTTCCTGTTCTATATCTTCTGGGAACTCATGCTGATACCGGCCTATTTCCTGGTTGGAAGTTGGGGAGGCGAGCGTCGTATCTACGCGGCAATCAAGTTCGTGCTTTATACCTCGGTCGGAAGCCTGTTGATGCTGGCTGGCGTCATCGCATTAGGCTATTATCACCAGCTGCTAGCAGGTGGCGCCTACACACTAGACCTGGCAACCCTGCTCAACGGCAAACTTGCTCCTACTATTCAACTCTGGCTCTTCCTGGCCTTTGCCGCGGCTTTCGCCGTAAAAGTGCCGTTCGTGCCGTTCCATAGCTGGTTGCCTGATGCCTATAGTGAAGCACCTGCTCCGGTGACAGCCATGCTGGCGGGGGCAATGTCGAAGACCGGTGCGTATGGTTTCCTGCGTTACTGCATACCGCTCTTCCCCAATGCAGCACATACGCTTGCTCCGCTCGTCAATGTTTTAGCGGTAATCGCTATCCTCTACTGTGCTTTGTTGGCACTGGTGCAGACCGATATCAAGCGTTTGCTCGCTTACTCCAGTATCAGTCATTTGGGCATCGTCATGTTGGGTATGTTCGCTTTCAACATCCAGGGTGTCGAGGGATCAGTCTTGCAAATGGTGAATCATGGCATCACAATCGCTGCCCTCTTTCTCATCGTCGGCTTCATTGAAGCGCGAGCTGGAACACGCCGCTTAAGCGACTTTGGCGGACTGGCTATACGTATTCCTGTGTTCGCAACCGTCATGCTGATTGCCTGCCTCTCATCACTTGGCCTGCCCGGACTGAACAGTTTCGCTGGTGAGTTCCTGGCCTTTCTCGGCGTCTTCCGCAGCAGCACGATCTTTGGCCTGCTAGGCACAGCCGTGATTGTCCCTGCCGCCTGGTACATGATTCGTCTCTTCGAGGGTATGATGGAGGGGCCCCGTCAGACAGAAGGTGTGGTAGCCTCCCTCTTGCGTAAAGGCACGCTCAGTGATATACAATTAGGCGAATTCATGACGATCTTGCCGCTACTTATCTTGATCTTTTACATTGGCATCCAACCGTATCCACTGACCTTTTTGATGGAGCCATCAATAGTGAACACACTACAAAACTTTACAAGCGCGTTGCTTAAGTAACGACGCTATCATAGTATGGTAGGGGGCGACCCTCGCGGTCGCTCTGGGGGTTGTCTATGTCGTTCACATATACCGTATCTGCCGCCGATTGGGCGCGTATCGCACCAGAACTGGTGCTGGCAGCCTTTGCGCTGCTGGTCCTCATGGTCGATCTACTGCTGCCACAACCAGGCAAAAATCAAAAAGGCAGCGCAAACTTCTTAATTTTGCCCATATTGAGCCTCCTTGGACTTGTCGGAGCTATTGCAGCAACCATCATCCTCTATATTTTTGGGGATCACCAACCTGCCTTTAATCAGATGATTGGCTCTGATCAAGGGTCGCTCTATGCATATATCATCATCTTGAGCGCCAGCTTGCTGGGCATACTCCTCTCACCCGTCTATCTGAAACGCCTGAATCTTATGCACCAGGGTGAATACTACGCTCTGATGCTGCTCGCTACGATCGGCATGATGATTATGGCAGCAGCCATCAGCTTCCTGACAGTCTTCCTGGGCCTGGAAATGCTCTCGCTAGCGCTGTACATTCTATGCGGCTTTGCCACACGACGCAGCAGTTCCCAGGAATCCGGCATGAAATATTTCCTGCTCAGTTCGTTCGCATCGGCTTTCCTGCTCTATGGCATTGCTCTAATTTACGGCGCGACGGGGAACACCTCATTTGCTGGTATACATAGCTTTCTGATAGCTCATATACCCAATACCCACTCTCTTGTCACAGGTGTGGGTTATCAAATACCAACACTCCTCCTCATAGGTATGGGCCTGCTGATCGTTGGCTTTGCCTTCAAAGTTTCAGCAGTACCCTTCCAAGCCTGGACTCCTGATGTCTACGATGGCGCACCTGCCCCTGTGACCGCGTTCATGTCCGTTGGCACCAAGGCAGCCGCACTGATCGCCTTCGCGCGTGTCTTCGATGTCGTGCTACCTGTAGTCAAGCCAGATTGGGAACCTGTAGTATGGGCCATCGCCATTCTAACGATCGTTGGCGGTAATATACTGGCGCTCGTGCAGACCAACGTCAAACGCATGCTGGCCTACTCCAGCATAGCGCACGCTGGCTACCTCCTAATAGGTGTTGTAGCAGGTGGTGCCGTCGGGCTTTCCGCCATCCTCTTCTACCTACTTTGCTATACATTCATGAACCTGGGAGCTTTCGGCATAGTCTCCGTCCTGGAGCGTGCCGACAATACAGGCAGTAGTCTGAACGAGATACGCGGCTTATGGTATCGTCAACCACTGCTGGCTGGTCTCCTGGCATTCTTCATGCTGGCACTGGCTGGCTTCCCACCCATGGCAGGTTTCGCGGCTAAATACTACATATTTTATGCGGCCTTGCAGAGTGGTCATCCCGAACTCTTGATTATCGGCGTACTAGCCAGTGTGCTGGGCATGTATTACTACCTGCGAGTCATTGCCGCCATGTTCATGGAGAGAGAAGCAGCCGCGGTAGCCACGGCAGCGACAACTGCACCCACGCCTGTTCCTGGCAAGCGCACCTCCACAAAATTGAGTAATGCTGGTGCTGGCACAGCTACAGCGGTAGCAGTGAAGTCATCACCAAAGACAAATGTTGCAGTTGAGAAGGCTGTTGAACAGAATGTGGTGGTAATCGGTTGGACGACATGGGCAGCGCTTGGTATAGCTGCAGTGGGGACACTGGCAATGGGTACATTATTACCGTTCTGGCTGGTTGACCTGGCGCTACAGGCAGCAAAAATGATGATGATGTAAGGGAGATCTTAACTAGTTTAAGGTTTCTCTGGCCGCCTGGGGCGGCCAGAGATTAAAACAATTACTACATCATACCACCCATGCCACCCATACCACCCATGCCACCAGGCATAGCAGCAACGCCTTCCTCTTCTGGCGCATCCGTAATCAGCGTATCGGTAGTGAGGAACATACCAGCGATACTGCCAGCATTCTGCAAGGCAGAGCGTGTCACCTTGACAGGATCAATAATACCTGCTTTGAACATATCAACGTATTCGCCTGTCAGCGCGTCAAAGCCGTGTCCACGAGGGCTCCTGCGTACATCGGCGACCGTAATGGCTCCATCGCTTCCGGCATTTTCAGCAATCTGGCGCAGGGGCTCCTCGAGCGCGCGGTGCAAGATGTTCACACCTGTTTGTTCGTCACCTGCTGCGACCTGTACCTTATTCAGCGCGGGGATCGCATGAACCAGTACGGAACCGCCACCGGCCACAATACCCTCTTCAATAGCAGCGCGTGTAGCGGAAAGAGCATCCTCTACGCGATGCTTCTTCTCTTTCAGTTCCACCTCGGTAGCAGCGCCCACCTTAATCACGGCAACGCCACCGGCCAGCTTGGCCAGGCGTTCTTGCAGCTTCTCGCGGTCATAGTCGCTCGTGGTCTCTTCAATCAATGCGCGAATCTGCCGCACGCGAGCCTGGATATCCTCTTCTTTACCAGCGCCCTCCACAATAGTCGTGGTGTCCTTGTTAGCCGTCACCGTGCGAGCGCGGCCAAGGTCGCGCAGCGTTGTATTCTCCAACTTGAGGCCCGTCTTCTCAGTGATGACCTTGCCACCCGTCAGAATGGCGATATCTTCCAGCATAGCCTCGCGGCGGTCGCCAAAACCAGGAGCCTTCACCGCCAGGACATTAAAGCTACCGCGTAGCTTGTTGACAACCAGTGTTGCAAGCGCTTCGCCGTCCACATCCTCAGCAATGATCACCAGTTCTTTGAGGCCAGTCTGTACGACTCGCTCCAACAATGGCAGAATGTCCGCAATCGCGCTAATCTTCTTGTCGGTAATCAACATGTAAGGATTCGAAAGATCGGCCTCCATGCGATCCATATTGGTGGCCATGTAGGCAGAGATATAGCCGCGATCAAACTGCATGCCCTCGGTGTATTCTTTCTCCATCGCCAGGCCGCGGCCCTCTTCCACGGTGATGACTCCATCCTTGCCAACTTTATCCATAACCTCGGCGATTAACGAACCAATCTCAGGATCAGCCGCCGAGATCGAAGCAACCTGGGCAATCTCTTCCTGCGTCTCAACCTGCTTGCTCATCGACTTGATCTCGTCGATAACAGCCTCAACGCCTTTCTCCAGGCCTTTGCGCAAGATCATCGGATTTGCGCCTGCCGCCAGGTTCTTCAGTCCCTCGGTAATAATCGCCTGTGCCAGTACTGTAGCGGTCGTGGTTCCGTCACCAGCCACGTCATTCGTCTTGGTCGCCACCTCTTTAAGCAACTGGGCGCCCATATTCTCAAAGGCATCGGGCAACTCGATTTCACGAGCAATGGTTACGCCATCGTTCGTGATTGTCGGTGCGCCAAACTTCTTATCCAAAACCACGTTGCGGCCCTTTGGCCCCAGTGTAACTTTTAATGAACCAGCAAGCACATCCATTCCCTTCTTAAGGGATTGACGCGCCTCCGCATCAAAAAGCAGTCTCTTTGCCACTTAACGTACTCCTAACTAAACTACTCAACAATACCCATAATGTCGCTTTCGCGCAGAATCAAATATTCTTCGCCATCCAACTTGAATTCGGTACCAGCATATTTAGCAAACAGCACCTTTTGTCCAACGCTCACCTCGGGCTCCGTGCGCTTGCCATTATCCAACACCTTACCTGGTCCAACTGCCAAAACCTCCCCCTCCTGGGGCTTCTCTTGCGCGGTATCCGGCAACACAATGCCAGTCTTCGTGACGCTTTCGCGAGACAGCGCCTTGACCACCACGCGGTCCCCCAGCGGTCGAATCTTTACGCTCACTGTGGTCATACACCAAATTCTCCCTATTTTTTCAGCTATGAGTCTACTCAAAACTCGTTCCAAATTTTAGCACTCTCAATATGAGAGTGCGAACCTGCTATATCATACACCATTAGAGCCACGGCTGCAAGAGGATTTTTGCCTTTTGATGACCAAAAATAACATGTCATATTTCATCCTCCTGTGGTACAATAGCGTCGACCTTATTTATGGCATACACGAATCATCAAACAGGTTGAGAGTGGCTCCTACCCTCCATGAATGGGGAAGCCAATCCATCCCTATATGGTAGGCATACACCTCGCGGTCGCCTTGAAGTGGGTAGCCTGTGCGATGCGCGAATCAGCTCACCTTCATAAATAATTAGGAAAAATAACGATGTTGGAACAAACAGACCTATTAGCCGGACTTAACGAACCACAAAAGCAAGCCGTTACAACCACCGAAGGTCCCGTCCTCATCCTGGCGGGACCAGGCAGCGGCAAAACTCGCGTTATCACTCACCGCATTGCCTATCTCGTGCAACACAACCATGTGTCGCCCTGGCGCATCCTGGCTGTTACCTTCACAAATAAAGCCGCCAAAGAGATGCGCGAGCGCCTTGAAAAGCTCGTAGGCATCAACGAGTCTAAAGAAATGACTATCGGCACCTTTCATGCCATTTGCGCCCGCATACTGCGTGTTGAAGCCGACTATCTTGCGCCCCTGGGACTCAATAAATCTTTTGTGATCTTCGACACCGATGACCAGGCCACCCTCATCAAGCAGGCCATCAAAGCATTGAACCTCGACGAGAAACAATACAGGCCGATAACCATCCAGGCCATGATCTCACGCGCTAAAAATGATTTGCAGAGCCCGGATCAAATGGCCGAACAGGCCGCGAAATTTCTTGAAGAAGTGGCGGCCCGCGTCTACAAGCAATACCAGAAGCTCTTACGCGCCAATAACGGCGTCGATTTCGACGACTTGCTCATGCTGACCGAACAACTGTGGCGGCACGAACCCGAAGTGCTCCGCAAGTACCAGGCTCGCTGGCACTATATCCACGTCGACGAATTCCAGGACTGCAACCTGCCGCAATACAAGTTGATACGCTTGCTTGGATTCGGTACGGACGAACGACATGAAGGACTGGGCAATGTCTGCGTCGTAGGTGATGACGACCAGATGATTTACACCTGGCGCGGTGCCAGCTCTGAGAACGTACTGCGCTTCGAGCGCGATTTTCCTCATACCAGAATCGTCATGCTGGAACAGAACTACCGCTCGACCCAGACCATTCTCGACGCCGCTCAGAACGTCGTGCAGCGCAATCGACTACGCAAGGACAAGCGCCTCTGGACAGCGCTCGGTACAGGCGAGAAAATTATCCTGCACGAGGCTTATAATGAGGAAGAGGAAGGGCTCTTTACGGCCCGCGAGATCAAGCGCCTGCAGGCACGCGGCGACATTGATAAGCTCGGCGATGTTGCTGTCATGTATCGCACCAACGCGCAGTCCCGCGCCCTGGAAGAGCAGTTCCTGCGCGCCAATATTCCTTATAAAGTCATTGGCAGTCGCAAGTTCTATGAACGTAAAGAAATCAAGGATATGCTGGCCTACTTGCGCCTGTTAGCCAATCCCTACGATGACCTGAGCATGCAGCGTATCATCAATGTGCCTAATCGCAAAATAGGGCCTAAAACGTTGGGTGAGCTACAACACTGGGCCGACGAAAGACACATCGCGCTCTACGATGCCATTCAGCAGGTTAATGAACATCCCACACTCTCTAAGGCGGCAAAAACCGCTTTATCAGGCTTTGGATATCTGCTGGTTGACCTGAACAAGGCCATTGAGGAACTGCAATTGCCTGAACTGCTTGAGCGTATTGCCGAACGCAGCGGCTACGGCCCCGAACTGCGCGAGACTCCCGAAGGTGAAGAGCGCTGGAGCAACGTGCTGGAACTGCGCCGCGTAGCCGAAGACTACTCAGAGATCGAGACACGCACAGCGCTCGAACTGTTCCTGGAGAACGTCGCGCTTGTCGGCGGTGCAGATACCACGCAAACCGGCGAGGAAGGCACACTAATAAAGGAAGAGCATAACGATGCTGTAACCTTGATCACACTGCATGCGGCCAAGGGATTGGAATATCCTGTGGTATTTATTGTCGGCATGGATGAAGGCTCCTTGCCCCATGCGCGTTCGGTCGATAAACCAGAGCAATTGGAAGAGGAACGCCGCCTGGCCTACGTTGGCTTTACTCGCGCCATGCGCCGCCTCTACCTCGTGCGAGCATACCGGCGTTCCTCCTTTGGCGAAAGCCAGGTAACCGAGCCATCACGTTTTCTTGATGATATTCCCCTGGACCTCGTATCAAGTCCCGGTTCGGGCAGTTCTCAACAATCCGCTGGCTTGCGTGCAGCTGTGAATCGGCGCAGCAGTATGGACGATGACTACAACCAGGATACTTACTCATCGCGTGAGACTGGCCGCGTTTTCGGCTCAGGCAAACCCCAGGTGAGCAGTCGATCCTCACAACGGACGACCCACCCATCATCCTACACAGCCCCACAAGCATCATCAACTCCAAAAACACCCCCTCCAGCACCAGCACCAACCAAACCAAAGGACCAGCAGTACAAGCCCGGTGACAGGGTGCGCCACGATAGATTCGGCGATGGCATCATCCTAAAAAGCGAAATGGAACAAGACACCGAGTTCGTAGAAATCCAATTCCAGGGCAAACACGGCAAAAAACGCCTCAGCATGGACTTCGCCAAACTTGAGAAAATATAAATGTTCCATCCCGTCCCAAAAAGTACCATCCCCCAGGCTCCCCATGCCTGTTTGCCCCGAAAGGTCGGCAGGTTGCGTTGATTTGTTTCAGCAAGGCTTTTCTTTCTCATTGACCGGAATTTGGGGAGGCATTTTTTAATGATTTCATTGTATATTTCTGTGCATGTACGACGCGCATTTGCCTGCATTCTACTCACTTTGGCAAGTGCGCTCGTAATAGTGGGCTGTACGCCGCCGTGGCAGCATGGCAATGCTTCCGCTGCACCTGGGTTAGGTCCGAAACCCACAGCGCAGCAGGTACTCAGCACAATACAGAAGAACTTCCGCTCGGTTACTACCTTCCATGTCGTTATGAAGGTAGAAAACCTGGGCAAAGCATCTGGAAGTCAGATACAAATTCGCTCTGCCGATGGCGATGTGATTATGCCGGACAAAGTTAAGGCCCAGGCCAATGTACTTTTCTCCGGCCAGGTTGTCACAATTAAACTCGTCAGTATCGGCAATACCCAATATATCACCGATCCCATTACAGGACAGTGGCGCGTCGTCAAGGGCGTGTTGAATGCCAGCTCGCTTACGAATCCTGATACCGGCATTATCTCTCTCGCAAGTAAACTACAAAACGTAACCGGGCCTACCGATGATATCGTCAATAGCGTACCATGCTGGCGCGTCAAAGGGCTGCTACCAGCGAAAAATCTCTCGTTCTTAACAGGTGGAGGAGTTCCTGCCGGCACAATGCTACAAACGAGCGTATGTGCTGGGAAAGCCGACGGCTTGCCCTACCAGCTAAGTGTAGTTGGCCAGGCAGCCAAAAGTGACACCCAGCAAACCTCGCGTTCTTTTACCATCTCGAAGTATAACGAGAATATTACGATTAAAGCTCCACAGATTTAATGCTCTTATCTTTTTTTCGGGGGTCAAATGTACACATTAGAAGACGACCAGGAGACATCCGCGAGCCTGCGTAAACGCGACTTCGTAAACACACCCAACGCGTCTACGCCGGAGGCCCCGGAGGAACAGGGCACGGGAGGAAGTAACGCTCCAGCGTCTACAAGTACCTCGCTTGCCCACCGCCTCTCTCCGCAACAGATCACGAGTTCGTTCAAGAAACTTACAACACCCAAACAAACCATAGTCAGCAAGCGCGACAAGCACATAGCGCTGGCCGCGCTCACTATCGCCTGTATCGGCGTCTTTTTCACGGCGCTCGACCAGACCGTTGTTGTGACCGCGCTGCCAAAAATCATTGCCGACCCGGGCATCAACATCTCGTTCACGCAAATTGACCACGCCGCGTGGATCATCAGTGCGTATCTGCTGGGGTTTATTATCGCCATGCCGCTCATGGGACGGGTATCCGACATTTTCGGACGCCGCCGCATCTTCTTGCTCTGCTTGAGCATTTTCGGCATTGGCTCCATCTTTTGCGGCCTCGCTCCAACACTTGGCCAGGTTTCAGACCTCAGCTTTCTGAGTAGTTTCGGAATCGATACTTCCTCGCCCGGCCTCATTTGGCTGATCTCCGCCCGCTTCGTCCAGGCTATCGGCGGTGGCGCGGTTGTGCCAGTGGCGATCGCTATTGTAAGCGACTTCTACGGCCAGGAGCGGCGTGCGTTGGCCCTGGGTATTATCGGCGCAGTCACCGAAGCTGGTGGTGTGCTCGGCCCATTGTATGGTGCGCTCATCGTGCAGCACCTGGGCTGGGTATATATCTTCTATCTCAATGTACCGATTGTCTTAGTGTTGATGGTTGGCGCATGGTTTCTTATTCCCAAGGGAACGCGCTTGCAAGAAGGCATCGACTGGCTGGGCGCAATTTTGTTGGGGCTGATGCTCACATGCCTGAGCCTCGGATTGGCCCAGCAAGGTACAGAACTTGGCCCAACGGCGGTGAACGGGGCTACGCCGCAAAATAATCCCGTCTCGTTGATCCTGGCCGCCGTTTTCTTGCTCGCCTTTATACTAGTTGAGTGCATACCGCGCTGGCACGTACCTGGCCTGTCGCTTTCTAAGCGCTTCCCTTACTTGCGTATTGGACTTGTTGAGCAGACCCGCTGGCCAGTGGTCGACCTGTCGTTGTTCAAACGATTTCCATTCAGCGCCAGTTCATTAGTCAGCCTGTTCGTAGGTGCTGCGCTCATTATCGCCATGGCCGATATCCCTCTTTTCGTCAATACTGTACTCAGCAAGCAGATAAATGAAGCGGATATGCCCCTCGTCAGTGGACTTGCGCTGCTCCGTCTCACTGCCATGATTCCTGTCGGTGCCTTCCTTGGTGGCTGGCTCTCGGGTCGCATCTCCTGCCGCTTTACAGGTGTGCTCGGCTTGCTCTTCGTAGCAGCGGGCTTCTACCTGATGAGTCGCTGGCCCATGAATGTCAACTGGACTCAAATTACCATCAGCACAGTCACTACGGGCTTTGGCTTTGGCCTGGTGATCGCACCTATCAGCACGACGGCCATAAACGCCGTGCGAGCAACACAGGCAGGTATGGGCGCTGCTATCGTGACTTCATTGCGTATGGTGGGCATGATGCTCGGCCTGGCAGCATTAACGTCCTGGGCTTTGGCCTATTTCAAGCACCTGGCCTCGCAGTTCCCCTCGCTCCCGGCGACGGCTACAGCGGATCAGTTCTCGAAGTGGTCCCAGGATTACGCTAACCACCTGATTAATTCGGCGCATAGCGTTTATAGCGCTGTGTTCTTCGCAACCATGATACTTTCTCTTATTGCGATTATCCCTGCCATCTTCTTGTGGGGAAACAAACCAGCGGTAGAAGCGCAGGAAACGACTACAGCTACTACCGGCTCTCTGGAAACTACACCTACAGGCCCGCTAGAAACGACTCCGCCAGACCCCGATCCACATGCAGATGAGACACTTGCAGTCGCTACTCCGGCCGCGGGAACATTTCTTGCCAACGCGGAAGTGATGGATAATGTTTCCCTGGGTGAACCACCTCCTGTTCCACCCTCGACTGGTGATGATGGCAGTGACGGCAATAGTAGTCGCGGGCCTCGAAATCGCCGTCGTTTGCTCATCACCATTGCAAGTATTCTGCTCATATTGTTGTTAGTACTTGGAGGCGTATTTGCCGCCTTTATGTGGCAATCGTCCGGCAATAATACAGCCGGTTCATCATCCAATTCAGGGGCAGGCTCAAGCGCTACGGCCACACCTATCTCAGGGCCGCGCATGATGGAACTCGCCTTGGATCAAGGAGCTCTTAGCTCGCTCTTCGTCTCGCAACTCGGTCTGAATCAGGGGACGCTGACAGACATGAAAGTTATCCCTGAGCCGAACGACGGCCTTGTTCTCAGCCTGAACCTGCATATCGACGCCAGCGGCATTCACCGTATCATGCCCATCGAGTTGGATAGCACGATCGGAGTTAATCAGCAACAGAACATTGTGCTACATGTACTGCACCTGAAGCGCGATGGCTTAGATGCAGGCCCCACAGCTGCCACACGCATGGAGCAAGCATTGAATCAGTTACTGCTAAACTCGCTCATGCCTTCGCTACACAATCAACTCAAAAGCGCGAAGATCATCTCTGTGCACACCAGCACATCAATCGGATGCGCTAGCGGGACCGAAATGCTCGTGCTGTTGATCCAGGCACCACCCATCGAGGGTATTGCCGCACAACCCACCCCAACAGCATTCTGCTTTAAAGGCCCCACCGATATCAACAAGCTATTACCGGGCTAGGCCAAGAGATAGGAGAAACACATGAAGAACTTACGATTTATACGCACGGGATGGATTCTGGTGCTGGCAGTATTCGTCCTTGGAGCAGCTTTTATGACCCCTGCGCTGGCATCCAACAACACCGCACATCACACCACACAAAGCCAAACAGCGCAACGAGCAAACGGCTCATCGCTGAACGCAATCATTTATCTTACAACGCGTAGCCTGGCATCAACCTTTCAAAGCCGTATCGCGCAACAGGTTCCTATAACCTTCAATAATGCCATAGCGAACATGGTAAGCAAACTGCCCAGGCAAGATCAGGGCTGGGCCAGCGAGATGGCAACAACACTCATTCAGCCATCAGCGACCCTGGTCAGCTTTGTACCACAACAGGGCGGACTTGCCATGACCCTGCGTTTGAGCCTCTATCCAGGCGATCCCAAAGCGATCACTTCTAGTATGCTCATCAGTTTCCACGTGGAAAATTCGTCTACAGTGCAGGTGATCGCATCTCCTCTAAACGGGGGGCCAACCCTTTTTACTGGTCCACTCTCAACTTTTCAATTTCCTCTTGGCGTACTGAATTCGATTAAATCCACACCCGCCTGTGGCAGTGCGGGCCTGGCAATGAACTTGCAATTTCCTATATCATTAGGACAGGCCCAGGTGCAGGCATCCTCTCAGGTACAACATTTCGCCTCGAACCTCTCCGCTAACAGCAACGCTCAGTTAACGACCAGCCTGAGCGCCAGAACAATGGATTCTCCCAATGTCAATTCCTTCATTGAAATTCCGGCATCCTCACTGGCCTCAATCAGCAATAGCATTGGTAGTATGCCTGTCGGCGGCAGTTTCACCGCCCGGAACGTTCGCATCAGCGTGCGAGGCAGCAACATTCATATCCTCTCTGACATCTATTGGAGCGGCCTGTATGTTGGCATCGCGGATTCCGCCATTTCTCCTACGGCAGCGGGCGGCAAACTCGTGCTGCACGTGCAGAGCACTACTATTAGCATATTCGACTTGTTCACGTTCCCCATGAACAACTACAACCGGCAAATTGAGCAGACATTAAACTCGAAGCTGGGCAACGCCTTCGCCGGCAAGTTTTACGTCACCCAGGCAGCCATTGGCCCCAATAGCCTGCTCACGTGCGCAGCGGGTGATAGCCTAGTGTTAACGGGGAACATATCAGCCCTTGGTTAAGCTCGAAGGACGGGACTTTAACTCTCACCCCGGCACTTTTTGATAGACGACTCGTGACTCAAGGGTCGCCAACCAATCAAGGCCTGGTGTGGCATCGCCACGCCAGGCCTATTCAATTCGGCATCTGATCCGTATCTTTTCACCGCCTGCTTCCTATTTTGCCTATTGCATTTTCCAAAATATACCTGTACTGTTGATCTCATCAATTCGTTAAAGGAGAAATGCTCACCATGCCTACCGCCGAAAAAAGTATCGTCAGGGACAAAATAGTCCCTTTCCCCTCGAAATTAGAATACCATGCTACCCTGCACGACCTTCCGACGGATGAGCGCCCGCGTGAGCGCCTCCAGAATCATGGTCCCAACGCGCTCTCGAACGCGGAACTGCTCGCCATCATCTTGCGCACAGGCACCTCGCGTGACAACGTACTCGAACTGGCCGGCAAACTACTCGCAAAATACGGCGGCCTGAGCGGGTTGATGCGGGCAGAATTTATGGAACTATGCAACGAATATGGACTTGGGGCAGCGAAAACGGCGCAACTGAAGGCCGCCCTAGAAATAGGGCGGCGCCTTGGCATGACGCAGCTCGAAGAGAAGTACCAGATTAAATCACCTGTAGATGCCGCCAACCTGGTGATGATGGAAATGACCTATCTTGACCACGAGCAGATGCGCATCCTAGTTCTCGACACCAAAAATCGCGTCGTAGAAAACATTAGCCGTTACCAGGGAACCGTCAATAGCTCGGTATTACGTGCCGCTGAGATCTATAGGCCCGCCATCATCCGTAACTGCCCGGCGGTCATCATCTGCCACAATCATCCCAGCGGTGATCCCACCCCCTCTCCCGAAGATATCGCCGTCACTGAACAACTGGTCGCAGCCGGCATTCACCTGGATATCGAATTGGTCGATCATCTTGTGATTGGCAACCAGCGCTTTGTGAGTTTAAAGGAGAAGCTGAGGTGGTGAGGATGATTGAAGCATCTCTTCAGATACGTCTGGGTCTGCGCTGCCGCGTGTGCTGCCTGGATGAGCACCGTTTTGGCCCAGCGATTGCCCTGAGTTCTTGCCCATGATCTGATATCCACTCATACTGCTTCTGGCGGGCCTGCGGCCCGCCTGGGAGGAGAGCAACGTGCGAGGCCACCTCGCGCTCCGGCAGGGGCTTGGCCCCCTGCACCCCCATTTATAAGTGGATTCCAGCCATGATGCCTTGACATAGACAAAAAACCTGATTATACTTGTTCTAGCAAATTAAGCGCTTAACTTAATAGCAGGGTTATTTTGTAGTGCAAATTAAACGTTTAATTTGCACTACATTGGATAGAGCAATGACAACACTGGATGATGTAGCACGTCACGTTGGGGTCACGTCTGCAACAGTCTCCAATGTGATCACAGGAAAAGGTTCCGTGAGTGAGAACACGCGCTCGCGTGTTTTCGCTGCAATTGAAGAACTGGGCTACCAGCCTAATCTCGTAGCACGCGGCCTTGCGCGCAAGAAAACTTTTACCCTCGCGCTGGTGTTACTTACAATTGCCAACCCTTTCTATGCAGAGATTGCAGAGGAGATCGAGCGCGTTGCCAGGCAACGAGGTTACCAGCTCTTGCTGTGTAATACGCACAAAGATACCACGATTGGACGAGAGCATCTGAAGGCACTTTCTGGTCGTTGGGTAGATGGTCTCCTGGTAATGGGGGGTAGTCTCTCAGTACCGGATATGTTAGCTGCGGCTCGACGTGGGCAACCGTTGGTACTCTGCGTTCCGTCTGAGAACGAGCAGAATGCGGCACTGTCAGTTGTAGATATCGACTTTCACCACGCGGGTGAGCTGGCGGCACGGCATCTTCTGGAGTTGGGACACCATCGTACCGCCGTGATTGTTGAGGCACCAAGCCACGCGCTCAGATGGGAAGGATTCCGCACGGCGCTGGCAACATCCGGTGTCGCACTGCCCACCGAGTATGTGCAGTACGGCGATTCCACTATGCAGAGCGGTTACCAGGGAACCGAAGCGCTCCTGGCACTTCCTATACGACCAACAGCTATCTTCGCTACAAACGATCTCATGGCCCTTGGCGCTGTGGAAGCCGCCCTCGATCATGGGCTGCGCGTACCGGGCGATCTCTCAGTTGTTGGCTTAGACGATATCATGCTAGGCGCGCATGTTCGCCCTCCTCTTACCACCGTTGCTATTCCTAAGCAGGAATTAGCAAAACAAGCTATAGAGCTCTTATTGCGCTACATCGATAGCGCAGAAAGCGAGCCTGTTTCTCTTACTGTGCGCCCGCACCTGGTCATCCGTCATTCCACGGCAGGAGCAATTTGAGTATTTATGAAATAGCGTACCGTATGAGGTGAAAGGAGGGACAAGAGCAAAGCAAATTTTTCCACGAAATCGACAAACAATCATGTGTATCACAGTAACAAGTATGGCGGGAAAATCTCAGCTTACACTCTAGGCCACAAGGGCATCACGCACCATCGTATGCTGTGCGTTGCCATAGACAGTAATGAAGCTTTTGTTCTTCGAGTTACGAGCCGAAAGGAGTGCTCCAATGACGCCTTGTCTTTTCTTTTCCCGTTGGATATCACGCTTTATCGTAAAGTTCGCTGTTCTAGGCCTGATGATCGTGCTCGCGGCATCCCTGGCCGCGTGTGGAGGCACCACCCCATCACCAACCAGCAGCGGCCCAGTCACGTTGACCTTCTGGACATGGGTACCGAACATTCAAAATGAGGTCAACCTTTTCGAGCAATCTCACCCCAATATTAAGATCAAGGTGGTAAACGCTGGCCAAGGCGCGCCAGAATATACCAAGCTTAGAACGGCTCTCAAAGCCGGTTCAGGTGGGCCTGATATCGTTCAGATCGAGTTCCAATATCTTCCCACGTTCGAACTTACGGGCGACCTGGTCGATCTATCGCAGTATGGCGCGAATAACATCAAGGATGACTATGTGCCCTGGACATGGAGTCAGGTAACGCAAGGCTCAAAGGTCTATGCCATTCCCCAGGATAGCGGTCCTATGGGTTTGCTCTACCGCAAAGATATCTTCGACAAATATCACCTTGCCGTTCCACAGACCTGGTCACAGTACGCACAGGAGGCCATTGCATTACACAAAGCCAATCCCCAAATTTACATGACTGACTTCTCCCCAAACGACCCGGGTTGGTTCAATGGTTTGCTCTGGCAGGCAGGATCGCGTCCTTTCAAGGTCAATGGCACGAACGTATCAATCAATATCAATGACCCGGCTGCACTACAAGTCGCCAACTACTGGGGGAATCTGATCAACCAGAAGCTCGTGCAAACTGCACCCGATTTCACCACCGATTGGTATACTGGATTGGCAAAAGGAACGTATGCAACCTGGGTTACCGCCGCGTGGGGACCTGTCTTCCTTGCAGGCGTTGCTGCGCAGTCAGCGGGCAAATGGCGCGCTGCTCCTCTACCGCAATGGACTGCCGGAGGGCAGGCTACCGCCAACTGGGGGGGATCGACAGACGCTGTTACAACACAGAGTCAGCATCCCAAAGAGGCTGCCGAGTTCGCTATGTGGCTGAATCATGACCAAAACTCCGCTACGATGTTCGCTCAAAAGCAGTTCCTCTTCCCGACACTCAAGGGTGTACTCAACGATCCGAGTTTCATCAATACAGCTTCCTCCTTCTACGGTGGGCAGCAAGTGAATCAGGTTTTTGCTTCGGCATCGAGTAAAGTAGATACGAACTTTCAGTGGAGTCCTTTCCAGGATTACGTCTACACGCAAATGAGTGATCAATTGGGCGCGGCTATAAATGGCAAATCCACCTTTGAGCAGGCGATGAATAAGCTGCAAAGCAGCGTCGTCACCTACGCCAAAAGTCAAGGTTTCACCGTCGGCTAGAAATCGGGAGGGCGAGTCAGAGTGCCTCGTTAGGTGGGGAAGGGATGTTCTTCCTTTCCCCACAATCAGGTACGCTTGTCCTTTCGGGCATTGCTCGTATTGTCGTCGTACCCCTAATTACTAAGAGGTCACTACTATGCAAAAGCAACAACAAGTGGAGGCAGATCGCTCCACGCTCGCTGCGAGCACTATGAAGCAGAAGCGCGTTCTTTTGCGCTGGTATCGCTGGCGTCAGCGAGTGGTGGTGCCTTATCTCTTCCTGGCTCCCTTTCTACTCTTGTTCCTGCTGTTTTTCATCCTTCCTCTAGGATACGCGCTGGGAATCAGCCTCTTTGCTGACCGGCTTGTTGGAGGCACAGTTTTCGTTGGTAGCCAGAACTACCAGCAAGCATTCCAGGATAGCAGTTTCTGGGAAGGTGTTCGTCGCATGTTGCTGTTCATGGTGGTACAGGTGCCTGTGATGCTTTGCCTCGCTTTGATCTTCGCACTTCTCCTCGACAGCGGCGTGACGAAGTTGCGTACTTTATTCAGGTTAAGTTTTTTTCTTCCCTATGCCATTCCTAGTGTGGTATCAGCGCTGCTCTGGGGTTACCTGTACAGCCCAAGTTTCGGGCCCTTTGCGCAGATTGCCAGTTCTCTTCATCTTCCTGCTCCTGGCTTTCTGACCGATTCGGGAATGCTAGCCTCCATTGGAAATATCGTAACGTGGCAATGGACTGGCTACAACATGATTATCCTGTATGCTGCGTTGCAGGCCATTCCGCCGGAACTTTACGAAGCAGCCCTGGTTGATGGCGCAACAGGATGGAAAGTGGCACGCTATATTAAGATACCATTGATTGCCCCAGCCCTGGTGCTGACCTGTGTTTTTTCCATCATAGGAAGTCTCCAACTTTTCAATGAGCCACGGATCATGTGGACGCTCGCGCCCGATGTGATTGGCGATCACTACACCCCCAATCTCTATGCCTATACCCTCGCCTTCAACAACCAGCAATACAACTACTCCGCCGCCATCTCGTTTACGCTTGGAGCGGTTGTGTTTGTATGTTCGTACATCTTTATGCTCGCAACGAACCGGAGGAGGCTGCGCTAATGGCTATATCTGTTAACACTCCTGTATCCACAAAAGTACATGAGGTTCATCCAAGTCAAAATAAGCGCACCCGCTGGACGCGCCAAAGTCTAGCTACCGCTTTCCTGCTGGTATTCCTAGTGTACTTCCTACTTCCATTCTTCTGGCTTATCGTCTCCACAACCAAAACGAACCCGGATTTGTTCACATCCTTCGGTTTGTGGTTTGCCTCTAACTTCAACCTCTTCAACAACCTCAGTGACCTTTTCACACACGATGGTGGAGTTTTCTTGACCTGGCTTTGGAACACAGTGTTTTATGCAACTTGCAGTGCCGTGGGAGCTGCACTGATTGCTACCATGGCAGGTTACGCCTTTGCCAAATTTCAGTTTCCTGGTCGCACACTGGTGTTCGCGATCATCCTCGGCTCCATTATGGTTCCGGGCACTGCTCTGGTGATACCAACCTATTTGCTGCTCAGCAAGATTGGGCTGATTAACACTCCCCTCGCTGTTATTTTGCCCTCTCTAACAAGCCCTTTTGGTGTCTTCCTCATGCGTATCTATGCAGAACAGGCTGTTCCCGATGAGCTGCTGGATGCTGCACGTGTAGATGGAGCAGGGGAAATACGCATCTTCTGGAGCGTAGCGCTCCGGATTCTTGTTCCTGGTTTTGTGAACGGTCCTGCTGTTCTCGTTTGTGGCAACATGGAACAACTATTTCCTGCCTTTGCTGGTCTTGAGCGAACCCGCCTACTACCCACTCACCCTGGGTTTGGCATCGTGGAACGCCCAGGCGAGCGCGAATGGCGGTGCCCAACTGCTCTATACCCTGGTGCTGACCGGATCGCTGCTATCTATTCTTCCTTTGATCGTAGCTTTTCTCTTCTTGCAAAGATACTGGCAGGGTGGGCTGACGCTCGGCAGCGTACGATCATGAAGCGAGGTATTGCATGACTCATCCACATTTCGGCGCTGCCTACTACCCTGAGCATTGGAGCGCTGAACGTTGGTCAATTGATGCCAGGCTCATGCAGCAAGCCGGTATCAATGCGGTCCGGCTGGCCGAGTTTGCCTGGTCGAGACTGGAACCAGAAGAGGGGGCCTTTGATTTCGCCTGGCTGGACGAGGCAATTGAAATTCTTATGGCGCACGGAATACAGGTCATACTAGGCACACCGACAGCCGCACCCCCGGCCTGGCTGATCCAGGCACATCCAGAAATCCTGCCTGTTAATGAAGATGGACAGCGAGCAGGTTTCGGTATGCGACGCCATTACTGCCCTACGCAGCCTGCATTCCACGCGGCGACACGACGTATTGTTGAGGTGATGGTCAGGCACTACCGGCAGCACCCCGCCGTATTTGCCTGGCAGATAGACAATGAGTTAGGCAACATTGCCAACGGTATTCGCTGTCACTGTTCCTCGTGCCGCACAGCTTTTCAATACTGGCTCCAGCAGCGCTACGGAAGCCTCGAACGCCTCAACTCTCTGTGGGGTACCGTTTTTTGGAGCCAGGAATATTCCACATGGGAACAGATTCCCACTCCTATGCACAACGTCCGGCCCGGAAGCCCTGGATCTGCGCATAATCCCTCGCTCTACCTTGAATTCGCACGCTTCACTTCTGAGTGCTGGGTTCAATATCAGCAAATCCAGGTGCAAATCCTGCGCGACCTTTGCCCCCAGCACCTGATCACCCATAATCTGATGGGATTGTTTCCTTATGTAGACTATATGAAACTGGCCCAGGGCCTTGATGTCGTATCGTGGGATAACTATCCACGACTGCCTACACCGTGGAGTGCCTTCAATGGAGACTGGAGTCCGAGTCATGTCGCGATGGCTCATGACCTGATGCGCGGACTCAAAGGCCGCACCTTCTGGGTCATGGAACAGCAGGCAGGCCCCAGCGGTTGGGGAAGAATCTCACCTACACCCTTGCCGGGCGAGATCCGCCTCTGGACTTTGCAGTCCATGGCGCACGGAGCCGAGGCTATTGTCTACTTCCGCTGGCGCACCTGCCGCGTGGGAACCGAACAGCACTGGCATGGCATCCTGCCATATGATGGAACCCCCGGTCGGCGGTACGAGGAGATCTGTCAGACAGGAGAAGAGTTACGACGTCTAGATACACTCGTCGCCGCGGACTTCCCTGCCGAGGTAGCCATCCTTCGCTCCTACGATACACTCTGGGCATTTGAGGCCCAACCAACGGCTCAAGGATTCTCCTATGACGACCAGGTCGGTCGCTTCTACCGGGCATTATGGCGGCGCAATGTGGCAGTCGATCTCATTAGCGAGGATCACTCTTGGAAGCCATATAAGCTGCTCGTCGCACCATGCTTGTTTGTCCTGCGAGAAGAGATAACTACTCGCTTACATGACTGGGTAGAGGCAGGCGGGACACTGGTGCTGACGTTCCGCAGCGGCATCAAAGATGAATATAATCGTGTTGTCGATCAGCCACTACCCGGAGCGTTACGCGACCTGACCAGTGTGCGTGTTATTGACTATACAGCTTTGCTACCGACAGGTACTGGCGAACCTTGCGGTGGCCCGGAAAGCCTTGAACTCGTCTTAGATGGCACAACACATTGTGTCGGTGCTGATGTGTGGATGGATGACTTGGAAGTAAACGATGCAGAGGTGCTTGGAACCTATCGCGGCGGGCCGTTTGATGGATCCCCCGCTGTGACTCTGAAGCACCAGGGAGCCGGGCGAGTCATCTACGTTGGTACGTCGTTGGACGATGTTGGGCAGGCTTTGCTCATAGGCAAGTTACTTGACGAGACGGGTATAACTACGGGAGTGCCTTCGCCGGACAATGTAGAGATAGTACGCCGGGTGCATGAAGGTACCGACTACTGGTTCGTACTCAATTATGGCCCGGTTGCACAGGAGGTCCGGCTGCCAGCCAGGGGAATAGAACTACTCACTGGACGGGCCGTCATGGAAACTGTCATTGTGAATGGTTTTGATGCGCTTGTTGTATGTAGCCAACCAGGAAAAGTGATGAACCCAATAGCTGGAATGGAGTAGAATAAGAAAGAGGAACGTATGAAAGCTCTACTTCTCAAAGGCCCTGGTGAAGCCGTCGTAACCGAACTTGAGAAACCATCTATCAGTCCGGAGGATGTGCTGATACATTCACGTGCAGTCGGTATCTGTGGCAGCGACGTTGAACTCTACCGGGGCATCCGTCCAGAGGGCTACTATCGCTATCCTGTTGTTCCCGGTCATGAATGGGCAGGTGAGGTGGTTGCCGTCGGTGAGCGGGTACGCGGCATCTCGCTGGGTGACAAGGTAGTAGCGGAAGGTTTCCTGTTCTGTGGCACCTGTCGCAATTGCCGGATGGGCTTGACCAACTTGTGTGAAGCTGGCTATGATGAGATTGGCTTTACGCGCACAGGAGGGCTCGCCGAGTATGTTGCTGTTCCAGGGCGACAGGTGCATACCCTACCTGGCAACGCAGCGCTTGAGCAGGCTGCACTATTAGAGCCTAGCGCAGTGGTTGCACATGCCTTCCTGCGGGCGCAGCCACGCGCTGGCGATACAGTAGTCGTGGTGGGAGATGGTACCATAGGTCTGCTAGCCGTGCAAGTAGCACGCCTATTCAGCCCTACCGTCATCGCATTGGTCGGTTCTCGCAACGAACGATTGGAACTGGGACGTCAACTGGGTGCTACCCATACACTCAATACCAGGGAGAACGATCCCCAGTCTTTGATACATGCATTGACAGGAGGCCAGGGTGTAGACCTCGTATTTGAAGGGGGCAATCGTCCAGAGGGGGTTGAGCAGACACTGAGCCTGGTACGGCGGGGCGGTACCGTGGTACTGGAGGGCATCGCCGGTTCGGGCGCTCGCCTCAGTATAGAGAGCGATATCTTTGTACTCAAGCATCTAGCGGTTTATGGCATCTTCGGAGCCTCTTCCGCTGCCTGGACCTATGCTGTGCAGATCTTCCGGGCAGGCCTGCTGAATTTGGCTCCGCTCATCACGCACCGCTTTGCATTGGACGAGTATCAGACCGCGCTCGAAACACTGATCAGTCATCAATCGAAGACGCTGAAAGTGCTGGTAGTCCATAACGGAGATGAGGTCGGCACCAACCCGTCCGGCCAACGACGCTGGCGGACTTGATAGACGTCCTGACAACGCTGCTGCGCAGCCGTCGATGCGAGCATCGACGGCAAACGCTCAGTCAGGACGAAAGGAAACGTCTAGCTCCGCTTAGGCCGGACGAAAGGAGAAGGAAGAGAGCAATGACACCTGCACAACAATCAAATATAGTCAGAGATATTCTCAACACTCAACTTCCAGCGGACACAATCGCGCTATGGTGGTTGGGTCAGGCGGGATTCGTGCTGCGCAGCACCCGCACCGTCGTCTACCTTGACCCGTTTCTTTCCGACCGTCCCGCCCGGTTGATACCTCCGCTCTTCGCAGCGGAGTCTGGTCCACCTGCCGACCTGGTACTCTGCACCCATGAGCACTGGGATCATCTTGATCCCCATACCTTGCCAGGGTTAGCTCAGGCATCACCACAAGCTCGCTTTGTGGTCCCTTTGCCAATCGTAGAACAGGTGACAGCACTCGGCATTTCACCTGAACGAGTGATAGGTGTCCAACCTGATGAGGAACGAGACCTGGGCGCTATCAAACTCTTTCCTGTCCCGGCCATGCATGGCCTCAAGGCACCGCCTGCGATCTACGGCTTTGATTTCGTCGAGGATGATGACAGGCGACTCTACCGTTATCTCGGCTACGTGATTGAGATAGCCGGAGTGCGGGTATATTCGGCTGGCGATACCATTGCCTTCGACGGCCTGATTGAGCGCTTGCGCCGACTTGCAGTGGACATTGCACTGCTGCCGATCAATGGCCGGAGTTATTTCCGTGAGCAGCTCGACATTGTAGGCAATTTGGACGAACGCGAGGCCGCTGATCTGGCTGCTGCAGCCGGTGTGAAACTGCTCGTGCCGACACACTACGAGATGTTCGCTGCTAATCAAGGCAGACCTGGCGTACTAGTAGACTACGTGCGGGCATCCCATCCCACACTGACATGCTACGTCCCTGCACATGGACGGCGCTTCACCTATATGAAAGGAGACCTGCACTAATGGAAGCAACAAGGCGTTTCCTTGCAGGTATGGGGTTGCCTCCCGGCGACCTCCATGCTCTACCAAGCAGCACCAAGCGTTTTCCTGATGGTGCGCAATACCGGGTTGAGATTCCCAGCACGGAAGGACCGGACGCGCTAGCAGCGATCCTCGAGGAGGCTGATCGCTACCACCTCACCATCCATCGTGTGTCGCAGGGAAGTGGTGTGATGCTGCTGACAGATGATGAGATTCGAGACATGGCACGTTTAGCACAGTCACGGGGCATGGAAGTCAGCCTCTTCGCACGACCGAATGCTGCGTGGGACATCGGAGCTATGGCGGTTTCCAGTAGTGGGAAGACCGTCAGCCCTCGCCTGCGGGGGCAGGATCAGCTCGTCTACTGCCTGGAAGACGTACAACGCGCTGCGTCGCTGGGCATTCGCAGCGTGCTGCTGGCGGATGAGGGTGCTCTGTGGGTTGCCGGTGAGATGCGCCAGGCAGGTATATTACCTCAAGAAATGCAGTTCAAGATCAGTGTGATGATGGCTTCGTCCAATCCCGCTTCAATTCTGCTTATGGAGCGCTTGGGCGCAAATACCTTCAATGTTCCCACCGATCTCACGCTGGCGCAAATCGCCGCCATTCGCCAGGCAGTGTCCATTCCTCTAGATATCTACATAGAGGTTCCAGATGACCTGGGCGGCTTTGTTCGACTGTACGAGATCCCCGAAGTGGTACGTATCGCTGCTCCTGTATATCTAAAATTTGGCCTGCGTAATGCGCCGAACATTTATCCAGTTGGCAAGCATATCGAAAGTATGTCGCTTGCGCTGAGCCGTGAGCGTGTGCGCCGTGCGAAGATCGGCTTAGACCTGCTTGCGCGTTACTATCCAGACGCCTCACAGTCGCGGCCTGGGGCTCCCGGACTGGCCATTCCTGTGCAAGCTGATACTTATCCAAAAAGTCCAACCTTGTCTGGAAATGCACAAGAGGAGGCAAGTGAAGTATGAAAATTGTCGATGTCAAAAGTGCTGTCATGGGAACTGCGTGGCGCAATCTGACCTTCGTGCGTGTTATCACGGATGATGGGTTGGAAGGTGTTGGCGAGGTGCGGATGCTGAACCATACCGATGCGCTACTGGGGTATTTTGCGGAAGCCGTACCAAATCACGTCCTGGGTCATGATCCCATCAATATCGAAGACCTGGTGCGCCGGATGTATCTGAATGACTATGCGCGTGCAGGTGAGATTGCTATGTCCGCCATCGCGACCATTGAGATCGCCTGTTGGGATATTGTGGGGCAAATGCTAGGACAGCCGGTCTATAAACTGCTGGGCGGCGCGGTGCGAGACAAGATCAAGGCCTATGCGAATGGCTGGTATACGGTCGAACGCACTCCGCAAGAATTCCATGACGCGGCCAAACGCGCGATTGAGAAGGGCTACCATGCACTCAAGTTCGATCCTTTCGGTGCAGGTTTTTATGAACTTGCCCGGAGCGAGAAGTTGCAGGTGGTCGAACTGGTTGAGGCTGTTCGTGATGCTGTCGGCCCCGAAACAGAGATTCTCATTGAGATGCATGGTCGCTTCAACCCTGCAACCGCTGTAGAGATGGCACGCGAGCTTGAGCCATTTAAACCATCCTGGGTCGAGGAGCCGGTGCCGCCGGAGAACCTGGCAGCTCTCAAGAAAGCCTCCGAGAAGATCAATATTCCGGTGGCGACCGGCGAACGTATCCACACGCGCTATGATTACCGTCAACTCTTCGAGTTACAGGCTGCTGATATCATCCAGCCGGATATTACCCACTTTGGTGGCCTCCTTGAAACGAAGAAGCTTGCGGCATGGGCCGAGACGTATTATATGCTGGTCGCCCCGCACAACGTGGGAGGGCCAGTTTCGACGGCAGCAGCGCTCCACTTTGCAGCCTCCACACCAAACTTCAAGATTCAAGAACACTTTAACGACTTTGCTGAGGATTGGGTAAAAGCGGCCGCACCGGGAAATCCCGAGGTAGTAGAAGGATACTTCGCGCTCCCGCAAGGGCCAGGACTTGGCATTAAACTCAACGAGGAGGTGATTCGAGAGCATCCACAGCAACAGATTTTCTTCAATCTGTTTGCTGAGGACTGGCATCGGCGCCAGGCACAACGTCCATCCTAGATCGAGGACACCTGGTCTCTCTTCTAGGAGGACACACCACCTGTCCTGGCTGAGGAAATCAGCTCTCCACCCGGTACTTTTCTGCCAAAGGATAAGCTACCAGCAAAGAACTATGCTACTATCTTCATTGTGACATCTAAATCAAAGTTATACCAATAAGCTTTAAAAAAATTCAGACTTGTTGGTTGAAATAAGGTGGTAGCGGGATGATTGCCAGTGATTGCATTGATCAGCAGCTTGATAAGTATCGCCTGATTCGTCCTCTGGGGCAGAGTGGATCATCCATAGTCTACCTTGGCGAACATCTACAACTTCACATACCTGTTGCCATTAAAGTGTTGTGTAGGCGCTTCACTAGCGGCGAACTGGAAGGGTTCCTGGCTCAAGCATACACTTTTACCCAACTGGAGCATCCTCACATCGTGCGAGCCTTTGATTTTGGTGTCAAGGACAACACACCTTATCTCGTTATGACTTATGCTCCTCATGGCACTTTGCGTCAACGACACTCCAAGGGTACACGATTACCGTTGGAAACTGTAGTATCTTATGTCAAACAGATTGCCGATGCTTTACAGTACGTCCATGATAACAAGCTCATTCATCGAGATATCAAGCCGCACAATATGTTGTTGGGGCATGACAAGGAGATCTTGCTCAGTGATTTCGGCATCGCAGTGACATCCGAGAGCATCGATGCTGATCTTCCAGGTATGCCTGATTTTGAAGGTACGGTACTATATGCCGCCCCAGAGCAGTTGCAGGGGAAGCCACGCAGAAGCAGTGACCAGTATGCACTAGGGGTTGTCGTTTACGAGTGGCTCAGCGGTGAGTGCCCTTTCTACGGCTCTTTTTACGAGGTAGCTCGCCAGCATATATTTGAGGCTCCTCCTTCCTTGAGCAGAGAGAAAGGAATAGCTATTGCGCCTGTTGTTGAGGAGGTGGTACTGAAAGCATTGGCCAAAGATCCACGCAAACGCTTTGGCAGGGTGGTGGAATTTGCCGAGGCACTTGAATGGGCCAGCTATGGTGCATCGATTTTTAAGGTTCAAATAAGACCTAAGCGGCAGTTTATATCACCATTTCCCTTTGCAGTGAAAGCATGATAAATTATATTCTGTTTGCCGGAGGCAGAGTCGGAACTGGTTGCGGGATTTTTGACCGAGTACAGCGGCATTCGTTGGGGCCTGTTCTTCCTGGGTGAATATGGTAATATGACTATCGTTTCAGCGATTGCCACTTCGTTATTCCTGGGCGGTTGGGCTGGTCCCGGTGTCGCCTACCTGACTGCGCCGGGCATGGCAACAGGCTGGGTGATTTTAGGTAACCTGCTAGGGATAACATACTTCATCGTCAAGGTCTACTTACTCTGCTGCGTTTTCATCTGGATACGTGCAACCCTGCCACGGCTACGCAGCGACCAGTTGATGCAATTCGCGTGGTTGATCCTCATGCCGGTGACGCTGGGCAATATCGTGCTGACAGGCTTGATCTATCTCGCGGTGAGCAACCTGGGTCTGTCGAACGTGGTCTTCTTGATTGTAACGGCTGTCATCAACTGGGCGTTGCTCTTTGGTTTCATCCGCCTGGTGAGTCGAGCGACCGTAGTTTCTACGCGCCATGCGCAAGCGCCCGCTCTACGAGCAGTGGCCCATCGCCAGGTAGTGCAGGCGAGATTGCCGGAACATGTTGAAGCGGCTGAATCCCACGCGTAGGGGCGCGGACGCTTCAATACCGTTCAAATTAAGAAGAGCCTTCAACAGTATTGTTTTTTCGTAGCGAATCGTATAAATTTGTAGCATGGAGCATACATATTCGCCGAAAAATTTTAGTAAGCTAGTTGGGGTGTCCGTGTTCACCCTGCAACGATGGGATCGCAACGGTACCCTGACGGCCCATCGTACTCCGACCAATCGCCGCTACTACACCCATGATCAGTATCTTCAGTACCGGGGACTGGTCGCCGGAGCGCAGGGCCTTACCATTGCGTATGCTCGTGTCTCCTCTCCTTCACAGAAAAGTGATCTTGCCACGCAAAAAGAGGCACTTCGGGCCTACTGCCCGGAACGCCACATCAAAGTTGATCGGTGGATCGAAGATATTGGCTCTGCCCTCAACTACAAACGCAAAGGCTTTAATCAGATCATTGAAGAGATTGAACTTGGTCACGTCAAGCGATTGGTGATCGGCTTCGAAGATCGTTTTGTGCGGTTTGGCTATGACTGGTTTGAAGCATTCGGTGAACGACATGGAACTGAAATCCTTGTGGTGAATGGAGAGGCCCTCTCCCCCAACGAGGAATTAGTGAGAGACCTCCTGGCAATCATTACTGTCTTTTCCACCCGTTTACATGGCCTGCGTTCCCATAAAAATACCATTCGGGCGGCTGCTCTGGGAAAGGAGATCACGGATGATCAAAGCACACAAGATCCGGCTCCATCCCACCCCTGAGCAAACCAATTACTTTGCCAGTGCCGCAGGAACCAGCCGTTTTGTGTGGAACTGGGCACTGGCGGAGTGGAATCGGCAATATGAAACAGGCGGAAAGCCCACGGCATTGAAGCTCAAGAAGCAATTCAACGAGATCAGGCGGGAGCAATTCCCCTGGACCTGGGAAGTGACCAAGAATGCTTCTGATCAACCGATTCTGGACTTGGGCAAGGCGTTTAGGGCCTTCTTTGAAGGCAGGGCCCGCCGCCCTCGCTTTAAAAGCAAGAAGCGAAGCAAACCGAGCTTCTATCTTGCTAACGATCAATTCGAGCTGGGTGATCATCGCATCTGGGTTCCCAAGCTCGGCTGGGTGAATATGGCAGAGAATCTGCGCTTCACAGGCAAAGTGACTGGCGCACGGATCACCAAAACAGCGGATTGGTGGTTTGTGTCAATCCAGGTGGAAATACCTGATGCAATCTCTGTGAAGAAGCCAACCGCCGTTGGCATCGATGTTGGTTTGAACAGACTGGCAACGTTGAGTACTGGTGAGGGATACGAGAACCAAGCCTTCCTCAAAACGGCGCTCAAAAAGTTGCGTCAAGCCAACAAGCGGCTGCATCGCAGGAAACTGGGATCTGCTAACCGAGAGAAAGCCCGTCGTCAGGTGGCTCGCCTGCATTATCGCATCACCTGTCTGAGAGATGATGCGCTCCACAAACTGACGACGAGGCTGGCCGACTGTTATGGGATCATTGGCATCGAAGACCTCAACCTGAAAGGGCTGCTCAAGAATCGGCGCTTGTCTCGCTCGTTCTCGGACGCCGCGCTCGGCAAACTCTTGGCGCTCTTAACAAGCAAAGTTGAGCAACGTAGTGGACGGGTAGTTTCGGTGGGGCGCTTCTTCCCGTCAAGTAAGACCTGCCATTGTTGCGGTTGGAAGTGGGAAGACATGGACCTAGCTGATCGCCTTTTTCTTTGCCAGAACCCCACTTGCGCGTATTATCAGTTTGCTCAGGATCGGGACCACAACGCTGCTTTGTGTATCCTGTCTGAAGCCCTTCGCTTGATCGGGCTTCTTGATCAAGTCGCCTCCGGTATTGGCTCAGACGAAGGCGTTAACTTGGCTGCGGACGCTGGGTAAGACCGAAAAGGCTCCGGCCTTGAGGCTCCGACGGATGAAACAGCAACAACAAAATTTCTAGTGAGTGGGTGCATACACCCATTTGCTACGGAAAATTGGAGCAGCAGAAAAGACACTAAGGAGATAAAGCGATGAACCAGTTAACCCAAATGAAATGTACTGCTTGCCGCAAAGGCGAACCAACGGTTTCAGACACAGAGATAGCCGAATTTCGCCTGCAGGTGCCTGAATGGAACATTGTGGAAGTTGATGGTATCAAGCGTTTAGAGAGAGTTTTCAGATTTGATGATTTTGTACACGCCCTGGCTTTCACGAACAAAATCGGCGAACTGGCCGAGGAAGAAGGACATCATCCCGCGCTCCTGACCGAATGGGGCAAAGTGACTGTCACATGGTGGACGCATAAAATTGGCGGTTTGCATCGCAACGATTTTATTATGGCAGCTAAAACCGACCAGGCGTATGCGTCTGCAGAGGAAAGAAAAGAATAGTGGAGTCGCAATCACTAAATCACGTTCGCGGGATATAGATACTTATGGAAATCGGTGAAACCCTGCTCGCCACTTCTCGGCATGAGTGGCGCGAATGGTTGGCCCAGCACCATCGCGACTATAAGGAAATCTGGCTAATCTATTACAAGAAGACTACTGGAAAAACAGGTATTACTTATGACGAATCTGTGGAAGAGGCCCTCTGTTTCGGCTGGATCGATGGCGTGAACAAGGGCATCGACCAGGAGACCTACGCCGGGCGCTTTACACCTCGTCGCCCGAAAAGCCCCTGGTCGGATTCTAACCGGGAGTGTGTCGCGCGATTGCTGCGTGAGGGTCGTATGACCGAAGCAGGACTGGCCGTCCCTCCAGCAGATTTACGCCCGGCTTCTT
>WNGD01000098.1_pt1 | contig 75308 bp, 81 predicted proteins | sample 5400671 | NCBI WGS metagenome assembly WNGD01 (sample SAMN13153369, study PRJNA577476) | soil metagenome | isolation source: 40 cm soil or saprolite under grassland replicate 2 | place: USA:California | collected 2016-06-15
GATGGGCCGCTTGGGCTGTCGTCTCATTGAGCAGGTTTGCCATGCTGATAACGGGCATGCCAGCGCACTTGGTCGCTCCTTGACCTGGACGGGTCACGCAGACTGGCGGCCCCCAGCTCGCGCTGTTTCTAGGCGCGGTGTTCGGAAGTAGGTAGCCGCCTCCACCTGCACACGATCGATCAGGAAGCTCGCAAGGTGGACCGGCGGGTCCGACTAGTGCGAAGGCGTGGCGGGCTTCTGGTGAGGTCCGTCAGCCACGTATTGACTTAAGCGAGCCGCCGTACCCTCGACGTTCTCGCCCCTGAACGCGCGGCGCAACGACTCGCACGCGAGGCGATCGCCGAGACTGGTGCGGTCGGGGCGGCCGTGGTCGGAACCGACGGCCGGATACTGGCTGCCATCGGTGAGTCACCCACCGAGCCTTCGACAACCGTTCCGGTTCGGTTCGAGGGCGCACCGCTCGTGGCGATCCTCCTGGGACCGAGGGCGGATGGGCGCCCCCATCGCGCTCAGGCGCTCGCTGCACCGGCGGAAGTTGCCGGCATGGCGGCGGTGGCCTCGGCTGCGATTCCAGGCACCGTCCACGCCGACGGGGCGAACGAAACAGCCTTGTCGATGTGGACGCTCGGACTGAGGCGGTCGGAACGATTCAGTTTTCGCGGGTGTAGGGATCTCGTGAGGAGTCGCATTGGGGAGTGCCGCGCCGGGCTTGCCGCTTCGCTTCTGATTCTTGCGGGTGCATGTACGACCTCTCCATCGGCCCCGGCGCAGGAACAGCCAAGTCAAACGGCTTCCGGTCACTCACTCGCTGGCGGCTGCGCGGGCACGGTGATGACGGACGCTGAGCCCCCGGCCTGGGCACAGAGTGGGTGGAGCGTGGCGAAGGGAACGCCGTGGCCGGTGCCTTGGGCGCTCGGCACGCATGGCGACACGGTGGCCTACGTGTTCGCCACCCAGCTTGTGGCCGGGGTCAGCCCAAGGGTTGACGGCAGCAACAACAAGGTGCTGTGGGAGGCCAAGGACGCGTCGAGCTTGTTGGTGGAGGGCCATCCGTTCGGCAAGCAGCAACCGGTCGTGACAATAGCGGGCGGCCCGAGCATCACCGACGTGCCAACACCAGGCTGTTGGACGTTCGGCCTGTCGTGGGAATCCAATGGCCGGCGCACGAGCACCATCAACCTCGAGGTGCTTCCGGCCGGGTCACTTCCCGGGTCACGCCAGGGCAGCTGATCGGTGCGCCGGTCCTAGTCAGTCCTCGAGTGCGGGAACCAGCGCTCCTTGCGGTCGGTCCGGCCGCCGGCAAAACCCGGCCGCGAGTCGGTGCCGAAAAGGCCCATCACGATGCACGACAGGGTCAAAACCGCCAGCGCCGTCGGCAGATACCACGCCGGGTCCACGGCCGGAGCGTACGACGCCAAATTTGCGATGTCGAGGCGTGGCGCGAATAGGGGGTGCCGCGCCTGGGTATCACCTTTTCGTGAGCACCAGCTGGCGTGACTTCAACCAGAACCTGATCCAAGACATGCGCGCGCACGGCGGCAGGCCGACCGGCGGGCCCTTCATGGGCCGCGACGTCCTGATCCTGACCACAAAGGGCGCGAAATCGGGAGAGATCCGCGAGAACTCACTGGCGTACTCCCGCGACAACGGCCACTACGTGGTCATCGCGTCCCGGGGCGGCTCGCCCAAGAACCCCGGCTGGTACCACAACCTTCGAGCCAACCCGGTGGTGACCGTCGAGGTCCTGGGCGAGAGGTTCGGCGCCCTGGCCGAGGCGGTCGACGGCGAGGACTATGAACGCCTGTACGAGCAACACGCCCGACGCATGCCGGCCTTCAACGAGTACCGGCAGCGGACCTCGCGCAAGATCCCGGTCATCGTCCTGGAGCGGATCGAGGCACAGGGCCCCGGTTAAGGCTCATCGGTCGCCGATCAACCGGAGTAACCTTCGCCGGGTGCCCGACCTGAGCCATCTCTGGCAGCGTTTCGTACTCGCGGCGGCCCTCCTTTTTGGGCTTGCGCTCGGTGTCGGGGCAACTGTTTTCGCCTACAGCAACACCGCACAGGTGACCGTCGGCTGGTCGGTTTTCCACCTCGGCCGCGTGCCCCTCTGGACGGTCGTTCTGGTGCCCATCGCCCTGGTGCTGGTGGCCGGCACCGTGTTCCACTGGCTGAACAGCCTCCACCACTTCACCGAGCACATGCGCCACCGCCACCGCGTCCGCGAGCTGGAGGCGGAGCTCACCTCGGTCAAGTCCCGCCTCGACGCGCTGCTCGAGATGCCCGACCACACCGACGAAGCCAAGCCCGAACCCGTGGCCCAACCCGAGCCTGAACCGGCAGCGGCAAGCTCGGAGGCGGTAGCCTCCAACGGGGAGGACAAGACGACTAAGAAGACGGAGCCCGTCGCGGTCGCGTCGGACAGCGCGAAGGAAAGTAAGGCGACCTCCGAGCCGACCGCCGAGGCCTGATGAACGACGCGGAACGCCGGGGACTTTCCGTTCGCCGCCGCGCGGGCCGGCTTGTCGTTCCCTCAGAGCAGGTCCCCGCCGACCGAACGCTGCTCGAGCGCAGCGCGATCGAAGAGCTCAGCCATCATGCCGACCCCTGGCGTGTGCTGCGCATCCTGTCCGAGTTCGTCGAGGGATTCGACGCGCTCAACGAGGTAGGACCGGCGGTCACGGTGTTCGGTTCTGCGCGCGCGACGCGCGACGACCCCTACTACAAGACAGGCGAGCAGCTGGGCAGGGCGCTGGCCGACCGCGGGTTCGCCGTCATCACGGGCGGCGGTCCGGGAATCATGGAGGCGGTCAACAAGGGCTGCCACGACGCCGGCGGCCTTTCCGTCGGGTGCAACATCGAGCTGCCGCACGAGCAGTCGTTGAACAAATACGTCGACCTCGGCGTCGAGTTCCGCTACTTCTTCGTGCGCAAGAACATGTTCGTCAAGTACGCGCGGGGGTTCGTCATCTTCCCGGGCGGGTTCGGGACGCTGGATGAGCTTTTCGAATCGCTGACGCTCGCGCAGACGGGCAAGATCGAGCACTTCCCGATCGTGCTGTTCGGCTCGCCCTACTGGAAGGGACTGCTGGAGTGGCTCCAGGAGCACGTGCTCGCCATGGGAGCGATCGCTCCCGACGACCTGAACCTCATGACGCTCACCGACGATCCGCAGGAGGCAGCGGAGATGGCCACCCGGCCGCTGCCCGTCCGCATCGACGTCCCGCGCGAGCAGACGGGTGAACCCAAGGCGGGCGCGCAATAGGCTCCCTCGACCTCTTCTTCTTGCGCGACGGCGGGCAGACCGCCGACGCGGTCGCACAGCGCCTGGCCACATTTCTGGATGCGGCGAGCAAGACGCTTGACGTCGCCATCTACGACCTGCGCCTCGACGAGTCGCCGGGAAACACCGTGTTCAACGCCGTCGACGCCGCGGTCAAGCGTGGCGTGGCGGTGCGCCTGATGTTCAACCAGGACCACGCGCTGGCGATCCCCGATCCGCCGCCGCCTGAGATCGACTGGGCCTTCGTCGACCGCCTTCGGTCGGCGGGAGTCCAGGTGAAACCGGTGTCAGGCGTGCCTGACCTGATGCACCACAAGTACATCGTCCGCGACGCCGGCACGGACGCTGCGAACGTCCTCACCGGGTCCACCAACTGGACCAACGACTCGTGGAACCGCGAAGAGAACGTCATCGTGACGGTCGCGTCGAGCGAGATCGCCGCCGACTACGGAGTCAATTTCCAGGGCCTGTGGGACAAACCCATCGTCGCGACCTCGGGCCACAACCCCTCCCCGTGGTCGTCCCTGGCTGACGGTCCGAGGGTGCGGCCGTACTTCTGCCCGGGTCGTGCCCTGAAGCTCGTGCACGCGATGGCGCGGTCCATAGCCTCAGCTCAAAAACGCATCCGGATATGCTCGCCGGTCATCACTTCGGGACCGATCCTCGGCACGCTCGCAGAGGTGGTTGACCAGCGCGGAGTCGACATCGTCGGTGTGTACGATGCGACGCAGATGGACGAGGTCCAGCGACAGTGGGGATCTGAGGCCGGTGCCGCGTGGAAGATCACGGCCTTCCACAGCATCATCGCGGGGGCCCGCTTCGGCGCCAAACGATCCACGCCGTATGCGAAGGGTTCGGTCCACGACTTCATGCACGCGAAGATCCTCGTCGCGGACGACTACGTCTACACCGGGAGCTTCAACCTCTCGCACAGCGGTGAGAGCAACGCCGAAAACGTGATCCAGATCGAAAGCGCGGACGTCGCCGACATGTGCGCCACGTACATCGACCAGGTCGCCGCACGCTACGGCGGAATGCCGGTGAAGGTGGCGTAGCGCGCTGAATCGACCCCGGATCCTGTGGATCGCGGCCGCCGCGATTGCCGTCCTTGCCGTCGGTGGGTTGTGGGTGATACCCCGGTTGCAGAGCCCGACTGGAACGATCGTGGTCATCGGCGCGGGGCGCACCGCGGGCTCGCTTCCCGCTTCCACGCTGATGCTGCGCCTGGGTGGGGAGTCGTGGACGACGCTCGGCACCGTTTCCGGCGACGTGCCGGCGGCTCCGAACCAGCGTCAGCTGCTCACCCTGGCGATCCCGGCCGGCAGCTACGACGCCGTCCGCCTGGGAGGCGACAGCGATCCCGTCGCGATCACCGTCATCGCGGGCCAGGTCGAGCCCCTATTGCTCGGAATAGATTTGGGACGCTTGATGGCGGGGGCGGCCTACGCAGGCAACGATGAGGTGAACCTCGGTCTGGGCGAGCTCGCCGGCAAATTTGTCGCCATGCCCGCCTTCGACCTGGTCGACCAGACGGGCCGGCCGCTGAACCTGGACCGCATCGCAGGTATGGATGTCGTGATCGCCGCGTTCCACACGACCTGCCACGAAACGTGCCCGCTGTACACAGCGCTATTCCTCCAGCTCGCCAAGCGCGTTCCGTCGACAGTCTTGCTTCTCGAGGTGACGACGGATCCCGCGACGGACACGCCTGCGGCTCTGTCCACATACCGTCGATCGGTCGGCGCGACCTGGGCCTTCGCCACCGGGACCTCGGAGCAGGTGGCAGCTTTCTGGAAACCCTTCGGCGTCGACCTGTCAAGCGGCGACTCGCACACCTCGACGCTCGTTCTGGTCGACCGCCACGGCTACGTCCGGCTCGTATACCGCGGCGCGCCCAACGTCGGCAACAACATCCCGCCAGGGCTTGTCACATCGCTGAGCGCTGAAGGCCTGCGTGAGCTGGCCTCCGGCGGCGATGGTTGGGGCGCTCCCGACGTCCTCCAGGCCCTGCTGACGATCGCCGGTCCGCAGCCGTCGCCGCAAGCGAGCGGCGGCAAGGCGCCGAGCTTCAACCTCGAGTCCACCGGGGGAGGAGCGGTCAGCCTCGAATCCCTCTCTGGCAAGCCGCTGGTGATCAACTTCTGGCGCAGTGACTGCCCCCCGTGCGGGGCGGAGCTTCCCCTCCTCGAGCAGCGTGTCGGATCACCATCTGGCGCGCGGCTGGTCCTGATCAACTGGGGGGAGAACGCAGACGCCGCGCGGACATTCCTGTCCCGTGATGGAATTCACGCGCCAACCCTTCTTGATTCGGACCTCAGGGTCGGGCGTGCATACGGCGTGGCCGCCCTCCCGACCACCGTGTTCGTCCGCGCCGACGGCACGATCGACCAGCGGCAGGTCGGTGAGCTCGACGAGCGCATCCTCGCCGCGGAGTTGTCAAATCTGGTCAGTCAGTAGACTGGCCACCGAGTGCTCAGTGCTGCATTCTTCCGCCGCGTCGCATTCCTGACCGCGTTTTTCGCTTACCTCCAGATCGCCCTCGGCGGAGTCGTGCGAGTGACCGGATCGGGGCTCGGCTGCCCCGACTGGCCGCTGTGCAACGGCCGGCCGTACCCGGCGGCCGACATCCACTCGATCATCGAGTACTCACACCGCACCGTCGGCACGGTCACGGGCGTGCTCCTGATCGCGACGGTTGTGCTTGCCTGGCTCGTGTACCGGCAGCGCCGGCCGCTGATCGCGTGGCTCGCCACGGGATCGCTCGTCGCCATCGCGGCCGAGGGCGGGCTGGGCGGCGTGGTGGTGGTCAACGAGCTCGCGTCGTGGCTGGTGCTGGCCCACCTGGGCCTCGCGATGATCATCCTCGGCTTCCTCATCGCGACCGCTGTGATGGCGCTGCCCGCCGCGCCCGGGCTGGCCGACTCGGGATTCCGCCGGCTCGCGGCTGCAGGCGCGGTCGCGACGTATCTGCTTTTGCTGACGGGCTCGGCGGTCGTGGCCGCCCGCGCGGACGAAGGCTGCCACTCCTGGCCGATGTGCGGAAATGGATTCGGCCTCGACTTTGCGGGGGCGAACGCGTTCACGATGCTCCATCGCGGAGCGGTGCTCGTGATCGGGGTTCTGGTTGTCTACGTGCTGGTCACCGCGATCCGCCGTCCTGCGGTCCGGCCCGTCGCGGTCGCGACCCTCGTGGTGCTGGCGCTCCAGGTGGCGGTCGGGGCCGGAGCAGCCGTGACGGATTCGGCTCTCTTCAATGGCCTGCACGTGGCGATCGCCACCCTGGTCTGGGCGGGGATGCTCTCGCTCGCGCTGCTGACCGTGCCTCGCGCGGATCGTGAGCCGGCGCTCTCGCGCCTCGCTGTGGACAAGAAACCCGCGTGAGCCTTTTCCGTGACTATCTGAGCCTGCTGAAGCTGCGCGTGGTCGTGCTGCTCGACGCGACTGCGGTGGGGGTGATGATCCCTGCGGCGCACGGTCATCCGCGATGGACCTCGGTGCTCGCGGTTCTGGCAGGTGGAACTCTCGCCGCGGGAGGAGCGCACGCCATCAACTGCTGGTTCGACCGCGATATCGACGGGGAGATGATCCGGACGCGGCGGCGGCCCCTGCCTGAGGGGCGCATCCCGGCCTGGCACGCCCTCGTCCTCGGCATCTTCCTCGTAGTCGTGGCCTTCGTGGTGCTGTGGGTGGGCGCAAACCTCCTCGCCGCGTCACTGGCGCTGGCCGGCGCCCTGATCTATGTGTTCGTCTACACCATCTGGCTGAAGCGAACGACCCCGCAGAACATAGTCATTGGTGGCGCCGCCGGGGCCATGCCTCCACTTGTCGGCTGGGCGGCGGCGACAGGGAGCCTCGACCTCACCGCCATCGCCCTGTTCGGGGTGATCTTCTTCTGGACGCCTCCGCATTTCTGGGCGCTCGCTCAGCTGATCAAGAACGATTACGCGCGCGCGAACATCCCGATGCTCCCCGTGGTTGCCGGCGAAAGATCGGCGAAGCGCCAGACCCTCGTCTACGCGGCCCTGACCGTCGCGGTGAGCCTGGTCCCATTTTTCACGGGCTCGGCCGGCCCCGTTTACCTGGCCGGCGCGATCGTGCTGGGCATCGGCCTGGTGGCCATCTCCGTGCTCGACCTCGAGGGCCGCAGGTGGACCAGGAGGCTGTGGACCTATTCGATGGTCTACGTCGCGTTGCTCTTCGCCGTGTTCGCCGTGTCGCCATTCATCGCTTAGTTGGTCGAGATCGTTCGACTCCACCTCGCGCAAATCGCCGGGTTCAACCAGATCCCCGTGCACGGATTCGTGATCAAGCATCCCAGCGCCGGCGCGATTCTGGTCGACACGGGCGTTGGCTGGGGCAATGAAAGGCTGATCAAAGAGTGGCGGGTCGTGAACCGCCGCGCCGCAGACGCGCTTGCGGAGCATGACCTGAGCCCCGCCGACGTGAAGATCGTGATCAACAGCCACCTTCACTTCGATCACTGCGGCCAGAATGCGGTTTTCAAGCACGCGCCCTTCTACATCCAGCGGTCGGAGCTCGACAGAGCGAGGAGGGAGGACAGCTCGTCTGAATGGTTTGATTTCGCCGGCGCTCGTTACGAGCTGCTGGACGGAGATGCCGAGATTGCGGACGGAGTGCGCGTCGTCGCGACGCCCGGCCATACCGTCGGTCATCAGAGCGTCTTCGTCGACACTGCGGACGGCAGCGCCGTGATGATCGGCGACGCAGCTTATACGGCGGACATCTACCGCGAGGTGGACAAGGCGGACCTGGCCAGGTGGCCCGGCCAGCATGCGAACCGTGACGATTGGACGAGGTCGCTGAAGAGAGTGCACGCCATGCACCCGCACGCGGTGCATTTCTGCCACGACACGCGCGTCCTTTGACCTTTGGTCCGCTGGTCGATGCGGAATGGCTGCGCCGCCATTCCGCCGACCCAGACGTCCGAGTCATCGACTTCAGGTGGTACCTGCAGGGCCGAGACGGGCGGGTCGAATACCTGAAGGGCCACGTACCCGGCGCGGTTTTCGTCGACCTCGAGGACGTCACCGCCAAACAGGGCGCCGGCCGCCATCCGCTTCCCACGCCGGCCCAGTTCGAGCGCGAGATGCGCGCCGCCGGCGTCGGACCGACCTCGAGAGTGGTCGTCTACGACGACACGGGCGGCTCGGTCGCGGCCCGGTTGTGGTTCCTGCTCGGGTACTTCGGGCACGAAGCCCAGGCGATCCTCGACGGTGGGCTCCAGGCGTGGGGAGGAGGTCTCCAGACTGACGTGCCTCGAGTTGAAGCAGGCGCATTTCGAGCTGGATTGCCGAACAGCTCACGGATCGTGGACTTCGACGCGGTTCGCGCCCTACGTGGAGTTCCCGTGATCGATGCGCGCGCCGGCGAGAGGTATCGCGGCGAAATAGAACCGGTCGATCCCAAGGCTGGGCACATCCCCGGCGCCCTCAGCTCACCATTCACCGACAACCTGGCGGCGGACGGTCGTTTCAAGACGCCGGCCGAGCTGCGCCGCCAGTACGAGGCGCTCGGTGCCGATCGAGGCGCCGTGTTCTACTGCGGCTCGGGTGTCAATGCGACCCAGCATCTGCTGGCGATGGAGATCGCCGGCCTCCCCAACGCGCGCCTGTACGCGGGCGCGTGGAGCGACTGGTCGCGCCGCGACGCCCCGGTGGCAACGGGTTCGGAACCTTAGTATTCGGCTGTGATTCTCAACGGGAAGAGGATTCTCATCGCCGGCATGTCCGACCGGCGCAGCATCGGTTTTGCGATCGCCCAGGAGGCGCAAAAGGAAGGCGCTGAGATCCTGCTCACGAGCTTCGGTCGGATGATGAGCATCACGCAGATGACGGCGAAAAAGCTCGACCCGGTGCCGGCAATCCTTGAGATGGACGTCACCAAACCAGATGACATCGCGGCGGCCGTGAAAGAAACGCAAGCGCGATGGGACCGGCTCGATGGTCTCGTGCATTCGGTGGCTTTTGCGCCCGCAGATGCGCTTGGCGGTCAGTTTCTGCATACGCCCTGGGAAAGCGTCGCGACAGCGCTCCAGGTGAGCGCCTTTTCATTCAAAGAAATGGCGCGTGGATTTCTTCCGTTGATGCAGGAAAACGGCGGCTCGATGGTCACGCTCGATTTCGACAATTCGACCCACGCGTGGCCGAAATACGACTGGATGGGAGTGTCGAAAGCTGCGCTCGAATCGGTGACGCGATATCTGGCGCGCGACCTCGGCCGGTACAAAATCCGCGTCAACGCAGTGTGCGCCGGTCCGCTTGCGACCCTGGCCGCCAGCGGAATTCCGGGCTTCAAGGACTTCGAGGAAGTGTGGGAGAAGCGTGCGCCACTGGGCTGGAGCCTGCAGGACAAATCTCCCGTCGGCCGGGCGGTGGCGGTCCTCCTCTCCGACTACATGGACATGACCACCGGCGAGCTGGTGCACGTCGACGGCGGCTATCACGCGATGGGGACTGAACTGCCACCGGCCGACTAAAAGGGGTCCCCGCGAACTCACGGCGAAGCCTCTGCGTTCGTGGGAAAATTGATTGACCCCATATCTTGTAGCGAACCGGGGACAAGTGCGCTACATCGTGTTAGGCTCTCCGAAATCCTGACGGGCATCCCGTTTGGAGCCCGGACGGAAATACCGCCATACGGGAGGAGAGCAGTTTGCGGGAGTGCCTGGTGATCTACGTAGACGCCGCGCTGGACAAGCATGGCCGGGCCGGATGCGGCCTGGCCGTTTTCGTTAGAGGGCGGGCCGTCTACACAGAGTCGTTCGGCTTTTCGCACCTCGGAGGCTCGGCTCAGCTGGAAGCACACGTTTGCGCAGGCGCGTTGGATCTTGCCGCCGCGCGCTGGCCACATCACCGAGTGATCGTGCGCACGGATTGCGCTCCGGTTGTCCGCAGTCGAATGCCGTCGAGCGACAGCTTTCGCATCGCCGTGCACGAAGTGCGCGAACGGTGCCGGCGCGGCTGGCGTGTCGTTCGTTACGTGAGCCGAAAGGCGAATCCCGCACACGAACTGGCGCGAGAGGGATTGAAGAGTCTTTCCAAACAACAGGTTCTCGTGGCCGCGTAAACCCCTTCAGGGATTTCTCATCGAGCGCGGCTATCATTGCTGCGCTCGATTTCTTTTTGTTCAGGGAGTTGAAATGGCACCTGAGGAAGCACATCAAAAAGCGCCGCGCCGCCGCGGCCGGCCCCCTGGGTCGAAAAATCGAACGCGCCGCAGGCGCGCGGCAGGCGGTGAGCTCGTGGATCAGCTCAACGCGATGGTGGCCGAATTGATCAGCAAGAATCGCCAGCTGCAGCGACAGGTTGCAAAGCTCACCAAGGGCGCGCGCGCCTCCGCGGCGAGCAAGGGGGTGGAGCGCTCAATCAGGACGATCTCGCGGCGCGTGCAGCGCGTTCTCGGTGCGACTACGAAGCGGCGTCGCAAGCCTGCACCCGCCAACGGGCGCCGGCGCAAGACCGCGACGAGGAAGCGCCGAGCTACCTAGAAGGGTTCGGTCCCCTGCGGACTTGGCCGCGGCGGCGCGTAGCCGGCCTCCATGTGCTTTGCGGTTCGGTACGCGTCGACGATGCTGAATATCCACAGGCCGCCCCCGCCAAGCTCCATCGGCACCCCGATGGCGGCGCCGATCACCGTGAGATCAAGGTCGAAACCGAAAAACTGAAGGCCCGCAATCCCGACCAGGAAGCCAAGGCCTTTCAGGTTCTGGCCGAGATAGAAGTGTCCGAGGCCCGGAACTACCGCGAGGGCCGCCGCCAGGGCAGGACTCTTGCGCGGTCGGGCGACCGGTGCGTAGTAGCCGCCTGAGCCCGGAGATCCGCAGCGTGGACATGGCGCATTCGGATTGGTCAGGAGCGCCCCGCATCGACCGCAGAGAACTTCTGCTGCCATCCCTTCCAGTTTGCCTGTTTTGGCTATCCTCCAAACCGTGGATCTCGGCTTCACGAGCGAGGAGGAGTCCTTCCGGCAAGAGGTCCGGAGCTGGCTCGAAGCCAACCTTCCCGCGGGGTGGCGGCAGGATGGAAAAGGGGCGTCCCCGCGCAAGGGCGCGGGGGCCCCAGAAGGTGAGGACACCGAGCTCCAGCGCGAGTGGCAGCGCAAGCTCTACGAAGGTGGCTGGCTCAAGCTGGGCTGGCCGAAGGAGGCGGGTGGGCGGGGCGCGACGCCGGTGATGCAAGCGATCTACCAGGAGGAGATGGCGCAGGCCGGAGCACCTGGCATCCTCGGCCGGCTGGGCGTGACGCTGCTGGCGCCAACGCTCGCCGGCCACGGCACGCAGTGGCAGCAAGACACGTACGTGGAGAAGATCCTCAGCGGCGAGCTGATCTTCTGCCAGGGCTTCAGCGAGCCCGACGCGGGCAGCGACCTCGCCGGGCTGCGTACCCGTGCCGAACCTCGCGACGGGAAGTGGATCCTGAACGGCCAGAAGACGTGGTCGAGCGGCGCGCATTACGCGCACAAGAGCTTTTTGCTCGCACGCACAGATCCCGACGCCGAGCCGCATCGAGGCATCGGTTTCTTCCTTGTCGACATGCACCAGCCTGGAGTCGAGGTCCGGCGAATCAAACAAATGACCGGTGGCGGCGAGTTCTGCGAGATCTTTCTGTCGGGAGCGGAGGTCGAGGATCGCGACCTCGTCGGCGGGCCGGGCGACGGTTGGAAGATCGCTATGACCGTGTTCGGCTTCGAGCGTGGCGGCCTCGCCCAGGCGGCCCGCTTCGAGCGTGCAGTCGCCGAGCTCGCCGCCCTTGCGCGTGAGCGGGGTGCAGGCGGTGACCCGCCGACGCGACAGAAGATCGCCCAGGCCCGGATCGAGGCGCACGTCTTCCGATTGATCGGCCTCCGCAACCTGACCAAGGCCGAGCACGGTCACGCGCCGGGCCCTGAGGCCAGCGTGACCAAGCTCTACTGGAGCGAGATGGACAAACGCCTGCAGGAGACGGCGGTCGGCATGGAGGGAATGTACGGCGCGCTGTCTCCCGAGAGCTCACTGGCGATCGAGGACGGGCGGTGGCAGTACGGGTGGATGTGGGCCCAGGCGGAGACGATCTACGCCGGCTCGTCCGAGATCCAACGCAACATCATCGCCGAGCGCGTCCTCGGTCTGCAGCGCGGAAGGTGAGCGCCGCGACGAGCGTCATCGACCGCCTGCGCACACGCATCGGCGTCGACGGCGCGCCCGTCACCGCCTCCGTCGAAGCCGGCCACGTCAGGCGTTTCGTCGCCGCGATCGGCGACGCGAACCCGCGCTGGGACCAGGAGGCGCCCCCGACGTTTCTCGTGGCGCTGGCGCCGGCCATGCTCCACCTGGCCGAGGCGGAGGAGTACGGCAAGGGCTGGCTCAACGGCGGCAACCGCTTCGAGTATTTCACGCCGGTGATGATCGGCGACAACGTCACCGCCACCGGGCATGTCGCCGACGTCTACGAGAAGTCAGGCTCGAGCGGGAACCTGCTGTTCATCGTCTTCGAGACCGATTACGTGAACCAGCGCGGTGAGCTGGTGGCGCGGCTCAGGGGAACGGCTATCCGCAGATGAACGTGCAGGTTGGACAGGAGCTCCCCGAGCTGGTCAAGCACCCGACCACGCGCCAGCTTGTGCAGTACGCTGGCGCCCAGGGCGACTTCTACGAGATCCATTACGACCAGGGGTATGCGAAGAGCGTTGGGTTGCCGGGTGTGATCCTCCACGGCCTGTTGAAGGCCGGCTTTCTCGGCCAGCTCGTCACGGACTGGGTCGGCGATCGCGGCAGCCTCAAGACCTTCGAGGTCAGCTATCGCGGCATCGACCAGCCGGCGCATCCGTATCGCTGCCGCGGCCGCGTGGCCAGGGTCGATGGGGAAGAGGTCACGCTAGAGGTCTGGGGCGAGGACGAGGCCGGCAACCGGACGACTGTGGGAAGCGCTACAGTCCAGCTGCACGGCTGATGTCGATCGTCTACCTCATCATCAAGTACATCCACATCTTCTCGGCGATCGTGGCGGTCGGGGCGAACATCACATACGCGGTGTGGAACGCGCGCTCGGCGGGCGAGCCGGCCCACCTCGGGTTCACGCTCAGGGGAATCCAGTTCATCGACAACCGGATCGCGAACCCGGCTTACGGCGTGCTTCTTGTGACCGGCCTGATCCTGGTCTTCGCCGGGAGCTGGGGCTTCAAGCTGTGGGTGATCGTCGCGCTGGTGCTGTTCATCGCGGTCGGCATACTCGGATTCGCCGTCTTCACTCCGCTGCTGCGGAATCAGATCAGGCTGGTGGACGCGGGCGATACGGCCTCGCCCGAGTACGCGCGCATCGCCAACCGAAGCAGGATGCTTGGTCCGATCCTCGGACTCCTGGTCGCGATCATCCTCGTGATGATGGTGTTCAAGCCGACCCTGTAGAACCATAGGACGGCCAGCACGGACGCGTCGATCACGCAATAGCCTCCCGCGATGACCGACGGCGGGTTGCCTGACGGTATATGAGTCCACGGCGCCACAGGCATCCAGTACCAGCTGCCGAATGAGGTGCCGGCGATCTCGAGCTCGCTGACGATGATGAAGATCGCCGCGAAAAGCGGCCAGCGAGGCGAGCGCAGAAGGAAGTAGGCGAAGACGGGAAGGCACAGCGCTCCCTGGAGGTCGACCCTCCCGTTGACGAGGGGCAGGAGGGTGAGTCCGGCGAGCGCCCAGACGCCCGCCGCGCCAAGGACCACGTGCGCGACTCGCCGGCCGTACCGCGTCACGACCGGCGTTTGCGCGGCGAGCAGGCCGAAGAGATAGACGATCCCGTGACCAGGCGGCACGAACAGGGGCAGGTTGTGGAGCCGGTACTGGTAGACGCCCCAGATGAGTGAGCCGAAGATCTCGAAGCACGTGGCGACCGCGACGCAGGTCCAGACCTGGGCTCGCTGCCCCCGCGGGGCCTTGAGCGCGGCGAGATAAAGCACGGTGAAGGTGAGCGCGCCAAGCCCGTACTGCTGCCAGAGCCCGGTGATGCGGCTGTCCGCAAAAAGACCGAGCGGCGTGTAGACGAGGAGGTAGGCGTGCAGCCAGTACGGCTGCACGCCGCGAATGATCTTTCTGGTTACTTGATGGTTCCCCGCTCGTCGATGAGGCTGCCCTGGAGCGTCCAACCGGTGCCGGCCCAGGTGATCACCTGTTCCTGCATGATCGGAAAATGGTCGCTCGAGGTCGTCTTGACCACGACTCCCGGCAGGAGGAATGGGTTCGCGTTCGAGCCTGACTCGTTCAGCTGGTTGGCCGCGATGTCGATGATGTTCTTGCGCGTCATGTTCGTGCCGGCCTTCTTGAGCACGTCCACCATCGTGTACGCGACCGCGACGCCGTAGATGTTGAAGCCATCCTGCACGTTGCAGGTGGTGCAGTTGGCGATGACCTGCTTGTACAGCTTCATGCCCGCGTCGCTGTCCCACTGCGGGTCTGTCGGGTCCTTGAGGTAGCTGACGCTGGTCACGTTCTGGAGTGCGGCGCCCGCCTTCTTGGCCGCGAGCATGTAGACCTGCGGGTTCGAGACCGAGTTCAGATAGATCGTGGGCGCCCAGTGGACGCCGGTGACGAAGGCGAGTGACTGGATCGACGGCTTGGGGGTCGAGAACAGAAAGAGGGTGTCGACGTTCGCAGCCTTCAGCTTGGTGAGCTGGGCAAACGGGTTGGCCGCGGTGACGTCATAGCTCTCCTTGGCGACGATCATCGAGGCCTTGTCGCCAAGACCGTCGGTCAGGCCCTTGAGGTAGTCCTGCCCGTAGTCGTCGTTCTGGAAAAGCACGCCGATCTTTGCGTTGGGATGGTTCTTCAACACATCCTTGGCGTAGATGTGGGCCTCGCCCTGATAGGGCGGCTGCCAGCTCATGGTCCAGGGCGTGGAGCCGAAGTCCTTGCCCCAGGTCGTGGCGCCCGTGGCGACGAAGACCTGCGGCACCTTCTTCGAGTTCAGGTAGTCGCGGACCGAGGTCTGGGCCTGCGTGCCGAGGCCGCTGAACATCAAAAAGACCTGGTCCTGCTCGACGAGCTGCTTGGTCAGCGGCACCGTCTGAGCGGGGTTGTAGGCGTCGTCCAGGATCTTGAAGTTGATCTTGCGGCCGTTCACGCCGCCCTGGTTGTTGTTGACGTAGGTGAAGTAGGCGTTCTCGGCGTTGGCGATCGTTCCGTAGGCGGCCGCCCCGCCCGAGAGGGCGATCGTGGTACCGAGCAGGATCGAATCGTTGGTGACGCCGACATCGGTCGCCGTCACGTTGTTGCTGGAGCCGCCACACGCGGCGAGGGCGACGACAAAGGCCGCGACCGCGGCAAGTCGTGGTGCGATTCTCACCATAGAAAGTCCTCCCCTTTTGGTGTGCATGTATTTAAACAGTCTGGGGATCGGGTGGCATCTGTCCAGTCTCCCGATCACCCGCCCCGCGCAGCCGCCGGTTCAGCGCCGTGTAAGCCCGGGTGACGAGGCCGACGATGCCGTTGGGCGCAAACATCATGACCAGGATCAGGACCACTCCATAGGAGACCGCCGGGCCGGCGTTCTTCACCGTCGAGGTGATCTGGTCGGGGAGCCAGGACTGGCTCGGCACCCACTGGTTCGACTCGATGGGGAGGAAGTAGGCGAAGATCGCGCCCAGCAAGGGGCCCGGGATCGAGGCCAGCCCTCCGACCACCGCGCCCACCAGGAGCTGGATCGAAAGCGATACCGGGAAGGTGTCCGGGCTGACGTAGCCGGTGGCGAGCGCAAACAGGCCACCCGCCACACCGGCGTAAAAGGCAGAGATTCCAAACGCCAGGGTCTTGTAGCCGGCGATGTTGACGCCCGAGGCGGCAGCCGCCACCTCGCCGTCGCGGACCGCCCGCATCGCTCGGCCGGCGCGGTGGCGGACGATGTTCCAGGCCAGCCAGAACAGGATCACCGTGCAGATCAGCACGACGTAGTAGATCCACTGGTCGCTCGTCATCGCCGTGCCGGTGATCGTCCCGAACGTGTCCTGGGCAAAGGCCGGGGGGTCGGGCTGGATGACGAGAATTCCCTGCACCCCGCCGGTCAGCTGGTCGGGTCGCTTGATCAGGCTCGGCGTGACCACGGCGAGCGCAAACGTCGCGAGAGCCAGGTACAGGGCCGAAAGGCGAAGGGCGGGAATGCCGAACAGGAACCCGACGCTGCCTGTCAGCAGACCGGCGATCGGGATGGTGAGGAGCAGATCCATCTTGTAGCGGTGCGCCAGGATCGCCGACGTGTAGGCGCCGAGCGCGATGAAAGCGCCATGGCCCAGCGAGAGCTGGCCGCTGTAGCCGACGAGGATGTTGAGCCCCATGATCGCGATGGCGAGAATCAGCGCCTGCGACCACAGGCTCGTCTGGAAGCTCGAGATAACTGTCGGCAAGCCAAGGAAGAACAGCACCGCGATGACGACGAGCCAGTAGCGCGGGGGAGCGTTGCGGAGCCGCTGCATCAAACCCTGCGGATGGCGGCGCGCCCGAGCAGGCCGTTCGGCTTGAGGATGAGCACCACGATGATGATCGCCAGGCCGACCGCCAGCTGAAGGTCGCCGCCGACGCCGGGGAGGTAGGCGCCGGCGAGGTTCACGGTCAGCCCCACGATCAACCCACCTATCACCGCACCCAGGGGGCTCTCGATCCCACCCAGCACCGCCGCGGCGAAGGCGTAGATGATGATCGACTGCATCATGTTCGGCTCGAGCAGCAGGATCGGGGCGACCATGATCCCGGAAACCGCTCCCACCGCAGATGCAAGGCCCCACCCCAGCGCGAGCATCCAGCTCACCTGCACGCCGAGGAGGCGACTCGCCTCGGGATGGTGCGCGGCGGCGCGCAGCGTGAGACCGACGGTTGTGCGCTGAAGCAACAGGTAAATCCCAAGCAGCACCAGCCCCGACACGCCAATGACCCCGAGGTCGCGGTAGCTGATGAACACTCCCAGGAGGTCGACCGTGTCGGACGGGAATGGACTCGGGAACGAGCGAGGCACATAGCCGAAGATGAATCCCGCAAGCCCGTTGACCAGTGCGGCCAGACCGAGCGTGATGATGACCAGCGTCAGAATCGGCGCGCGCTCGACGGGGCGGATGACGACTCGCTGGATCAGCAAGCCGCCCGCGAAGGCGACCACGAGGGTAATGGGCAGCGCAATCCAGTAGCTCATGCCACGCGTGACCAGGGCGTAGGCGACGAACGTTGCGAACATCGCCATCTCGCCCTGCGCGAAGTTGACCAGGCCCATCGCGTTGTAGATCAAGACGAGCGCCAGCGCGAGGCTCGCGAAGATGCCGCCGGTGGCGATGCCGCTGACGACCTGCTGCAGAAACTCCTGCACTTGCCTAGTACCCGAGGTACGAGCGGCGGACCGACTCGTTGCCTTTCAGCTGCGCGCTTTCACCCCGCACCGCCACCCGCCCGACCTCGAGCACATACGCGGTGCTCGAAAGGTCGAGGGCGATTAGCGCGTTCTGCTCGACGAGCAGAACGGCGACGTGACTGGTCTGGTTGATCGACCGGATGATCTCGAAGATGGATCGGACGACGATCGGCGCGAGGCCGAGCGACGGCTCGTCGAGCAGCATCAGTCGCGGCTTCATCAGCAGGGCGCGGGCGATCGCGAGCATCTGCTGCTCACCGCCCGACAGTGTGCTGGCCGACAGCCGTCGCCTTTCCTTCAATACCGGGAAGTATTCGAAGACGCGGTCGTAGTCCTTTCTCACCTCGGCGCCATCCTTCCGGAGGTGGGCGCCGAGCTTGAGGTTCTCGTCGACGGTGAGCTCGGTGCAGATGCCTCGACCCTCTGGCACATGCGCGATGCCGCGCCGCACGATGTCCTCGGTCGGCATGTGTCGCAGCGAGCGGCCGTCGAACCGGATGTCTCCGCTCCACCGCACGCCGCCGGTGACGGCACGCAGCGTCGTCGTCTTGCCGGCGCCGTTTGCGCCCAACAGCGAGACCACGCCGGCTTCCGGCACCGACAGCGACACTCCGTGCAGCACCGAGGTCGGCCCGTAACCCGCGTGGACGTCTTCGAGCTCGAGAAGGGCCACTGCTAGGCGGCGCCGAGGTAGGCTTCGATCACGGCGGGGTTGCGCTGAACCTCTGCCGGGCTGCCCTCAGCGATCTTCTTGCCGAAGTCGAGCACGACGACGCGGTCCGAGATCCCCATCACGAAGGCCATATGGTGCTCGACGAGCAGCATCGTCACGCCCAGGTCCGTGTGCACGCGCCGAAGCAGTTGCGACATATCGTCGACCTCCTCGTGGCTGATGCCCCCCGCGGGCTCGTCCAGGAGCAGAAGCCTGGGCTTTGAAACGAGCGCGCGCGCCATCTCGACGCGTTTCTGCAGGCCGAACGGCAGCGCGGCCACCGGGACCTGGGCGCGCGGGCCGAGTCCGACGAACTCGATCATCTCGAGCGCGCGCTTGTGCGACGCGGATTCGGCGGCGACCGCGCCGGGCAGCGGCACTGAGGCTTGCAGCCAACCGCTCTTTGTCTGCGTGTGATCGCCGACGAGCACGTTGTCCAACACCGTCATCGAGCGAAAGAGCGCGACGTTCTGAAACGTGCGCGCAAGCCCGTGCCGGATCACGTGGTGCGGCCGGATCGAGGCGACGGAGCGTCCATCGATCAGCACCGCGCCGGTGCTCGGCCGGTAAACGCGGGTGACCACGTTGAACAGCGTGGTCTTGCCGGCGCCGTTGGGGCCTATCAGCGCGACGACCTCGCCTGCCTCGACGCCAAACGAAACGTGGTCCAGCGCGACCACTCCCCCGAAGCGGACGCTCAGCTCGCGGACCTCGAGGAGCGCCATATCCGCCGAATACTAAGTTCGGACGGCTTTTCCGACCACTAGTCGCTTGGCTTCGGGATGTCCGGATAGTCCTCGTCGACCTGGCGTGGCTCGGGGACGCCCCAGTCTGCGCTGCCGGTGCCCCACTCCACGGGGGGACCCCATTCCGCGGCGGGCGCTTCAGGCGATGGCGGAGTTTCCGGCTCCGGCGGCGATGCTGGTGGGGCCGGCTCCGGCCTAGGCACCGCAGTAGACGGCATTTGCTCGCTCCACGCTGTCGGCTCGGCCGTCGATGCAGGCGTAGGCGGCGCCGCGCCAAAGCTCGCGGTGTAGTCCGGGCGCGTGGCGCGATGCACCACCGCGGCACTTGGCATGGGCTTTACCCGCGGCCGCCTGGCCACGCTGAACAGCCAGTAGCCGATAGATAGAAGGATCGCGAAGGCGCCGGCGATGGGCAGGAAGACAAACGGCGGGCTGGTGATCACGTCGAAGCCGCTGAGCGCCGCCGCGGGGCTTGGGCTGGCCGTGAATGCAGGAGTGTTCTCAGGCGACGCGGACGGCGACTCGGACGGGCTGGGCGACGGAGATGCCAGGACAGGCGTGGGCGCAAGCAGGGTGAACGTTGCGCACGGGTTCGGCACGACGTTCGCGCAGAGCTTGTGAGGGCCTGGAGCGTCGGCGGAGAACGGTTTGACTCGCGTGTTGAAGCTCCCGCCGGAGTCGGCCGTGGCGCCGCCGGCCACCTTGGAGGGATCGTCCCAGTAGAGACCTACCTGCTGGCTGGGATTGAACTGGCCGCCGGTGACGTTGATCACGGTAGTCGCGTCGCCAGATGTCACGTCAAGGGAAAGGAATGCGTGCACCGGGATCGGGCTCGGCGACGGTGATGGACACGGAGACGCGGCGCTGCCCTGGCAATCCCTGAGGATCGCGGCCCGCGCGCCGGGTGCGAGCGCGAACAGGATCGAGGCTGAGGCGGCTGCGGCGAGGATGGCGACCGCTGGACCGAACCGAGGACCCCCCGACAAACGCATGAAGCGCGGGAACGATAGCAGAAGCAGGTTGGTTACACCGGGGGCCAGGGGATCGACCACGCCGAGGCCGGCTCGGGGAACCGCCAGCCGGGGGCGAGGACCTCGCGCAAGCGCTTCTTGAGGACGCGGATCTCCACCGGGCTGAGCAAGTCCTCGAGCGTCCTCTTGAGCGGTCCGCGCTCGATCTGGGCGAGCGCGCGCTCCACGTCGGCGCACAGGTCGTCGGGCAGGCGCCGGCCTGCGAAGTCCCAGATCACCGTCCGCAGCTTGTGATCGACATGAAAGGTGAGGCCGTGGTCAATGACCCAGACGTCGTTCTGCGCGTCGAAAAGGCAATGGCCCGACTTGCGGTCGGCGTTGTTCGTGAGGACGTCGAACAGCGCGACGCGAACCCAGATGTCGCGGTGCCGCCGGCTCTCGATCAGGAAATGTCGCCCGTCTGCGTCGATGAAGGCCTGCATCGCGCCGACGCCGTGAGGGGCCTCGTTGCGGACCACTGTGGGCGGGATGTTGGGCCAGCCCAGGACCTTGCTCAGCTCGTACGCGGCGACCTCGCGCTGGTAAAGGGTGCCCGCCTCGAAGTCCCACAGCGGTGACTCGCCACGCGCCGGCTTGTACACGGCCCTCACGCCGGACGGCGGATGCGGCCCCAGCCGCGCGAGGAACGTGTAGTTGGAGGCGCCATGCAGGAGGCCCAGGATCTTGACGTCCGGGAGGTCTAAGAGAAGGGCCTCGGTCGGGTCAGAAGATTGGCCGCGCACCGTTCATCACCGGACACGGGTGCCCTGTGGAATCCATCGGCAGGCCGCAGCGAGGGCAGAGCGGCCGCCCCGCGGACAGCACCGACTCGGCCTGTTTCGAGAAGGCGATCACCTGGTCGGGGCTGAGCCAGAAGCGGACGCTGGGAGCGTCCTCGGCCGCGGGCTGACCCGCCTCTGCGGATTCACCGGCTGAGCCCTGGCTCGCCACGAGCACGAACATGCGGCGTGCCTCGTGGTAACCCAACCCCATCTCGGCGATCTGCCACTCAGGGTCGCCGGGCGCAGGGCCGTCCGAAGCGACGCCCTGCACCGGCTCGGGCGTCTCGATCTTCTGCACTTCGAGCATCTGGTGGAGGCGCACCACCAGGGCCTGGATCTGCGACTTTTCGCACCCCAGCGTGAGCGTTTGCCCCGATCCCGTGGCCATGAGGAAAAACCGCCTCTGCCCGGGCTCGCCGACCGCCGCGACCTCGATGCGGTCGACCGGGTCGAGCTCGTGGATGGCCATCGCTACAACAGTAGGGGTTGGTTGGTTTTGGAGCCCGTTTGACTGGGAAGAAGATCAGACGTATTCACTTCGAATCAAAACCATCCAGCAATTTGGAGGACAGCTGACATATGCCAAAAACCGTAGGAATCGACCTGGGGACGACCAACTCGGTCATCGCCGTCATGGAAGGCGGCGAGCCCGTCGTCATCCCTAACTCCGAGGGTTCGCGCACCACTCCCTCCGTCGTCGCCTTCACCAAGAGCGGTGAGAGGCTGGTGGGCACGCTGGCGCGCCGGCAGGCGGCCGTCAACCCCGAGAACACCGTCTATTCGATCAAGCGGTTCATGGGCCGCAAGTTCGGTGAGGTGGATTCCGAGCGGAAGATCGTGCCTTACCAGGTCAAGCCGGGCAAGGACGATCGGGCGGTCGTGGTCGTGCCGAACGCCAACAAGGAATTCACACCCGAAGAGATCTCGGCCATGATCCTGCAGAAGCTCAAGGCCGACGCAGAGGCCTACCTGGGCGAGAAGGTGACCGACGCGGTCATCACCGTGCCCGCTTACTTCAACGACTCCCAGCGCCAGGCGACCAAGAACGCCGGGCAGATCGCCGGCCTCAACGTGCTGCGCATCATCAACGAGCCGACCGCCGCTTCCCTCGCCTACGGCCTGGAGAAGAAGGCGAACGAGACCATCCTGGTCTTCGACCTCGGTGGCGGCACGTACGACGTGTCGGTGCTCGACGTGGGTGACGGCGTCTTCGAGGTCAAGGCGGTCGCCGGTGACACCCACCTGGGCGGCGACGACTACGACCGCCGCGTCGTGGACTGGCTCGCCGACGAGTTCAAGAAGCAGAACGGCATCGACCTGAAGGCCGACCGCCAGGCTCTGCAGCGACTGACCGAGGCCGCGGAGCGGGCCAAGATCGAGCTTTCGAGCAGGCTCGAGACCAGCATCAACCTGCCGTTCATCACCGCGGACCAGACCGGTCCCAAGCACCTCGAGATGACGCTCACGCGCGCCAAGTTCGAGTCGCTGACCGCCGACCTGACCGAGCGGACCCGCGGACCATTCCTCGCCGCGCTCAAGGACGCCAACCTGACCCCGCAGCAGATCAACGAGGTCGTGCTGGTCGGAGGCGCCACGCGGACGCCGGTCATCCAGCAGCTGGTCAAGGAGCTGCTCGGCGGCAAGGAGCCTCACAAGGGTGTGAACCCGGACGAGGTGGTCGCCGTCGGAGCTGCGATTCAGGCCGGCGTGCTCAAGGGCGAGGTCAAGGACATCCTTCTCCTGGACGTGACGCCGCTCTCGCTCGGCGTCGAGACACTGGGAGGCGTGATGACCAGGCTCGTCGACCGCAACACGACGATCCCGACCTCTCGCTCGCAGGTCTTTTCGACCGCGGCCGACAACCAGACCTCGGTCGAGGTCCACGTCCTGCAGGGCGAGCGCGAGATCGCACGCGACAACCGGACCCTGGGGCGGTTCCACCTGGACGGCATTCCGCCCGCGCCGCGAGGCATGCCGCAGATCGAAGTCACGTTCGACCTCGACGCCAACGGCATCCTGAATGTAAAGGCGCAGGACAAGGGCACCGGCCGCGAGCAGTCCGTCACGATCACCGCCTCCTCGACCTTGAACAAGGACGAGGTCGACCGGCTGGTCAAGGAAGCCGAGGCGCACGCCTCGGAGGACCGCGCCAAGCGCGAAGAGGTGGAGCTCCGCAACCAGGCGGACCACATGATCCACCAGGCCGAGAAGATCATCAAGGAGAACGAGGCGCGCATCCCAGAGGACGTCAAGAGCGAGGTCAACACCAAGCTCGAGGCGCTCAAGAGCGCGGCCAAAGGCTCGGACAGCAAGGAACTCCAGCGGAAGATGGACGACTTCAACGAGTCGCTCCAGAAGATCGGTCAGCACATCTACCAGCAGGCCGGGGCTACGGCTCCGACCGGGGCTCCTTCGGACGGAAGCCAGTCAGGCGACCAGAAGAAGGACGAGGACGTAGTTGACGCGGATTACCGGGAAGTCAACTAAAGGAAGTTCCCACTGAGGGCTCGGACTTCGGTCCGAGCCCTTATTTTTTGCCTGCTTTGGTCGAATACTTCCGCAACAGGACGCGCCTTTGGGCCGCGGCCGGACTCTGGGGCGGCCTCCTGCTCGTCGCCTTCAACCTCTACGCCGCCTTCGCCACCTACGTCCCGCAGTACCTGGTCCGCAACGACTTCCGGCTCGTCTACGGGTCGGCGCTGAACGCATGGGAGCACGGCTACGGGCACCTCTACGACCTGGTGGGACAGAAGGAGGCGGTCGAGAGCCTGGGCGCCTACTGGTCGCCTTTTCTCAACCCGCCGCCCCTCGTCTGGATCGCGACACCGTTTCTCGCGTTGCCGTTCCAGGTGGCGATCGTGCTCTGGACGGGCCTCCTGTTCGCGGCCGCCCTTTTCGCGTGGTGGCTGGTCGCGCCGGGCGGCGGTCTGACCCGCGCCGCCCACCTGGCGCTCTTTCTCGGCCTGTTCCCGACCGCGTTTGGGCTGATGGTCGGGCAGCCGGTCGCGCTGGTGACGGCCGTCCTGGCGGCTTCGTGGTGGCTCGCGGAGCGCCGGCGCCCCGTGCTCGCCGGCCTGGTGCTGAGCCTGATCGCGCTCAAGCCGCAGCTGGCGCTCCTCGTGCCAATCTGCCTGCTGGTGGCCGGACGGGCGCGCGTCTTCGCGGCCTGGCTCGCGGCGACTGCCGTGATCGGAGTGGTCGCGCTGGCACTGCTGGGCGGTGACGGCCTTCAGCGCTACCGCGACGTCCTGTCCATGGCGTCGCAGTGGGAGCCCACGAGGCGCTACGCGATCGCCGGCCCGCTCGGTCTGGGGCCTCAGGTCTACGCGGTCGAGGTGTTGGTGGTCGGGGTGGCGGTGTTCGCGGCGTGGCGGAACAGGCACCACGACGTGGGCCGGCTTTACGCGACCGGCGTCCTCGCGTCGCTGCTCTTCACGCCGTACGTCGGGTTTCAGGACTTCGCGATGCTCGTAGTCGCGGGCTGGCTCCTCGTCCGCTCGGGTGCCATGCCGGTGCAGGTCGGCCTGATGCTCGTGGGTTATGCGCTGCTCGAGCTGGCCCTCATCGTCCTTGCGGTTCCGATCCTGCTCGCCGAGGCGGCCCTTCTGTTGAGCCTTGCCTGGCCCGGGCCCCAGGCGCAGAGCATTGTCGGGACTCCGCGCGGCAGCCGCTCGGACTCGGCCGCCGCCTGAATCGACCGCGCATAGAATCCGGCCGTGTTCACGCCGGATGATCGCGAACGTCTCAGGACCGCCCTCGTTCAGGCGGCACGCTCTGACGGCCGGATCTCCGGAGCCGCGCTGACGGGATCGGCTGTGGGCGGAACGGAAGACCGCTGGTCCGACGTCGACCTGGCTTTTGGTGTCGCGGATGGAGCGTCCCTCGACGACGTGCTGGGCGATTGGACCGCTCTCATGTACCGGGATCAAGGCGCCCTGCATCACTTCGACGTCCAGGTTGGCAAATGGACATATCGGGTGTTTCTGCTGGTCAGCACGCTGCAGGTCGACCTCGCTTTCGTACCCGAGGCCGAATTCGGCCCGAGGGCGCCGACGTTCCACCTGGTTTTCGGAGCGGCGGTCGAGCTGCCCAAACCTGCGGCGGCCCGGGCGGAGCTCCTGCTTGGCTGGGGATGGCTCTACGCGCTCCACGCCCGCTCATCGATTCAGCGGGGCAAGCAATGGAGCGCGGAGTACATGGTCAGCGGACTGCGGGACCAGGTCCTGGCGATGGCTTGCCTTCGGCACGGCCTGCCCGTCTCGGAAGCCCGCGGCATCGATCGACTTCCAGTCGAAGTCGTCCGCCCGCTCGAAGCTGCGCTCGTCCGCTCGCTCGAACGCGACGAGCTCCGCCGCGCGTTTCGCGTTGCGATGGCCGGCCTGCTCGGGGAGGCTCGCTACCTCGACAGCGACCTGGCGGAGCGCCTGGAGCCGGCGCTTCAGGAGCTGGCGGCCGGTTAGGCCGCGTGGCTGGTCCCCCGCTGGAGCCGACGGTGGGATTCGAACCCACGACCTGCCACTTACGAGGCGGCTGCTCTGCCAGCTGAGCTACGTCGGCGATTTCACCAAATGTCGCGAAAAATTTGGCGATGCGAAGAAACCCTAGGCTAACATCGGGTCGGGGATGCGAACACTCGACGTCGAACGACTCGCGACCGGCGACTATGCCCTGATCAAGCCACTTCTCGTCGAGCTGCACCTCGGCGAGCAGGTCCACTACTCCGACCATCCGCAGCTTCCACGCGAGGAGATCGAGCGCTACCTGACACAGATCCCCTCCGCGTTCCGGGGCGAGAACGTCATCTACGCGGCGCGCGACGAAGGCGGCCAGGTCGTCGGCTTCTGCTGGATCGTCCTGTACGACCCGGGCACGGGACTGGAGGGCGAGGTCGCGGAGCTGTACGTCGCCGAAGGCCACCGCGGCCAGGGCATTGGCGAGATGCTCGTCCGCCAGGCGGTGCGGCTGTTCGCGGAGCGCCGGGTCACCCTGGCGTACGTGTGGACGCGACCTGACAACGACGCGGCGGTGAAGCTCTATCGGTCGGCAGGCTTCGAGGCCAACCGCCAGCTGGTCCTGACCTGGTACCCGACCGAGCCCGCGAACCAGCACTAAGCCGCCCGGCGGTCCGCACTTAACATCGTCTCCATGCGTCCTGTGCTGGGCCGGATCTTCGTGGTCACCGCCGTGCTGCTGGTCGCGGGACTGGTCGCCGCGGGCGTCACCCTGGCAGTGTTGCGGACTCAATCCCGAACGAACACCCAGCAGGTGAACCTGCAGACGGGCGTGAGCATCACAGAGGACTCGGCCATCATCGCCGCGGCCGGAAAGGCGCGGCCGGCCGTGGTCAGCATCGTGACCCAGCAGCAGCCGACGCTCGTCCGCGGCTCCGGCTACTTAGCTACCAGCGATGGCTACATCGTGACCAACGTCAACGTGATCGTCGGCGCGAGCGGGTTGACGGTCTTGGTTCCAGGCGACACCAGGGCGCACGACGCCAGGCTGGTCGACTACGACTGCCAGACGGGCGTGGCCGTGATCAAGATCGACAAGGTGAGCGGACTTCCGACGCTGGCCTTCGCCGACCCGAACTCGCTCGTCCAGGGCCAGGTCATCGTCGCGGTGGGTGGACCGGTGGACGGCGGCGCGATCACCCCCGCTTACGTGAGCGCGATGCACCGGGTGAACTCCGTCAAGGACCCGGTCAACTTCGGCGGCTCCTTGCAGTTCAGCGACACGATTCAGACCAGCGCCCCGATCGACGGTGGGACCTCGGGCGGCCCGCTCCTGAACGTTGGCAGTCAGGTGGTTGGCATCGCGATGGAGTCGGACGTCACGCGCGCCGGCTTCGCGCTCAACGTAGCCGACGTGCAGGACGATGTCCAGCAGATCCTCCAGACCGGCCAGGTCGTGGTGCCCTCACTCGGCGCAACGACCAGCGACGTCACGTCCGAGACCGCGGCCCTGAACGGCGTGCCGCAGGGGAGCCAGATCGTGAGCGTAGACAAGGGCGGACCGGCGACTGGCGCCGGCCTCAAGGCCGGCGACGTGATCACGCAGCTGGACGACGTTCGGCTCGATTCCGCGCACCCGCTTTCGCTGCTGCTCCGGTCGCGATTTCACGCCAACCAGCGCGTGACCGTTACTTACTCGCGAAACGGCGCGTCGACGCAGACCGAGCTGACGTTGACCACCCAGCACCCCACCTGTTCATGACGTCGGTCGTGTCCGGGAGCGTCCGTGGGTGGATCAACGACGCGCTGATCAGGGCCGTCGGCGAGCTGGGTGCCGAGGGCGAGATTCCGGACCTGGAGCTGGGCCGGGCGAAGGTGCCAGGGCACGGCGACTACGCAAGCTCAGCGGGCATGAAGCTGGCGCGTGTGCTGCGGCAGGACCCGAAGGCGATCGCGGCGCGGATCGCGGGGTCGGTGCAGGTGGCCGAGGGGGCGGCAACGGCGGAGGCGGCCGGCGGATACGTCAACTTCCGGCTGGCCGACGCATGGCTTCAGCGCCTGGTCGGGCGCGTCGAACCGCGCTATGGTGCGCGCGACATCGGCCGCGGGGAGCGGTTGCAAGTCGAGTTCGGCAGCGTCAATCCGACCGGACCGCTGCACATCGGACACGGCCGAGGGGTCACGCTCGGCGATTCGATGTGCCGCCTCCTCGAGTTCACCGGCCATTCGGTGCAGCGCGAGTACTACGTCAACTCTGACAACACGCAGACCCGCCGGTTCGGCGCGTCCGTGTACGCGCGGCTGCATGGGCTGGAGCCGCCCGAGGGCGGCTACACGGGCGACTACGTCCAAGAGCTCGCGGAGATGGCGCGCCACGACCTGCCCGGCATCGACATGCTGCCCGAGGAAGAGGCAGAGCCGAAGCTGCGGATGTACGCCATCGACAAGATGGTCGAGCGGATCAAAGCGACTGTCGCGCGAGTCAATGTGCGCTACGACGAGTGGTACTACGAGAACCGACTGTGGGAGTCAGGCCTCCCCCAAACGGCCATCGAGAGGCTGCGCGAGTCCGGACACATCAAGGAACGCGACGGCGCGCTGTGGTTCGGCGAGCCGGACGATACAGAGGAAGACCGCGTCGTCATTCGGGCCAACGGCCAGCCCACGTACTTCGCTTCAGACCTGGGCTACCTGCTCAGCCGCTTCGAGCAGCGTGGATTCAACCGCGTCGTCGAGGTATGGGCTGCGGATCATCACGGCTACGTGCCTCGGATGAAGTCCGCGGCCGCGGCGCTCGGCTTCGACCATCAGAAGCTGGTGATCATCCTCCACCAGATGGTCAACCTCAAGGAGGGCGCCACGCGCAGCGGACTAAAAGTCAAGATGTCGAAGCGCGCCGGGCGCTTCGTCACGCTCGACGAGCTGGTCGATCGGGTCGGAAGCGACGCCGTGCGCTACTTCTATTTATTGCGATCACCCGACACCACGATCGAGTTCGACCTCGAGCTGGCGGTGACGCAGGGCAACGAGAACCCGGTCTACTACGCGCAGTACGCGCACGCGCGGCTGTCCAACGTGGAGGCGACCGCCGGCGAGCGGCATACGCGGCTTCCCGAAGAAGCCAACGTGGGCCTGCTGACCCATCCGTGGGAGCTCGACGTGGCTCGGCAGATCGCGTTCTGGCCCGACGTGGTCGAGGACTCGACCTCTCTCCTCGAGCCCCACCGCATTCCTTATTACGTGCACGACCTGGCGACGGCGGTTCATCGCTTCTACCACGCGGGCAACGCTCAAAGCGAGCATCGCGTCGTGGTCGACGATCCCGAACTGACAAGGGCGAGGCTGGAGCTGTGCCGGGCGGCGCGTCACACTTTGAAGACGGCGCTCGACCTGATGGGGGTCAGCGCGCCCGAAAGGATGTAGGAGCAAAAGGCAGTGGACGTCACCTGGCTTGGACACGGCTGTTTCCGTTTGCGTGGTCGCGGCGCGGCGGTGGTCACGGACCCATACCCGCCCGTGATCGGACTGAAGCTTGCGCGCATGGACGCCGAGGTCGTGACGGTCAGCCACGAGCACGAGAACCACAGCTATACGCAGGTGGTGCGCGACGGCGCCTACGAGATCCGCGGTCCCGGCGAATACGAGGTTGCCGGGGTGAGCGTGATCGGCGTGCCGACATATCACGACGCCGACAAGGGCGTGAAGCACGGCCGCAACACCGTCTACCTCATCGAGATCGACGACGTCCGCATCTGCCATCTCGGCGACCTGGGCCACAAGCTCGACGACGCCGAAGCGGAGGCGGTTTCGTCACCTGACGTCCTGCTCGTGCCGGTCGGCGGGCGCACCGCGATGAACGCCGCCCAGGCGGCCGAGGTCGTGCGGCAGCTCGAGCCGAGGTACGTGGTGCCAATGCACTACGCGATCCCGGGCCTGAAGCTGCAGCTCGATCCGATCGACAGGTTCCTCAAGGAGATGGGGGTGACGGCATCCGACGCGCAGCCGAAGCTCTCCGTGCAGAAGTCGTCCGTCTCGGAGTACGAGACGAAGGTCGTGGTGCTGGAGCCCAGGGCAGAGCCAAAGGTTTAGCAACCGGCCGTCTCCGGTAACATTTGAAAAACCGCCCTGGAGGTCGTCCATGTCGAAGTACGTTTTCGTGACCGGGGGTGTCGTCTCCTCCCTAGGCAAAGGAATCACCGCGGCGTCCATCGGGAACATCCTGAAGGCCCGCCACCTCACCGTCTCCCTACAGAAGCTCGACCCGTACCTCAACGTCGACCCCGGCACGATGAGCCCGTACCAGCACGGAGAGGTATTCGTCACGGACGACGGCGCGGAAACCGACCTCGACCTCGGGCACTATGAGCGGTTCGTCGACGAGAATCTGACCGTCGCGTCGAACGTGACGACCGGAAAGATCTACCAGGACGTCATCGCGCGCGAGCGGCGCGGCGATTACCTCGGCGCCACCGTCCAGGTCATCCCGCACGTCACGAACGTGATCAAGGAAAAGATCCTCCGCGCGTCCAAGGACCCGCAGGCCGACGTGGTCGTGGTCGAGGTGGGTGGGACCGTCGGAGACATCGAGAGCCTCCCGTTTCTCGAAGCCATCCGCCAGCTGAAGAACGACCTCGGGCGACAGAACGTGTTTTACGTCCACTGCTCCTTGGTGCCGGTGGTGCGCGGCCAGGAGATGAAGACCAAGCCGACCCAGCACTCGGTCCAGGCCCTGCGAGCGATCGGTATCCAGCCCGACGCCATCATCTGCCGCTCCGAGCTGCCGATCGACAACGACCTCAAGGAGAAGATCACGCTGTTCACCGACGTGCCGCGCGATGCGGTGGTTTCGGTGCCCGACGTCAAGTCGATCTACGAGGTGCCGCTGATGCTCGAGGCGGCCGGCCTGGGCAAGGTGATGGCGAAGCATTTCGAGCTCGATGACGCGGCGCACGTTCCCGACAACGAGCCGTGGATCAGGCTGGTCGACCGGATAAAGCACCCGCGCGCTTCGGTGCCGATCGCAATCGTCGGCAAATACATCCAGCTCCCGGACGCGTACCTGAGCGTCATCGAGTCGCTGCGCCACGCCGGGATCTACCACGGACTTGGCATCGACATCCACTGGGTTTCATCCGAGAGGCTCGACGCCGGCGACTCATCTCCGCTGATGGGGGTGGCCGGCATCGTGGTCCCGGGTGGATTCGGTTATCGCGGCATCGAGGGCAAGGTGCAGGCGTCGCGCTACGCGCGCCACAACCGGATCCCGTACCTAGGGCTGTGCCTCGGGATGCAGTGTGCGGTCATCGACTTCGCGCGCGAGAAGCTGGATGCTCCGGACGCCAACTCGACGGAGTTCGCCGCATTCACGTCCACACCGGTGATCGACCTCATGCCCGAGCAGCGAAACGTCGACCAGATGGGCGCCTCCATGCGACTCGGCCTGTACCCGTGCAAGCTCACACCTGGTTCGCTCGCGCACAGGGCGTACGGGGAAGAGGTCGTCTACGAGCGCCATCGCCACCGCTTCGAGTTCAACAACGAGTACCGCGAGGTCATGAACGAGGCGGGCATGCTGTTCACCGGCTTGTCGCCCAATGGGCGCCTGGTCGAGATCATCGAGCTCGCCGACCATCCATGGTTCGTCGCGAGCCAGTTCCACCCCGAGTTCCGCTCTCGTCCCAATCGCCCGCACCCGCTGTTCCGGGATTTCGTGAGAGCGGCATTCCTGCAGAGCGGCATCGACCAGATGGAGCTTCGTCCAGCGGAGCTGCTCGAAGAGCCCGAGAACCTGTAAGTGGCCTGTCCCGGAAGCTCCTTGCATCTTCACTGGCCTAAGCAGCCGGGCGGCTGCGCCGCTGAAGCCGGCGTCGACTCCTGCGCGCGCTCAGTCACGCATCTACGGGATGCGCTCCCTCGCGTGCTCGTCGTCTCCTTGGCTCCGGCCGCCTATGCCGCGAATATGCTGCGGACCTCCGGTACAGGCCACTAGGACCCATGGAACAGCACAGGAGCGGGATTCCTTCATTCGAGGCGCGGGGCGAGCTGTCGCTGGAGCTCGTCAGCGCGACCGAGGCGGCGGCGCTGGCGTGCGCGGGGCTGCTGGGCAAGGGCGATGCGGAGGCGGTCAGCGACGCGGCCGGACACGCGATGCGGGAGGCGCTCGAACGGTCGAGCCTGACCGGCACCGTCGTTTTGAGCCCTCGCCCGCAGGCGCACCTCCCCGTCGGATTGGTCATCAACGGCGGAGACCGAAAGGTCGACCTCGGGGTGTACCCGGTCGAAGGCGCGAGCCAGGTCGCCCGCGGACACATCAACGCGGTGTCGCTGCTCGTGGCGGTCGAGCCGGGTGGATTCCCTCTGATGCCGGTGGTCTCGCAGGTGGAGAAGTTCGTCGCCGGTCCAGGTGCCCGTGGCGCCATCGACGTGGACGATCCGATGATCGACAACCTGCGCCGGATCGCGTTCGCTCGCGACGTCCGTGTCCAGGACCTCACGATCGGGATCCTCGAGCGGCCTCGCCACCAGCAGCTGATCGCAGATGTCGCCTCGGCGGGGGCGCGCATAAGGACCCTCGAGGAGGGGGACTTCGCCAGCGCGGTGATGGCGGCGCTGCCCGAGACCGGGATCGACGCCGCCATTGGGATCGGCGACCTGCACGCCACCCTGATCGCGGCCTGTGCCGTGAAGTGCCTGGGCGGCGAGTTCCTGGCCCGGTTGGTCGCTCGGAACGACGAGGAGCGGAAGGTGGTAGGCGAGATGGCGTCCCACGTCTACGGGATGGCCGAGCTTGTTCCCGCGGCCGATATAGCGGTTGCGATCACCGGTGTTACAGGCGGCCCGCTGCTTCCGGGCCTGACGTTCGGGAGCGGCTACGCCGAGACCTCCTCGCTCGTGATGTCGAGCCGCCACGCCACCGTCCGCCGCCTCACCACGCGACATCACTCCCGCCCCTAGCCGCTGCAACCAGGATTAGACGGCCCGGGTAGCGGGTATCTAGAAGCAGGTATCCCATGAGCCAGTTCGATCCCTACTTGCCGCCGAAGAGCGGCGAGTACGTTCCCCCGCAGCACCACGACGGCGCCTCCGACATTCCGCCGGACTCGCCGTATCACACCTCTGGAGCACCGCGCCAGAACGACCGCGGCCTGCTTGGCGGCCTCATCTCCGCCGGGCTGGCGGCCTGGGCCGTCGTCAAGTACGGCCTGGTCTTCCTGGTCAAGCTGCCGGCGGCGGGAACCCTGATCTCGCTGGTGGTGAGCTTTGGGGGTTATGCCCTCTTCTACGGGCCGTGGTTCGCGGTCGCGCTCGTGTTGATGATCCTGGTCCACGAGATGGGCCACGTCGTCGAGATCCGGCGCCAGGGAATGACCGCCACCGCGCCGATCTTCATTCCGTTTCTGGGCGCCGCGATCTTCCAGCGCTCTCATCCCACCGACGCCCTGAAGCAGGCGCAGATAGGCATCGCGGGCCCGATTGCGGGCACCCTCGGCGCCACGGCGGCCTTCTTCCTGTACAACGCGACCCAGGAGCCCATCTTCCTGCTGGCCGCCTGGATCGGCTTCTACATCAACCTGTTCAACCTGATTCCGATCTGGCAGCTGGACGGAGCGTGGATTCTCGGTCCGGTGTCGCCCTGGTTCCAGGTCGCGGCGCTCGCGGTGATCGGACTCGGCGCCTTCACCCTCCACTTCTTCCTCAGCCCGCTGCTGGTCATCTTCGCCCTGCTGGGCATCCCGAGCCTGATCGAGCGTTTTCGCAACGCCGGCAATCCGTACTACACGTCGGTGCCGGCATCGGGCCGCTGGGCGATGGGGCTGGCCTGGATCGGACTCGTCATCTATCTCGGAGTCATGAGCCTGCAAGCGAACACCTTGCTCGCTCCGTTTGCTCGGTAAACTACCTTCCCTGGAGATCCCATGAAGCTACAGATCCACCCCACCTACTACGAAGACGCGGTCGTGACCTGCGCGTGCGGGAACACTTTCACGACCGGTTCCACGCGCAAGGAGCTCAAGACCGAGATCTGCTCCGTCTGCCACCCGTTTTTCACGGGGACGCAGCGGATCGTGGATACCGGCGGACAGGTCGAGCGGTTCCGGAAGCGGGCTGCTAAGACCCGGGCCTAGATGGCGCGCCCGGAGGTAGCCGCTCCGGAGGCGAAGCCAGCACCCAAGGCCGAGCCTTTCTTCTACGGCGGCCAGGCCGTCATCGAAGGCGTGATGATGCGCGGCAAGCGCCACTACGCGGTCGCGATTCGCCTGCCCAACACCCACGAGATCGTGGTCGATCGCGGCGAGCTGAAGGCACCCATCTACACGCACCCGATCTGGAAGCTCCCGTTCGTGCGCGGTCTCGCGCTCATCGGCGAGCAGCTCCACCTCGGCATGAAGTCACTCATCTGGTCGGCCAACATGAACGCCGGCAGCCAGAACATCGAGATCGGCAAGAAGGAGATCACCGGCTCCGTCGCCATGGCCGGCGTCTTCGCGCTCGTCATCTTCATCGGGCTGCCGCTTCTTCTGGCGAGCTTCGCCGTCCATCGGAGCGGAAGCTTCCTGTTTGTCCTTGTCGAGGGACTCATCCGCGTCGGCCTCGTGCTTGGGTACCTCGCGGCGATCGCGCTCCTGCCCGACGTGAGGCGCGTGTTCATGTACCACGGCGCCGAGCACAAGACGATCAACGCTTTCGAGTCGGGGTGGCAGCTCGACGTGCCGTCGGTGCGGCGCGCCAGCACGCTGCACCCGCGCTGCGGCACGGGATTCCTCCTCGTGGTGCTGGTGGTCAGCGTCATCGTCTTCAGCCTGGTCGCGCTTTTTCACCCGAACCTGTTCTGGTTGGTGATGAGCCGCGTGCTCGCCATCCCGGTGATTGCGGGCGTCGGCTTCGAGCTCATCCGCTTCATGGCCCGCAACCGCACCAACGCCGTGGTCCGCGTTGCGCTCCTGCCGGTCCTCGGTACCCAGAAATTCACGACGCGCGAACCCACCGACGACATGCTCGAGGTCGCCATCTGCGCGTTCAACAGCGCGCGGCAGGGCGAAGAGGAGACCACCGGAGCGGCAGCGTGAAAAGGCACAAGGGGGGCAGGCCCCCCTTGTGGGGAACCCCCCCAAAATTTCGAGGCGGTATGGCCAGGTCGTGTCGTTGCGGTTGCCCGGCAAAGCCGGGCAACGCGGAGTAAGGACGTGATTGATCGACTCGAGTCGATCGCGCGGCGCTACCGCGACATCGAGAACGAGATGGCGCGGCCTGACGTGGCGACCGACCACGAGAAGCTGACCAAGCTGGCCCGCGAGCAGCGCTCGCTGCGCGAGATCGTCGAGGCGTACGACGCATATCGCCGCGCCCGCCACGAGATGGAGTCCGCGCGGGAGATGCTCCGCCACGAGAAGGACGCGGAAATGCAGGAGTACCTGCGTTCGGAGGAGCGACGCGCTGGTGGGCAGCTGGCGGATCTGGAAGAGAGGCTGAAGCTGCTTCTGCTCCCCAAGGACCCCAACGACGACCGCGACGTGGTGGTCGAGATCCAGGGCGCCGAAGGTGGAGACGAGGCCGCGCTCTTTGCGGCCGATCTCTTCCGCATGTACACGAGATGGGCCGAGAAGAAAGGTTGGAAGGTCGACGTGGTCGACGCGTCACCAACCGGCATCGGCGGCTACGACAAGATCACCTTCGAGGTGCACGGGCACGGCGCTTACTCGCAGCTGAAGTACGAGGGTGGTGTGCATCGCGTGCAGCGCGTGCCCAAGACCGAGGCGCAGGGACGCATCCACACCTCGGCGGCGACTGTCGCGGTGCTGCCGGAGGCGGACCCGGTGGAGGTCGAGCTGCGGCCGGAAGACCTGGAGATCAAGGCCTCGACCTCGACCGGCCCCGGAGGGCAGAGCGTCAACACGACCTATTCAGCCATCCGCATCACGCACAGGCCGACCGGCCTGGTGGTGAGCATCCAGGACGAGAAATCGCAGCTGCAGAACAAGGAGAAGGCGATGCGCATCCTTCGCGCTCGTCTGTACGAGATGAAGCTCGCCGAGCAGCAGGAGGCGATCGGCGCGCAGCGGCGCGGCATGGTTCGCAGCGGAAACCGCTCGGAGAAGATCCGGACCTACAACTTCAAAGACAACCGCGTCACCGACCACCGGATCAACCTGACGCTGCACAAGCTCGACCGCGTCATGCAGGGTGACCTCGACGACCTGGTGTCGGCGCTCATCGCCGCCGAGCGTGCGGCGCAGCTGAACGGCGGCGCAGAAGCGGCGGCAAGTTGACCATTGTCGAGGTCCTGAAGCTCTCCTCCGACTACCTCCAGAAGCACGGTTCCGACTCGCCCCGGCTCGACGCCGAGCTCTTGCTCGCGCATGCGCTGCGGATGCGGCGGCTCGATCTGTACCTGAAGTTCGATCGCCCGCTCGCCGAGACGGAGTTGAGCGCTTACAGGACCCTCGTCTCGCGCCGAGCCAAAGGCCAACCGGTTGCGTACCTCGTCGGACACAAAGAGTTCATGGGCCTGGACTTCGAGGTCACCCCCGATGTCCTGGTCCCCAATCCCGACACCGAGGTGCTTGTGCAAAGGGCAGTGGAGATCGCGCGTGATGCGCAGCGCGCGCTCCGGGTGACGGACGTCGGCACCGGCAGCGGGTGCATCGCCATCGCCGTCGCCCACTACGCGCCGAACGTTGACGTCTGGGCCTCCGACATCAGCCGTGAGGCGCTGACCCTCGCCGAGCGCAACGTGGCGCGGCACGGGGTGGGCGAACGGGTTCACCTTGTATGCGGGGATCTCATGAGTCCGATGACCGGTGAGTTCGACCTCGTCTGCGCCAACCTCCCCTACGTGTCCGCGGGCGCAACTCTGCCGCGAGAGGTCGCGGCTCAGCCCGCAGGGGCGCTGCTCGCCGGTCTGGGTGGCGCGGAGCTCGTCCGGCGGCTCCTCGATGATGCGCCGGCGCGGCTCGCACCCGGCGGCCGAGTCCTGGCCGAGATCGACCCGTCGATCCTCGGCGTCGTGTTGGAATCCGCCAGGCGCAATTTCGCCGGGCATCGAGTGCAGCGCGACGCCGCAGGCCATGAGCGAGTTCTAGAAGCGTGGTCCTGAAGCCCACCCACGAAGGTATGCAGAGGGCCGCTCAGATCGTCCGCAGCGGCGGAGTGGTCGCGTTCCCGACCGACACGGTCTACGGGCTCGGCGCAAGCGCCGACGACGAGGTGGCGCAGAAGCGCATCTACCAGATCAAGGGCCGGCCGGTCGGCATGCCCCTGATCCTCATGGCCGCCGCTGAATCACAGCTCGAAGGCCTGGTGCACGTCGACTCACGCGCCGAGGCGATGATGCGGCGGTGGTGGCCGGGGCCGCTGACCTTGATCCTGCACGCGATCGGGGGCGGCACGCTCGGCGTGCGCATCCCGAAGCACGAGGTCGCGCTCGAGCTGCTGCGGCACGCGGGCCCGCTGATGACCACGAGCGCCAACCTCCACGGTGGCGATCCGGCGATGGACGCGATGGAGGCGGAGAAGCTGGCCGGGGTCATGGCCGTCGTGGACGGAGGAGCCGCACCTGGAGGCACACCTTCATCGGTGCTCGATCTGACCGGCCCCGAACCACACGTCCTTCGCGAAGGGGCGATTTCGACGCCGGAGCTGCTCGGACCACCGTCTCCGCGAGCCGGATAGGATCGTGGCGTGACGACGAACATCACCACGATGACCTTCCGGGCACTGGACCGGGAGGATCCCGACGTCGCGCAGCTGATCCGCAACGAGTTCCGGCGACAGTCCGACACGCTCGAGCTGATCGCCTCGGAAAACCTGACCAGCCCCGCAATCCTCGAGGCGCTCGGCACGCTGCTCACCAACAAGTACGCGGAGGGTTATCCCGGGCGCCGTTACTACGGCGGCACGGGCGAGGTCATCGACAAGATCGAATCCCTCGCCGTCGACCGGGCCAAGCAGCTGTTCGGCGCCGACTACGTCAACGTGCAGCCGCATTCGGGCTCCCAGGCCAACGCAGCCGTGTACATGGCGGTATGCCAGCCAGGCGATCGAGTGATGGGCATGGACCTGAGCGCGGGCGGCCACCTCACGCACGGGAGCCCGGCGAATTTCTCGGGCAAGCTGTACGAGATCCACTCCTACGGCGTGGACCGCGAGACAGAGCGCATCGATTACGACGCGGTCCAGAAGCAGGCCGAAGAGGTGCGGCCGAAGATGCTCCTCGCCGGATTTTCCGCCTACTCGCGCATCGTCGATTGGAGCCGGATGCGAGAGATCGCCGACTCGGTCGGTGCCACGCTCTTCGTGGACATGGCCCACGTCGCCGGACTGGTCGCAGGTGGCGTGTACCCGTCGCCCATTCCACACGCGGCTATCACCTCGACAACGACGCAAAAGACGCTGCGCGGCGCGTGGGGCGCGATCATCCTGTGCAGGAACGACTGGCAGAAGGCGATCGACTCCGCCGTCTTTCCAGGCACGCAGGGCGGGCCGCTGATGCACGCGATCGCGGCCAAGGCGGTGTGCTTCGGCGAAGCCCTCAAGCCGGACTTCAAGCAGTACGCGAAGCAGGTCGTGGCCAACGCGAAAGCCATGGCCGACCGGTTGACGGTGCGTGGGATGCGCCTGGTCAGCGGCGGCACCGACAACCACCTGATGCTCATCGACCTCCGACCTCAGAAGCGGACGGGAAAGCAGGTCCAGGACATCGCCGACACAGTCGGCATCACGTTGAACCGCAACTCGATTCCTTTTGACGACGCGTCGAAGTTCAATCCGAGCGGCGTTCGGGTCGGCACACCGCTGGTGACGACACGCGGGATGCGTGAGGGGGAGATGGTCGTGATCGCAGATTGCATCGCCGACCTCGTCGAGCGGATCGATGACCCGGCCGCGCTGGACTCGGTCCACGAGCGGGCCCTCGAGCTCTGCCGGAAGTTCCCGATCCCCTACGCATTTGACTGACTTCTTCAGCGACAAGGCGCTGACCAACATCAGCGAGCACCTGCTGCCGGGCCTGTGGCCCCTCCTCGTCGCTTTCGTGGGTTGCGTCGCCGTGGTGCCGCTCGCGATCTGGCTGTCGCGCCGGTTCGGCTGGATCGCGCTGCCCGGCGGCCGCCACGCGCACGCCAGCCCGACGCCGCTGCTGGGGGGACTCGCGATGTGGGGCGGTTTCGCCCTCGCGGTGCTGATCTTCGTCCCACTCAGCGTCCAGACGTGGGGTGTGCTCCTTGTGTCCGGTCTCGCCATGGCTGCCCTGGCGATCGACGACAGATGGTCGATGGCCCCGCTGGTGAAGCTCGGGGTGCAGGTCGCCCTGGCCCTGCTCGCCGTCGTCGTGTTCGGCATCGAGATCCGGTTCTTCAGCCTGCCGGGGGGACATCTCATCCAGCTCGGGCTGCTGATGGCCCCGGTGAGCGTGTTCTGGCTCGTCGGGATGCAGAACACGGTCAACCTTCTCGACGGGTCCGACGGACTGGCGGCGGGGGTCGTCGCCATAGTCGCGGCGATCCTGATGCTGGCGGCAGGCCAGCTCAAGCAACCGGAAGTGGTGCAGCTGAGCGGTGCGCTGGCGGGTTGCTGCGCGGGGTTTCTGCTCTTCAACTTCCATCCCGCCCGCATCTTCATGGGCGACTCGGGCGCGCACTTCCTCGGCATCGCGCTGGGAATGATCTCGATCGTCGGCGTGGCGAAGGTCGCCGTCGCGTTTGCGTTGGCAGCACCGGTGGTCGTGCTGGCGCTGCCGATCGCAGACACCGGATGGGCGATCCTCCGCCGCCGGCGCGATGGGATGTCGGTGGCGAAACCCGACCGCCTGCACCTGCATCACCGCCTCCAGTCGTTCGGGCTGGACCCGCGACAGACGTGCTACGTCTTCTACGCGGCGAGCGCGCTGCTCGGCGGACTCGCCCTGACCCTGTTCGGCCACGGCCGCATCCTCGCCGTGGTGCTGGTCGCGACGGCCGTGCTCGTCTCGACGGTCGCGGCCGACCTGCTCCAGCACGCCGGCTGGCGGGTCCCCGCCCCCTGGTTGCGCCGCCTTCTCGGCGTTCCGGCTTCCCGGTAGCATTTAGCTCGGGCATGCGCCCAGCGAGTCAGGGTCCCAGCGGGGCCGACATGGCGGGAATAGGGATCTATTTCGCCGCCGCCGTCTTGCTACCTCTGCTCGGTGGCGTTGCCCTCGACAGGGTTTTCAACACTGCGCCGGTTTTCGTCCTGGTCGGACTGGTCGTGGGCCTGGCGGCGGGCGGAGCCGCGGTCTATGTGAAGGTGAAGGAACTTTCAAGGTGACGTCGAGTGCCTTGCTGCGGCAGACAGTGGTGGGCTGCGCGATTCTCGCCGTGGCCGTCGTCGTCGTGGCGTCGGCCGCCGGCTACCCCGGGCACGGATTCGGGGTTGCGGGGGGCCTGCTGCTTGGTTCGCTCAACGGCTACCTGATCCAGGGCCTCCTGGGCCGAGGCACACCGTTTGTCGCCTCGAGCCTGCTGCGGATCGTCTTTTTCAGCGCGGTGGTCCTGTTCGCGGCTTTCGTTCTACGCGGCGAGGCGTGGACCGTTGCGCTGGGAATCGGCATCGCGCAGCTGGTGATGGTGGCCGTCGGCATTCGCAGGGGGCTGCAGGGATGATGCTGCGCGAGGGTGGATTCGGCACGCATCCGACCCTCGACCTCGGCTGCGGAACGCTTTGCACCTTCAACTACGACAGCGTGATCTCGACCGTGGTCGCGATCGTGATCACGCTCGGAGTCGGTTTCTGGATTCGCTCTAAGCTGAAAAGCGGAGAACCCGGACGCGTCCAGGCGGTGTTCGAGTGGGGTTATGACCAGTTGAGATCGCTGATCAGAACCAACGTCTCAGATGACGCGCTTTTCATCATCCCCCTCGCGCTGACGCTGTTTCTCTACATCCTCATCGCCAACTGGATCGAGATCCTTCCGCTGGCGATCTTCCCGATCCTGCACGGGGCCAATGCCGACCTCAACCAGACGCTCGCGATGGCTTTGGTCGTCATCGGCGTCGTGCAGTGGTACAGCGTCCGGGTCCTGGGCTGGCGCGGCTACTTTCGTCGCTATACGAAGCCCTTCGAGATGCCGCTCGCGTTTCGGATCGGCTTCGCGCCGTTCAACATCCTCGAAGAGATCGTCAAGCCGGTCACGCTTTCGTTGCGGTTGTTCGGCAACATCTTTGCCGGCGCGGTGATGATCGCTCTGATCGCGGGTTTCGGGACACTGTCGCTTCCGCTCGTGGGAGTGGTGGGTGGGACGGTGCTCGGCACGATCCTGCTGGCGATCTGGAAGGCGTTTGACGTCATCTTCATCGGCTTCATCCAGGCCTTCATCTTCATGTTGCTGACGGTCATCTACTTCGGCGCGGCCCGCGAAGGCCTCGAACACGAACACCATTAGGAGGGACTCATGACAGACCATGGACTCGTTCTCGCCGGCGCCCTGGTCGGGTTCGGCCTCGCGATCGGACTTGGCGCGGTAGGCGCCGCCTTCGGTGACGGACTCGCCGGCAACGCGTTCATCGGCGGCGTCGCGCGACAGCCGGAGGCTCAGGGCCGGATGATCCCGTGGTTGTTCACGATCGTCGGCCTGGTCGAGGCTATGTACTTCATCAACCTCGCCTTCGGATTCGTGTTCCTGTCCAACGTTCCCGCGGCCAAGTAATCGCGATGATCTTGCTGGCCACCGAAGGCACGGCGGGCGTCATCGAAATCAATGGGACGGTGATCGTCGAGCTGCTGACCTTCCTGCTCATGCTGGCCATCCTCGCGCGGTGGGTGTACCCCGAGATCGTCAAGGTCGCCGAGGGGAGGCAGCGCGCCATCGCGCAGCAGCTCCACGATACCGAGCAGGCACGGGCGGATGCCGAGGCACGGCTCCAGGAGGCGCAGGCCAGGCTCGACGACGCGCGCAAGACGGCGCAGCAGGTGGTGGACGCGGCAAGCAAGTCGGCCGAGCAGCTTCGGCAGGACTTGAGGCAGAAGGCCGATGAGGAGTCGAAGCGCATCACCGAGGCCGCACGGAAGGAGATCGAGGCCGAGCGCGAAAAGGCGGTCCAGGCCGTTCGGTCGGAGGTTGCCGGGATGGTCGTGACCGCGACCGAGAAGGTGATCGGCGAGGCGCTCGACGACCGGAAGCACCGGCAGCTGATCGAGCGCGCGATAGAGGAGGTCGCGAGTGGCGACGGCAGCCGCGGGCGGAGTGGCTCGTGACGGCACCGAGAGATTCGGCCATCCAGGCGGCTGCATGGGGGACGACGATCCGGTGACGGGCACTAGCCGCGCCGCCAAACGTTATGCCAAGGCGGTGTTCGAGCTGGCGCAGGCCGACGGTCAGGTCGACGAGTGGGGCCGCCGCCTGGCGAAGATCCGAGAGCTGTTCGGCGACCCGAAAGTTGCGGCGGTGCTCAGCAACCCAACGATTGCGATCGAGCACCGTGAGGCCCTGATCGCGACTGCGCCGCGTCTGCTCGACGAGGAGGGGAGCAACCTCGCTCGACTGCTAGTCGAGTCGGGCCGCATCGGCGAGGCGGCGGCGATCGAGGACGAGTTTCACCGCCTCGCCGATGAAGCCGCCGGTCGCGTCCGGGCCACGCTGACCACGGCAATCGATCTCCCGCGCGAGGATCGCGACCGCGTGGAGCGAGAGCTTTCGAAGCGTCTCGGCAAGGACGTGCGCATGGAAGTCGTCGTGGACCCGCGCATCATCGGCGGGCTGAAAGTTCAGTACGGCGACAGGGTCGTGGATGCGAGCGTGGCCACCAGGTTGCAGCAGCTCCGCCGCCGGCTGGCGGCGACCTAGGGGAGAACGAAAGAGTGGGCATCAGCACGAAAGAGATCTCGGATGTGATCAAGGAGCGGCTGAAGGACTTCGACGCGAGCCTGGTTGCCGCCGACGTGGGCCGTATCGTCGCGGTGGGCGACGGCATCGCCCAGATCTACGGCCTGCAGAGGGCGATGGCGGGCGAGCTGCTCGAATTTCCGCGCGAGACATACGGCCTGGCCCTCAACCTCGAGGAAGACCAGGTGCGCTCGGTCATCCTCGGCGAGTTCGGCCACCTGCACGAGGGTGACGAGGTCAAGACGACGGGGCGCCTGCTCGAGGTCCCGGTCGGCGACGAGCTGCTCGGCCGGATCGTGAACCCGCTGGGCGTGCCCCTCGACGGCAAGGGGCCGATCAAGACGAGCAAGACGCTCCCGCTGGAGAAGATCGCGCCGGGAGTCATCACGCGCAAAAGGGTCGACAGCCCGGTCCAGACCGGCATCAAGGCGATCGACGCGATGATCCCCATCGGGCGCGGTCAGCGCGAGCTCATCATCGGCGACCGCTTCACGGGGAAGACGACCGTCCTGCTCGACACGATCATCAATCAGAGAGGCAAGGACCTCTACTGCATCTACGTCGCGATCGGCCAGAACGCCGCCTCCATCGCGCGCGTCGCGGCGACCCTCGAAGAAAACGGCGCGATGGACTACACGATCATCGTCGCCGCAACCGCCGCCGATCCGGCCTCGCTCCAGTACATCGCGCCCTACGCCGGCTGTGCGATGGGCGAGTACTTCATGGAGCAAGGCAAGGAGGCCCTGTGCTGCTATGACGACCTGACCAAGCAGGCCTGGGCCTACCGCCAGCTCTCGCTCACGCTGCGCCGCCCGCCCGGCCGCGAGGCCTACCCCGGCGACGTCTTCTACCTGCACTCCCGCCTCCTCGAGCGCGCGGCCAAGATGAACCCGGCCCACGGCGGCGGTTCGCTGACAGCCCTGCCTGTCATCGAGACGCAGGCAAACGACGTGTCCGCCTTCATTCCCACCAACGTGATCTCGATCACGGACGGCCAGATCTACTTGCAGGCCGACCTGTTCAACGCTGGTCAGAGACCCGCGCTCAACGTCGGCATCAGCGTCTCGCGCGTGGGTGGTGACGCGCAGACCAAGGCGATGCGCCAGGTTGCGGGCAAGCTTCGCCTCGACCTCGCGCAGTACCGCGAGCTCGCCGCGTTCGCGCAGTTCGCCTCCGACCTGGACACGGCCACGCGAAACCAGCTCGAGCGAGGAGCACGACTCACTGAGCTGCTCAAGCAGGACAAGTACCAGCCGGCCCCGCTGTCGGAGCAGGTGGCGGTCCTTTACGCGGGCACGCAGGGACACGTCGACAAGGTTGCGGTCGCCCGTGTGCGCGAGTGGGAGGCCGGCTTCGTGCGCTTCCTGAAGGGCGAGCGGCCGGGGATCCTCGAGGCGATCGACGGGCAGAAGGCGCTGGACGACAACCTGTTCGCCCGCCTGAACGCGGCGGTCGCGACCTTCAACCACCAGTTCGGGGTCGAGGGCTACAAGGACGAGCCCGATCCCGTGGCCGAGCCCGCAGGCGCCGCCAAAGGGAGCTAGATGCCCTCATTCCGCGACATCGTCCGCCGGATCGACTCGATCAAGAACACCCAGAAGATCACGAAGGCGATGCAGGTCGTGGCTGCGACGCGCCTGCGTCGCGCCCAGGCCGCCGTGCAGGCCACGCGACCTTACGCGGACAAGATGGTCGAGGTGCTGCAGACGGTCAGCGGGCGCGCGACCGAGTACAAGCATCCGTTCCTCGTCCGTCGCGAAGGCGGGCGCGCCGTGATGATCCTGGTCACCACCGACAAAGGACTGTGCGGCGCCATCAACGTGAACAACATCCGGGCCGCAACCCGATACATGACCGAGCACTACACAGCTCAGCAGCAGTACGTCACGCTGGGACGCAAGGGTCGCGATTTCCTGCTCCGGTACCGGCGCGAGGTGATCGCGGAGGTGAGCAACCTGCCCGACCGGCCCAGCGTCGGCCAGGTCCTGCCCGCCGTGACCGTCGCCCTCGAGGAATACACGAAGGGAAACGTCGACGCGGTGTTGCTCTGCTACGCGAAGTGGATCTCGACCCTCAGGCAGGAGCCGACCATTCGCGTCCTCATTCCCGCCGAGATCCCCGCCCGTGAGCGAGAGCAAACCGGTCCGCGCGCCGACTACATCTACGAGCCAGACCCTGAGTCTGTGCTGGACGGCCTGCTGCCCCGCTACGTCGAGACGCAGGTCTTCCAGGCTGTGCTCGAGAACAAGGCCAGCGAGTACTCGGCCAAGATGATCGCGATGCAGAACGCGACGAACGCGGCAGGCGACCTGATCGATTCGCTGACTCTCTACGCGAACAAGGTGAGGCAGGCTGGAATCACCAGCGAGCTGATGGAGATCGTCACCGGCGCCGAAGCGCTGCGCAGCCAGGCCTGAGGGAGGAGATCGAGATGGCGAAGACGAAGAAGAGGGCGGAGAAGAAAACGACGCAGCAGGGGCGCATCAGCCAGGTCATCGGCGCGGTCGTCGACGTCGAGTTCGATCCCGGCGCGCAGCCGGAGCTGTTCGAGGCCCTCGAGGTCACGACGGACGACGGACGCACGATCGTGCTCGAGGTCGAGTCCGACATCGGCGACAACGTCGTGCGCTGCATAGCGATGGACTCCACCGACGGGATTCGCCGCGGCGACGCGGTGGTCGCCACGGGTTCGCCGATCTCGGTCCCGGTCGGGGTCGAAACGCTCGGACGGCTTTTCAACGTGATCGGCAAGGCGATCGACGACGAGCCAACGCCGGAAGGCACGACTCGGTGGCCGATTCACCGGCCCGCGCCGCCGGTGTCGGAACAGCAGGCCAAGGTCGAGATCCTCGAGACGGGGATCAAGGTCATCGACCTGATCTGCACGTTCGCCAAGGGCTCGAAGATCGGCCTGTTCGGCGGAGCAGGCACGGGCAAGACCGTCATCGTCCAGGAGCTGATCCGCAACATCGCGTACCAGCACAAGGGACGCTCCGTGTTCGCGGGCGTGGGGGAGAGGACTCGCGAGGGGAACGACATGTTCGTCGAGATGGGCGACGCCGGCGTGCTGCCTCAGACCGCGCTGGTCTTCGGCCAGATGAACGAGCCGCCGGGCGCCCGCGCGCGTGTCGGCCTGACCGGTCTGACCATGGCCGAGTACTTCCGCGACGAAGAGGGTGCCGACGTCCTTCTCTTCATCGACAACATCTTTCGCTACCTGCTCGCGGGGTCGGAGGTTTCCGCCCTCCTCGGGCGGATGCCCTCCGCCGTCGGCTACCAGCCGACGCTTGCCTCGGAGATGGGCGAGCTGCAGGAACGCATCACGTCCACTCGCAAGGGCTCCATCACCTCGGTCCAGGCCGTGTACGTTCCGGCGGACGACTACACTGACCCGGCAATCCAGACCGTGTTCGCTCACCTGGGCGCGACGCTCCGCCTCGAACGGTCGCTGGTCGAGATCGGCATCTATCCCGCCGTCGACCCACTCGGCTCATCCAGCCGGTTCGTGGAGCCCGCGATCGTGGGCCAGGAGCACTACGACGCGGCACAGGGCGTCAAGAAGATCATGCAGCGGTACAGGGACCTGCAGGACATCATCGCCATCCTCGGCATGGAGGAGCTTTCGGAAGACGACAAGCAGGCGGTGTCTCGCGCGCGCAAGGTGCAGCGATTCCTCTCCCAGCCCTTCAACGTCGCGCAGCGTTTCACGGGCCGCGAGGGCAAGTACGTGTCGCGCGCCGAGACCGTGCGTGGTTTCAACGAGATCCTCGCGGGCAAGCACGACGACCTGCCCGAGCAGGCTTTCTACATGGTCGGCACGATCGACGACGCGCGACAGCAAGGCCAGGACATGAAGAAGCGGCAGTGAAGTATCCCCTGCGCGTGGTGAGCGTCGAGCGCAGCCTTTACGAAGGCGACGTCGAGTTCATGATCGCCACCGGGGCCGAGGGTGAGCTCGGCGTCCTGGCCCGCCACGCGCCGCTGATGACCATCCTCAAGCCCGGCTCGCTGAGGATCCAGGAGACGATCGCCGGCGAGGAGCAGGTCCTCTTCGTGGGCGGCGGATTCCTCGAGGTCCTGCCCGAGCGGGTGACCGTTCTCGCCGATGTGGCCGAGCACGCCGAGGAGATCTCCCTGGAAGCGGCCGAGGAGGCGCGGCGACGCGCGCAGGAGAAGCTCGCCGGCACGCTCAGCGCGGCCGAGGAAACCGAGTTCCAGAACGCACTCGCCATGGCCGAAGCGCGCCTGCGCCTGGCCCGGGCCCGCCGCGGAGGGCCCGGCTAGTACTCTCAGCCCTTGATGAGAGGGCGTGACAGGGCGCTGCGGATCAGCGGCGGCGCGCAGCTTGCCGGTGACGTGTGCGTCAGCGGATCGAAGAACGCGGCACTGCCCGAGATGGCGGCCTCGCTTCTGACCACACGCAGGCTCACGCTGCACAACGTGCCCCGCGTGACCGACACCACCGTGATGGCCGAGATCCTGCGCGAGATTGGCGGCAACTCCGAGGGCGAAGGCACAGTCGTCCTCAACACCGGTGCGGCGGTCCGCAGCGCGGTGCCCGACGAGTTCGGTCGGAGGATGCGGGCGACGATCGTCCTGCTCGGCGCGCTATTGGCGCGTTTCGGCAGAGCCCGGGTGCCGCGTCCAGGCGGTGACGACATCGGAGCACGGCGGTTCGAGCAGCACCTGCGCGGGCTGCGCCAGATGGGCGCGCACATCAACGAGACGAAGGACGAGATCGTCGCGACGGCCGACCGGCTGCGCGGCGACCGCATCGTCTTCGACCTCCCGACCGTCACCGGGACCGAGAACATACTTCTCGCCGCGGTGACCGCGGAAGGTCGGACCGAGATCTTCAACGCGGCACGGGAGCCGCACGTGCAGGACCTCTGCCTCCTCCTGACCAAGATGGGCGCGCGCATCGAGGGCATTGGCACGGAGCGGTTGATCGTCGACGGGACGCGCGAGCTCGGTGGCGCCGAGCACACAGTGGTGGCCGATTACCTCGAGGCGGGCACCTATGCGATCGCGGTCGCGGCTGCAGGCGGCCGGCTGCGGATCGAGTGCAGCCGCCCGGCGGACCTCCAGGTCCTGCTGCTCAAGCTCGAACAGGCAGGCGCGCACGTCGACGCGGGGGATGGATGGTTTCGCGTCAGCCGTGACTCCCATACGCCCCTGAAGCCAATCGACATGTCGACGTGGACGTATCCCGGTTTTCCGACCGACCTGCAGGCCCAGTACATGGCGCTGATGACTCAGGCCGACGGGGAGAGCGTCATCTCCGAGTACGTGCACGAGAACCGGTTCCACCACGTCCGCGAGCTCGCCAAGATGGGGGCGGGAATAACGGTCGAGGGACGGCTGCACGCGGTGGTCCACGGGCCCTGCCGCCTGCACGGCACGGAGCTGTCCATCCCGGACATCCGATCGGGCGCTGCGCTCGTGATCGCAGCTCTCTGCGCGGAGGGTGACAGCGTGCTGCGCCAGTTCTGGCACGTCGAGCGCGGGTATGAAGACATGGTTGGAAAGCTGGCGTCAGTCGGCGCGCGGATCAAGACGGTCAGCGTCGAACCCGAGTCGGCTGGGGACCACCGCTCATACGAATGATGTCGATCCTCTCCCGAAAGATCGGCATCGACCTCGGTACGTCGACGGTGCTGATCTATGTCAAGGGCGAGGGGATAGTGGTCAACGAGCCGTCGCTGGTGGCCGTGAATCGCGATGGCAGCCGGATCCTCGCCGTTGGCAGGCAGGCCTTCGAGATGGTAGGTCGCGCGCCGGAGACCATCCAGGTCGTCCGGCCGATGCGCGAGGGCATGATCGCCGACTTCGTCGTGACCGAGGGCATGCTGCACCACCTGATCGGCAAGGTGCAGGGCAGGCAGCGCCTGTTCAAGCCCGAGATCATGATCTGCGTCCCCTCCGGCGTGACGTCGGTCGAGCGCCGCGCGGTGACCGAGGCGGCGATCTCCGCTGGCGCGCGCCAGGCCTGGCTCATCGACGAACCCCTGGCGGCCGCGATCGGCGCGGGTCTGCCCATCGCCGAGCCGCGTGGAAATGCGATCTGCGACATCGGGGGGGGCACCACCGAGGTCGCGGTCATCTCGCTATCGGGGATGGTGGTCGCGCACTCGATTCGTGTCGGCGGGAATCGCATCGATGACGCGATCGCGGCGTACATGAAGCGCAAGCACAACCTGCTCATCGGCGAGAGGTCCGCCGAGGAGGTCAAGATCGCGGTCGGTTCGGCCGTGTCGATGAAGCAGCCGCTCTTGACCGAGGTGCGCGGCCGCGACCTGGTCACCGGCCTGCCACGTAACGTCGAGGTGTCGTCGAATGACATTGCGGAGGCGATCCAGGAGCCGCTCAGGTTGATCGTCGGCGCCGTCCGCGACGTGCTCGAGGAGACGCCGCCTGAGCTGGCGGCCGACATCTTCGACCGCGGCATCGTGCTGTCAGGCGGAGGCGCGCAGCTGCGTGCCCTCGATCGCTACATCTCGATGCACACGGGCATTCCCGCGGTCGTCGCCGACGAGCCGCAGACGTCGGTCGTGCGCGGGACCGGCCTGGCGCTCGAACACTTCGAGGTCCTGAAGCGCAACCAGAGCTACCTGCGCTGATAATCCCCGCGAATTCAGAGGCCTGGCCGTGAATTCGTCGGGACCCCTCTTGTGACAGGACTGCAGGTCGTCGTCGACGGGTCCGGTCTCGAGCGACCCCGCGCCGGCGTCGGTGTCTACACGACGCAGATCACTCACGCGATGGCCGTCGACCGGCCTGACTGCCGGCTGACGGTCTACGGACCACCGGGCGGGTTCGTTTACGTCCCGGATGCGACCTATCAGCTGCTGCCGCAGTCACGGCTGATCGGCCGCCACGTGCAGTGGCCCGCCGCGATCCGCCGCCTGCATCCGGACGTCTATTTCGGCGCGGCCGGCGCGCTGCCGCTCGGCAGGGTCGGGTCCCCGTCGGTGATCACCGTCCACGACCTCGCCATCTATCGGAACCGTTCCTGGTTTCCTGGACGCCAACCCCTCAGCACGCGACTCGTGGTGCCGCGCTCGATACTGCGCGCCGATGTCGTGATCGCGGTGTCTGAGAACACGGCGCAGGACGTCCTGGAGATCTTCGGCATCGACCGGGCGCGCATCCAGGTGATTCCGCACGGCGTCTCCCCGCGCATGCAGCCCATGAGCGCCGCCGCGCGAGCCGAAGCTCGGGCGCGGCTCAAGCTGCCAGAGCGATTCATCCTCTTCGTCGGCACGGTCGAGCCGCGTAAGAACCTGGACACGCTGCTCGATGCCTGGGCGATGATGCGCGACCGGCCCGACCTGGTCGTCGTCGGCTCGTGGGGATGGCTGTACGAGCCCATCCGCGACAAGATGGCCCGTCTCGGCCCGCGGCTCCATCACCTCGATTCGGTCGATCCGGACGAGCTCCCGGCGATCTACAACTTGGCGCGGATCCTCGCCCACCCGGCCTGGTATGAGGGCTTCGGCCTGCCTCCGCTCGAAGCCATGGCGTGCGGCACGCCGGTGCTCGTGTCCGACCGCTCCAGCCTGCCGGAGGTGGTCGACGGGGCGGCCATCATCGTCCCCGCCGGCGACGCCAATGCCTGGCGGGACGAGCTGGAGCGGGTGATGGCAGACACCGATCTCGCCGCCGACCTCCGGCACCGCGGGATCCTCCGCGCGGCCGAGTTCAGCTGGCCCCGTGCAGCGCGCCTCACCTGGCAGGCGATCGATGGCGCGATGGAGACTAGAGGAGCTCCCTGATCACCGCCGCGACGCCGGCCGCGGTCGCGTCCCATGTGAACTTCGCCGCCCTGGCGCGAGCCGTCCGCTCCAGGTTCGCCTGGAGATCCGTGTCACCAAGCGCCGCCTCGAGCACGCGGGCCAGGTGCTCGGGGTCCGCCGGATCCTGGAAGTACAGGACGGCGTCTCCGCCCACCTCAGGCAGCGACGACGACTTCGCGGCGACGACGACCTTTCCTCGCGCCAGCGCCTCCAGGACGGGAAGGCCGAACCCTTCGTAGAGGCTCGGCACGACCACCGCCGAGGCGCGCCGGTACAGCAGCTCGAGCAGGGGCTCGTCGACCAGGCCCAGCACACGGCAGTGCCTGGAGGCACGAAGCCTCGCGGCCAGATCGGCATCGCGTACCGGCCCGGCGACGACCAGCGTGAGGCCGTCGAGGCGCTCTACCGCGGCCAGCGCCGTCGCCTGGTTCTTGCGAGGCTCGATCCGGCCGACCTGGAGGACGAAGCTTCCGTCGACCCCGAGCTCACTCAGTCGCGCGGCCGGCGCGGGGGACACTGACGGCGGGCTGACCCCAAGCGGCACGACCCGAATCCGCCCGGGCGCAACGCCGTACGACTGGACCAGGTCCCCCTTCGTGGATTCCGAGACCGCTATCACCAGCCGCGAGCGCGCCACCGCCCAGCGCGTCGTGAGCTGGAGGTACAGCCGCTCGCTCGGCGCATACGCGGCGGGATGGTGGTCGAAGGCGAGGTCGTGGACGACGGTGAGAGCCCTGCCAGTCCACGCAAAGGGCACGACGTGCGCCGGCACGAACAGAAGGTCGGGCTTCTCGCGCGCAAGCGCGATCGGCAGTCGCACCTGGGACCACATGCGCCGGAAGGGCAGCACCATGAGGTCGACACCCAGGTCCGCCTTCGGTCGCGAGGCGAAGAAGCGCCAACGCAGCTCGGGCGCGGCGGCAGGCAGACGCGTGCACACCTCGCGAGTGAAGGTCTCCGTGCCTGTGACAACTGCACGGGTGGCGGGATTGATGTCCACCGCGACGGTCCGTTTTCGTCCCTCGACTCCCACTCTTGGTCGACCTTAAGCTAACCGCCGTGAGGGAGGGTGTCGGCCGTGTCGTGGCAACGGCCGCCACGCTGCTCCTGACGGCGACGAGCTCTTACCTGCTCCAGACCAACGAGTCGCTCCGGCCTCCACGCCCGCAGCCTGCACCGCCAAGGATCGTGGTCGCCCAGGCAGACCCAGGCGGGCGCGAGTATGTCGTCCGGCGTCACCAGTTCGTCGCGCTTGGCTCGAGCGCTCTCACGATGCCGATCCTGATGTACCACTACGTCCGTCAGCCGCCGTCGATCCGCACCGACGCTCTGGGCTTCAAGCTCTCGGTGTCGCCCGAAACCTTCAAGACGCAGATGGACTGGCTCGCGGCCAACGGCTACCACGCGGTGACCTTCGACCAGGTGCGCGCGTACTTCGCGGGGGTGCAGCCCTTGCCCTCGAGGCCGTTCGTGATCACGTTCGACGACGGCTACCAGGACCTGTACACGACGGCGTTCCCCATCCTCGAGGCGCACGGATTCACTGCGGTGGCCTACGTCGTGAGTGGTTTTGTGGGCCAGTCGGGCTACCTCGACAGCCAGGAGATCCTGGCCATGGACCACGCGGGGATCGAGATCGGCTCGCACACGGTCAACCACGCCGACCTCGCCCGATTGCGCTACGCGTCCCTCGCTTACGAGGTGGTGCAGTCAAAGGACTGGCTCGAGCGCCTGGTCAAGCACCCCGTCCTCGACTTCGCGTATCCGTCAGGCAAGTTCACCTCGCAGACGGTCGACGCGGTGGTGCACGCCGGCTACAGCACCGCCGTGACGACCTCGTCTTATCCACCATCACATTCGCTGGTCGATCGCTACACGTGGAGCCGCGTACGGGTCGGCGGCGGCGAGGAGCTCGGTGATTTCATAACCAGCTTGGGCGGCTGCATGGCATCGACGACCATTACCAGGGTGGACGTGATCTCACCCGTCGACATGCCGTTGCCGACGACCTGGGCGGCTTGACCGAAGCCCGAATCCTCGGGGTCAGGGTCGACTGCGTCGACATGGCGTCGGCCCTGCAGGCGATCGAGCGCTTCGCAGATGAGGGGGGACCCCACCTTGTCGCCACCGTGAACCCGGAGTTCGTGATGCGGGCCCAGCGCGACACGGACTTCGGTCGGGTGCTCGAGTCGGCCGAGCTGTGCTTGCCGGATGGCGCGGGTGTGGTGTGGGCGGCCCGCAGGCAGGGCTGCGCGATTCGCGAACCGGTCGCCGGTGTGGACCTCCTCTTACCCCTTGCCGAGATGTGTGCGCGGCGCGGATTCAAGCTGTTTCTCCTCGGCGCCGCCCCGGGCGTCGCGGCCGACCTTGCGGAGCGCCTGCGCGCCGCCAACCCGACGCTCGCGGTGGCGTCACATTCCGGTTCGCCGCAGCCCTCGCAGGACGAGGAGACGCTTAAGCTCATTCACGAGCATGGCGCGCAGGTTCTGCTTGTCGCCTATGGTGCGCCGGCTCAGGAGCTCTGGATCGACAGGCTGCGCAACCGGCTCGGAGTTGCCGTGGCCGTAGGCGTCGGTGGGGCGTTCGACTACCTGACCGGGCGCGTTCCGCGCGCTCCGGTATGGATGCGAAGGGCGGGCCTCGAGTGGCTGCACCGCCTCACCCGCCAGCCGTGGCGGATCCGGCGCATGGCGGTCCTGCCCGCATATGCGATCAAGGTCCTCAGCTCACCCAAGTAACATCCGCTGCCGTGCTCAGCGTGGTCATCCCCTGCTACAACGAGGAACAGCGGCTCCCGCGGACGATCGACCTGGTCGAGCGGTACTTCGACGGGAAAAAGACGGCGCACGAGCTGATCCTGGTCGACGACGGCAGCGCCGACGGAACGCGTCGCGTCATGGACGCCGCCGCCGCGCACCACGACTCCGTCCGCGTCGAGGCCTTGCCGGAAAATCGCGGCAAAGGCCGGGCGTTGGCCGTCGGCGTGGAGGCCGCGAAAGGAGACGAGATCCTTCTCACCGACGCCGACCTGTCGACACCGATCGAAGAGATCGAGAAGCTGCAGGCGGCAATCGACAAAGGGGCTGGGATCGCGATCGGCTCGCGAGCGCTCCGTGCCTCGCGCGTGGAGGTCTCCCAGCCGATCTATCGGGTTTTGATGGGTAAGGCCTTCAACCTGATCGTCCAGGTGGTGCTGCTGCCCGGAATCTGGGACACACAGTGCGGCTTCAAACTCTTTCGCGCCGACGTTGCACATCGGGTCTTCGCCGCGCTCGTCACCGACGGCTTCGGCTTCGACCCCGAGGTGTTGTACCGGGCGCGGAGGCAGGGGGTGAAGATCGCGGAGGTCGCGGTGGTCTGGCGCAACTCAGCCCCGACCACGGTAAGTCCGATCTGGAGCTCGTTCGACATGCTGAAGCATGTGTTTCGGCTGAGGCTGCGCGGGTGAGGCTGACTGAGCGGCGGTCGAAACCGACCGAGGTGCTCGTCGTGCTCCCAACGTTCAACGAGCGCGAGAACCTCGAGCATGTGGTGACCGGCGTGCGCCACCTTGGCCACGACGTGCTGGTGGTCGACGACGCGTCGCCCGATGGAACCGGCGAGCTGGCCGACTCGATGGCGGAGGCGGACAGCCAGGTGCGTGTGCTCCATAGGGACCGCAAGCTGGGGATCGGCAGCGCGTACGAGGACGCCTTTCGAGTCGGTCTGCGCGAAGGCTCGCAGCTGTTCGTCGAGATGGACGCCGACGGCTCCCACCGGGCGCGGGACCTCGACTCGATCATCGACGCGGCGCGTGGGAGCGGCGGTCTCGCGGTAGGGTCGCGCTACATGCGCGGCGGAGAGATCGTGGGCTGGCCGGCGCACCGCCTGCTCCTGTCGCGCGGCGCCAACATCTACTGCCGGGTCCTGCTCGGTTTGCGGGTGCGCGACTGCACATCAGGTTTTCGGTGCTATACCCGTGACCTGTTGTCGGGCATCAAGCTGGACGAGGTCGTCTCGCAGGGATATTCGTTCCAGATCGAGATGGTGCACCGGACGATTCGCCTCGGGTACCCGGTGGTCGAGGTCCCCATCCGGTTCGAAGACCGCATCGCCGGCGCGTCAAAGGTATCGCAGGGAGAGATCCGGCGCGCCCTGTGGACGGTTCTACGGCTGAGCATGTCGAGATGAAGACCGTCGAGGACCTCCGTCGGGGATCGTCCTCTCCGGCAGCGCTCCGCACCGCCACCTCCCCCCGCGGTGGGGAGGTGAAGTCCACGTTGGCCGAGTGGCGGCTTCCTCTGGTCGTCGGGCTCGCCCTTGCGGTCCTGACCGCCATTCCCTACGTCTACGCGTACGCCGTCCAGCCCAACGGGCAGGTCTTCGTCGGCTTCTTCTACCTGTGGGACGACGCGACCACCTACCTCGCCAAGATGCGCGAGGGCTGGGAGGGGTTGTGGGCCTGGCAGAACCGCTACACGACTGAGTCCAGCCCGCCGGCCTACCTCTTTCTGTTCTGGATCGTCCTCGGCCACATCGCCGCGCTGACGAATCTGCCTCTCGTCGTCGTGTTCCACCTTGCTCGCGTGGCGGGCGCCATCGCGCTGATGGCCGGGGCCTGGCTCTTCATCAGCCACTTCATCGAAGACCGGGCGGCACGGCGGTTCGCGCTGTTCTTCGTGGCCTTTGGGTTGGGGCTGGGCCTGGTCCTGTGGGCGCTGGGTCATCCGGTCGTCTTTGGCAACCAGACCGAGGCCCTCGACCTCCGCATGCCCGAGCTGAGCGCGTTCTATTCAGTGCTCGCGCTGCCCCACTTCGCGTGGTCTGCGGTGTTCGCCGCGTTTGGCGTCGCCCTCACGCTCAAGGCGATCCAGCGGGGCAGCCTCGTCCTGGGAGGGTTGGCCGGACTGGCCTGGCTCGGCCAGGCGTCGATCCATCCGCAGATGCCGATCCTCATGGGCGGCGCGACTGCGCTCGCTCTGGTCCTGCGCCCAGCCGGACCGCGCGGATGGGCGGCTGCAGCGCTCGCTTTCGCGATTCCGGCGCCTTACGTCCTTTATTCATATCTGGCGTTCGTCGGCAATCCGCAGGTCGAGCGCTGGACGTTCCACTCCAAGAACGCGGTCGCGCCTGAGACGGTCAGCCTTCTGTTCGCGCTTGCGCCACAGCTGCTGCTCGCGGCCACCGGCTTGCCGGCTGCGCTGCGCCGGCGCAGTCGCGAGGACCTGTTCTTGATCGCGTGGCTGGTCTTGCTCCTGGCAATCCTGTACCTGCCGAATCCGGCAGGCGACCTGAGGCGGCGGTTTTTCGACGGGCTCTACCTGCCCCTGGCCGTGCTTGGCGCCCAGGGCCTGTACGGATCGGTCCTGCCCCGCCTGCGCAGCATGCGGGCCCGCCGGCTCATTCCTTTCTCTTATGTGACGGTCAGCGGGATCGGAAGCGCGTTCCTCCTGCTCGCGCCGCTGTCGGTTGCGTCGGAGCCCCAGTACACGATCGGCGCCGCCGAGCACAATGGGCTCAGCTGGCTTGGCTCACAACCCACCGGCCGGGTCCTCTGCATGCCGGGGGTCGGCCTCTACGTGCCGGCTTACAGCTCGGACACCGTCTACGTCGGCCACTACGACGAGACCTTCGACTACGTCAACAAGACCCAGACCGCGCTCAGCCTGCTGACCGGGCAGTCCGACATCGAGCAGTTCATCGCGGACAACCACATCCGATACGTGATCTGGACCTCGGACCTCCAGTCCCCGCCGCCCGTCGCGCTGGGACCGCCTGCCTACGACACTCCGAACTTCAAGATCTGGAAGCTGTCCTGACGTAGATGACCGCCACCGAGTCCTGGTAGACAAGCGTCCAGTCGGACTGAGTCGCCAGCACGTTGGAGAGCGCCGCGCCCTTGTTGTAGACGACGTAATCGACGCCGTACCTGTCCAGCACCTGCTTCCAGCCCGAGCGCAGAGACACCACGTCCTCGTACTCGTTGAGCAGTCCGTCGCCCATCAACGCGGCCTCGCCGAAGATGAACACGCGCCGGCTGGGCGACGGGTAGAAGCGATTCGCGAGGTAGCCGCCCCACCCGTACTGGTTGAACATCCGGGTGCCGACCTCGGGATGCGCGGCGAGCCAGTCCGACGCCGCCACCGGATATGACTGCGCGTCCATGTTCTGCTGGTGGGCGGGACTGATGTTGCCGGCCACCCGGATCGACGTGAGCAAGGTGATGCCGACCAGCACGACCGCCGTCGTGACCGCGAAAAGCCGGCGCGGGGGGATGCCGAACGTCCATCTGTGCGCCGTCGCAAGATCCCTCCACCAACCGCCGTACGAGGTGATCAACACTGGCGTCGCCGCGGCGACGAAAAGGGCGATGTTCCGCACCGACTGAAGGGCGAGAAAGAGCCCAGCCGTACCGAGCAGGAACTGGTACAGGGTCGGCCTCTTCAGGGCGAAGCCGGCCATCATCAGGAAGGCCATCGCCTCGAACGGCCGGAGGAAGAGGTCGTGAAAGTTCGGCGAGGCCCACTCGACGATGAGGCGCTGCTGCGCCTCGCTGCCCTGGGTCTGGAACGGGTACGGATACAGGCTGAGGAAGTGCGGTGTGGCCGCCACGGCGACGACGGAGACGAGGCCGATCACGGCGAGCCTGCGCACGTGCATCTGGTGGGCGGGGTTTTCCTGGTTCCAGGCCCAGCCGATGAGCTCCGCCACCAGCGCCACGCCGAGCCAGACGAAGCCGATCACCCACCCGCCGTGGAGGTTGGCCCACAGCATCATCAAGAATGGAAAGAAGTTGATCGCGCGGCTGCGCCCAGCGAGATAGCCCTGCAGCCAGTAGAGCTCGAGACAGCTGAGGACGAAGGTGATCATCTGGGCGCGGGGTCCCCAGATCGGCGCGCCGGCGACCGCGGCGATGGCGAGCCCGACGCCGACGAAGACGAACGGCTGGCGGCGGACCTGCATGTAGATCAACCAGAAGCCGGCCCACGTCAGCAGGCCGAACGCAATCACGAGCGCCGTCACCCCGAACGTGCTGTAGGTGAGCCACATCAAGATCTCGGTGAGGTACTCGTGGTCGGTCCACGCGTGGCTGGTCACCGTGTACGTGAAGACGTCCTGGTTCGGCAGGCGGCCGTTGTCCAGCATCCAGCGGCCGATGCGGAGGTGCCACCAGAAGTCGGGGTCCTGCTCGACTCCGATCAGGAGCCCGAGCATGACGATCATCACGCCGCCGAGGAGCAGCGTGCGGGCCGACAGCCGCTGGGTCAGCCCCAAGCGGTCAGCTGCGAGCGAACGGGTTCGGTAGGTACCGGGAGACGCGTCTTGCATATTCGGGGTAGTCGTGCGGGAAGGTCTCGGCCAGGATGCGCTCCTCCCAGCGGATGCGCAGAAGCTCGCAAACGATGAAGTAGGCGACCGCCAGCGCGCTGAGCAAGCCGCCGGTGGCGAGGTTGACGCCGATCGCCGTCGCCACCTCACCCAGGTAGACGGGGTGGCGGCTGAGGGCATAGGGGCCGCCGGTGACCAGCCGCCTGGCCTCGGGGATGATCGAGAAGGAGCGCCTCAGATAGGCCAGGCCCCAAACGGAGTACGCGAGACCGGCCGTGGCCAGAACGTCCCCGAAGAGGACGAGGCTGTCCCGGCGAGCTCCCCCGGGCAGGAAGCTGGCGCTGATCGCGGCGAACGTGCCGCTGAAGGCGATGAAGATCACGGCGAGGCGGCGGTCGGTGCCGCGCTGGGGCAGCCGGACGGCATAGAGCACGACCAGGAGCGTGAAGTACGTCAGGGCAAGCAGCTGCTGCCCCACATACAGCAGGTCGGTGGGCTGGCGGATGCCGGGAACGCTGCCGCCGAGCAGGATCAGCTGCCGCGCGAGGAAAAGGCTGAAGAAAAGCGAGGGGAGGAGGCGGCTGAATACAAGGTCGCGCCAGTAGGCTCCCGAGCGCCGTTGCACATGCTCTGCGACGCCGGTGGCGGCCATTTCGAGTGTCCCACCCCCGATGCTCCTCGCATCTTCGCGAGCTAGACGGCCGGGCGCCTGCGGCGCCGAAGCCGGCGTCAAGGGGCCCGGCGCTCCCTTGTCGCGCATCTACGATGCGCTCCTCGTCGCGCCACCCTTTCCTTGGCTCCGGCCGTCGATCTCACGAATCTGCGTCGGAGCACGGAGGCGTGACACTCGGCGCAAGGTTAGCGACCTGGAACCCTGTCCCGGTCGTTTTGCTAATGAATTGACCCGCCCAGGACCGATGAGTAGCATGCTCGTCCGCGAGAGGGCCCGCCAGTCCGCAAGAACTCGGACCGGGCGGCGTCAAGCTGGTACAGAACCCTGTAGTTCAGAAAAAGGAGGTGAAATCGCAGAAATGTTGAGCCTTTACTGGAAGCTTCGCAGTCTTACGACTCGTCAGGAAGGCCAGGGCATGGTCGAGTACGCTCTGATCCTCGTGCTGGTCTCAATCGTGGTCATCGTGATCCTTCTTACGATGGGCAACCAGATCAAGAACGTGTTCTCGAACGTCGTAGCCGCACTCGGAGCGTAGAGCCCACGTAATAGCACCTTCAAAGAGAGCCCCTCGCGGGGCTCTCTTCTTTACAGCGAATAGGGGAGAAGATCGCGGTCCGCATGCTTACAATGTCGCCACTCTTGAGGATTCCATCGGAGGTGACGTAGTCTTGGCCGTCGCACCTGCTGCTGCAAGACCCCGCCCAGGCGGGGGCCGTCTTTTCATCATCGTCGGCTTGTTACTGGCCGTCTTGGCGTTCGGCGCTGTATTCCTGATCGGCGGCACAGGCGGTGGTGCTGCGCTCGGCGGTCCCAACACGACGGTCGTGATCGCCAAGCAGCAGATTCCCCTTCGCCACCAGATCACCTCGGCGGATGTCGAGACCGCCAAGATCTCGCTCAGCGGGAACGCGACCACGGACAAGCTCTACTCCAGCACCAACGACGTGGTGTCTCTCATCTCTGAGGTCAACATCAGCAAGGGCACTGTGCTCAGTGCCGACATGCTGGCAAGGGACGTCAACCTCGTGCCGACCGGGTTGGCTCCGGCTTACCTTCCCCTGGCCAAGGGCTACGTCGCCATGACCATCCCGACAGGCGAGCAGCAGGGCGTGGCGGGTCACATCAGTCTCGGTGACTACATCACCGTGATCGCGTCGTCGAGCATCTCCGCTCTCGGCGGTGACATCAAAAAGACCGCCACCATCAGCAAGACGGTCTTCACGAACGTGCGGGTGATCGGTCTCGGTCCTGCCTCGACAGGTGTTAGCTCCGCTTCAAGCGGGCAGGCCGGAGGAGGCACGGGAGGCCAGGTCTCGGGCGTGGCCTCGAGCCTGACCATCGCGCTGACCCAGTGCGATGCCGAGTACTTCGTGTGGTTCCTCAACAACATGACGGTGCGCTACACGCTGGAATCGTTCAAGGACTACCTGGAGCAGCCACCACAAGCGCCAGATCCCAGCTGTCCGGCAATCACCGCGGCAGGAGGAGTGAGCGGGAAGCAGGTAGACGCCAGGTTCCACTTCACCGCGTTGTCGTAACCGACAGGTTGGATGGGCCTACTCGACAGGGTTAAGCAGAACCAGACGGCTCCACCGGCGGGGCCGGCAGGCAACGGTCCCACCACGGCAACCCTGCCGGGGGCCACTCCCTATGTACCGCAGCCCGTGGCGCCGGCTCCGCAGCCGGCGTCCGCGGCGCAACCGACGTCACTGTCCCAGCGAGCTACTGCGGTCGGCGCGGACCTCACGCCCGCATTCACCGCGGCCAAGGTGCAGATCCACGCCAAGCTGATCGAGAAGTTCGCGGACGAGATCGACTCCAGCAACAAGCCCGGCGTCCGCGAAAAGATCGTCGAGCTTGCCGAGGAGTACTTCCGCGCCACGGCGATGACCATGACCAAGAACGACAAGGAACGCCTTGTCGACTCGGTCCTGGATGATGTTCTCGGCCTTGGACCGCTGGAGGCCTTGCTCGCCGACCCGAACATCACCGAGATCATGGCCAACCACCCAAAGCAGATCTACGTCGAAAAGAGCGGCGAGCCGGTCCTGTCGTCGGTGACGTTCGAGTCGGAGCGGCAGATGCGACAGGTGATCGACCGTATCGTGAGCCTGGTCGGCAGGCGCGTCGACGAATCGACGCCGATCTGTGACGCGCGCCTGAAGGACGGCTCACGTGTGAACGTGGTCATTCCTCCGATCGCGCTGAAAGGGCCCGCGCTGACGATCCGGAAGTTCTCGAAGGAGAAGTGGGGGCCGGCCGACATCGTGAACCGATTCAAGTCCTCGAGCCCGGAGATCATGACTTTCCTGCGGTCGTGCGTTCGCGCCCGACTGAACATCCTGGTCTCGGGTGGCACCGGCTCCGGCAAGACGACCCTGCTCAACATCCTGTCGTCCTTCATCCCTGAGAACGAACGCCTCATCACGTGTGAGGACGCTGCCGAGCTTCAGCTGCAGCAGCCGCACTGGGTCCAGCTCGAGTCGAGGCCGCCCAACGTCGAGGGCAAAGGCGCCGTTCCGATTCGTGAGCTCGTCAAGAGCTGTCTGCGTATGCGTCCGGACCGCATCATCGTCGGTGAGTGTCGTGGTGGAGAGGCACTGGACATGCTCCAGGCCATGAACACCGGCCACGATGGTTCGATGTCGACGCTGCACGCCAACAACCCACGCGAGTGCCTGGTGCGTCTCGAGACGCTGGTTCTGCAAGCAGGCCAGGACCTGCCGTCTCGCGCCATTCGCGAGACGATAGGTTCCGCAATTCACGTGATCGTCCAGCAGTCCCGCCTCCGCGGCGGTGTGCGCCGGATCGTAAGCGTGGCCGAGATCATCGGGATCAAGGACGGCGAGATCCAGTTCCAGGAGCTCTTCAACTTCAAGCAGGTAGGCGTCAGCGCAGAGGGCAAGGCTGTCGGCTATCACTCCGCGACCGGGATCCTGCCGTACCGGACGGAGCACCTCCACGCCGAAGGCGAAGATGTGCCGCAGCAGCTCTTTGCGCCCAGCAAGCAACCACCCCCAGACAAGTTGTACTGACCTTGAGGAGTAGTTAGATGCCACCAATCCCCGTGGTTCTCGGGCTGTTCGCTTTCGCGGGCGTCTTCCTGTTCTTCCTCGGCATCAGCCAGATGCGCCGTGCCGCGGGCGGAAGTGACGACTTCCAGGCCAGGCTCGCCGCGTACGGCGTAACGACCGCGGGCGCGCAGGCCCTGCCCCAGTCGCAAGGCCTCCGCGACACGCTGAACCGCCTGTTTCAGCCCGCGGCGGATCGTGTCGGTCGGGGCGACGCCAAGAAGGGCAAGCCGTCGGTGACCGAGCAGCTCCAACGCGCCGACCTCAAGCTGCGACCTTCCGAGTACTTCATGATCCAGCTCGGCAGCGCGGTAGTGGTCGGGCTCATCGGCTACTGGCGATGGGGCCTGATCTTCCTGGGGCTGGCGATACTCGGCTACCTGATCCCTGGTTTCTACGTCAAGTACCGCGTCAACCAACGCCTGAAGAAGTTCAACGGCCAGCTCGGCGACACGTTGACGCTGCTCTCCAACGCGCTGAAGGCCGGCTACTCGTTCGCGCAGGCGATCGACACCGTGGCCAAGAACGCCGTGGCGCCGATCGGCGACGAGTTCGGCCGCGCGGTCCGCGAGATGAACCTGGGTGGATCGCCGGACGAAGCCCTCTCGAACATCACCAAGCGCATCGCCAGCGCCGACTTCGACCTTGTCGCCACCGCGTACTCGATCCACCGCACGGTCGGTGGCAACCTCGCCGAGATCCTCGACAACATCGCTTACACGATCCGGGAGCGCGTGAGGATCAAAGGTGAGATTCAGACCCTGACGGCGCAGGCCCGCGCGTCGGGCACGATCATCACCGCGCTGCCAATCCTCCTGGCGGCCTTCATGTTCTTCGTGACGCCCACCTACTTCCAGCCCATGTTCTCGAACATCATCGGTTGGATCCTGATCGCGGTCGGCGCGTTCATGATCTTCATCGGCAACCTGATCATCCGCCGCATCGTGGCGATCGAGGTCTAGCTATGTCATCAACAGTGCTTCTTGCGATCATCTGCGGAGCCGGTGTGCTGCTGTTCTTCATCGGCCTGGCCCGCACGCCTTCGTCGAACACCGCGGTCAACGTCCAGCAGCGCCTCGCCGCGTATGGCGGCGAGAAGCCGCTGACAATCGAAGAGATCGAGCTGCAGCGGCCGTTCAGCGAGCGCGTGCTGAGGCCGGCGATCGAGCGACTTGGCTCGCTGCTGTCCCGCTCGACGCCACAGAAAGCCAGGCAGGATCTGCTCAACCGACTCGAGCTGGCGGGCCGTCCGGCGAACCTGACGCCGGAAGACTTCATGGCCGTCCGCCTGGTCGCGGCGGCTATCTTCGCGGCGCTCGGGCTGCTCTTGGGACTGCTCTTAGGCAACCCGATCTACCTGGTCATCTCGCTGGCGGTCGGTGCGATCCTCGGCTACTACGCCCCGGTGATGTGGCTCCGCCAGAAGGTTGACGCGCGCAAGGCTGAGATCCAGAAGGCGCTGCCGGACGCCCTCGACCTGCTTGTCATCTGCGTCGATGCGGGCCTCGGCTTTGACGCCGCGCTGGCCCGTGTCACCGACAAGTACAAGAACGCGCTGTCGGAGCTGCTGGCGAAAGCGCTCCGAGAGGTCAGCCTCGGCCGGCCGCGGCTGGAGGCCCTCGACGAGATGGGCCGGAACAGCGGCGTGGAAGACCTCCACAACTTCATGCAGGCGGTGATCCAGTCCGAGCAGTTCGGCACCGGCATCGGCAAGATCCTCCGCATCCAGGCGGACGAGATGCGCCGCAAACGCCGGCAGCGCGCTCAGGAAAGAGGAGCACAGGCCACGCTCAAGATGATGCTCCCCATGGTGGGCTGCATCTTCCCGACGCTGTGGATCGTGCTTCTCGGTCCCGCGGTGCTGATCCTGATGCGGCCGAGGTAACGGGCAAGACGATCTCTTCGCTGCTGCCGAGCATCCCGACGTGGGAGCTCGTGGCGCGAGCGGCGCTCGTCTACGCGGCGCTGCTCGTGGCGCTGCGGGTGTTTGGCAAGCGCGAGGTCGGCCAGTTCACCCTCTACGACCTCGTTTTCATCTTGCTGGTCGCGAACGCCCTGCAGCCGGCGATGACGGGGCCGGACACGTCGCTGGTGGGAGGCCTCGTCCTGATCGTGGTGCTCGTCGCGGCGAACTTTGCGGTGGGAAGGCTTGACCGAATCCCGATCTTTCACCGGGTCTTCGGATCAGCGCCTTCCGTCTTGATCAGAAACGGAAAGATGGTGCCCGCCGCCCTCGAACGCGAAGGCCTGACCCAGGACGAGATCGAGATGGCGATCCGCGAGCACGGCGTCGACGATTTGAAGGATGTCGAGCTTGGCGTGCTGGAGCCGGACGGGACGATATCGATCGTTCCCACCGAGTCGAAGCTGCGCCGCACCAGGCGCAGGGTTCGTTTCCTGCACCGGGTCTAAGACAGAAACTCGAGCGCGGCGTGCTTGAACTCTCGGGCTACCACGGCGCTCATGTGATCGCGCCCCGCGATCGTCACGAGCCGTGCGGTGGGGATCTCCTCGATCAGCTCGGGCGCCCCGCGAGCGATGACGTCCCCGTCTCCGACCACGATGAGGATGGGGGTCTGGATCTTCGAGAGGCGCTCGGGATTGGACTCGGGCTTCAGGCCCACGATGCAGGCGGCCAGAGCGACCAGGTCGTTGGTCGGACGCGCGGACGCGAACTTGTAGAAGGTTCGTGCGACCGGGTCGTCGGTCGGTTCGCCGATCCGGAATGCATGCGCGATCTGCTCTGCGTGCTCGAGCGCCCCCGCGGCGCCGATCCCGCCGAGGACCGCGCGGGTGATGCGGTCTGGGAAGTCCAGCACGACCTCGAGGCCAATCCGGCTGCCCATCGAGTAGCCGAGGTACGCGGCGGACGGGACGGCGAGGTGGTCGAGCAACCGGACGACGTCGCCGGCCATGTTCTCGACCGCGTACGCCGCCTCGTCATGTGGCTTGTCGCTGTGCCCGTGGCCTCGGCAGTCCAGGCCGATGACGCGAAAGCCGCTGTTGTTCAGCGTTTCCTGCCAGCGCGTGCCGACCCAGTTGAGCCGGTAGTCGGAGGCGAAGCCGTGAACCGCGACGATCGGTGAGCCGTGCTCCGGACCGTTGACCTCGAAATGCAGGCGCACTCCATCGCTGTCGAAATCCATGCGCGGCCAATTACCCTAGGCCATCTCGATGAAGGGACGCCGCGCGGTGCACGAAAGAAGTGGCAGGGTGCTGGCAGAAGAGCTCGAGATGCCGCGGACGATGTTCGGCCGCGGCCTGGGGCTGATGTTTCGCCGGTCGCTGGCCCCTGGCGCGGGGATGTGGATCAATCCGTGCAGCGGCATCCACATGCTCTTCATGAGCTTCCCGATCGACGCTGTGTTCCTCGACTCCCGCGAGTGCGTGAAGAAGGTCTATCGCAAGCTGCCCGCCTGGTACGGCGTCGTGTGGTGGGAGCTCGGCGCCCGCAGCGTTCTCGAGCTGCCGCCAGGCTCGACGTCGGACATCGACCTGCAGCGCGGCGACCAGATCACTATCCAGTAGCTCTGTTGGTGTTAAGAGACGCTTGACCTCGTGCATACGCTCGAGTTGTGCACGTCCTCGACTTTCTGCTCCCGCCGCGCTGCGGTGGCTGCCGCCGCGTAGGCGCCTGGCTGTGCGATCCGTGTCGCTCGAAGATCCGCCGGCTCGAGGAGCCGCTCTGCCGGCGCTGCGGGGTGGAGGTCGAATCAGCTCGGCGCGAATGCGGATGCCGCGGACGCCTTAGATCGCTGACCCGGCTTCGTTCCGCCGTCGCCTATGAAGGGCCGGCCGAGACCGCGGTGCACCGCTTCAAGTACGAGGGCTGGCGCCGGCTTGCCGGGCCGCTAGCGCAGCTGGTGGCCGAGCGCCTGGCCGTCGAGGGTGTCGCGGCCCGCTGGGTGGTCTCCGTCCCGCTGCATCCAGCGCGCCTTCGTCAGCGGGGCTACAACCAGGCCGAGCTGCTGGCCCACGAGCTGCGCCGGCGGCTCCAGCTCCTCGCTCCGCCCGGAGAGCTGGTACGTACGCGTCCAACGCCGCCCCAGGTGGGTCATGACCGCCTGAGGCGGTTCGAGAACGTCAGAGACGCGTTTGCGTGGAGGGGTTGCGAGCTGGAGGGTCAATCGATCCTGTTGATCGACGATGTGGCCACGACCGGCGCCACGCTGGACGCCTGCGCAACCGCCTTGCGAATGGCCGGATCGGGGCCTGTAACGGGGGTCTCGGTCGCGCGCGTGAATGTATAGTTGGCAGCCGGTTTATCAACTTCGGAGCGGGAGGCTAGCCGCATGGCAGTCCGGATCCCAGGTATCAACATCGATGAGTACTACCAGCAGCTAGGGCCGATCGAGCCCCTGATCCGGGACGACCGCGTGACCGAAATCATGGTCAACGGCAACGACCATGTCTACGTTGAAATGGCCGGCAAGGTCGTCCTGACCAACATCAAGTTCGTCGACGAAGACCAGCTCCTCAACGTCATCCAGTTCATCGTCCGCACGGTGGGGCGGCGCATCGACGAGCGATCACCGCTCTGTGACGCGCGTCTGGCCGACGGTTCCCGCGTCAATGCCGTGATCCGGCCGCTCGCTCTGAACGGGCCGCTGCTCACGATCCGCAAGTTCTCCCGCGATCCCTATCAGGTGGAAGACCTGATCCGGTTCGGCACCTGCAACGAGGCAGGATTCGGCTTTTTGAAGGCCGCCGTCTTGTGCAAGGCCAACGTCATCATCTCGGGTGGGACGGGCACCGGTAAGACGACCTTCCTCAACGTCCTGTCCGGCTTCATCCCGGTCGAGGACCGCATCGTGACCATCGAGGACGCGGCCGAGCTGCAGCTCCATCAGGAGCACGTGTGTCGACTCGAGACGCGGCCGAAGGACATCAACGGCGAAGGCGAGATCACCATCCAGCGCCTCGTCATCAACTCGCTGCGCATGCGCCCGGAGCGCATCGTCGTCGGCGAGTGTCGTGGCGGCGAAGCCCTGGACATGCTCCAGGCCATGAACACCGGCCATGACGGTTCGATGACCACGCTGCACGCCAACAGCCCGCGTGACGCCCTGGCGCGTCTCGAGACCCTGGTGCTGATGGCGGGGGTAGACCTTCCCGTGCGCGCCATCCGGCAGCAAGTGGCCGGCGCGATCAACCTCATCGTCCAGCTGGGACGCTTGCGCGACGGCTCGCGCAAGGTCGTCGCGGTCACCGAGATCGTGGGCATGGAGCAGGACGTGATCACGATGCAGGACATCTTCGTGATGGAGCAGAAGGGCGCGACGCCCGACGGCAAGATCATCGCCGAGTTCAGGCCGACTGGCCTGCGGCCGAAGATCCTGGACCGCATGTTCGCCCAGGGCCTGGCGCTGCCGAAGGAGATCACCGCGCTGTTCCCGCCGCCGCCCGGATACAAGCCCGGCGGAACACGCTGACGGTTCTCTAGACAGTCGTTCCCGGCGTAGGTATATTCGGGTTGTGAAGGTCGTCCTGCACGACCGTACCAACGGTCTGACGCAGGAGGTGCGTGAGCTCACGCACCGCAAGCTGACCCGCCTCGAGCATCACTTCGTCAAGGTTCTCGACGCCGAGGTGGAGTTTTCCGAGGAGCGCAAGCGAAGCGGTCTCTCGAGCACGATCTGCAGGATCAATCTGCACCTCGACGGCAGGCGCACGCCGGTCCTTCACGCCCGCGAGCGAGGCGCCGACCCGCAATCCGCTCTGGACCTTGCGCTGGACAGGATCGACCGCCAAGTCGTCGCGTTCAAGGAGAAGGTCACCCATCGCAAGCACTCGGCATCGCCCGTTCGCGTCCCGCCGGCCGAGAACCGACCAGCGCAGCGGTCTTCCGAGCCCGAGCGTTTGCGGCTCAAGCTTCGGCCGATGTCGGAAGCCGAGGCCATCTCCGAGCTTCTGGCGGACAGCCAGCCGCTCGTCGTTTACCTGCATGAGGACTCGGGCGAGATCCAGATCCTGGTCCGGCGCGCCGACGGCTCGCTGGCCGTGATCGAACCGGTGGTGCCCTAACCTCGATTTAGATCGGCCCCGGCCGGGTAACCTGAATTCAGACGATGGTCATCCTCACGAGGCTTCTGGACCCCAACGAGCGCGAGGTCAGGCGTCACCTGGCCGTGACGGACGCGATCAACGCCCTCGAGCCCGAGCTCAAGGAGCTCGACGACGCCGCCCTTCGGGCGCGCTCAGACGAGCTGCGCGAGAAAGGGCGAGACGGCCACGACCTCGACGATCTCCTGATCGAGGCCTTCGCGCTCTGTCGCGAGGCGAGCAGGAGGACGATCGGCCTGCGCCACTTCGACGTTCAGCTCGTCGGCGGCATCGTGCTGCACCAGGGAAAGATCGCCGAGATGAAGACCGGCGAAGGCAAGACGTTGGTGGCGAGCCTTGCCCTTTACCTGAACGCCCTCGCGGGCAAGGGCGTGCACCTGGTCACCGTCAACGACTACCTGGCGCGGCGCGACGCGGGATGGATGGGTCCGATCTACCACCTCCTCGGCCTGACAGTCGGAATCAACGTCGGCAGCACCGGGACGTACGTTTACGACCCGGACTACGTCGACGAGACGCATCCCGACACACGGCTGCAGCACCTGCGACCGGCCAGCAAGAAAGAGGCGTACGCAACCGACATCTCGTACGCGACGAACTCCGAGCTCGCCTTCGATTACCTGCGCGACAACATGGCGCGCGACGTCGAGCAATGCACCCAGCGCGACCTCAACTACGCGATCGTCGACGAGGTCGACTCGATCCTCATCGACGAGGCGCGGACTCCGCACATCATCTCCGGGCAATCTGACGAGTCGACCGAGAAGTACTACCAGTACGCCCGCTGGGCGGCTCGGCTCAACGAGGGCGAGGACTACGAGGTCGACCTCAAGCACAAGTCCGCGTCACTGACGGAGACCGGGATCGCGAAGATGGAGCGCTGGACCGGGATCAAGAACATCTACGACCTCGAGAACGTGATCGAGGCGCATCAGATCAACCAGGCGCTCAAGGCGAAGGCGCTCTTCCTGCGCGATCGCGACTACCTCGTCAAGGACGCCGAGATCGTCATCGTCGACGAGTTCACCGGCCGGACGATGCCCGGACGGCGCTGGTCAGACGGTCTGCACCAGGCAGTCGAGGCCAAAGAGGGGGTCAAGGTCCAGCAGGAGCAGAAGACGATCGCCACGATCACCGTGCAGAACTACTTCCGCCAGTACGACAAGCTCGCCGGCATGACCGGTACGGCCGTGACCGAGGCGGAGGAGTTCCACAAGATCTACGGACTCGACGTCGTCGTCATCCCGACGCATCGGACGATGGTGCGGAACGACAACCCCGACGTCATCTACAAGACCGAGAAGTCGAAGTTCGAGGCCGTGATCGACGAGATCGTCGACATGAACAACGCGGGCCGGCCGGTGCTGGTCGGCACAGTGTCCGTGGAGAAATCAGAGCGGCTCGCGAAGATGCTCGAGCGCCGCGGATTGAAGCACAACGTGCTCAACGCCAAGCAGCACGAGCGAGAGGCTGCAATCGTGGCCGAGGCGGGTCAGCCGAAGGCGGTGACGATCGCGACCAACATGGCGGGTCGCGGCACCGACATCGTCCTTGGGTCCGGCGTCACGAATGTCGGTGGACTTCACATCATCGGCACGGAGCGCCACGAGAGCCGCCGCATCGACAACCAGCTCCGCGGCCGCGCCGGTCGCCAGGGCGACCCGGGCTCGAGCCGGTTCTTCATCTCGCTCGAAGACGACCTCATGAAGATCTTCGGTCCCGCCGCGGACAGGATCGGACGCCTGATGGAGAGCCTCGAGGTGGAGCCGATCGAGCATCCGTGGGTCGCGCGGTCGATCGCCAGCGCGCAGAAGAAGGTCGAGGGCATGCATTTCGACGCCCGCAAGCACGTGGTCGAGTACGACGATGTGATGAACAAGCAGCGCCAGATCGTGTACGAGGAGCGGCGCAAGGTCCTCGAGGGCGCGGACGCGCGCGGCAACATCCTCGGCTACGTCCGCGAGATCATCCAGAAGGGCGTCGACCAGAACTGCCAGAGCCGTCATCCCGAGAACTGGGACCTCGAGGGTCTGGTCCAGTACCTGTCGGCGTACCTGCCCCTCGCGCCTGGCACGCAGATTCCGGACGAGGCGTTGCAGCATGGGCCGGAGGGCCTGGTCGATCACCTACTGGCGGCCGCGACCGAAGCCTACGACCGCAAGGTCGAAGAGGTCGGCGCGGACCTCATGCCGATGGTGGAGCGCGACGTGATGCTGCGCACGATCGACTGGCAGTGGATGGAGTACCTGACCCAGATGGAGCACTTCCGCGAGGGCATCGGGCTCCGGGCGTACGGGCAGCGCGACCCGCTGGTCGAGTACAAGAACGAAGCGTTCGAGATGTTCAACGAGCTTCGCGACCGAATCGAGTCGTCGATCGTGGCCAACATCTACCGCGTCCAGGTCCAGCGCAACGCGCCACCGCCACACGCGCCGCCGCTGGTGCGGCAGGTGACCGAGTCCGGTCCAGGGGAGCTGGACGGATCCAACGGGGCAGGGCGCCGGGCGGCTCCGCAGCAGAGGCGGGCCCCGGTCGGGGCGGCGGCCGCTGCGGCGGTCCCCGGGGGTGCTGCCGCTAAACTCGGCCGGAACGATCCGTGCTGGTGCGGATCGGGTAAGAAGTACAAGAGGTGCCATGGACGCTGAACTGACCCCCAAGCAGCTTCTGAACCGAATCCTCGAGCTCAAGGAGCACCTTTGACCTGCCTGGAAAGGCAGGGCGGGCTGACGAGCTAGACGCAGAGCTCGCCAAGCCTGGCGCCTGGGATGACCCCCGCCGCGCCGGCCAGATGGCGCGGGAGTCTTCCGAGAATCGCGAGCTGATCGCCACCTGGGACCGCCTCGAGAGGCGCGCGGGCGACCTGGTCGAGCTCGAGGACCTCGCCGAGGGCGACCCAGAGCTGGAAAAGCAGCTGGCCGAGGAACGCGTGGCGATCTCCAGTGAGCTGCGCTCGCACGAGCTCGACCTGCTGTTCACCGATCCCTACGCCAACCACAACGCGGTGGTCACCATCTCCGTCGGCCAGGGTGGGGTGGAGGCCCAGGACTGGGTCGAGATGCTGCTGCGCATGTACTTGAAGTGGGCGGAGCGTCGGGGATTCGAGACCGAGATCATCGACGAGTCGCGCGGTGAAGAGGCAGGCCTGAAGAGCGCCACCTTCATCGAGCGCGGCCCGCGCGCATATGGACTCATGCGTTCCGAGCACGGCGTCCACCGGCTCGTGCGCATCTCCCCGTTCGACCAGAACCACCGCCGCCATACCTCGTTCGCGTTGGTGGAGGTGATGCCTGAGCTCGAGAGCACCGACGAAGGTGCGATCGTGCTCAACCCGCAGGACCTGCGCATCGACACGTACAGGTCAACCGGCGCCGGAGGTCAGCACGTCAACAAGACGGACTCCGCCGTTCGCATCACGCACCTGCCCACGGGAATCGTCGTCACCTGTCAGAACGAGCGCTCGCAGCTCAAGAACCGAGAGATGGCGATGAAGGTGCTCAAGGCGCGTTTGTTCCAGCGTCAGCAGCAGGAGGCGGCGGAGCACCTGGATCAGATCCGGGGACAGGTCATGCCGGCCGAGTTCGGGTCGCAGATCCGTAATTACGTGCTGCAGCCGTACACGCTCGTCAAAGATGTGCGGACCGGGCTGGAGGTGGGCAACGCCCAGGCGGTGCTCGACGGCGAGATCGACCCCTTCATCGAGAGCTGGCTGCGCTGGCGCCTGAGACACAACGGAGCCGGACCGCAAGCCGCGTAACGCCCTTCCGTCAAACCAGCGTTTGGCACCCACGGGACGGGTTGGAGCTTTCGGGGGCATCGGCTATACTGCCCGCGACCTAGCCACGCGCGCCCGCCGGCGCGTAACGACATAGCAAGAGACGCAGCCAAATGGTTTTGACACCGGACTTCGAGACCCGGCCGGTAATCAGCTTCCAGCATGTCTTCAAGAAGTACCCGACCGGGACCGAAGCGCTGCGAGACATCAACCTCGAGGTGCCTGAGGGCGACTTCCTCTTCCTCGTCGGTCCTTCGGGCGCCGGCAAGTCGACCCTCGTACGGCTTCTGATCCGAGAGGAGAAGCCGACCAAAGGCAAGATCTTCGTCGACGGCGTCGAGCTCGGGCGAATGAAGAGGCGCAAGCTGCCCTACTACCGCCGCAAGGTCGGCCTCGTGTTCCAGGATTTCAAGCTCCTGCCCAACCTGACCGTCTACGAGAACGTGGCGTTCGCGCTACGCGTGTTGGGCGAGGCGGACCACAACGTGCGCTCAAGCGTGGCCAAGGCGCTCGACACAGTGAGCCTGTCCGGCAAGGAGAACACGTACCCCGCCAACCTCTCCGGCGGCGAGCAGCAGCGCGTCGCGATCGCGCGCGCGCTCGTTCACGCACCGCGGTTCATCATCGCGGACGAACCGACCGGAAACCTCGATCCGGCCACGGCCTGGGAGATCATGCAGCTCTTCCTGCGCATCAACGCTCGCGGCGCCACCGTCGTGATGGCGACGCACAACCGCGAGATCGTTGACCTTCTCCGCCGCCGCGTCATCGCGATCGACGCGGGACAGATCGCTCGGGACGACCGTTCAGGTAGGTACCACGATGATGTTGCGAAATCTCAAGTTCGCGCTTAACAGCGCCTGGCAGAGCTTCTGGCGAAATCTCGCCGTAAGCCTTGCCGCGGTGCTGTCGATAACGCTCATCCTCATCCTCGCCGGCATCAACCTGCTGGTAGGCCATGCCTTCTCGCAGGTGCTGCAGACATTCCGCGACAGGGTCAGCGAGATCTCGATCAACGTCTCGGACGACACACCGCTCCAGAACGTCTACGACTTCCAGCAGCAGCTTGCCGCCGACCCGCGCGTGGGCAGCGTCCAGTTCGTCACCAAGGAACAAGCTCTTGCGCAGTTCAAGGCCGATCCCCAAAATGTCGTCTTTGCGCAGCAGATTGAAGGGAATCCGCTCGATGGCAAGCTCGAGGTTCACGTCAAGAATCTCAGCGATGTCGCGGCGATCGACACGCTCGCGCGCCGGTGGCCGGGCGTCGATCCGACCGACCCGACCAACTACCAGGGCGACTTCGTGAACCGGATGCTCGAGCTGTCGTCGTGGCTCAGCCTTGCCGGCATCGCTTTGCTGGTGGTGCTCATGGTCGTATCGGTCGTGATCGTCATGAACACGATCCGAACGGCGGTGTACCACCGGCGAAAGGAGATCGAGATCATGAAGCTGGTCGGCGCCACGGAATGGTTCGTCCGCGGCCCGTTCGTGCTCGAGGGGGTGATGACCGGGCTGATCGCCGCGGCGATCGCCCTTGCGCTGCTCGTCATCGCCTATCCGCCGGCGGTCGACCAGTTCAAGTCCGACGTCGGCTTCATCCCGCTGAGCTACGACCCGGCGTTCATCTCCAGCCTCGCCCAGGATCTGCTGCTCGCAGGCGCCCTGCTCGGCGCGCTTGGCAGCTACATCGGCGTCCGCCGTTACGTGAGGATCTAGATTGAAAGCCCGAATCTTGCTCGCCGCAGCGTTCGCCGGCCTCGGCTGGGCGCCGCTTTCGATGGTCCACGCTGTGGCGATCTACTGCTATCCGGGCGACCCGCCGGCGGTCTACCAGGCGTGCCTCGCCTACAACGGGGGAATCGGGCAGCAGTCCAACAACCAGAGCCAGCTGGAGTCGATCCAGGCTCAGCTCACGAGCACGATCAACCAGATCAACGCGACTGACGGACTGATCGCCAGCCTGAACCGGCAGATCGAGGCCCAGAGCGCTCTGATCGCCCAGACCCAGGCCGCGATCGACGAGCTGAGCATGAAGATCAGGTTTGGTGAGGCGGCTCTGATCCGCTTGAAAGCCCATGTGAGCGTGCGGGAGCAGCTGCTGGACCAACGCCTGCGCTACGTGGACTCACACGGCACCGTCAACTACGTCCAGCTCGTGCTGACCGCGAACAGCATCAACCAGCTGCTGAACCGGATGGTTGGCGCGCAGCAGGTCGCCGCCTCCGACAAGCGCCTCCTCCTTGACCTAGAGGATGAGCACTCGCAGGTCGCGCAGGGCAACAGCGACCTGGACGGCAAGCGGGTGCAGGTGGGAACGTTGCTCAAGCAGCAAGAGGCGACAAAAGCCGACATCGAGAAGAACCGTGCCCTCCAGGCCGCCGCCCTCGTCTACGAGAAGCAGCTCGCGGTCAAGCTGGCCGCGCAGTACGCCGCCGTCCAGGCTGAGCGAGCCAGGATCGACGCCCTGGTCGAGCAGCTGGCCCGACAGTACGCCGCCGCGGCGATCGCGGCCGGTGGAGGATCAGGCGCGTTCGAATGGCCCGAGCCGATGTGTGGGATGGGCTGCATCAGCCAGCGCTTCGGCTGCTCGACCTTCTACCTCGAGGTCTACGACCCTTCGTGCCCGTATCCGCACAAGATCCATACCGGACTGGATATCGCGGGGCCATACGGGACGTCGATCGTGGCCGCGGACACCGGCGTCGCTTATCTCTATCCCGGAAGCATCGGCTACGGCAACTTGCTGGTGATGATCCACGGGAACGGATACTCGACTTACTACGGCCATCTCGCCGGTTACGCGCCAGGTCTCACCAGCGGAACGGTCGTGCCTCGCGGGACGACGGTCGCGTTCGAAGGCTCGACCGGTTGGTCGACCGGTCCGCACGTGCACTTCGAGATCCGCGTCTACGGCGTCTACAAGGACCCCTGTATCTGGCTCGGGTGCTGATTTCGATAGTCTGCTGAGATGAATCGCAGCGCCGCCCTGCTGCGGGGTGGCGCCGTGGCGCTGATCCTCGTCGTCGGTTTTGTCGCGGGCCTTTACGTCGACCAGGCCTTTCCCGAGTACGTGCCGTACTTCGGACATCGATCGACTTCGCGAGTCGACCTCCGAGCGGTAGAGGAGGCGGCGCGGCTGATCCAGGCGGACTATGTCGACACCTCCATCGACACCAAGAAGCTGTCGCAGGGTAGCGTGCAAGGGCTGGTGAACGGCCTGGGCGACCCATACACGATCTACTTCGACCCCGATCAGTACAAGAAGCTCCAGCAGAGTTATCAGAGCCGGATTACCGGCATCGGCATTTATCTGAGTTTCGGCGCGGGTTATCCCGTGATCAGCGCGACCGTGCCTGGGTCACCGGCCGCCGCGGCGGGGCTGCAGCGCGGCGATCAGATTGTCAAAGTCGGCGACAAAGACATCAAAGGCATCACCGCCGACGAGGCCACCGCGTTGATCCAGGGGCCCCAGGGCAGCAAGGTCACGCTGACCATCTCGCGAGACGGCCAGACGATGACCTTCACCATCATGCGGGCGAAGATCGTGGTCCCAACCGTTCGATCGGCCACGGTTGGCAACCACGTGCTGTATATCCGCATCTACCAGTTCGCGTCGACCACCTCGACCGACTTCTCGGCCGCGCTCAAGAATGGGCTTCCTGGTTCAGTGGGGATGGTCCTCGACTTGCGCAGCGACCCTGGCGGTTTCGTCACGGCGGCGGACGATGTCATCACCCAGTTCGTAACGAGCGGCGAGACGTTCGAGACGCGAGGCAGGAGCGGGGTCGACCGTCACCAGGTCGGTTCGCAGCACGGAGCGCCGAACGTTCCGCTGGTCGTGCTTGTCGACGCCCACAGCGCGTCGGCGGCCGAGATCGTGGCCGGCTCCCTGCAGGTCCATCACCGGGCCAAGCTCGTGGGGACCAGGACGTTCGGCAAGGGTTCCGTGCAGGAGGACTTCGTTCTGAGCGACGGATCCGACCTCCATTTGACAGTAGAACGATGGTTTCTACCCAATGGCCAGACGATCGATCACACCGGTCTGGCGCCAGACGTCACCGTAACGCTGGCGAATCCCTCGGACGCATTCGACGTCGCCCAGCCTTCGCTGGGATACGCAAAGGACACTCAGTTGAACGCGGCATTGACTTTGCTGGCGGGTGGGTAGACTGGCAACCGCGAAAACGGGCGGTTAGCTCAGTTGGCTAGAGCGCCTCGCTTACACCGAGGAGGTCGTTGGTTCAAGTCCATCACCGCCCACCACGACAGACACTTTCCAAGAGATTGTGTCCATCAGGCGCGTGACCTGTGCCTGGCGATCCGGCCGCGGCGTGTAGCCCACGACGCGGCCCTGGCTGACATGGATATCTGAGAACAACGTCGCGAGCAGCTCGCGCCGCACAACGCCATCTCCGGCGTTCCATCCGTC